>ENA-OROS01001251-OROS01001251.1-human-gut-metagenome-genome-assembly--contig:-NODE-1251-length-10917-cov-2.538483_pt1 | contig 10917 bp, 9 predicted proteins | sample MGYA00242134_ERZ509059 | MGnify/ENA primary metagenome ERZ509059 (study PRJEB26280, sample SAMEA2338753) | human gut metagenome | biome: human gut; feature: human-associated habitat; material: faeces... | reverse complement strand
CTTATTGACAAAATTAGTTAGCGGTAGTAAACTATAATATGCGAAATAAAGTTAGATAAAACTAACTTAAAGTATTAAAGAAAGTTAGCGCAAGCTACAAAAAGGGAGATGGTTGAAATTATGCCGTTAACTTTTGCCGCTGCCGGCGAGGTAAATACAATCAAGTTGATACGCGGAAAAATTGAAACAGTACGCCATCTGGAAAGCATGGGGTTTGTAGAAGGGGCAGCTATTACCGTCATATCCAAACTTGCCGGAAATTTAATCGTCAATGTTAAAAATGCGAGGGTTGCTTTAAACAAAGAACTTGCTTCAAAAATAATGATTTAACGGAGGTAGGCCATGAAAACGCTTAAAGATGTTGCAGTAGGCCAGACGGTTAAGGTATGCCGGCTGGGGGGAGAAGGCGCCATCAGACGCCGTATAATGGATATGGGGATTACTAAAGGTACTGATATTTATGTACGCAAAGTAGCACCTTTAGGCGATCCTATTGAAGTAACAGTAAGAGGTTATGAACTTTCTTTACGTAAAGGTGAAGCTGAAAATATTTTGATTGATTAATTTGAGGAGGGATTAAAGTGGCTGTAAAAATTGCACTGGTCGGCAACCCTAACTGCGGTAAAACGACCATGTTTAATAATTTAACCGGCGCTAACCAGTATGTAGGCAACTGGCCGGGCGTTACGGTTGAGAAAAAAGAAGGCAGATTAAAAGGTTATGACGATGTAATTGTAACTGACCTGCCGGGTATTTATTCGCTTTCTCCATATACTCTGGAAGAAGTAGTTTCCCGTAATTATCTTATTAATGAACGTCCTGATGTTATTTTAAACCTGGTGGACGGCAGCAATATTGAACGTAACCTGTATCTGACCACGCAGCTTTTGGAAATGGGCCTGCCCGTTGTAATTGCCATTAACATGATTGATATTGTCCGTAAAAACGGCGACAAGATTGATATTAATGCTTTGGGCAAAAAACTCGGCTGTCCCGTTATTGAAACTTCTGCTTTAAGCGGGCTGGGCTTAAAAGAGGCTGCTGCCAAAGCGGTAGAACTTGGCAAAGCTAAACAGAACAGCTGCAAACCTTTGGCTTTCAGCACCGAAGTTGAAAAAGCACTGGAAGAAATTAAATACATTATGGGTAGTTCCCTGCCGGAATCCGGTGCAAGATGGACACTGATAAAACTGTTTGAACGCGACCGCGAAGTTTGGAAAAAATATAATTTGCCGGACGTTATTCAAAAACAGCTTGAAAAAATTATCGGCGGTGTGGAAGAAAAACTTGACGATGACTGCGAAAGCATTATCACCAATGCCCGTTACGATTATATCAGCGGTTTGATGGCTGACTGCGTTAAAAAAGTTAAAACCGGCATGACTACTTCCGATAAAATTGACCAGATTGTTACCAACCGTATTCTGGCGCTGCCGATTTTTGCTTTGGTAATGTTTTTGGTTTATTATATTTCCATCGGCACTATCGGTACTGATGCTACTGACTGGACGAATGATGTGCTGTTCGGCGAAATGATTATGCCTTCCGTGCAGACGGCGATGGAAAATGCCGGTGCTGCTGAATGGCAGGTATCGCTTGTGGTTGACGGCATTATCGGCGGCCTTGGCGCACCGATTGGCTTTGTGCCGCAGATGGCTGTAATGTTCTTCCTGCTGGCAATTCTTGAAGATTGCGGTTATATGGCGCGTATTGCCTTTATTATGGACCGTATTTTCCATAAATTCGGCCTTTCCGGCAAAAGCTTTATTCCGTTTTTAATTTCCTCCGGCTGCGGCGTGCCCGGCATTTTGGCAACGCGCACCATTGAAACGGAAACTGACCGCCGCATGACGATTATGACAACAACCTTCATTCCGTGCGGTGCCAAACTTCCGGTTATTGCTCTTATCGCCGGCGCAATTATGGGCGGCGACTGGTATATGGCGCCTATCATGTACTTTATCGGTATTGTTTCGGTTGTGTTTGCCTGCCTGATTTTGAAGAAAACCGAAATGTTTGCAGGCGACCCGGCACCGTTTGTAATGGAACTTCCGCAATACCATCTTCCGGCAGCTAAAAACGTGCTGCTGCATACATGGGAACGCTGCTTTGCCTTCATTAAAAAAGTAGCAACCATTTTGTTCCTCGTTTGCGTAGTAATGTGGTATCTTTCCACTTACGGCATCGGTGCAGAAGGTTACGGCATGGTTGAGCCGGAAGACAGCTTTATTGCCGATATGGGCGGAGCCATTGCCTGGATTTTTGCTCCGCTTGGCTTTGGCGAATGGCAGGCCGTTGCGGCTTCCATCTCCGGCTTTGTAGCCAAAGAAGCTATTGTAAGTACCATTGGCGTGCTGATTGGCGTTGGCGAACTTGCTGAAGACGATGCAAGCCTGTGGGCAGCAACAATGGGTATGTTCCAAAACCCGATGGCAGCGTTCAGCTTCCTGGTATTCAACCTGCTTGACAGCCCGTGCCTGGCTGCAATCACTACCATGAACAAAGAACTTGGCAGTCGTAAATGGCTGTGGTTCGCCATCATTTTCCAGAACGTGTTTGCTTATGCAATGACCTTCCTCATTTATCAGTTTGGCCTTGTTCTTATTATGGGTGAACCGTTCAGCGCTATGACCGGCATTGCCTGCGTAGTTGCGGTAATCATGCTTTACATGATGTTCCGTCCTGCGCCGAAAGCAAAAGCCTCTCTGCGTTCTGTAAATGCTTAATTAAAAATTTTGTGATATAATAGCGTTGTATTAATGTAAGCTGCGCGGGTATTATGCCTGCGCAGTTTACGGCACTTAAAAAGGAGGTACAGTTATGATTAGCTGGATTATAAATGCTGTATTGCTTGCTGCTATTATTATGGCTGCAAGATACTGCTGGAAAAAATTCCGCCGCGGCGAATGCATCGGCTGCTCTGAAAGCGGCTGCAATAGCTGTGCCGGAGGCTGCTGCCATTGCCATGATGCGCAGCCGAAAACAAAATAACCGCCTAATACTGTTATCCGCTTGACATCACGCCTGTTAATTGATAAGATATTAACTATCAAAATACTTGTTAATAACTGTGAACGGAAGTAGTAAAAGCACAGGCTTTTGCAGAGAGGGCGCGCACGGCTGCAACGTGCCTAAAGCAATGGCTTTGAAGTAGTCCGGGAGTTGGCAGGCTGAACTGAAAGTAAGTTTGCCCGTAAGCGTGCGTTAAGCGTTTCAAGGTGTCCGGCTTATGCCGGGAAGATAGGTGGTACCGCGATTTTTGTCGTCCTGTTTGTAATAAACAGGACGTTTTTTATTACTTTTGCAAATTTTTGACTGGAGGAATAAACATGACAGAAGAACACAACATCCCCAAAGTTTATGATCCTGCTTCTGTTGAAAAGAAATGGTATGAATTTTGGGAAAAGAACAGATATTTCCATGCTGAGCCGGAACCCGGCAAAAAGCCTTTCAGCATTGTAATTCCGCCCCCGAATATTACCGGCAAACTGCATATGGGCCATGCGCTTGATAACACTTTGCAGGATATTTTAATCCGCTGGCACCGCATGATGGGCGATAATACCCTGTGGATGCCGGGTTATGACCATGCAGGACTTGCAACGCAGATTAAAGTAGAAGAAGTTTTGAAAAAAGAAGAAGGCAAAACCCGTTTTGACCTCGGCCGCGAAGAATTTGTAAAACGCGTTTGGGAATGGAAGGAAGAATACGGCGACCGTATTATCAACCAGCTTAAATGCCTTGGTATTTCCTGCGACTGGGAACGCAAACGCTTCACCATGGATGAAGGATGCTCCCGCGCTGTACGCGAAACCTTTGTAAGCCTGTTTGAAAAAGGGCTTATTTATAAAGGCACGCGCATTACCAACTGGTGCGTTAACTGTCATACCGCATTGAGCGATATTGAAGTTGAACATGAAGATACTCCGGGACATTTGTGGCATGTGCGTTATCCGGTTATTGGCGAAGAAGATACCTATCTTACCATTGCTACCACCCGTCCGGAAACCATTCCCGGCGATACCGCCGTTGCCGTTAACCCGGAAGATGAACGTTATGCAAACCTTATCGGCAAAAAACTGCGCCTGCCTATCATTGGCAGAGAAATTCCCGTTATTGCCGACAGTTATGTAGATACCAAATTTGGTACCGGTGCCGTAAAAATTACGCCGTCGCATGACCCCAATGACTATGAAATGGGACTGCGCCATAACCTGCCTGAAATTGTAGTTATCGGCAAGGACGGCATTATGACGGAAGATGCTGGCCCGTTTGCAGGTTTGGAACGCTACGAGTGCCGCAAACAGATTGTTGCCCGCTTAAAAGAAGAAGGCTATCTTGTTAAAATAGAAGACCACAGTCACGCGGTAGGCCATTGCCAGCGCTGCCATAATATTGTAGAACCATTGGTAAGCACTCAGTGGTTTGTAAAAATGCAGCCGCTTGTTAAAGCCGCTGTGGATTGCGTTACCGACGGACGCACCCAGTTTGTTCCGGAGCGCTTTACCAAAAACTATACCGGCTGGATAGATAATATTCACGATTGGTGCATCAGCCGTCAGATTTGGTGGGGCCATCGCATTCCTGTATGGTACTGCGATGACTGCGGCGAAATGAGCGCCAGCCGCACCGATTTGGAAAAATGCCCGAAATGCAGCAGCACGCATATCCATCAGGATGAGGACGCGCTTGATACATGGTTCAGTTCTGCACTGTGGCCGTTCTCAACCATGGGCTGGCCTGATAATACCGATATGCTGAAACAGTTCTATCCTACCAGCGTGCTTGTAACCGGCTATGATATTATTTTCTTCTGGGTTGCCCGCATGCTGATTATGGGTATGGAATTTATGAAGGAAATTCCGTTTGAAAAAGTATTTATTCATGGCCTTGTACGCGACAGCCAGGGCCGCAAAATGAGCAAATCCCTCGGCAACGGCATCGACCCGCTGGAAGTTATTGAAAAATACGGCGCCGATACCCTGCGCTTTATGCTGATTACCGGCAATACTCCGGGCAATGATATGCGCTTCTACTGGGAACGTGTAGAAGGCACCCGCAACTTTGCCAATAAAATTTGGAACGCATCCCGCTTTGCGCTGATGAATATGGAAGGCTATGACAAGGATGCGGAACTTGCTCCTTACACCCTGGCTGATAAATGGATTTTATCCCGCCTGCAGGATACCGTTAAAGATGTTACCGGACTGCTTGAACGCTTTGAACTTGGTGAAGCAGGACGCGCAATTTATGACTTTATCTGGAGCGAGGTTTGCGACTGGTACATTGAAATTGCCAAACCGCGCCTTTACAACAAAGAAGCGGCGGCAGAACGCGCTACTGCACAGCATGTACTGGCAACCGTGTTGGTATCTGCCATGAAACTGCTGCATCCTTATATGCCGTTTATTACCGAAGAAATTTATCAGTGCCTGCCGCATGAAGCAGAAAGCATTATGATTTCCAAATGGCCCGTTGCCGATGAAAGCCTTATCGACCCTGAGGCAGAACGCGGCATGAACGCAATTATGGACAGCATTAAAGCTATCCGCAATATGCGTGCAGAAGTTAACGCTAACCCCGGCAAAAAAATACCGGCAGTAATGCTTGTTGCTGATGACCTGCGTGAAGTTGTTGCAGCAAACGACGGCTATATTAAACTTTTGGGCGGCATTGATAACCTTGAACTGCGTGCCATGAACGCCGAAAAACCGGAAAATGCCATGGCAGCAGTTGTAACCGGCATTGAAGTATATTTGCCGCTGGCAGGTTTAATTGATGTTGAAAAAGAAACCCAGCGTTTAAGCAAGGAACTGGCAAGCATGGAAAAAGATTTGCAGCGCGTAAGCGGCAAACTGAACAATGCAGGCTTCCTCGCTAAAGCACCGGAAGACGTTATTGCCAAAGAACGTGCAAAATCCGAAGAATTAACCGGCAAAATTGAAGCCGTAAAAAAACGTATGGCATATTTGGCAGAATTAAAGTAAAATTAAATAAAGGTCTATTGCGGCGCGGCATTTTGACCGCGCCGTTTTTTTACATATTAAAACAACCGGGAGAAGAACAATGAATTATAATGAAAGTTTGGCTTATCTGGACAGCCTTGGCAAGTTTGGCATTAAACTGGGTATGGAGCGCATTGAAGCGCTGCTGAAAGAACTGGACAATCCGCAGGATAAAATAAAAACTGTGCATGTAACCGGCACAAACGGCAAAGGTTCTGTAAGCAGCATGATTACCAATATTTTGCTGGCAAGCAATTTAAAAGCCGGTAAATTCATATCGCCGCACCTTGTAAAATATAACGAGCGTATCAGCATTAACAATAACGATATTACCGATGATGCTTTTGCGTTGGTTATCAGCGCTGTTAAAAAGGCGGCTGACAACATTGTTGAAAAAGGCGTATGCGAACAGCCGACGCAGTTTGAAGTTTTAACGGCTGCTGCATTTTTGCATTTTGCACTGGAAAAGGTTGATTATGCCGTTATTGAAGTAGGCCTTGGCGGGCTTTGGGACAGTACAAATGTGATTACGCCGGTAGTAAGTGTTATTACAAACGTGGCGCTTGACCACTGTGATAAACTTGGCAATACCATTGAACGCATTGCCATGCAGAAGGCGGGCATTATTAAGGAAAACGTGCCTGTCGTTACAGCGGCGGAAGGCGATGATGCTATCGGGCCTATCCGCGCGGTAAGCATGTTTAAGCAGGCGCGCCTTTATATTTACGGCCGTGCTTTTTGGGGCGAAGAAAAAGAAAGCAGTATGGATGGGCAGACTTTTAGCCTGCACGCCGGTGATGTTTACAGCAGCGATTATACAATCAAACTGCCGGGCGAGCATCAGATTGCCAATGCTTCCGTAGCTATTGTTGCGGCCAAGCTGGTATCCAAGCAGGATGACCGCATCAACGAACTGGCTTTGCATATAGGCGTTGCCAATACTTTTTGGCCCGGAAGGTTAGAGCGCATTGCCAAAAAGCCGGATGTTATTTTAGACGGTGCGCATAATCCAAACGGAGCCGAAGCACTGCGCAAAGCGCTTGATAAATATTACCCAACGCAGAAAAGAGTTTTTGTTATCGGCATGATGGGCGATAAAGATATGCAGCATGTACTGCATACTATTGTGCGCCCGCTGGATTTGGCATATACAGTACCGGCAGACGGCGGTGAGCGTGCTGCAAAACCGGAAGCGCTGGCTGGCATTATCGGCGCCAACGCCGCGCCTTGCGAAGATGTTTATGAAGCGTATTTAAAAGCAGTGCAGCAAGCCGGAGAAGACGGCGTGGTTGTAATTTGCGGTTCATTGTACTTGGTAGGCACTTTTAAGGCAAGGCTGCTTGCCGCAAGAAATGGTGGCAACTGATGGGCGCGGTAACAAAATACCACAGTGCAGAAAAATACGCATATTTGCTTTTGCTGTTCACGGCAGCGGTAATACCCGTTAACCAGGTTTTTACACTGCTTATGGTGGCGGTAACTTTTGTAGCGGGCTTTGCGGTTGCCGTAAAATACCACAAATTGCCGCGCGTGCCTGTGCTGCCGCTTGCGTTGCAAATGCTGCTGTATCTTTTGTTCGGCATAACATGGTTTTCGCTGCGCTTTTCGGCAGATGAGGCGGTATCGTCCTATAATTTTGGCTATGTTGTCGGGCAGTATGTTTTAATGGTGTGGCTGGTTCTGCATTATGGCGGCGACGGCAGGCTTGATTTTGACTGGAGCAAGCCGAAAGAATGGCCGCGCCCCATGCAGCTTTTTGCAGCCATATTAATAGTTGGTTTTGCCAATGGATTGTTTGGCATCTATCAGCATTTTACGGGTGTTGTGCCGACTGACCCCTGGGTGGATACGGCGGCGTTTCCGGAACTTAAAACACGTGTGGTAGGCACGCTTATAAATCCTAACATTTTTGCGGGCTATCTTGTTTTGTTGCTTAGTCTGGCAGTGCCGTTCATTAAAATAACAACGGGCAAAATACGCATTTTTTTGCTTGCTTTGGCGGCAGTGCTCGGCATAAGCCTTATTTATACTTTTTCGCGTGGCAACTGGGTTGCCTGTGCCTGCGCCATGGGTTTTTACTTTTTGTTTTTCTGGCGCAAATGGCTTATTCCGCTTGGGGTGGCAGCGGTTTGCGGCGTGTATTTTATGCAGGGGGCGGTACTGCACAGGCTGATGTCCATTTTCGGCACGCAGGATACAAGCGTTGCCCTGCGTTTTGCCTACCTTAAAAGTACGCTTTTTATTATTGAAGAACATCCTTTTGGGGTTGGCTGGTATGGGTTTCAATATATTTATCCGGAATACGATTTTTATTTAAACAATCCCAATGTAATCATGTACCATTGCCACAATTTAATGCTTAACATTCTGGCAGAACTCGGCTGGCATGGGCTGATAGTTTTTGTGCTGATACTTATGTTTTTGGCGTGGCATGCTTACAAGCTGGCGCGTTACGGCGTGCGCCCATGGATGCGTGCCGTGGGGCAGGGGTACTTGGCGGCCCTTGTTGGTATATTGGCGGGCGGGCTTACTGACCATGTGTATTTTAATATGGATATGGGGCTTTTGTTCTGGTGCGTGTCAATGCTGATGATGCAGTGCAGCCTTGTAAACAGGCTTTCGCCGTACGAACGGAAGAAAATTGCTTTACATACAGGAACAGACACGTTACAATAAAATCAGAATATTTTTAAATTTCATGGAGGACGAAATGAATTTAAAGGATGTACAGAGGGTTTTAAAAGCAAAAATCCTTGTAGGAGAAGAATTTATGGAGCGCCCGGTAGAAACCTGCTGCGGCAGTGACCTGATGAGTGATGTACTGGCTTTTACCAAATGCAACACCCTTTTGTGTACAGGCCTTACAAATATACAGGTTATCCGCACGGCGGGAATTACCGATTTGTGCGGTATTGTTATTGTGCGCGGCAAACTGCCTTCGCCGGATTTTTTAAATTTTGCGCGCGAAGCGGAAATGCCGGTTCTTTCTACCAATTTAACGCTGTTCGATGCCTGCGGTTTATTGTATGTGGCAGGCCTGCGCGGCTGTTCGCAGGAAAAAGGGGGCAGCGGCTTATGACTGAAGCGAAATCTGTAAAGATGAGTTATGATGTTGCTGGCGGCGATTTTGACCGTGCAGGCGAGGCTTCCGGCAATATTAAGCGCATGCTGCAAAGAATCGGCGTGCCGGCAGATATTGTGCGCCGCATTGCCATTGGCACTTATGAGGCGGAAATGAATGTAATCATTCATGCAGGCGGCGGTACTGTAAATGCTGAAATTTTTACCGACCATACAGTTATTAATATTACCGACCACGGCCCCGGCATACCTGATATTAAACTGGCAATGCAGGAAGGCTGGTCTACCGCGCCCGATTATATCCGCCAGATGGGGTTTGGCGCAGGCATGGGGCTGCCCAATATGATGAAGTGCAGCGATAAATTTGATATTCAGTCTAAAATTGGCGAAGGTACTTCTATTACAATGGAGTTTAACCATATCAGCGAAGATTTATAAAAGAGGTGATATAATTGGCAGAAGGTTATATTCACTCTGTCCGGTTTGTACGCTCTAAATGCAAGGGGTGCGTAACCTGCGTTAAGGCATGCCCGACCGATGCCATACGCGTACGCAACGGCAAGGCGGAACTTATACCATCGCGCTGCATAGATTGCGGCGAGTGTATGCGCCGCTGTGCATATCACGCAGTTGAAGCGTATTCAGATAAACTGGAAGAAATACAAAAATACCAATATAATATCGTTTTGCCGCCTCCTTCGCTGTATGCGCAGTTTCCGGCGGATATTACGGAAGAAACCATCCGCGGCGGCTTGAGCAATCTTGGTTTTGACGAGATTTTTGATGTAGCCGTTGCATCTGAATATATATCGCTTGAAATAGCTGATTATATTAAAAATTATAAAGGCGGGCGCAAACCGCTTATTTCCTGCGCCTGTCCGGCAGTGCTGCGGCTTATTCAGGTAAAATTCCCGGAACTTATTAAGCAGGTTGTGCCGGTGCTGCCTCCTGTGGAAGCGGCGGCTGTTTACGTTAAAAAAGAAGCAATGGAACGTTTAAAACTGGATGCTTCGCAAATAGGCGTATGGTTTTTGGCGCCTTGCCCGTCTAAAAACGCTAACATACGCCAGTCGGTTGACGTTGTGCATACCCAGCTTACCGGCAGCATTGCCATTTCTGAAATTTACGGCAAGCTGATGCGCAGCATTGGCAGTGTAAAAGAAAGCAAAAAAATAACGGCTTCATCTTCTTATGGCATGGGCTGGGGCTGTTACGGCGGCGAACTTGCAGCCATAGGCATAAAAAATGGCCTGGCGGTTCATGGCATTGAAAACGTATATGATGTTTTGGAACAGATTTCCATGAATAAAATGCCGGACATTGATTATGTGGAATGCCTTGCCTGCAGCGGCGGCTGTATTGGCGGGCCGCTGACTGCTGAAAATAAATTTGTGGCAGAAAAAAATCTTAAGCTACGCCTTGCGCGGATGCGTGAACAGGAACCGGCAGACCGCCTTGAGGCAATGGCTGCAAGCATGGTTTGCGAAGGTTTTCCTAAATCCGGTTCTTATGTAAAAAAACTGGTGCCGCGCCCAATGATGCAGCTGGATGACGATATTATGGAAGCAATGAAAAAGTTTGAACGGATGGAAGAAGTTCTGAATTCATTGCCGGGGCTGGACTGCGGTGCCTGCGGCGCACCGAACTGCCAGTGCCTTGCGGAAGATATTGTACAGGGCAAGGCAACTGAAATAGATTGTATTTTTAAACTGCGTGCCAGTGTAAAAAAACTGGCGCAGGGCATGCTGGAACTTGCCAAACAGATACCTATTTCCAATGATGGCATGGATTTAAACGATAACGGAGAAGAAAAAGATGCAGATAAAGGAAG
>ENA-OROS01001246-OROS01001246.1-human-gut-metagenome-genome-assembly--contig:-NODE-1246-length-10945-cov-2.551240_pt1 | contig 10945 bp, 8 predicted proteins | sample MGYA00242134_ERZ509059 | MGnify/ENA primary metagenome ERZ509059 (study PRJEB26280, sample SAMEA2338753) | human gut metagenome | biome: human gut; feature: human-associated habitat; material: faeces... | reverse complement strand
GCCCGCTGAGGAAGTAAACAAAGGCTTTAAAAAGGCCGTTGCAAAAATTGCAGGCCAGGTAAACATTCCCGGCTTCCGTAAAGGCAAAGCCCCCCGCAACGTTATCGAAATGCACTATGGCAAAGAAGCTGTAAAACAAGAAGCTTTTGAACTGGTTGCAAACCAGTGCTATACCGAAGCGCTTGAACAGGAAAAACTCATTCCGGTTTCCGACCCGAAAGTAGACAGCTCTGTCCAATGGTCATCGAAGAAAACAAAGATATGGAACTTACCATTAAAGTAACCCTTAAACCGGAAGTTAAACTTGGCGATTACAAAGAACTGCATGTAGAAAAAGAAGCAGTTGAAGTTACCGATGAAGCTGTTGAAGAACAGGTACAGGGCCTGCGCAACCGCCATGCCAAAATGGTTGAAGCTGAAGAAGGCGCTGTAATTGAAAAAGGCGATTTTGCCATTATCGACTTTGCAGGCACCGTTGACGGCGAACCGTTCAGCGGCGGCGAAGGCAAAGGCTATCCGCTGGAAGTTGGCTCCAATTCCTTCATCCCCGGTTTTGAAGACCAGCTCGTAGGCCTTAAAAAAGGCGATTCAACCGATGTGAACGTAACCTTCCCGGAAGAATATTTTGTAAAAGAACTTGCCGGCAAACAGGCAATTTTCAAAGTAAACATTCAGGATGTAAAACGCAAAGAACTGCCGGAACTGACCGATGAATATGTAGCAGCAAACAGCGATTGCAAAACCGTTGAAGAATTAAGAGCAAGCTACAAAGAACGCATGCAGAAAGCAGCAGAAAACAATGCTAAAATCGCTTACGAAAAAGCATTGATTGACCTTGCTGTTGCCAACGCTGAATTTGAAGTTCCCGAAATCATGATTGAAGACCGCATCAGCCAGATGATTGACGAAATGCGCATGAGCCTTGAAGCACGCAAACTTTCTTTGCAGCAGTACATGCAGTACAGCGGCATTGATATGAAACAGCTTCGTGAACGTCAGCATGACGCTGCTGTTGAAAACGTAAAAACCGACCTTGTTCTTGACGCTGTTGCCAAAGCTGAAAACATTCAGGTTTCCATGGAAGACGTTGACAGCGAACTTTCCGCTATCGCTTCCCAGCATGGTGCAAGCCTTGAAGACGTTAAGAAAATTATTAAATCCAACGGCACCATGGGCTTGCTGCTCGCAAACATTCTGCGCCGCAAAGCTGCCCATGTAATCATTGACAGCGCTAAATAATAAAGCGACTGGTTAAACCACAGAAAAGGGGTGTGACAATAATGAATTATGTGCCAATAGTTGTTGAACAATCCAACCGCGGCGAACGCTCTTACGATATATATTCCCGCCTTTTAAAGGACAGGATAGTTTTTGTTACCGGCGAGATAGATGATACTATGGCCAATCTCGTTATCGCCCAGCTGCTCTTTTTAGAGTCGGAAGACCCCGATAAGGATATCCATCTCTATATCAACAGCCCGGGCGGCAGCGTAAGCGCCGGCCTGGCAATTTATGATACTATGCAGTACATAAAGCCTGATGTTTCCACAATCTGCATGGGTATGGCCGCAAGCATGGCTTCCGTGCTTCTGGCTGCTGGCACTCCGGGCAAGCGTTTTGCCCTGCCGTACTCCAGAGTAATGATTCATCAGCCGTTAGGCGGCGTACAGGGGCAGGCTTCTGAAATTGAAATAACCGCACGCGAAATTTTGCGTGTGCGTGACGAGATGAACGGCATCCTCGCCCGCCATACCGGCCAGACCAAAGAAAAGATTGCGCAGGACACTGACCGCGATAACTATATGACCAGCCAACAGGCTAAAGAATACGGCCTGATTGATGAAGTTGTAACGCGTAAACAGCCTGCAAATGAAAAATAAAGGCTTTAAGGAGATATTTGAAATGAAATTCGGTGGGGACAATCACCACGATACCCCTGTCTGCTCATTTTGCGGCAAGCGCGAAGCGCAGGTAAGCAAAATGTTCAGCAAAGTTTTGGGCGAAGGTGACTTGTTTATTTGCGATGAGTGCATAAAACTCTGCAATGAAATGCTTGAAGAAGAAATGCGGGCAAGAGCAGTACAGCATGCAGATATTGCAGAACTGCCCAAACCCAGAGAAATAAAGGCTATTTTGGATGAATACGTCATCGGTCAGGAAGAAGCTAAAAAAACCCTCGCCGTTGCCGTTTACAACCATTATAAACGCATTGATTACGAACTGAACCATGCAGGCGCTGAAAGGGATGTTGAGCTGCAAAAATCCAACATTTTAATGCTCGGTCCTACCGGCAGCGGCAAAACGCTGCTGGCGCAAACCCTGGCAAAAATTTTGCAGGTTCCGTTTGCCATTGCCGATGCAACTGCGCTTACCGAAGCCGGTTACGTTGGCGAAGACGTAGAAAACATTCTGCTGCGTTTAATCCAGAATGCCGATTATGACATTGAGCGTGCTCAGCGCGGCATCATCTACATAGATGAAATTGATAAAATTTCCCGCAAGTCCGAGAATCCTTCCATAACCCGCGATGTATCGGGCGAAGGCGTACAGCAGGCGCTTTTAAAAATTCTTGAAGGCACGGTTGCCAATGTTCCGCCGCAGGGCGGGCGCAAACATCCGCATCAGGAATTTTTGCAGATTGACACAACAAATATTCTGTTCATCTGCGGCGGCGCTTTTGACGGTCTGGAAAATATTATCAGCCAGCGCACCGGCAAGAAAAACCTTGGCTTCGGTGCCGATATTAAAACCAAAGATGAAATCAGCCTGACGGATACCTTTAAAAAGGTGCTGCCGGAAGATTTGATGAAGTTTGGTTTAATACCGGAATTTGCCGGACGCCTGCCGGTTGTTGTAACACTGGAAGCGCTTGATAAGGCTGCTCTGATTAAAATTTTGCAGGAGCCTAAAAACGCACTGGTTAAACAGTACCAGCATTTCCTTGCCATGGATAATGTGGAACTGGAATTTGAACCGGAAGCGCTCGACGCCATTGCCGAAGAAGCACTGAAACGCAGTGCCGGCGCACGTGGCCTGCGTGCCATTATTGAGTCGGTAATGCGCAACGTAATGTATGAAGTGCCTTCACGCAGCGACGTTGTAAAATGTATTGTAACGGCTGATGCCATCCGCAACCATGCGGAACCGAAAATGATTGTTTCAGCCGGCTGAAATTAAAATAAGGGGGAGGGAAAAACCTTCCCCTTTTTGGTTTTATATGGCTTTTGTGATACAATGTTATTAAAGCCAGATATGATTTGAGATTTTTAAAATAGGGGGATGCTAATAGCAATGGAAGCATCAGGACAATTAATGCCGTTGCTGGCGTTAAGGGGCATTATCGTTTTCCCGGGAATGACGGTAAACCTTGACGTCGGCAGGGATAAATCAATAAATGCGGTTAACGCAGCTATGCAGAACGATAAAAAAATTCTGCTTGTTACGCAGCGCGATGCCGAAACTGCAGACCCGAAGCGTGAAGATTTATACGCTTTTGGCGTTGTTGCCGAAATTAAACAGCTTTTAAAACTGCCAAGCGGAGCCCAGCGCATTTTGATACAGGGTATTAACCGCGTACAGCTTACATCCGTTATAGATGCACCGTTTAAGGACACCTACCTTGAAGGGTTTGTGCAGCCTTTTGAAAGCATTGAGCCGGAAGAAAACGCTGAAACCGAAGCTATGCGCCGCGTGCTTTTGCAGAGTTTTGAAAAATGGCTTATTACCGGCAAAAAAGTAACCACGGAGGTTATGCTTAATTTTAAAAACATTACTACTGCTGGTGAAATTGCCGATATTATTGCCGGTTACCTTACCATCAGCATTGATGAGAAGGAAGAACTGCTGGAACTTGCCGACGTAAAAGAGCGTATGCAGAAATTATACGCCTTTTTGTGCAAGGAACTGGAAATTGCCGAACTTGAAAAAAATATTGCGCAGGAAGTACGCAAGCAGATAGAAAAAAATCAGCGTGAATATTATCTGCGTGAGCAGATTAAAGTAATCAACAAAGAACTTGGCGAAGGTGACGAACGTCAGGCAGAAGTTGACGAATATAAAAAACAGATGGAAGGGCGTGACCTTCCTGCCGAAGTTACCGATAAGCTGAACAAAGAGCTTGACCGCCTGTTTAAAATGCCGCCGATGATGGCTGAAAGCGGTGTTATCCGCAATTATGTGGAAACGCTGCTTGCTCTGCCCTGGGGCATTTATGGCAAAGACAACTTTGATTTAAAACATGCTGAAAAGATTTTAAATAAAGACCATTACGGTCTGGAAAAAGTAAAAGAGCGCATTTTGGAATATCTTGCCGTGCGCGCACTGACCAAGAGCGGCAAAGGCCCTATTCTGTGCCTTGTCGGGCCTCCGGGCGTCGGCAAAACTTCGCTGGCGCAGTCTGTTGCCCGCGCTATTGACCGTAAGTTTACGCGTATGTCTTTGGGCGGCGTGCATGATGAAGCGGAAATCCGCGGACACCGCCGTACCTATATCGGCGCTATGCCGGGCCGCATTATTCACGGCATGCAGACCTGCGGCGTAATGAACCCGGTATTTTTGCTGGATGAAGTAGATAAAATGTCGTCCGATTTCCGCGGCGACCCGGCTTCTGCACTGCTTGAAGTGCTTGACCCGGAACAGAACAATACTTTCAGCGACCATTATGTGGAACTTCCGTTTGATTTGTCGCAGGTGTTCTGGATTGTAACCGCTAATACCGTGGAAACCATTCCGCCTGCGCTTTTGGACCGCATGGAAGTAGTACAGCTTTCAAGCTATACCGAAGACGAAAAAGTAAAGATTGCCGAACTGCATCTTTTGCCGAAAGAACGCGCCAATAACGGTTTAAGCGCCAAAACGCTTACTATTACCGAAGACGCGCTGCGCCTCATCATCCGCGGTTATACACGCGAAGCCGGTGTGCGCAGCCTGGAACGCAAAATTGCCGCTGTTTGCCGCAAAACTGCTCACCGCATTGTAAACGGCGAAGCCAAAACAGCAAAAGTAACGGCTAAAAACCTGCATAAATATTTAGGCAAAGTTATTTACCTTGAAGATGACGTAAGCCTTGAAGCCGCAGCCGGTATTTGCACCGGCCTTGCCTGGACCCGTGTCGGCGGCGAACTTTTAAAAGTTGAAGTTGTTGCCTGCAAAGGCAAAGGCCATCTTGTGCTTACAGGTCAGCTTGGCGATGTAATGAAGGAATCCGCGCAGGCAGGTTATACCTATATCCGCAGCCGTGCGGACGAACTTGGCCTTGCCAAAGATTTTTACGAAACCACTGATATTCATATTCATCTGCCGGAAGGCGCCATTCCGAAAGACGGGCCTTCTGCCGGTATTACAATGGTAACGGCAATGGTATCGGCATTAACCGGCCGCAAGGTAAAAAAAGATATTGCCATGACCGGTGAAATCACCCTTTCCGGCAGGGTATTGCCGGTAGGCGGTATTAAAGAGAAATTTTTGGCGGCGCACCGTTACGGCGTAAAAACCATTATTATGCCTGCCAAAAATGAGCAGGATTTGGACGAACTGCCCAAAAACGTGCGCGAAAAAATGACTTTTATACCTGTTAAACACATGGACGAGGTGTTAAAAATAGCATTGGAGGATTAAATGCGATGAACAAAGGAGTTTGGGATATAATCCGCGCGAACTTTGTCACCTCTGCCGTTAAGGCAGAACAGTACCCTTCGCCGCAGCTTATTGAAGCTGCGTTTATCGGCCGCAGTAATGTCGGCAAATCTTCGCTTATTAATTCGCTGTGCCGCCGCAATGGGCTGGCGCGCGTCAGCGCAACCCCCGGCAAAACGCAAACCATCAACTATTATATGCTGGATGCCAAACGCACAGTTGATGAAGGCGTGGAAACAGCGCAATTTTATCTTGTGGATTTGCCCGGTTACGGGTTCGCCAAAACAGGCAAATCCAACAAAGATTTGTGGTCCGGTTTTATCAGCAAATATCTGTCCGGTTCCGATAATCTGGCAATGGTTTGCCAGTTGATAGACATCCGCCATAAACCGCTGGAAAGTGATATGGAATGTTATCACTGGCTGCTTAGCTGCGGGCTTAACGTACAGATTATTTTAACAAAGGCAGATAAGCTTTCCAAAAATGCCGCAATGGCGCAAAAAGCGCTGTTCAAGCGCGAACTTGGGCTGGATGACAGCCGTATTATGACGTATTCGGTAACGCAAAATACAATGCGCAGTGAACTTATTAACCGTATTATGACTGTGCTGGAAAACCACAGATAAAGTTTCTTGGCCGCTTTGGGGGGAGTGGTTGGCTATGGGCAAATTTGATATTATGCTGCATGTAAGGCAGTTAATGATGTTTGGGCTTGCAATGCTTATAGGCTTGCTGTTTGATTATATGGCAGTGCCTATACCGTTTTTGCTGGGCGGCATTGTTTCCTCAATGTTCTGGAAAGTAATCGGCGCGCAGGTTTACTGGCCCCGCCAGTGGCGCGAACTTGGCCTGTGCGTTGCTGGTTACGGCATTGGGCGCAATTTCAGTGCCGAAACCGTACACGAACTTACCATGCAGTCATTAGGCGTTATTGAAGCAACTGCCGCCTGCGTCGGTGCCAGTGTTATAATTGCCTGGTGGACATCACGCCATAGTTATGCCAACCTGCAAAGCTGCATTATGGGCTGTATGCCCGGCGGCATGACGCAAATGCTGCTGATGAGCGAAAGCGACCCCCGCGTGGATTTCAGTGCCGTAATGGTAATGCAGACCCTGCGCTTAATGGGCGCAATAATTATTGTGCCGTTTCTTGTGGTTCACGGTCTTGGCGCAGAAATTAAAGATGCAGCAGTACCGGCGGCAGCTATTAATGGATATAGCTGGCTATGGATGGTGCCGATTGCTGCCCTTGGCGCAATAATTCTGCAAAAACTGCACATTCCCACACCGCGCCTTTTAGGGCCGATACTTGCTGCGGCTGCCTGCTCCTATTTTATAGGGACCTTCCAGCCGGTACCTGATCCCGTAATGATGGTAGCGCAAATCAGCATCGGCCTTTACATGGGAATGCTGCTTGACCCTGCCCGCATAAAAGAAACAGCACGCCTCATGCCGTTTATTTTAACCGGCATAGTAATAATTATTGCCGTCAGCATAGGCATGGCGTATTATCTTTCCGGTATATATGGGTTTTCCATAATTACGGCGTTTTTGGCAATGGCGCCGGGCGGAATTGCAGAAATGTGCCTTGCCGGCATGAGCATGGGCGAAAACGTATCCATTATTTTAACGTATCAGCTTGTGCGCATGGTAATTTTAAACGTAACAGTGCCGCTGGGGTTAGAATGGTATTTTAAAGATAAATAAAACCTAAATAGTAATTTGCGCAAAAATAAAAATGGTAAATTTTTACCAAAAGGCTTGACAGCCCTATTAGTAATAGTTATAATTAAGGCAACAAATCAATATTTCGTACAGGTACAATAACTGTTTAAATGTTTATCGGTGCAAATCCGATGCGATCCCGTCGCCGTAACGGCAATAAAAGCCGAAGCCGAGCGCGCAGCCTGTATAAGCATCACTGCTTGACCTGCGGGAGACAGGAAGGAGATGTTTACTAACCAACCGGCTTTGTTATGTGAGAGTGGCAGGGGCCTTTGATTGATAACATTTAAACCCGTCTTTTCGTTTTGGAAAGACGGGTTTTTATCTTACCTGCGCTTTTGCAGGGCGGGATATTGGTTTTAATAAAGGACGCGTCCATTCATTGATATTCTCAAATACTCATTCTCTACTCCTCTTGGCAGCATACGTTGGGGTGCGCCTGCTGCTGCGCCGCCGCTGAAAACGGCGGCATTTTTATTTCCCGGGCAAAGTGCCTTTGCGTAAAACGCATTTTGCTGATATACTTTAAACAGAGATATTTTAAGGAGGGTTCAACATGAAAGTTATTAATACTGAAAAAGCTCCTGCTGCTATCGGGCCTTATTCTCAGGCAATGGAAGTTGGCAACTTTATTTTTGCATCCGGGCAAATTCCGGTAGACCCTGCAACCGGCGAAGTGCCGGAAGGCATTACCGCACAAGCGGAACAAAGCTGCAAAAACGTGGGCGCAATTTTGGAAGCCGCAGGGCTTGGCTATGAAAATGTAGTAAAAACCACCTGCTTTTTGGCAGACATGGCAGACTTTGCCGCTTTTAACGAAGTATATGCCAAATACTTTACCGGCAAACCGGCACGCAGCTGTGTAGCAGTAAAAGCAATTCCCAAAGGCGTGCTTTGCGAAATTGAAGTAATTGCAGTGAAATAAAAAGTAAATAGTTTATTAAAAAGCTCAGCTAAAAGGCTGGGCTTTTTTAGTTACTTAAAAGAAAACAATAAGAGAATCTACGTTTAATGTTTTGTTTTTTGAAAGAAATGCATCCATCATAATTTTAACAGTTGGTTGCGAAATAAAAAGTAACTATTTTTTCTTTTTAGGCAGTCATCGCAAAAAATATTGCTGAATGTAAAATTTTATTGTGGGAAAATTTGTGTTACATTGCCGTAAAAGTACGAGTTATAGTAACTTGCGCCGCCACGTAAGCGTACCGGTAGGAATAAAGTTTCCACAAGACCAGTAAAAGTACGATATAAGTTAAAAAGTAAATGTCTTGCGGGGGGGTAAAGATGTGGTATAATTTCGGTAGCGCCAAATTTATTGTTTTATATAAAATATGGCAAAAAAATATCGAAAGGGATGACCATGATGAAATTGAATGGTAAGAAGTTAACAAATGCAGTAGTATTAAGTTTAATGCTCGCTGCACCATTTTATGCAAGTGCAGAAGAAATTACTGTAAGCGATGGGCAGGTTTTAACTGGACCGCAAAATGCGAATGCGAACATTGCAACTACTATCAAAGGTAGTGGAACTGAAAATATTACATTTGAAGGCGATGCAGATAAACAATTTTCTTTATCTGCATCTGGCGTTACATCTGAAGTAAAAGATGTAAATGATATTACTCTTACTGGTACTTGGGCATATAAAGATGAAGACCCTGGTAAAGGTGACGGTAGTGTATTTTATACAAATGGAGCGAACAGCGTAATTAATATTACTGCTAACGGTGATATTACAACTAATAATGTACATAGCTCGACTATCGCTTTTCATGCTATGGGTGGTAAAATAAATGTAACTGCAGCTAATATTTATTTAGATGGTGTTGGCAATGCAGTCTTTTCGCAAACTAATGGTGGTGGTGCTGCTGGTAAAATTACTTTAAATGCTACTGGCGATATTTATTTAAGTGCTGAAGGAACTACCGTAGGTGCGGCAAGTTTTTCTAATGAAGAAAAGAGTTCGGTAGTAGGTATTAGTGGCAAAAACGTAACAATCAAATCCGAAGATTCAAGAGCTGTTGGAGCATATGGCACTGTAAGCAATAGTAACGCAGTTACAATTAGAGCCGAAGAGAAACTTGCAATAGAAGGTAAAACGGCTATTGAAGCAAGTAACGGTATTGGTGAAGAAAAAGAAGCTGGTGTAAAAGTTACTGCTAAAAATATTGAAGTAACTGGTGCTATTAAGGCAGAGAAAAACGCTAATATTACTGTTGGTGACGAAAATCTTGCGCAAGCTGTTATTAATGGCGATGTAAGCGCTAAAGAAAATTCTAACATTGACCTTGGTTTAGGCACTAACGGCAGCCTGACCGGTAATGTTACTATGGACAATAATAGCAGCACTATTGATTTAAATATGGGTAATGCTTCTACATGGAATGCTACAGGTACTAACTCTGTTACTACTATCAGCGGTACTGATGCAACGATTGCGGTTGACAGCCTTGACACCAAAGTAAATGTTGGCAATAATAACAGCACCGGTTTAACTTTAAGTGGCAGCAGTAATGTAACCAACAGCTTTAATGAAAATGATATTGCAGGCGGCATGCAGGATTTGGCTGGCGTAATGAAGATTACTGATGGTAATAAACAAATTACAGTAACTGCACAGGAAGGTGATATTCTTGGTGAAATTACTGCTGTAACAGATGGGGAAGGTAATATCATCAGCAATTCTGTAAAACAAAGTGAAAATGTTAAAAATGCAGGCATTACCGAACTTGCCAACGTAGCATTTATGGCATGGCGTGCCGAAAATGACGAAATGCATCAGCGCATGGGCGAACTGCGCAGCAGCACTGGCGAAGCAGGCATTTGGGCACGCATGAAACGCGGCGAAAGCGAAAGCGGCGATTTGGATATTACCAACCAATACAACACCTATCAATTAGGCTATGACGAAAAAGTTGGCGACAGCAACTGGTACATTGGTGGTGCAATCAGCCGTACCGAAGGCAAGAGCAGCTTCAGCAATGGCAGCGGTGAAAACCAATCCACCGGTTTTACTGTATACGGCACCTATGTTGGCGATAATGGCGAATATGTAGATTTAAGTGCAAAATACGCACGCCTTGACAATGAATTTGATGTATTTGACCGTGCCGGTATGGAAGTTAACGGCGATTACAGAAACAACGGTTATGCTCTCAGTGCAGAATATGGCAAACGCATTGCAACCGGTAATGATTTCTGGGTAGAACCGCAGGTACAGCTGACTTATGGACATTTGAGCAGCGCTAATTACACCACCAGCAATGATGTAAAAGCAGCACAGGACGCAATGAACAGCGTAGTTGGCCGTGTAGGCTTTGCCGCAGGTAAAGACATCAGCGCAGGCAATGTATATGTAAAAGCAAGCTATCTGTATGACTTTGATGGTGATACCAGCGTAACCATGACCAAAAACGGACAAAGTTCTACTTATGACCAGGACCTTGGCGGTGGCTGGTTTGAATTTGGTATTGGTACCAATATCAACCTCAGCGAAACTTCACACCTGTATTTTGATGTAGAACGCGCAGTAGGCGGAGATATTGACACACCGTGGCAGTGGAACGCAGGGGTAAGATTTGACTTT
>ENA-OROS01001245-OROS01001245.1-human-gut-metagenome-genome-assembly--contig:-NODE-1245-length-10947-cov-2.134043_pt1 | contig 10947 bp, 10 predicted proteins | sample MGYA00242134_ERZ509059 | MGnify/ENA primary metagenome ERZ509059 (study PRJEB26280, sample SAMEA2338753) | human gut metagenome | biome: human gut; feature: human-associated habitat; material: faeces... | reverse complement strand
TACGTTGGAACGCAGCGGCAAAAAAGACGGCTTTGATGTAATTGTACGCCCGCTGGTAAAAATGAACGGCAATATTGTAAGCAGTACGGGCATCCGTAATTTAATCAGGGCAGGGCATATAGAACATGCCAATAATATGCTTGGGCGCGTTTACAGTATTACCGGGCAGATTGTCCATGGTGATGAACGTGGCAGAAAACTTGGTTTTCCAACTGCCAATATTGAATTGCAGAACAGTGAAATGGCTGTTCCTGCGCCGGGTGTTTATGCCGTTGAAGCAGAAATTGACGGCATAACTTATGAAGGCATGGGCAATATAGGCAATAACCCCACGTTTAATGATGTTGAACATGTAAGGCTTGAAGTCAATCTGTTTAATTGCAGCGGCGACCTGTACGGCAAAACAATGAAGGTTTATTTTTATAAATACATCCGTGCAGAACAGAAATTCAGCGGCATTGAAGAACTGTGCAGGCAGATAGACGCTGATAAAGAAGCAATTAAAACATATTTTTTAAATAAAAAACAGTTGCCCAATCAATAACTTTGTGTTATACTGTTTAAGTATTATTTTTGAACCATTGCTTGGAGATGCGCTGCTCCGGCGGTTTCTATGCACTGGCGATTACAGAAAAATGGAGGAATTGCAAATGTTAACACCTGAAAGAAAACAAGAAATCATCCTTGCAAATGCAAGACACGAAGGCGACACCGGTTCTCCGGAAGTACAAATCGCCGTATTGACCGAACGTATTAAATATCTTACCGAACATCTTAAAGACCATAAAAAAGACCATCATTCCCGCCGCGGCCTTCTGAAAATGGTTGGCCAGCGCCGTGGGCTGTTAAACTATCTTATGGCTAAGGATATCGAGCGTTATCGTGCAATCCTTGCAAAGCTCGGCCTGCGTAAATAATTGGCAAATAAAGGCCTGCTTCACTGAGAAGCAGGCTTTTTTACCAGATACGGAAAATTTTATTGTAACGCAAGTTTTGTTATGGTAAAATTAAAAGGTAATTTAGTTTAGGAGGAAGCCAAGTTGATTACAGCGTTAAGTGTATTGGACGTTATTGTCAGCATAGCATTAATTGGCTCTGTGCTTATGCAGTCCGGCAAGGGTTCCGGCCTGTCCGACGCTTTTGGCGGCGGTGGCGGTTATTTTGGCAAAGGCAACGATATGGATACAATGATGGCTAAAGCAACCATCGTTTTAGGCATTTTGTTTGCTCTTATTACATTGATAATTGCCAAATTAAGCATGTAATTTTAAAATTATAAACGTTTGTAAAATCCTGCATCCATACGATGTGGGATTTTTTTGTATGTGGTATAATTATGGTATATTGGAGGGAAGAACGTGGCTAAACTTGGAGCAAAACCATTCTTTTTCGCCGGCGGCACAGAAGGCGTGCTTTTAATACACGGCTATACCGGCGCACCGGGAGAGATGCGTTTGCTGGGTGAATTTCTGCACAGCAAGGGATATACCGTACTTGGCGTTTTGCTGCCGGGCCACTGCATGACTCCCCAAATTTTATCTCAGTATAATTTTAATGACTGGTATGCCGAAGTAAAACGAGGTTTTGCCAAACTTAAAGCTGTCTGCCGTAAGGTATATGTAGCAGGGCTTTCTATGGGTGGCTTGCTGACTTTGAAAGCAGCGGCAGAACTTGAGCCGGATAAAATTGTAGTAATGGCGGCGCCGATTTACGTTTGTGATAAAAGGCAGTTTCTGCTGCCGTGGCTGCGTTTTATTATCCGCTATATAAAAAAGCGGCAGCGTGTGTTTGATAACGTGCCTGATGAATACTGCGTGCAGTGTGAAGCAATGCCTACCAAACCATTGGTAAGCATGTTTAAGTTTATAAAAAAATGCAAACAGGGCTTTTTGCAAAAAATAACTGTGCCATGCCTTGTAATGCAGAGTAAAATAGAGCATACAGTGCGTTGGCAAAGCGCACAGTTTATTTATGATAATATTTCTTCGCCGCGCAAAGAACTGGTATGGTTTGAACATTGCGGACATATTTTGACATTGGATAAGGAAAGGGAAGCGGTATTTAATAAAATACTTGCTTTTTTAAAGGATAGATAAATGTTTGAAGATAAAGAATACCCTATGTGTTTTGCCTGCGGCAAGCAAAACCCGATAGGTTTGAAAATGACTTTTAAGATGGACGAAAAAGAATGTGTGTCTTATTTTACGCCGAAAGAAGAACACCAAAGTTATAACGGTATGATGCACGGCGGTTTAATAAGCGTTTTGCTGGACGAAATTATGGGTCACTACCTGTTTTGCATGGAAGGAAAACCAGCTTATACCGCCAAAATGGAACTTCGTTACCGCCAGCCGCTGAAAATAGGTGAAGAAGTAAAGTGCGTGGGAACACGTATTAAGCAAAAAGGACGCCTTGTAGAAATGCACGGCGAAATTATAACAAAAGATGGCATTGTTGCGGCAGAAGCTACTGCCAAAATGATGCTGGAGGATTAAAATGAAAAAAGGAAAAGAACAAATACTGGAGTTTATGCAGCGCAGCAGCTATGCGCCGCTGACTGCAGAAGATTTAATTGAAGAAATTCCCATAACAGGCAATTTAAACACCTTTTGGCAGGATTTAAAAGAGCTTTTGGAAAACGGCGAAATTATAAAAACGCGTTACGGTACTTACGGACTGCCGGAAAAAATGGGTCTGGTTGTTGGCCGGGTACAGCTTACAAGCAAAGGCTTTGGCTTTGTTATACCGGATAACAAAGGCGACAGGCCGGATGTTTTTATACCGCCGCGTTTATTAAACGGCGCCATGAACAACGACCGTGTAATGGCAAGGGTAGAAAGCGCAGGCGGCAATGACCGCAAGCCGGAAGGCGAAATTATCCGCATTATCAAACATGCCAATAATAAAATCGTCGGCACATTTAAAGCAAGCCGCGATTATGGCTTTGTTGTGCCTGATGACAAGCGCATCGGGCAGGACGTATATATTTTAAAACGTAATTTCGGCGGTGCTAAGGATAACCAGAAAGTAGTGGCTGAAATTACAGAATGGGCTCCGGACAGCCGCCGCAATATTGAAGGCAAAATTGTAGAAGTGCTTGGCAATACAGGCGATGCCGGCATGGAACTGCTTTCGCTGATTAAACAGTACGATTTGCCGCTGGAGTTTCCGGAGCAGGTAATTACTGCATCCAAACGTGTGCCGAAAAATATTAAAAGTACGGAGCTTGAAGGCAGGCGTGATTTGCGTGACCGTTTGATTGTTACCATTGACGGCGACGATGCCAAAGACCTGGACGATGCTGTTTTTGTTCAGCCTGCCGGTAACGGTGATTTTACGCTTGGCGTTTATATTGCCGATGTAAGCCATTACGTACACGAAAATACAATTTTAGACCGTGAAGCACAGGAGCGCGGTACAAGCGTTTACCTTGTAGACCGTGTGCTGCCGATGCTGCCGGAACGCCTTTCCAACGGTATTTGCAGCCTTAATGCAGGTGAAGACCGCCTTGTAATGTGCTGCGAAATGCTGATAGATAAAAAAGGGCGTATTAAAACTTACGATATTTTCCCCGGCGTTATTAATGTGCGCCACCGTTTAAGCTACCGCATTGTGCGCGAAATATTGGTCAATAAAAATACTGAACTGACCGAAAAATACAGCGATACCTTGCCGATGCTTCAAGAAATGGAAAAACTCTGTGTAATTCTTCACAAAAAACGCGTAACGCGCGGAGCCATTGATTTTGACCTGCCGGAGCAGAAAGTAATTTTGGACGAAACCGGCAAACCGGTAGAAATAGTTCAGCGTGAACATGGGCTGGCAGAATCTATCATTGAAGAATTTATGCTTGCTGCCAACGAAACCGTTGCCCGCCATATGGCGCTGCAAAAATGGCCGTTTATTTACCGCGTGCATGATAAGCCGCAGGAAGAAAAAATGCGCGACCTTGCGCTTTTATTAGCACGTTTTAATGTAAAAATGCCTGTTGCTGCCGAAGTTAAGCCGTTGGAACTGCAAAAAGCACTGATAGCCATGGAAGGGCGTCCGGAAGAACGCATGGTATCTGCCGTTGCTTTGCGCTCATTAAAACAGGCTGTGTATCAAACCGATAATATCGGGCATTTTGGGCTGGCAGCAGAATACTATACCCATTTTACTTCTCCAATCCGCCGTTATCCGGATTTAATCGTCCACCGCCTGCTGCACAAATGGCTTGCTGACCCTTACATGAAAGAGCAAACCAAAGACGAATACATCAATAAACTTGACCATATCGCCGAACATTCTTCAATCCGTGAGCGCACGGCTGCCGAAGCGGAACGCGCTACCGTTGATTTGAAAAAGGCGGAATATATGGCAGGGCATATTGGTGAAGAATATGAAGGCATCATCAGCGGCGTTACAGCTTTTGGCATGTTTGTGGAACTTGCCAACGGCGTTGAAGGCCTTGTGCATATTTCAAGCCTTTTGGATGATTACTATGAATTTGCCGAAGAAAGCTATGCGCTGATAGGCACGCATACCCGTAAATGCTACCGTTTGGGCGACCCTGTACGTATAGAAGTATTTCAGGTTAATATAGCCGAACGGAATATTGATTTTATTCTTGCCGGTGAAGATGCCAGCGTGCGTGAGCGTATTAAAATGCAGCTTGCAGAACAGCGCAAAGCCTTGCCGCGCCGCAATGATATACCTAATAAAAAAGGCAAAAAGAAAAAAGGCAGGGATAAACTTGCCAAACGAGGTAAAGGCGGCAGTAAATTTACCAAAAATTCCAAAGGAAAACATAATAAAAGTAAGAAAAAACAGAGGAATAAATAGTGGAACAGAAAATTAAAATAGTTGCAGAAAACAGAAAAGCACGCCACGATTATACAATTCACGAAACTTACGAAGCCGGTATTGCCCTTACCGGCACGGAAGTAAAATCGCTGCGGGCAGGCAAAGCTAATATGAAAGACAGCTATGCGCAAATTACCAAAAGTGCGGAAGTTATTGTTTCCAACCTGCATATAAGCCCTTATGACCAGGGCAACCGCTTTAACCACGAGCCGCTGCGTGACCGCAAATTGCTGCTGCACAGAGCGGAAATACGCAGGCTTATCGGCAAGGTTAAGGAAAAAGGCTATACGCTTGTGCCGCTGAAAATGTATTTTACGCATGGGCTTATCAAAATGGAAATTGCGCTTGCCACAGGTAAAAAACTTTACGATAAACGCCAGGACATGGCCAAACGCGATGCCAAACGTGAAGTAGAACGCGCCATGAAGGAAAGAAACCGCTGAGGTTTTGACAAAAAATTTAATTGTGTTATAATAATAAAACAACACTTATCACGGGGATGTACTGGTTTCGACGGGGATAGGTGTGGTATGATAAGCGAGCCGTGTTTCCGTCAGCACGTTAAACGGCGGACGTTTAAAAATAAACGCTAAAAACGATTACGCTTTAGCAGCTTAATGCTACGTCCTTTCGTCCCTTTCCTGCGGGGATGATATGGACGCCAACAGCAGGATACTTTTAAGCCGTCTCCCGGAGGCTTAAAGGGAAACTTTTCGGGATAGCGACCGTGTAGCCCGCCGTCAGGCGGCAGGGGAGCGAATAATAAAATGACGCGCTGCGCTCGGAGAAAGTTATATTGCAATATTTTCGGACAGGGGTTCGACTCCCCTCATCTCCACCAAAAAAAACAAGGCTGATTACAGAATTAACTGTAACCAGCCTTTATTTTTTATCTTTTATTTTACAATTTCATACGGCCAATCCATAATGCCGCCGATATGTTCAACGTTTGTGTAACCCATATCGGCAAGTGCCTGCGAAGCACGGTGGGCGCGTTTGCCGCTGCGGCAGTAAACTAAAATTTCAGCGTCTTTGTCGGGTAAAACTTTTGCAACTTCAGCAGATTTCGCTTCAATTAAATCTACCGGCAGCAAAACAGCGTTGGGCAGGTGTCCTGCGGCAAATTCTTCCTGAGTGCGTACATCAAGAACAACAATGTTTGCGTTTTGTTCAATGCGCTCTTTAGCCTGCTGCGGTGTAAGCGTTTTATAAGCAGCGGTTTGGGTTTGAGCGGTTTGTGTATTGGCAGCCGTGGTTTCTTCCTGCGCAAAGCAAACTGCTGATACCGCCAAAACAGCGGCGAAAATAAGCATTAACAGTCGTTTCATAAAATCATCTCCTTTAAATTTATTATAAAAATTAACAAAGATACTTGTCAAGTTTACGTTTTAAGTAATTTTGTTAAGTAGTTAACATAAAACATAACTACAACAGTCTTTTAATTTAATAGCTTTAAGTGTTATAATATATTTATATTACTATCATAAAAGGAGAATTACCAATGAAAGAATATACTCTCCCATACGGCAGCGGCTGCCAAAAGGTAATGCTGCCGGAAGAACATATATTGTACGATATTCATGGCAATAAAGCCGCCGTTGCAGGCGATATAAAACAAGCGACTCTTGATGCGCTGCGCAGCCCGATTGAAAGCGCGCCGCTGCGGGAAGTTGTAAAAGCAGGCGATAAAGTAGCCGTTATTGTCAGTGACATTACACGCCTTGTACGCACTGCCGATTTTTTGCCGGTGGTTATTGATGAAATAAATGCAGCCGGCGTGCCGGACAGCGACATTACCATTGTAGTGGCAACCGGCACTCACCGTGCCCATACTCCGGAAGAAGATGTGCTTGTTTGCGGAAAGGAAATTGTAGAACGCATTAAAATTCATCAGCATGATTGCCGCAATAACGATGAACTTGTTGACCTTGGCGTAACCAGCCGCGGCACGCCTGTTTTAATTGATAAAACAGTTGCGGAGGCAGATAAAATTATCATTACCGGCGCTGTATCGCTGCACCCAATGGCAGGCTTCGGCGGCGGGCGTAAGGCGGTTATGCCCGGCGTAAGCGGACACGCAACTATTATGCATAATCATGCCATGGCGTTGGCAGATGAAGTAGGCGCAGGGTGTAACCCGCTTTGCGAAACCGGCGTTTTGGAAGGCAATCCGCTGCATGAAGATATGAGCGAAGTTTGCGCAAAACTTAATCCTGCTTTTCTGGTAAACATGGTGTTCAGCCCGGAAGGCGACTTGCACGAAGTTGTGGCAGGGCATTGGTATAAAGCATGGGAAAAAGGCTGCGCCGATTTGCTTGCCATGGCAGGCGTACATATTAAAGAGCAGGCAGATGTGGTAATTGCTTCTGCCGGCGGCAGCCCGAAAGACATTAACCTTTATCAGAGCTGCAAAGCGCACATGAACGCTGTTTTTGCCGTAAAACCAGGCGGCTACCTTATTTTAACCTTGGAATGCCCCGATATTAAAGAACCTGCTATTTTTACGGACTGGTTCTCTAAATCTGACATACTTCAATTTGAAAAAGACGTCCGTGCCGATTTTTCCATTCCTGCCTTTGTAGCGTTTAAAACAAGGTGCATTGTAAATTCGCTGCACACATATTTGGTAACAAAGCCAGAAAACTTTGATTTTGTAAAGGCAACGGGGCAAACACCTGTGGCAACGCTTGAAGAAGCGTGGAAACTGGTGCAGGAAGATTTGCAAAAGAACAATAAAAACGATTACAAAATTACAATTATGGGGCATGCCTCGGCAACATTGCCTGTTTTGGAGAAAGAAGGGTTAAAGTAATGAAAGAATACAAATTTAAATTCGGCAAAACAACCCAAAGCGTAATGCTTGATGAAAATAAAGTGCTTCAAATTATCGGCGCAGAGCCGGGCGAAAAAGTTAAAGATGTTAAAGAAGCCGTTTTTAATGCTCTGCGCAATCCCATTAACTGCGCTCCGCTTTGCGAAACCGTAAAAAAAGGCGATAAAGTGGTAATACTCGTCAGCGATATTACGCGCGCTTCCAACCGTACCGGAGATTTTTTGTCTTATGTTGTAGAAGAAATAAATAATGCCGGTGTGCCTGACAGCGATATTACTATTTTAGTGGCGACAGGAACGCACCGCTCGCATACTGATGAAGAAAAGAAAATACTTGTAGGCGAGGATGTATTCAATCGTATTAAAATCTATGACCATGACGCGTTTGAGGCGGATAGAAATGTATATCTTGGCACAACCAGCCGCGGCACGCCGGTGTATATTGATAAAATTGCAGCCGAAGCAGATAAGGTAATACTTACCGGCGGCATTACGCCGCATTTGTTTGCAGGTTTTGGTGGCGGGCGTAAAAGTGTACTGCCTGGTATTGTTACGGCAGAAACAATTAACCACAATCATGTTTTGGCGCTTAGCGATACCATTGGCGGCGGCATTAACCCGGATACCTGCCTTGCCAAAGAATGGGACAATCGCGTCAGCGAAGATATGTGCGAAGCTGCCGCGTTGTTGAATCCATGCTTTTTAATTAACTCCATTATGGATGCTGATGGCGATTTTTATGCCTTTGTAGCAGGGCATTGGTACGATGCATGGCTTGAAGGCACACGCATTGTAAAAAAACAGCAAGGCGTTAAAGTATCTGCCAAAGCAGATATTGCTATTTCCAGCGGCGGCGGTTATCCGCATGATATTAACCTCTACCAGGGAATGAAGGCTTATGTTCCTGCGTCAATGTCGCTGAAAGAAGGCGGCGTTATAATTGCCGTACTGGAATGTGATGATATTGCCGAACCTCCTGCTTTCTTTACCAGTTTCCGTTATGACGATTTAAAAGAAATGGAACAGGATGTGCGTAACAATTTCAGCATACCGTTTTATGTAGCGTTTTACACCTGCTGTCTGGCAGAGCGTTTTACCATTATTCTGGTAACCAAACCCGAAAACTTTGAAGAAGCGCGTAAAACACGCGCCGTGCCGGTGGCAACGCTTCAGGACGCAATGGAAATGGCAGAAAAAATCATCGGTAAGGATGATTACACCATTAATATTATTCCGCACGGCATGGATACTATACCGTTTTTTGATTAACGGTTTATAAAATTTTAAATGAATATATTTTTAAGGGAAGGAAGATGACTATGGCATTAAAAAAATTTAAATTTGGTTTTGGCGACGGCTACCAGGAAGTAGCGCTGCCGGAAGAACATATTTTGCAGGTAATTGAAGGCAACGAAAGTGAAAAAATTACCGATGTTAAAGCGGCAGTTTTAAAAGCCATGCGCGAACCTATTAACAGCAAACCATTGCAGCAATGCGTAAATAAAGGCGAAAAAGTAGCTATCGTAGTCAGCGATATTACACGCCTTGTTCATACAGACCAAATTTTAATCCATATCGTTAACGAGCTGAACCTTGCAGGCATACCCGATGAAGATATCAGTGTAGTTGTAGCGCAGGGCACGCACCGTCCGCATACACACGAAGAAGATATTATCGTCTGTGGGCAGGAAGTAGTAGACCGCATTAAAATTTATCAGCACAGCAGCAAAGAGTCTGTCTGCGTGCATGTAGGTGATACCCCGCGCGGCGTGCCTGTATGGATTGATAAACACGTTACCGATGCCGATAAAGTAATTATTACAGGCGGCATTACCGTACACTTGCTTGCCGGTTATGGCGGCGGGCGCAAAGCCATACTGCCGGGCGTAGCAAGCGAAGAAACCATTCAAAAACACCATTCACTCGCTCTTGCCGATGAATTTGGCGGCGGCGTATATCCCGGTGTAGAAACTGCCAATATCGAAGGCAACCGCTTCCACGAAGAACTTTGCGCAGCCTGCAAATTAGTTAACCCGTGCTTTTTGGTAAACAACGTTTTGGATAACGACGGCGATTTTGCCAAAATTGTTGGCGGAAACTGGTATGATGCATGGCTGGAAGGCACCAAAGAAGTATTAAAAATTCAGGGCGTAAAAACCAAAGGACGTGCCGATGTTGTAATTGCCTCCCCGGGCGGCTTCCCGAAAGACATTAACCTTTATCAGGGCAGCAAAACTTATGATACATCCGTATTGGCGCTGAAAAAAGGCGGCATTTTAATTGCCGCGCTGGAAGCACGCGAAATTAACGACCCGCCTGCATATATGGAAAGTTTCCGCTTTGATAATTTAACTGATATGGAAAAAGCGCTGCGCGCAGAATTTTCCATTCCGTTTTATGTAGCGTTTGTACTGGCAAACCTGTGCCACGAAAATACCGTATATCTTGTAACCAAACCCGAAAACTTTGAGGCAGCACGCAAAACAGGGCAGATTCCTGTAGCTACTATTGAAGAAGCATGGGCTTTGGCGCAGGAAAAATTAAAAGCCGAAGGCAAAACCGATTACACAATTAACGTAATGCAGCACGCCGCCAACACCGTGCCGATGATTGAAGAATAATTTAATAAATAAAAAAGGAATCACAAAAGTGATTCCTTTTTTATTATAATTTAAAGTTTTATTACAGTCTGCCGCTGCTGTTGAGCACGTCGCGCATTTTATGGATAACCATTTGTTTAATGGCTTCGCGTGCCGGTTTTAAATATTTGCGCGGGTCGAAATCGGCAGGGTTTTCGCAGAGATGTTTGCGGATGGATGCCGTCATTGCAAGGCGCAGGTCGGTATCAATGTTAATTTTGCAAACGCCAAATTTGCCTGCTTTTAAGAGCATATCTTCGGGCACGCCCTGTGCGCCGTCAAGTTTGCCGCCGTATTTGTTGCATTCTTCAACAAACTGGGGGATAACGGTGGAAGCGCCATGCAGTACCAGCGGGAAGCCGGGCAGCAGGTTGGTGATTTTTTCAAGGCGGGCAAAATCAAGTTCTGGTTTGCCTTTAAATTTATAAGCGCCGTGGCTTGTGCCGATTGCAATGGCAAGGGAATCAACGCCGGTACGTTCTACAAATTCTACTGCCTGGTCGGGGTCGGTGTAGGTAGCGTCTTTAGTGTTTACTTTAACAGCGTCTTCAACGCCGGCAAGGCGGCCGAGTTCTGCTTCTACAACAACGCCTTTGTTGTGTGCGTAATCTACAACGCGTTTGGTAAGTTC
>ENA-OROS01001244-OROS01001244.1-human-gut-metagenome-genome-assembly--contig:-NODE-1244-length-10948-cov-2.896172_pt1 | contig 10948 bp, 10 predicted proteins | sample MGYA00242134_ERZ509059 | MGnify/ENA primary metagenome ERZ509059 (study PRJEB26280, sample SAMEA2338753) | human gut metagenome | biome: human gut; feature: human-associated habitat; material: faeces... | reverse complement strand
ACCCAGTAAAATCAATGGTTTTCGTACAAGAGAGTACCAAAAGGAGCAGTTGTTTTCGAGTCGTTCTCGTTATGACCACTTCGATACGTCTCCACATTTATCTCAACATCAGAACCTCGGAAAAAGGAGAGAACTGAGGGAGAGAACAGCAAAAAATATTAAGTTAATCATACCCTAAAAGCCCAGTAAAATCAATGGTTTTCATACAAGAGAGTACCAAAAGGAGCAGTTGTTTTCGAGACCAGTCCCTTCAGCCACTTGGGTACATCTCCAAAGGTTATCTTAAACAGTATAGCAGAAGAAGGAAGAAAATGCAACGTCTGTATACAGAGAAGTGTTCTTTGATTGAAAAAGCGCGGCGCGCATGATATCATTTGAAGAATGAGAGGAGGAGAAAACGCATGGAATCCATCGGTTTATATATTCATATCCCTTTTTGCAGACAAAAGTGCCTTTACTGTGATTTTCCCTCGTGGGCAGGAAGGGAAGGGCAGATGCAGATGTATGTAGATGCGCTGACGGCAGAAATCCGAGCGCAGGGCAAGCGGTATGAAAATCGCGAGGTTGTTTCGGTATTTTTTGGCGGCGGAACGCCAACAGCACTGGAAATTCCTATGCTGGCACAGCTGATGCAGGCGATTAGGGAAAGCTTTCGGGTTACGGCAGATGCAGAGCTGACGACAGAGGCGAACCCGGGAACGCTGAGCTATGAAATGGCGGCGGCGTTGAAGAAAATGGGCTTTAACCGCCTGAGCATGGGTGTGCAGGCATGGCAGAATTCCATTCTGCACAGGCTGGGCAGAATACACACGATAGAGGAATTTCTGGAAAATTATCATGCGGTGCGGCAGGCTGGCTTTGAGAATGTGAATGTGGATTTGATGTTTGCATTGCCGGGACAAAGCATGGCACAATGGCAGGAAACAGTGCGGCAGATTGCGGCATTGAAGCCGGAGCATATTTCCGCTTACAGCCTGATTATAGAGGAAGGTACGCCGTTTTATGAAAGCTACCGCGCCGGAAAGCTGGAATTGGTATCGGAGGAGATGGACAGAGAAATGTACCACTGGACAGTGGACACCCTTGCGGAGTGGGGGTATGGACAGTATGAAATTTCCAATTTCGCAAAGGTGGGCAGACAGAGCCGCCACAATCGCATTTACTGGCAGGCGGAGGAATACCTTGGGATGGGCTTGGGCGCACATTCTTATATGGATGGAAAACGCTTTCACAACAGCTATGATTTGCAAAAATATATTTCTGCGAAAGGAGATACTTCCTTATTAAAAGAGGATACAGAGTTGATTACAGAAACGGATGCGTTGGCGGAATTTATGTTTCTGGGGCTGCGGCTGACGGAGGGCGTTTCGTTTGTGCGATTCCGACAGCGATTCGGGAAGGAAATGGACACCGTTTATGGGAAGGAATTACAGGAGCTGGCAGAGCTGGGGCTGCTTTTGCGCGACGAAAGCGGTGTACGGCTGAGCAGAAGGGGGATTGATGTGAGCAATGCGGTGTTTGAGCGGTTCCTTTTATGAAAGAATATGAATGAATTGTAAACATTTTCAAAAATCATAAAAAATTTCAGATTAGCACTTGACATCTTCGGTGGCTAGTGCTATCTTTATATACAGAAGTTAGCACTCAAGTTAAACGAGTGCTAATAAAAGAAAAAGGAGGCGACGGTATGGCATTAAGTGACAGAAAGATACAGATTTTGCAGGCCATTATCAATGATTACATTGAAACGGCGGAGCCCGTCGGTTCCAGAACCATTGCAAAGAAATATAACTTAGGTATCAGCTCTGCAACGATTCGGAATGAAATGAGCGATCTGGAGGAAATGGGGCTGATTTTACAGCCGCACGCATCCAGCGGCAGAATTCCTTCCGATATGGGCTACAGGCTCTATGTAGACCATCTGATGCAGCAGAAGGAGCTGAAGCCGGAGGAAAAGAAATATCTGCAAAGTGTGGTCGCGCGAGATATCAATCAGATTGACTATCTGATGGAGGAATCCGCAAAGGCTTTGTCCCTGCTGACAAATTACACGACCTTTGTTTCGGAGCCTGTCGGGCAGAGAACGAGAATCAAACAGATTCGCCTGCTCCCGTTTGACAGCAGCTCCGTGTTGCTTATCATCGCAACGGGTGACAACTTCATTAAGAACCATGTCATCAAGATGGACAGCGCACCAACGGAGGAAAAAATCTTCTATATGGGCTGTTGCCTGAACAATGTGCTGCAGGGCTGCGCGCTGAATGAAATCGATGGCGTGGTGGTCAGCAAGCTGCAGGCAGAGCTGAAGGAGTATCAGGAATTATTGCAGCCGATTCTCAAAGCAATTGAAATTACGATGCGGTCGGCGGAAAAGGTACAGGTTCACATGAGCGGTGCCAAGAATATGCTGGCGTTCCCCGAATTTTCGGATATCCAGAAAGCAAAATCTCTGATTCAGACCTTGGAGGAAAAGGATCAGCTGGTAACAATGCTGAAGGAAAGCTCCGGCAATGATATCCAGATTATGATCGGCAGTGAGAACAGCGTGCAGGGCATGCAGGATTGCAGTGTAATCACAGCGACGTATAAAATGGGGGATAATACAAGAGGTACCATTGGCATTGTTGGCCCAACCCGAATGGATTATTCACAGGTTATTTCCGTATTGAATGGAATGGTGCAGAGCATTGAAAAAGTATTGCGGAATCTATCCGATGGGAACCATAAAAATACTTAGAAATGAGGGAACAACGTGGAAGAAATGAAAAAAGACGAAGCTCTGGAGGAACAGCAGACGACGGCAGAAGCAGCAGAAGCTACGGAAGCTGAGGCAGTTCAGGCGGAAGATATTCCGGATGCTGTGGATGAAACGGCAGAAAAAATCGCGAAGCTGGAACAGCAGGCTGCGGATAATCTGGACAAATATCAAAGAACACTGGCGGAATTTGATAACTTCCGCAAGCGTACAATAAAAGAAAAAGCCGTGATGTATGATGACGGCGTAAGAAGTACCATTGAAAAGCTTCTGACAGTTATCGACAATCTGGAACGTGCCGTTGCGGTACAGGAAGGAAAGGTCGATGCGGACGATGCTTTCTTCAAGGGCGTGAAAATGACTCTGGTGCAGTTCCGGGAAATCCTGCACAGCATGGGCGTGGAGGAAATCAAGGCACTGGGCGAGAAATTCGACCCCAACCTGCACGCGGCAGTTGCGCATGAGGATGACGAAAGCTATGGTGAAAACGAAGTCATTCTGGAAATGCTGAAGGGCTATAAGTATAAAGATAAGGTGATTCGCCACAGTATGGTTAAGGTGGCAAACTGAGTACAAAATAAAATGAACAATGTTCTTTTAGGAGGAATTGATTATGGGAAAAATTATTGGTATTGACTTAGGTACAACAAACTCTTGTGTAGCAGTAATGGAAGGCGGTCAGCCTGTTGTTATCGTAAACAGCGACGGTGCAAGAACGACACCCTCTGTTGTCGGCTTTGCAAAAAACGGCGAAAGACTGATTGGTGAAACAGCAAAACGTCAGGCAATTACAAACCCTGACAACACCATTTCTTCCATCAAGAGCCACATGGGTGAAAACTATAAGGTAAACATTGAAGGCAAGGCATATTCTCCTCAGGAAATCTCTGCTATGATTCTGCAGAAGCTGAAAGCAGACGCAGAGGCTTATCTGGGCGAAACCGTAACAGAGGCAGTTATCACTGTTCCTGCTTACTTCAATGACTCTCAGAGACAGGCAACAAAGGATGCCGGCAAAATTGCAGGTCTGGATGTAAAGCGTATCATCAACGAACCCACATCCGCAGCACTGGCATACGGTCTGGATAACGAAAACGAACAGAAAATCATGGTTTATGACCTGGGCGGCGGTACCTTCGACGTTTCCATCATCGAAATCGGTGACGGTGTTATCGAGGTTCTGGCTACAAACGGTAACACACATCTGGGCGGCGATGATTTCGACCAGAGAGTGATTAACTTCCTGGTAGATGAATTCAAGAAAGCAGAAGGCATGGATTTATCTAAGGATAAAATGGCAATGCAGAGACTGAAAGAAGCAGCAGAAAAGGCGAAAAAGGAGTTGTCCACAGTAACCTCCACAAACATCAACCTGCCTTTCATCACAATGAATCAGGATGGCCCGAAGCATCTGGATATCACACTGACAAGAGCAAAATTTGACGAACTGACACATGACCTGGTAGAAAGCACCATGGGCCCCGTAAAACAGGCACTGGCTGATGCAGGTCTGTCCACAGGCGAAATCGATAAGGTTCTGCTGGTTGGCGGTTCCACAAGAATCCCCGCCGTACAGGATGCAGTAAAGAAATACACAGGCAAGGAGCCCTTCAAGGGCATCAACCCCGATGAATGTGTTGCAGTCGGTGCAGCAATTCAGGGCGGTAAGATGGCAGGCGATGAGGGCGCAGGCTCTATCCTGCTGCTGGATGTAACGCCTCTGTCTCTGGGTATTGAAACTCTGGGCGGCGTTGCAACAAAGCTGATTGACAGAAACACAACCATCCCCACAAATAAAAAACAGATCTTCTCTACCGCAGAGGATAACCAGACAGCTGTTGATATCCATGTTGTACAGGGGGAAAGACCTCTGGCAAAGGATAATAAGACACTGGGTCAGTTCAAGCTGGACGGTATCGCTCCTGCAAGAAGAGGTGTGCCTCAGATTGAAGTAACCTTCGATATCGATGCAAACGGTATTGTAAACGTATCTGCTAAGGATTTGGGTACAGGCAAGGAACAGAAAATCACAATTACAGCAGGCTCTAACCTGAGTGAGGATGAAATCGATAAGGCTGTCAAAGAGGCAGAGCAGTTCGCAGAAGCCGACAGAAAGAGAAAAGAAGCAATCGATGCGAAAAACGAAGCAGACTCTCTGATTTTCCAGACAGAAAAGGCAATCGAAGAGCTGGGCGATAAGCTGGACGGTGCTGATAAATCCACAGTAGAAGCAGAGCTGACAAAGCTGAAAGATACGGTAAAGGATTTGGCACCCGAAACAATGACAGATACAGATACAGAAAATGTAAAGGCTGCAACAGAAAGCCTGAAGCAGGAATTCTACAAGCTTTCCGAAAAGCTGTATCAGCAGGCACAGGCTGCACAGGGCGAAGCTGCACAGGGCGGCGACTCCGATGTAGTAGACGGTGACGGGAAAGAAATCTAATTGACAGAAATAAACAAAAAGCAAGGGTGCCTACCGACAGGGCAGGGCATCCTGCTTTGCTGTTAAGATAGCATAGGGGAAGATCCCCGGCAAGGTGGTGAGTGAGTTGGCAAATAAAAGAGATTATTATGAGGTACTGGGCGTAAAGAAGGATGCCACAGATGCGGAGTTGAAAAAGGCTTACCGTAAGATGGCAGTAAAATACCATCCTGACCAGAATCCCGGGGATAAAGATGCAGAAGAAAAATTCAAGGAAGTCAACGAAGCGTATGAGGTTCTGAGTGACAGCCAGAAGCGTGCGCAGTATGATCAGTTTGGTCATGCAGCCTTTGAACAGGGCGGCATGGGCGGCGGTGGCGGCTTCTATAGCGGTCAGGGCTTTGATATGGGCGATTTGGGTGATATCTTCGGCAGTATGTTCGGCTTCGGCGGCTTTGGCGGCGGCGGAGCGAAAAGAAACGGCCCCAGATGCGGGAAGGATGTAAACGTAAGCATCCAGCTGACCTTTGAGGAGGCAGTTTTTGGCTGCAAAAAAGAAATTTCCATTGCAATTTATGATGAATGTGAAACCTGCCATGGCACAGGCGCGAAGGCAGGCAGTCATCCCGAAAGCTGCCCGACCTGTCATGGGACAGGGCAGGAGAGAGTGATGCAGCAGTCCATGTTTGGCTCTGTAACCTCCGTAAGAACCTGCTCGAAGTGCGGCGGTACGGGTAAGGTTGTGAAGGACCCCTGCAATACCTGCCATGGCAGCGGCAAGGTGCGTAAAACAAAGAAATACGAGGTTAACGTACCAAAGGGTATTGATAACGGGCAGACCATTCGTCTGGCGGGCAAGGGCGAAATCGGTGAAAACGGCGGCGGCTACGGCGATTTGCTCGTAACGGTTTATGTACAGCCGAACCGTGTATTTGTGCGTAAGGGCTATGATATTTATTGTGATGTACCCATTACCTTCGTGCAGGCGGCACTGGGCGGTGAAATCACGATTAAGACCATTGATGGTGAGGAGAAATATACCGTCAGACCCGGTACACAGCCCGATACAGTCGTAACCCTGCGTGGCGTGGGTGTGCCGAATCTGAGAAATCCTAAGGTAAGAGGGAATCAGATTGTAACGCTGAAGGTAAAAATCCCTACAGATATGAGCGAAAGACAGAAGGATTTGTTGCGTCAGTTCTATGGGGATGCGCCTAAGGCAGCGACAGAAGCAGAGGCTCCTAAGGAGGAGAAAAAATCCTTTTCCAAAAAAATGAAGGACTTCTTTAAAGAAGATTAAGAGAAAAGCAATCAAACAGTTCCCCTGTTCCGAAAAAGGAATAGGGGGCTTTTTTTGTGCAGAGTTGCGGTGGTTTGTGGTTGTAATTCGCTTTTCAAAGTGATATGATAATACGATAACCTGATGAAAAAAGAAGATGAAAAAATTGGGGGAAGTGGGTATGACAGGGCTTTTGTTAAGGCTTTTTGTAAAAAATTATACGGATGCGGAGAATACGCAGGTGCGTACTGATGTAGGCAAGCTGGCAGGCGTGGTCGGCATTTTCTGCAATGGGCTTCTGTTTTTCGGCAAGCTTGTGGCAGGGCTTCTGTCCGGCTCGGTTGCGATTGTTGCCGATGCGGTGAATAACCTTTCGGATGCATCCTCCTCTGTGGTGACGCTCCTTGGCTTTCGTCTGGCACAGCAGCCTGCGGACGCAGACCATCCCTATGGACACGCCAGATATGAATATCTTTCGGGGCTGATGGTGGCAGTGCTGATTCTGGTTATCGGCGTGGAGCTGGTGAAATCCTCCGTGGAAAAGATCATACATCCGGAGGCAGTAGATTTCTCTGTGCTGACAGTTGTTATTCTGGTCGGCTCTATTTTGGTAAAGCTGTGGATGTCCTTCTTTTTCGGTAGCCTGGGGAAACGGATTCACTCTCTTACCCTGGAGGCAACCGCGGTGGATAGTCGCAATGACGTAATTACAACGGCGGCGGTTCTTCTGGGGTGTTTCGTTGGATTTCTGTTCCGCATTAAGATTGACGGTTACATTGGTCTGCTGGTTGCGGTGTTTATTCTCCATTCGGGTGTGAATATCGTAAAAGAAACGATTTCTCCGCTGCTTGGGGAACAGGCGCAGCCGGATTTAATTGAGAAAATCAAGGAACTGGTGACAGCACCGGACGAAATTCTGGGTGTGCATGATTTGCTGATTCATGATTATGGCCCGGGGAAATGCTTTGCTTCGATTCATGCAGAGGTCAATGCGGATTTGTACTCTCTGGAGGGGCACGACATCATTGATGAGTTAGAAAGCAGAGCTTTGCGGGAGTTGAATGTCCATTTGGTGATTCATTATGATCCCATTTTGGTGAATGATGCGGAATGGAATGAAATGCGGCAGGTGACACAGGAGATTATCCATGAAATTGACCCTGCGGTGACGATGCACTGCTTCCGCATCGTCGGCGGCAAGGAGCAGAAAAATCTGGTGTTCGACCTGATGGTGCCTTATGAAGCGAAGCGCCCGAATGAGGAATTGAAGCAGGAAATTGATCGGAAGCTTCGGGAAAGAAATATAAAATATGGAACCGTCATTCGGTTTGATGGGAAGGAATAAGAAAAAAAGACGATAGGATGTGAAAATCTTATCGTCTTTCTTGTTATAGCTTGCCTTCTTTTTGCAGATATGCCAGAAAGCCCTCCAGACCCTCTATAATGTCATGATATGTGATATCAAAATCACCGGTATACCAAGGGTCGGCAATATCTCTGGGGCGACTGCTGAAATCCAACAGACGATAAACCTTATGGTCGGGGTCCTCCTTGATTTGCCGCATTAAATTGGGAATGTTGTACCGCTCCGCAACCAGAAGATAGTCATAGGCGGTATAATCCTCCTTCGTTACCTGCCTTGCGTGGTGCATATTGCAGGAAATGCCGACAGATGCCAACTTGCGTTTTGCCGGGGGATAGACTCCGTTGCCGATTTCCTCGCGACTCGTTGCGGCGGATGCAATATGGAATTGAGCGGAAAGTCCGCGTTTTTCTACCATGTCGCGGAAAAGATATTCCGCCATGGGGGAACGGCAGATGTTGCCGTGGCAAATAAAAAGTACATGTATCATGAATATCAAACACCTTTCTGATTATGTTTTTTCCTATTTTACCTGAATTTTCTGTATTTTGCAAAAACCAGAAAGTGTCTGGTGGAAAAGGTGGGCACTTTTTCTCTGCCTCGACAGAGAAAAATACATGCTGCGGTTATTTCTTAAAATTTTATAAATTTTACGCAAATCAGATGTAATTTGTTAAGATGTCTGATAAGATGAAGCTATCCGAAGGGAAGTTCGGGCAAGTAAAGGGAAAATGTATTGCGTAAGGAGGTATGACAGATGAAGAAAAATTTTGTTGTGGTTGGGGCATTGGCAGGAACGCTTATTTTTACACAAAGTGCCCTTGCGGCAGGGCTTGCGGTTACGCCGTCCAAAAACACGCTTTCCGTGCAGTCAGGAGAGGGCGTGCAGACGGTGGAGGCTGTCCCTGCGTATCTGTATCAGGATAATAATTATTTTATGCTGCGCGATTTGGGGAAAATCCTCGGCTATCGTGTCGATTGGAACGAAGCGAAAAAGCAGGCTTCTCTGACAAAGGAAAGTGCTGCGCAGGATTTGCAGCATCTGAGTGCGGCAAAGCAGGCAAAAGCCGTAAAGCAAAGCAAGCAGACCATTCTCGTTGGCGCAACGGAATACGAAAACATGAATTGCCTGAATATTGACGGTTATAATTATTTTAAGCTGCGCGATTTGGTCGAGATTATGGACTTCACCTGTGGATGGGACAGTGAAAAGAATCGGATTCAGCTTTCCACAGGCGAGCAGAATGACGAGGGAGTCAGCATATCCGTAAAGGATTTTCTGGTTGAAGGGGCGAAGCAGAAGGTGATTGAGGAGGATGTGCCTTATATCCCCGGCACAAAGGATTATGCAGCATTGGAGGCCTATATGCAGAAGAATGTAGACAAGGACTTCAAGGCAGCTGATTTTATTATCACAGAATCGGAGGAGGGCAGCAATACGCCTAATCTCATCACACTGGATATGCGTCTGAATGTAAATGGCGTTATGACAAAGAATTTCGGCTATCGGGTTCTCTGTATCAATAAAAAAGCGGCGCTGATTACCTTTATTGGGGAAAAGAATCCCGATTTTGATATCACAAAGGCAGGCACACAGAAGCTTTCCGATGCGGATGCAAAGCAGATGGCATTAGATATGGATAAAAACAGCTACAAGGCAGAGAAGCAGACGGTTTCCCGCTATTTCGATATGCAGGAGCTGAAGCAGAAATGCGAGGTAGAAACGACCTATATTGACAATGGGGGCGCAACCTTCGTAACGGCGCACGCCTTTGATGCAGAATAACAGCTGATAACTTTATATAGAAGAAACACAAACAGGAGCAGCAAAGCAGAATCAGCCTTGATGTTCCTGTTTTTCGTTGGCAATAAGATACAGATGTGCTATAATATTCACATTAAATGTAGCTTTTTGGGGAATTTTGAATACCTCAAGGGCAGAGAGGACGAAGCGAAAATGAAGGATGCACATGCTTCCGAGAGATTGCTGTTGCAGGATCGGAAAAAACGATGTGAGGCTTTACAGCGTCAGGCAGAATTCGCGGCAGAGCTTGAGATACAAAGGACAGAACGACAGGAGAGGATCGCCTTATGAGACGAAGAAAGCTGCTGATTGCAGACGATTCTGAAATGAACCGCGCAATTCTTGCAAATGTACTGGATCAGGAATTTGAAGTTATTGAAGCAACAAATGGGCAGGAAGTCATCATTGCGTTGCAGAGCTATGGCACGCAGATTTCCGCATTGCTGCTGGATATTGTGATGCCTGAGATGGACGGATTTGAGGTTCTGGAGGAAATGAACCGCAGACATTGGATTGAGGATATCCCCACCATCATGATTTCCGCGGAAACCAGTAATACCTACATCGACCGTGCATTTGAACTGGGTGCATCGGACTATATCAGCCGTCCCTTTGTACCCGGCATCGTTCGCCGTCGTATCATCAATACAATCCTGCTGCATACCAAAAAGCATCAGCTGATGGATGTGGTTGCGGATTGGTTTTTCCGCAGAGAAAAAAGCAACGAGGTTATGATATCAATTCTGGGCTATGCCTTGGGGCTGCGCTGCGGAGAAAAGGGGATGCACATGTCCGGCGTAAGCCGTGTGACGGGGCTTTTGCTGCACTGTCTGATGAAGCGGACGAACCGGAGGAGGCCGTTCCGAATCAGGAGTTTGGAAGCCGCTTTGCCTACATCGAAAATCTTGAGCATTTGTCGGCAGAAGAACGCTTCGCTTTCTGGAGAAACGAGCTTTCCCGCTGCATCCGCTGCAACGCGTGCAGAAATATCTGCCCCGCCTGCTCCTGCGTGCAGTGCGTATTTGACAATCCGAAGTCCGGCGTCGCCAGCAAAGCGAATACGGATGATTTCGAAGAAAATCTGTTCCATATTATCCGCGCGTTTCACGTAGCAGGAAGATGCACGGACTGCGGCGAATGTACGAGAGTCTGTCCGCAGAATATCCCGCTTCACCTGCTTAACCGAAAATTCATTAAAGATATCAATGAGCTTTACGGAGAATACCAGGCGGGGGCGGACATAACGATCGAAGCGCCGCTGACTTCCTATACGAAGCAGGACGCGGAGCCGAGTATTGTCTATGAGAAAGGCGGGAAGAAAT
>ENA-OROS01001242-OROS01001242.1-human-gut-metagenome-genome-assembly--contig:-NODE-1242-length-10952-cov-3.241351_pt1 | contig 10952 bp, 11 predicted proteins | sample MGYA00242134_ERZ509059 | MGnify/ENA primary metagenome ERZ509059 (study PRJEB26280, sample SAMEA2338753) | human gut metagenome | biome: human gut; feature: human-associated habitat; material: faeces... | reverse complement strand
TGAGGTCCATCAGCTTGATGGCGCAGCGGTAATTGCCCTGGTCGTCGGTTTCCCGGGCAAAGCCCACCATCTTGTCGGTGATGCCGCTGACCGCGCATTCCACCGCCGCCTTGCCCGCCTGGAAGGCCTCCTGCACGTCGGTAGCGGAGGCGCAATGGGCGGCGCAGCGCTGGAGCAGGGACAGCTCGATGCCGCGGACCTTGGCGCCGGTCTTTTCCTTGACCACAGAGGCCAGGTGAGCAGCCAGACCGCCCAACTGAGCGTGGCCGAAGCCGTCGGTGGCAGAGGTCTTTGCCTCAGAGACGAAGGTGCCGTCAGCATAGTGGATACCCTCGGAAACGGCCACCATGCAGTTGCCCTTTTCCCTATAGATGCGGTCCACGTCGGCCAGGAACTTGTCCATGTCGAAGTCCACCTCGGGGAGGTACACCAGGTCGGGACCTGCGCCGTAAGCGGTAGCCAGAGCAGCAGCGCCAGCCAGCCAGCCGGCGTGACGGCCCATGATCTCGATGATGCAGACCATGCCGGTGTCATAGACGCGGGCGTCCTGATAGACCTCCATGCAGGAGGTGGCGATGTACTTGGCGGCGGAGGCGAAGCCGGGGCAGTGGTCGGTGCCGAACAGATCGTTGTCGATGGTCTTGGGCACGCCCATGATCCGGCAGGCATAGCCCACCTTTTGCATGTATTTGGAGATCTTGTTGCAGGTATCCATGGAGTCGTTGCCGCCGTTATAGAAGAAGTAGCGGACGTTATGCTTCTTGAACACCTCCAGGATCCGGCGATAGTCGGTATCGTCCTTTTCCGGGTCTGCGATCTTATAGCGGCAGGAACCCAGAGCAGAGGAGGGAGTGTATTTCAGCAGCCGCAGCTCCTCCGGGTCCTCCAGCCCCATGTCGAACAGACGGTCATTCAGCACGCCCTTGATGCCGTGCTCGGCGCCCAGCACCTGCGTGATGCAGGGGGACTTCAGCGCCGTGTCGATGACACCGTAGGCACTGGCGTTGATGACCGATGTAGGCCCGCCGGACTGTCCGATGATGCAGGCACCCTTTAATTCTTTCATGATCTATACCTCCACAGAAGAATTTTTAATCAAGCTCTATCAGTTTAGCACGGAAATGCCATAAAGTAAATGACTGGGGGTTGCAAAAAAGAAAAAGTGTGATACAATAAACCATGGATATATTATTCCAATCATTCCGTACAAGTCAAGAACTATTTTGCTAAAGGAGCGATTTTTATGCCACTGGTCACTTCCAAGGAAATGTTTGAAAAGGCCTATAACGGCGGCTACGCCATCGGCGCTTTCAACGTCAACAACATGGAGATCGTACAGGGCATCACCGAGGCCTGCCAGGAGGAGCACGCCCCCGTGATCCTTCAGGTCAGCAAGGGCGCCCGTGCCTATGCCAACCACACTTATCTGGTGAAGCTGGTGGAGGCCGCTGTGGAGTGCTGCCCCGATATCCCCATCGTGCTGCATCTGGACCACGGTCCCGACTTCGAGACCTGCAAGAGCTGCATCGACGGCGGCTTTACCTCTGTGATGATCGACGCATCCTCCAAGCCCTTTGCCGAGAACATCGAGATCACCAAGCGTGTGGTGGAGTATGCCCACGACCACGGCGTGGTGGTGGAGGCCGAGCTTGGTACGCTGGCCGGCATTGAGGATGAGGTGAAGGTGGCCGCTCATGAGGCATCCTATACCCGTCCGGAGGAGGTGGAGGAGTTCGTGTCCAAGACCGGCTGCGACTCTCTGGCCATCGCCATCGGTACCAGCCACGGCGCCTATAAGTTCAAGCCTGAGCAGTGTACCCGCAACGAGCAGGGCATTCTGGTGCCGCCTCCCCTGCGGTTCGACGTGCTGAAGGAGGTCTCCTGCCGTCTGCCCGGCTTCCCCATCGTGCTGCACGGCTCTTCCTCCGTGCCGCAGGAGTACGTGAAGATGATCAACGACCACGGTGGCCGGATGCCCAATGCCATCGGTGTGCCGGAGGAGCAGCTGCGTGAGGCGGCCAAGCTGTCCGTGTGCAAGATCAATATCGACTCCGATCTGCGGCTGGCTATGACCGGCACCATCCGTCAGTTCATGGAGGAGCATCCCGACAAGTTCGACCCCCGTGAGTATCTGAAGCCCGCCCGTGCCAACATCAAGGAGTTGGTGCGCCACAAGCTGGTGGACGTGCTGGGCTGCGCCGGCAAGGCTTGATAGCGTTTATTGACTCATAAAAAATTCCCGGAGAACGAAGGCTCTCCGGGAATTTTTTGTGTCTCGCTGCCGGCGGGGAGTGTGGGGGACGGAAAAGCTCATCGGCAAGCTGAAGGACTTCATCGCCAAGGTGAAGGCGGCCGCAGCTGAAACAAGCGGAGTGGGATCTGCTGGAATGGCGGATGAACGCCGAGATCAAAAGCGGTGAAAATTTTCTTGACGAGGCAACCAAGTGGGTGTATGCTGATGAAAAATGCGTACAGGTGTTCGCCCTGTACGGCATTGGCGACGGCACCGAAGCCACTCCGCTGTATGCGGTAGGCGGGAAGACTGCCAGCGCAAAAGCGAAGATGCTGATGGATTATATCAGGGAGGAGCAAAGCTATGACGGAGACCGAAAAGCGCTTGACGCATTGCTTAAAGGCTATGGGTATTTCGAGGGGAATGGGCGCAGCAATCTTTCTAACCGTAGGGGAGGAAGAACAGCAGGTCGAAATGCTGCATTACATGGCGGATCATCGGGAAGCGACAGCGGAAGAGCTTCTGGACGAGGCACGGAGAATCAGCGAGGAGTAAAGGATCAGTTCTCTATCCGGGAGATCAAGGGCGAGGACGGGACGGATTACGGCAAGGGCGTTTATCTGGATTCCACGCTGCTGGAGGGCCTGACGGACGCAGAGCGCAAGGAGATGATGCGTGAGCGGGTGAAGGAGTTGGGCGGCCAGACCATCACGGCCTATGACCCCAACGGGGAAGCGGTGGATATCCGCATCGCAGCTCCCAGCGAGAAGTTCCGCAACCGGAATGGGCGGAAAGTTCCTGTGACGAAGGATCTCTCCACCAAACGAAACGGAACGAAAGTCAAGCAGGAATCCGTCGTGCTGGCGGATGAGCTGATCGCTACCTCGCGGTACGAGGGACGGAAGAAGGCCGGATATCCTCACGACTGGCTGGACAACAACGGCAAGAACGACTGGCAGTATTGGACGACGTACATTCAGGATAAAAATAACACCGTCTGGAAGGCCACGCTGAACGTGGCGGAATCCGCAAACGGTGTGAAGTATCTGTATGATATTGATCCAATAGAAAAGGTGGGGCAGTCCGTCAAGTCGGACACATCCACCACCTCTGTGGGGCAGTCCGTCAAGTCGGACACATCCACCACTGGGGATATTGTAGCACAGGACCAGAAGGAAAGTCAAGCACAAATTCGCAGCTCGACGCTTTCCGACCGGGATGTGCTGCGGATCGCCGCCCAAATGGCGAAAAACTCCGAGAGCCGGAGCCTGACAGATGGGGATCGGTCAGCACCTCTCAATTTCGGCTATCATGAGGCGAAGCATCTCATCCAGAGTTGTTTCATCCAGATAGAAACGGTCTCCGTCCTCCAGTGCGTTCTGCCTCGCTTCCTGTTCCGTATCAGCATATTCAATCACCAGCGCCATCGCACCGGGAAATACACCAACTCGGAAGAACGCTCCATCTGTGGCAACGAAAAATTTTTCCCCGCCAAGATCAACCGTGCGGTATTTTGCAGAGAGGGCAGCTTTCACTTCGGTTAATCGGTTTTCAGTCAATTTCTTTTCCATCGAGGTCATAACAGCAAGTCCCTCCTTTTTTCGTACTATTCAGGTATGCTGCGTCGATATCGAAATCAAGACCGATTTCACGGCGCATATCCGGCGAACACGCATCCTGAAGTACACTAAGAGCCTCAGTATAGCCGATCAATTCCCCGGATTCAACATCATTTCTGTGTTCTTTTTGACTGAGTTCCTGTGCATATTCTTTGATAAGTGCAACAGCATCTTTGATGATATCAGCAGGATCCATTCGGACAGCACTCCTTTGGAACATTTTTCTCCATGCCGTGTAGGGAGGCGGCGACTCTGCCTGACTGTACCTGCGTCAGAACAATGAATTTCAATCCATGCGCCCCGTGAGGGGATACGGCTAAGTATACCATGTATATCTTGAATGATCAACTATGATTTCAATCCATGCACCCCGTGAGGGGGCGCGGCTGCAAAATGCACAATAACAGATGAACATTTTTGACAAAACAGGCAGGTTCGGCGCAGAACACAACAAACAGCGCCCCGTGACGCAGAGGGAACATAAGAAAAGTTTCCTATTACGAACCATAAGAGCCGATGCCCGTCAACGCTTTTTGCACAAAAATCCCATGGAGAAGAAGCTGTGCTTCTCCTCCATGGGATACTCTTATTCTATTTCGTATATGGCTCACACACCGGTCATAACGGTCATGACCTCGAATTCCTCGGCGTTGAGGGTCTTTTTCATGGCCAGTCCCTCGTCGATATCCACGTTGACGATCTGGTCATCCCGGACGCATATGACCCGGTTGGTCATGCCCTCGGCCAGCACCCGCACCGCCTCGTAGCCCATGCGGGTGGCCAGCACACGATCCTTGGCGGTGGGACTGCCGCCCCGCTGGATGTGGCCCAGAATGGTGACACGGGGGTCAAGCCCCAGATGCTCTTTGATCTCCTTGCCCACATCCATGGCGCTGGCGGCACCCTCGGCCACCACGATCATGAAGTTGGTTTTGCCCCCCAACCGGGCTGCGCGGATCTTCTCGGCCACGTGCTTTTCAAAGTCATACTGATGCTCCGGTACCAGCACAGCGGTGGCCCCCACGGCTACGCCCACATACAGAGCCAGATACCCGGCGTGACGGCCCATGACCTCCACCACGGAGCAGCGTTCGTGGGACTGCATGGTGTCCCGCAGACGGTCAATGCACTCCACGGCGGTATTGGCGGCGGTATCGAAGCCGATGGTATAGTCGGTGCAGACGATGTCGTTGTCGATGGTACCCGGCACGCCCACCACGGACACGCCGAATCTGGACAGATCCTGCGCCCCCCGGAAGGTGCCGTCGCCGCCGATGGCCACGATGCCGTCCAGCCCCAGCAGCTTGCAGGTGTTGGCGGCCTTCTTCTGTCCCTCCGGCGTGCGGAACTCGTCGCTGCGGGCGGTGTAGAGAACGGTGCCGCCCCGGTTGATGATGCGGCTGACACTGGCGGAATTCATGGGACAGATATCCCCGGCGATAAGGCCCGCCCAGCCCCGGCGGATGCCCACGCACTCGATGCTGTTCTTCATTGCCGTCCGCACCACCGCACGGATGGCGGCGTTCATGCCGGGGGCGTCGCCGCCGCTGGTCAGCACGCCGATGCGTTTCACTGCACTTTCCATATTCGGATACCCCTTTTCTCAGCCGAAGCTTAAATGTTCCAAACGTTACATACATGATACCACGGTCGGAGGAGATTTTCAAGCGCTTTTTCCTGATTTTGCCGCCGGGTGTCTATTTTTGACTGTCCTTTTTCGGCAGGCTGTGGTATACTGATAAAAAACAAAAGGGGAGGGGACAGGATGCATCCACAATTTGCAGAGCTGACGCCCCGTTGGTTCAAGCGGGCCTTTGTCTATACCGGCAGCATCGGAGACTTCCGCTACCGCTTTGACATGGGGAAGGAAAAGGGCATACTGCACACGGCGGTTTATTCCGTGTACTGCTACGAGGTGGCGCAGGACAGGCAGGAGAGGGATTTCCCATGGGACGAGGCCGGTGTGGAGGAGCTGAAGCAGTGGCTTCAGGCGAAATACGATCAGTTTTCCGCCGGGAAAGGTCTGGCGGACTGAGAGAACAAAAGAGGACAGGGCGCAGCCCTGTCCTCTTTTGTTCAGAGGGTGTCCTTGCCGTCCGCAGATGATGCCGAGGGTCACTGGCTTACAGGTCAACCTTCTCGTATCGGGCGGCGGCACCCCGGAAGATCAGGGGCCAGCTGCCGCACCAGATCACCAGTCCCGCCGCCAGCAGCGGCAGCTGACAGGCCAGGTCATAGCCGTTGAAGCGGCTCAGTGCCGGGAAGTGGACGGCGGCCTCCATGATGAACGCCGCCACCGCCATGACGATACACGCCTTCACGAAGGATACGCCCACCTTGTAGGCCGTCCGGTAGAAGGACAGCAGGAACACGGCGTTGAACACGGCGAACAGCATCAGTCCGCAGGCGAACAGCGTCACATTGGCATTGAGGCCCACGGGATTGTCCCCGATCCCCAGCTTCGCCCGCAGCAGGGCGAAGGGGACGGCGATGACCAGCGCCAGCAGCTCGATGAGCCCCACGAACAGGCAGTTGGCCTTGACGGTGTCCCGCTTTCGGATGGGCAGCAAGGCGGAGTAGTACACGTCCTTCTGCTCCCGCCCGTTGAGGAAGGAGAAGAACAGCCCCAGCATCACATAGAACCACATGACGGTATAGGGGTAGGCCGGGATCAGCAGCATGACTCCGAACAGGCAGAACACCAGCGTCATAGGCTGGCACACCAGCCGCAGCTGCTTATACAATAGCGTTTTCATCCAAGGGCCTCCTCTCCACGGAAACGATGATGTCCTCCAGCGTCAGCTCCTGTCCCGGCTGGCGGAGGTAGTCGTAGTGCTGCCGGAAGTCCGCCAGCGTGCCGGTGTGCTGGATGGTGCCGTCCTTGATGAAGGTGATGTGGCTGGCGCATTTCTCCAGATCCGAGGTGATGTGGGTGGAGAACAGCACACTGCGCTGTCCGTCGGCGGCAATGCGCCGCAGCAGCTCCATCAGTTCGTTACGGGACACCGGGTCCAGCCCGCTGGTGGGCTCATCCAGGATCAGCAGCCGGGCATCGTGGCTCAGGGCCAGAGCGATCATGTACTTTACCCTCATGCCGGTAGACAGCTGATCCACCCGCTTCTCCTGGTCAATGCCGAACAGATCCAGGTAGTGACGGTACTTCTCCTCCTGCCAGTTGCCGTAGAACCGGCGGGTCACGTCGCTGAGGAGCCGTACCTTCTTCTTGGGATAGAAGTCGATGCCGCCCAGCACCACGCCGATGCGCTCTTTAATAGATTGTTCCTCCTCCCGGAAGGACTTGCCCAGCACCGTTACCTCCCCGGCATCCGGGTGTACCAGCCCCAGAAGAGCCTTCAGCGTGGTGGATTTACCCGCTCCGTTGCGCCCGATGAAGCCCATGACGGCTCCCTCCGGCACGGAAAAGCTCACGTTCTCCAGCGAAAAGGCCGGATAGCGCTTGCACAGCCCCTTGACCGTCAGTGCGTTCATTCCTCCGCCTCCTCATCTCCCGGCAGCTGCTGAAACACCCGCCGCAGCAGGGGATTCAGCTTATCCGCCGTCTGTAGGGCGATGCCCTTTTTGGTGTCTGCCAGCAGCACCAGCGTGTCCCCCGGCTCCAGACCGAACATGGCCCGTGCCTCCTTGGGGATGACGATCTGTCCCTTGGGGCCGAGCTTTACCGAGGACATATAGTACCGGTCGTCCTTCTTTCCCACAACGATCCCTCCCGATATGAAAAGTATAACTTTTCTTACTTTTGCTCCAATATATCACCGTGGGCATCACTTGTCAATCCCACGTTCACAAAAACTTCGGTTTACACCGGCAGGAAAACGTGGTACACTAAATCAATATAAGCTCTATATAGATCATTCGAGGAAACATCCATGCTGAAAAGTGTGAAAAATACCATATTGGATATTATCCGTCAAGCAGATCTTCTACTGCTGGCCCTGTGTACCGTGACGTCCCTCTTCGGCGTGGTGATGATCTACAGCGCCACCCGGTATCAGGGGGGACTCAAGTGCGTCATCATCCAGCTGTGCGGCTTGGCGCTGGGCATTGTGCTGTATTTCGTGGTGTCCATGGTGGACCTGACGGAGATCAGCAAAAAGTGGCAGTGGCTGCTGGCCTTTAACCTTGGCTTCTTCCTGCTGCTGAAAACTCCGCTGGGTGTGTCGGCCAACGGCAATCTGGCGTGGCTGGGCGTCCGGGGCATCCCCATTCAGGTGCAGCCGGCAGAGGTGGTGAAGCTGACCTTTATCCTGCTGCTGGCCCGCCAGCTGGTGTGGATGAAGGGCCGGGGCGACATGAAGTCCATCCCCGCTGTGGGTTTGTTGGCGGGGAATCTGCTGGTGACCATCGGCCTTTACTACGTGATCTCCTCCGACATGGGCAGCGCACTGGTGTATGTGTGTATCTTCGCCTGTATGGCATTTGCCGCCGGGGTAGCCCTCCGGTGGTTCGCTCTGGGCATCTTTGGCGCCGGGGCTGGCTTTTACCTACTGTGGGAGCTGGACAAGATCCCACCCTATATGAAGGAACGCTTTCAGGTACTGGTGGATCACAGTCTCTATCCGCTGGGGGCCGGATGGCAGCAGACCCGGAGCCTGATGGCCATCGGCGGCGGTCGCCTGACGGGACAAGGGCTGCTCCACGGGGCTCAGACTCAGAGTACCTCCTCCGTGAACCTGCCCTTCCGGCACACGGACTTCATCTTCGCCGTCATCGGGGAGGAGTTGGGGATGCTGGGCTGTGTGCTGACGCTGGCGCTGCTGGCGGCCATCGTTATCCGTTGTATCGTAGTGGCCCGCAACGCCAAGAGCCAGCTGGACGCATACATCTGCGTGGGCGTAGCGGGGATGCTGGTGTTCCAGATCGTCTCCAACGTGGGGATGTGCCTGTTTGTGCTGCCGGTGGTGGGCCTGACGCTGCCCTTCATCAGCTATGGCGGCTCGTCGGTGGTGACGCTGTTCATCGCCATGGGCATGGTCTCCGGCATCCAGAAGCGCTCCCTGCCGGACTGGCTGCGTTAGCTGCATAGAGCTTTCCCAAGAACCGCCCCATGGGGCGGTTCTTTTGTCGTTGAAAATTTCCCTGCCCGGTTGTAATCGCCGGAGGGATATGCTATACTGACATACTGATATAATAGGTGGCTTGCTGTCGGCGGGCCGCCCTGTGATTCAAGCGAAAGCGAGGCAAAGCTTATGAAGATCGTTGTGTTGGCAGGTGGACTCAGCACGGAGCGTCAGGTGGCTCTGACCTCCGGCACCGGTGTGTGCCGGGCGCTGCGGGAGCGGGGACATCAGGCTATTCTGGTGGATATGTTCCTGGGGCTGGAGAACTATGAGGGTCGGCTGGAGGATATCTTCGATGCCCCGGACGGCCTGTGCGGCGACAACCGGGTCACGGAGGAGGCTCCGGATCTGGAGGCCGTGCGCCGCAGTCGGAAGGATCAGGGGCCGTCCCTGCTGGGCAAGGACGTGCTGGCGGTGTGCGCCATGGCGGATATCGTGTTTCTGGCGCTCCACGGCTCCTGCGGCGAGGACGGTCGTATTCAGGCCACGCTGGATCTGCTGGGAGTACCCTACACCGGCTCTGGCTATCTGGGCAGCGGCATGGCCATGGACAAATCCGTTACCAAGCGGTTTCTGGAGTCTGAGGGTATTCGCACGGCGCCGTGGCGTGACGTCCATTACACGGCCTCCGATATCCCCCGTCTGGTGGAGGAGTTGGAGGTCCCCTGCGCCGTGAAGATCGTCAACGGCGGCAGTTCCATCGGTGTGGAGCTGCCGGATACCAAGGAGCAGCTGCGGGAAGCCCTGACCAAGCTGCTGACCTATGGCGACCACGTGGTGGTGGAGAAGAAGATCAAGGGCCGTGAGATCCAGATCGCCGTGCTGGGGGACACCTATCTGCCTGCGGTGGAGATCATCCCCCGTGGCGAATATTTCGACTATGTTTCCAAATATCAGAAGGGCGGTGCTCAGGAGATCTGCCCCGCCCCCATCACGGAGGAGGAGTGGCACCAGATCGGTGAGATGGCGCTGAAGCTCCACCGGGGACTGGGTCTGTCGGTGTATTCCCGCTCCGATTTTTTGCTGGATGAGGAGGGAAAGGCGTGGTGCCTGGAGATCAACACACTGCCGGGCATGACCCCCACCAGTCTGGTTCCGCAGGAGGCGGCGCAGGTGGGTTTGAGCTATGCCGACCTCTGTGAGAGGATCGTAGAGGAGTCTCTGAAGGCGAGAGGAGTGCAGCGGACATGATGACCTGTACGGCAAAGGAGCTGTGTGCGGCCACCGGCGGCACGCTGGTGCAGGACGGCGAGGGCTTTTCCTGCGTCAGCACCGACAGCCGCCGGGTGGAGCAGGGCTGCCTGTTCATCCCGCTGGTGGGTGAGCGCTTTGACGGTCACACCTATCTGACGCAGGCGCTGGAGAGCGGCGCTGCGGGCTGCCTGTGCAGCCGCCTGCCAGAGACGCTGGTGCCGGGGAAGTTCTATGTGCAGGTGGAGGATACCCTCCGGGCGCTGGGACAGCTGGCGGGGTGGTATCGGGAGAAATTCCCCATCCCCGTGGTGCAGATCACCGGCTCCGCCGGAAAGACCACCACCAAAGAGATGATCGCCTCGGTGCTGAGCCGGCATTTCCGTACCCTCAAGACCGAGGCCAACTACAACAACGAGATCGGTACGCCACAGACCCTGCTGCGCCTGATGCCGGAGCATCAGGCGGCGGTCATCGAGACAGGCATGGATCACTTCGGCCAGATCCGCTATCTGGGGGAGATGGTGCGTCCCACGGTGGCGGTCATCACCAACATCGGGGATGCCCACATTGAAAATCTCGGCAACACCCGTCAGGGTACCCTGCGGGCCAAGAGCGAGATCTTCGAGCATCTGCAGCCCGGCGGTCTGGCGGTGCTCAACGGCGACGATGCCCTGCTGGCGGGGCTGGAGCTGCCCTTCGAGACCATCCTCTGTGGCCGGGGAGAGAACTGTGCCGTCCGGGTCACGGACATCGTCACCCACGGCGTGGAGGGCCTCTCCTGCACCGTGACCACGCCCTGCGGCGTCTATCCGCTGCACATTCCGTCAC
>ENA-OROS01001239-OROS01001239.1-human-gut-metagenome-genome-assembly--contig:-NODE-1239-length-10971-cov-2.561927_pt1 | contig 10971 bp, 9 predicted proteins | sample MGYA00242134_ERZ509059 | MGnify/ENA primary metagenome ERZ509059 (study PRJEB26280, sample SAMEA2338753) | human gut metagenome | biome: human gut; feature: human-associated habitat; material: faeces... | reverse complement strand
GCTCGGCCTCCATTTCGACGGCGTATACTCCGGCTTCATGGCCTCCCCGGAACAGATGGATTCGGCAGCCCGGTGCATCCGCAACTGCCTCGCCCCCGGCGGGCTGGCGGTCGTGGACCCGGTGCTTGGGGACAACGGCATCCTTGATCCCACCATGACCCCGGAAATGGTGGAAAAAATGCGCTGGCTCATCTCCTGCGCCGACATCATCACCCCGAACATCACCGAAGTCGCCCTGCTCCTCGACGAGCCGTTCACGCCCCGGATCTCGCCCGAGGAAATCAAGGGCCGGTTGCGCCGCCTGTCCGCAATGGGACCTCAAACCGTGGTCGCCACAAGCGTCCCCCTGCTGGAAGGCGGCAGGGACCCCGGACAAAATACCTCGGTCATTGCCTACGAACGCGACGAGGACCGCTTTTGGCGCATCGATTGCGCATATATCCCCGCCCACTACCCCGGCACGGGGGACACGTTCTCCAGCGTGCTCACGGGCAGCCTCATTCAGGGCGACAGCCTGTCCATCGCATTGGATCGCGCCGTCCAGTTCGTCACCCTCGGCATCCGGGCCACGTTCGGGCAAGGGCTGCCCTCGCGCGAAGGCATCCTGCTGGAGCGTATCCTCGGCAGCCTGTTCGCGCCCGTCTCGACCTGCAAATGCCGGATCATGGACGGGGACGGCTGCTGTAACCCGGTGCTCCCCTTCGAAGACTGACATGGGCTCCGCCTCCCAAAGGCGCAAGTCAAAATCGCGGACGGCGGGACGCCCCGGACGCGAACGCTCCATCCGATACAACGGCATGGGACAAAGGATATGCTGATGACTACGGAACAATGCGGCCAGGACCAACTGCCCATTGGCCTTTTCGATTCGGGCGTGGGCGGCCTGAGCGTTTTAAAAGTTCTGCAAAAAATGCTGCCGCACGAAGATTTTTTATATATCGGCGATACGGCGCGCGCGCCTTACGGCCAGCGCACAGAAACTGAAATACGCGCTTTTGTGCGTGATATGACGGATTATTTAAATAAGGCAGGCATTAAACTTTTGGTTATTGCCTGCAACACCATTACGGTTTTGGGAACGGAAAGCATACAAAAAGATTATCCCTTTGGCGTTGTGGGGATGAGCAAAGGAGCGGAACTTGCGCTCGGCACAACGAAAAACAAAAAAATAGGCGTTATGGCAACGCCTTTTACGGTGGCAAGCGGCGCGCATAAAGCAGCAGTTAATGTTCTGGATGAAACTGCGGAAGTTTTTGCGCAGGGCTGCCCTGATTTTGTGCCGCTGATTGAAAACGGAAATTTTGACGGGGCAGAAGTTGAAGCTGCCGTTAATACTTATGCTGCACCGCTTAAAGCTGCCGGTGTGGATGTTGTGCTTTTATCCTGCACGCATTTCCCGTTTATCCGCCCGGTTATAGAAACGGAATTTGGTACGGAAGTAACTGTTTTAGACCCGGCTGATGCTACGGCGCTTCAGGCAAAGCTGTATCTGGAGGAGGCGGGGCTTTTAAAGGTAAACGGCGAAGGGCATACCGATATTTGCTTTACCGCAGATTTGGAGCGCGGCAGGGCCATAGCCGCCCGCGTGCTTGATATAACGCAGTGCAGCTTTAAGGAAATAAGCCTTAAATAAAACTGTTGTTGTATACATGCCGGTGGGGCAGGATTTCAGCAAGTTTTGTCTAATTATATAAAGGTATCTTTCAGTTAGCATATTTATGGTTTGTGGGGAGTGGTTTTTATGTTTAAACGTAACGGTCTGGCAGCACTGGCAGCCTTTGCCGCAGCAATGCTGCCGCAGCCGGTTTATGCCGCAGGATTAAATGGCGGTGAACTTTCTTTCTGGTGGGCGCTGCCTTTTATAGGCGTATTGCTCTGCATAGCAATTTGCCCGCTTGCCGTGCCAAATTTCTGGCATCACCATTTTGGCAAGGTAGCGGTATTCTGGGCATTGTGTACGGCAGTACCGATGCTTTTTGTACATGGCGGCGGCATAGCGGTTAATTCTATCGCCCATGCGCTTATTGCCGATTATATTCCGTTCATTATTTTCGTAGGCTCGCTGTATACCGTTGCGGGCGGCATACATATCCGCTCCAGCTTTATCGGGCGTCCGGCTGTTAACACGGCGTTTTTGGCACTGGGCGCTGTCTGCGCCAACATTATGGGTACTACCGGTGCGGCAATGCTTTTAATTCGTCCGCTTATTGCGGCTAATGCGCACCGCCGTTACGATATGCACACTTTTGTGTTCTTTATTTTCATCGTGGCAAACATTGCGGGCAGCCTTACCCCGCTTGGCGACCCGCCGCTGTTTTTGGGCTTTCTGCGCGGGGTTGAATTCTTCTGGACTACCGAGCATGTGCTTGTGCCGATGCTGACTGCCGTAGGGCTGCTGCTTTTAATTTATTTTGTTACCGATACCATTCTCTTTAATAAAGAAAAAGAAGAATTCCTTGAAAAAGAATCGCACTATCCGAAAGAACCGTTCGGCATCGACGGCAAAATTAACTTTTTGCTGCTTGCCGTTATTGTAAGCGCCGTATTAATGGCCGGCGTATGGCACAGCGGCGTAAGTTTTGAAATTCTTGGCGTACATCTGGCAGGCGAAGGCGTGCTGCGCGATATTATCTTCCTCGTTGCGGCAGGGCTTTCTCTTAAACTTACCAGCAAAGAAGTGCGCGAAGCCAACCAGTTTGGCTGGGATCCGATTTTAGAAGTTGGCAAACTGTTCTTCGGCATTTTTGTTACCATTGTGCCGGTGCTTGAAATGCTGCGTGCAGGCCTTGACGGTGCTTTTGCCCCGGTGGTTGCCCTTGTAACCAATCCGGACGGCAGCGCCAACAACGCCATGTATTTCTGGATGACGGGCGCGCTTTCCAGCTTCCTTGATAACGCACCGACCTATCTTGCCTTCTTCAACCTGGCAGGCGGTGAGGCTCAGGTTCTGATGACCGAGGGCGCCAAAACCTTAATGGCAATTTCCATGGGCGCGGTATTTATGGGCGCCAACAGCTATATCGGCAATGCGCCTAACTTTATGGTACTTTCCATTGTGCAGGAACGCGGATTGAAAATGCCGAGCTTCTTCGGTTACCTTTTATGGTCCGGCTGCATTTTAATTCCGACATTTTTGCTGTTAACCTGGCTGTATCTTTTATAAAACAGCTTTTTAAAACGTGGCGAACTGCATTGCAAAGGTCAGCTTTTGCAATGCAGTTTTTGTGTGTTCAGTAATTTTTCTTATGTAATCAAAATAAAGGAGCTAAAGTTTTGTCATTCAGGAGCGGCGTAATTTTAATTTTATTATCGGCGGCAGCCTGGGGGCTGGGCGGCGTCTGCGGGCAATATCTGTACCAGTACCACAGCGTAACGGCAACGTGGCTGATTGCGGTGCGGCAGGTGCTGGCAGGGCTGATATTTTTAGGCTGGCTTATTTTGCGCGGTGAAAATATTTTCCGCATTTTTGCAGATAAGCGCGATGCCAAAGACCAGTTGGCCTTTACTTTTTTAGGCCTTTTAGGCGCGCAGTTTGGTTTTTATTACACTATTTCGCTGTGCAACGCGGCAACGGCAACCGTGCTGCAATATACATCGCCGGTGTTTGTAATGCTGTGGATGAGTTTTAAAAGCCGCCGCCTGCCGGAAGGGCGCGAGTTTTTAGGCATTATTTTTGCACTGGTGGGCGTATTTTTAATTTCTACCCACGGCGATATTAACAATGTCGTGCTTTCGCCGCTGGCGCTTGTAATAGGCATCATATCGGCAATTTCGCTGGCGTTTTATACAGTGCAGCCCATGCGGCTGTTATCTAAATACAGCACCACGCTTGTGGTGGGCTGGGGTCAGCTTTTATCGGGCACGCTGCTGTGCCTGTTTGTAAACCCGTTTGCACCTACCGGCACTTGGGATATGCCTGCACTTATGGCCTTTGCGTATCTTGTTATCGGCGCGACTGTATTAAGCTATTCGCTGTTTCTGGTAGGGCTTAAAGTAGTTGGCTCTACCAAGGCAAGCCTTATAAGCTGCGCAGAACCCCTGGCTTCCATTATTGCCGTAGTAGTATGGCTTAAAACGCCGCTTACGCTGATGGATTTGATTGGCATGGCATGCATAATTATTACCGTAATATTGCTTTCGATACCAAAAAAATAATTTTGGCAACAAATTTATAAATTATTTAATTTAAGCATTGCCGAAAGGCAAATATTAGGGTATAATATATTAAACTATAAAAATTGGACTTTTGCCAAAATTTAAACCACATGTTATTCTTATAAGCAGCAGGTTCGTGTCGGACTAAAGAAAAGGAGTTGGGAATATGGATATTAACTATAAAGCAATCGGAGTAAGAATTAAAGCTGCACGTGCACGTAAGGGCGTAACACAAGGTTATATCGCCAATCTCATCGGCCTTTCCACCCCTCATATCAGTAACATTGAAACCGGCAATACCAAACTGGGCCTGCCGACCATCATCCATCTGGCAAATGTGCTTGATGTATCTGTTGATGAGCTTTTGTGCGATAACATTAAACGCAGCGAAAAAATCTTCCAGAATGAACTGGCGGATTTGCTGAAAGACTGCAACGCGCAGGAACTGCATTTTATTACAGAACTTATTAAAGTTGTTAAAAAGAACGGCTATGCCGGCGAACCGAAACGCCGCGGCCGCAAACCTAAAAAACTGGCAGAAGCAGAAAAAGCTGACGAATAATGCAAATCCGGCACTTGCCAAACAAGCTGCTTTTGTATTATAATATTGCCGTTAGGCCACAATAGCTCAGTTGGTAGAGCATCTCATTCGTAATGAGAGGGTCGCAGGTTCGAGTCCTGTTTGTGGCTCCAATAAAAACATAGCCGTGGAGAGTATCCACGGTTTTTTTTATTTGTCTGAATATGGAAAATGTACAGCTCAATGGGTGCAACGCCTTAGAATTTTCTTTTTTGCCAATTAAAAATATAAATATAAAATGCTTTAATTTTAATTTATGGCAATATTTATTTTATTTCAAATTTATCTATTATTTTTTTGACAAAAATGTGAAATGGTGCTACATTATAGGTGAAAACCGGAAATGTCCGGTTTGGGGATTTTTTGGGTGCGCTTTAAAAGGAGGCGTTTATTATGAAAAAGATTTTTGTTGCAATTGATGGAAGTGAGCATGCGTGGAAAGCTTTGGATTATGCTGCTGAACTTGCCAAGGCAATGAACTGCACTCTGTTTGTTTATACGGCGCTAAAACCCAGCGACAGCGGCGCTTTGCTTGCCATGTACGATATGGCTGACCCGCTTCTGGCTTCGGAAGTTTCCGGGCTTGACGATTTGGGAGACAAACTTTTGGCACAGGCTAAAGACCGTCTGGACGCTTCGATTGAAGCAGAATATAAATATGAAGTCGGCTATCCGCCGGAATTGATTTTGGATGCTGCTGAAAATAGCGGCGCAGATACCATTGTAATGGGTTCGCGCGGGCTTTCCGGCATTAAGGAACTTTTGCTTGGCAGCGTCAGCAACCATGTTGTGCATTATGCCAAAGTTCCGGTTGTAATTGTTAAATAATTCAGGTTTGCGTTTATTAAAACGCTGTGTTATAATAAAGCCACAAAAAGCTAGTGCAGCCTCATTAAACATGGCGCACAAACAAAAAACCGGGAGACGCCACTCCCGGTTTTTTAATTTGGGCTGACCGTGATTACAGGTATCTGTCCAGCCACTTGCAAATACAATACGCCACTATACTTGCCATAACAGATACCATAAAAGCTAATGCATCATCAAACATAGCACACCTCCTTTCCGCCGGAAAGGGTCACGGCTTTTCCATTATGCCCGAAAAATATCTTTCTGTCAATATAATTATGTTATTGCAATAATTGATGCCTGGGCATGCAAAAAGCAGCAGCCGCCGTAAGGAACAAATCCTTCGGCAACTGCTGCTTTTATTATTTTACACTGTTAATTTTATTTTGCTTCACCGGTCAGGCGGCGGATAATTTCGTGGTAGGCTTCTTCAACACCGCCCATGTCGCGGCGGAAGCGGTCTTTATCCAGTTTTTCGTTGGTATCCCAGTCCCACAGTCGGCTGGTATCCGGAGTGATTTCGTCGGCAAGAATGATGTTGCCTTCGCTGTCTACGCCGTATTCGGTTTTAAAGTCAATCAGGCGTACTTTGCGCTGTGCTAAAAAGTCTTTTAATACAGCATTGATTTTCAGAGCCATTTCGCGGATGGTTGCAATCTGTTCGTCCGTTGCAAAACCGAAAGCTGCGCCGTAATCAGGACTGATCATGGGGTCATCAAGTTCATCGCTTTTGTAGTAGAATTCAACCAGTGGGCGGTGCAGCACATAGCCTTCTTCCACGCCCATTTTTTTGGCAAGGCTGCCGGCAGCGATATTGCGGCATACAACTTCTACAGGGATGATTTTTACTTTTTTGCAGAGTTGTTCGCGGTCGCTGAGTTTTTTGAGGAAGTGGTGCTGAACGCCGTTTTTGCCAAGTAAATCGAAGAAAAAGGTTGTAATGGTGTTGTTCATAATGCCTTTATCAACGATAGTGCCTTTTTTGGCGCCGTTTAAAGCAGTGGCGTCATCCTTATAGTAAATTACTACTTCGTTGGGGTCTGCGGTTGCAAATACTTTTTTTGCTTTGCCTTCGTATAACATTTCGGCCATGTGTTAAAACCTCTTTCTTTTATAAAGTAATGCCCGTATGATAACGGGCATCCTGTTTAAGCGTGTTTTTAATGTAAATATTTTAGAACTTTTAAAAAGGCTTGTCAATAATTTTTGGGCAAAAATGTCTAATGTATACAGCACATATTCCACTAAATTTTCAGAAAATAACAACATTTTTAAAACTACTTTACAAATAGTGTAAAGCGAATTATAATTACAGCATAAGCAACGACGAAGTTGTGGAAGTCATTCCGCTTCGCACGTTGCTTTTTTTATTTTGTTTTTTGTTTTATGGGGGGACTAAAAATGACGAGTGTTCCGAAACTTTTTGGCTGTGCGGTTTTTAACGAAACGGTAATGAAGGACCGCCTGCCGACAGCAACTTACAAAGCGTTTAAAAATGCCGTGCTGAAGGGCGAGCCGCTGGATTTGCCTATTGCCAACATTATCGCCAACGCGATGAAAGACTGGGCGCTGGAACATGGCGCTACGCATTTTACGCACTGGTTTCAGCCGATGACGGGGATTACTGCCGAAAAGCATGAAAGTTTTATCACGCCGACGGCGGATGGGCGCGTGATTATGGATTTCAGCGGCAAGGAACTGGTACAGGGTGAGCCTGACGCTTCCAGTTTTCCTTCCGGCGGGCTGCGCGCTACTTTTGAGGCGCGCGGTTATACGGCATGGGACCCGACAAGCTATGCGTTTGTTAAGGACGGCTGCCTGTATATACCGACGGCGTTCTGTTCTTACACGGGCGATGTGCTGGATAAGAAAACGCCGCTTTTGCGCAGCATGTGCTGTGTGGACAGGGCGGCGCGCCGCATTTTAAAAATGTTCAGCACCGATACGGAAAAGGTTATTACCACCGTTGGCCCGGAGCAGGAATACTTTTTGGTGGATAAGGATATGTACGACAAACGCACGGATTTGAAATTTACCGGCCGTACTTTGTTCGGAGCCATGCCGCCGAAAGGGCAGGAACTTGATGACCATTATTTTGGCATTATCAAGCCGCGCGTAAAGGCTTTTATGAAAGAACTGGACGAAAAGCTGTGGGAACTTGGCGTTTTGGCGAAAACGGAGCATAACGAGGTTGCGCCTGCACAGCACGAACTGGCGCCGATATTTGCCGGCACCAATATAGCTACCGACCATAACCAGCTTACCATGGAACTGATGCAGAGCATCGCACGCAAACATAACCTTGTGTGCCTGCTGCACGAAAAACCTTTTGACGGTGTAAACGGCAGCGGCAAGCACAACAACTGGTCGCTGGCAACGGTTGAAGGCGAAAACCTGCTTGACCCGGGCGCAGAGCCTTATAAAAACCACCGCTTTTTACTGTTTTTGGCAGCAGTAATTAAAGCCGTTGACGAATATCAGGATTTGCTGCGCATCAGCGTGGCAAGCGCAGGCAATGACCACCGCCTTGGGGCAAACGAAGCTCCGCCTGCGATAGTATCAATGTTTTTAGGCACCGAAATTACCAATGTGCTGAAAGCCATTGAAGCCGGTGCTGAATATAAACCCGAAAGTGAAGGCGAACTGAAGCTGAGCGGCAATGTGCTGCCTGCTTTAAAGAAAGACAACACGGACAGAAACCGTACTTCGCCTTTTGCTTTCACCGGCAACAAGTTTGAGTTCCGCATGGTAGGCTCTGCCGCCTCCATTGCCGGGCCGAACGTAGTTTTAAATACCATTGTTGCCGAAGCGCTGGAAGAGTTTGCCGCAAAATTAGAAAAAGCGGACGATTTTGAAGCCGCAGTGGTAAACCTCATCCGCGAAACAGTCATCGCGCATAAACGCATCATCTTTAACGGTGACGGTTATACCGATGCCTGGGTTGAAGAGGCCAAATCGAGGGGGCTGCTCAATCTGAAATCCACGCCGGAAGCGCTGCCTTATATGGTAAAGGAGAAAAACATCAGCCTGTTTGTAAAACACGGCATCTTTACCGAGGCAGAAGTCCGCAGCCGCCTGGAGATTTCTCTGGAAGGCTACAGTAAAGCCATCCGCATTGAAGCGCTGGCAATGCTTGAGATGCTGTTTAAAGATATTTTGCCTGCCGCATCCGCTTACAGCACGGATTTGACCACGGCGGCACAGGGCAAAAAAGCTCTTGGCATTGCCGGCTGCTTTGAAACGGAGCTTGCCGGTAAAATTGCAACCTTATCAAGCCTGCTTTACACAGATGCAGAAAAACTGAAGCTGGCTCTGGCAAACGTGGTAAAAACATCTGCCTTGGCAGAAGCCGATTATTACCACGATGTTATTTTGAAAGACATGGGGGCTTTACGCGAAGCAGCCGATGAACTGGAAGTATTGATGGGCGGCAGCTACCTGCCGTACCCGACTTACAGCAGTTTGCTGTTTGGCGTAAACTGAATTTAAAAATTATTTTGCAATGCACAACGGGGTGTATCTTAAAAGGTACACCCCGCTTTTGTTTTATATCAGAAAGAGGGCATAAAAATGAGGGGATTAATACATGGCTTAATGGCTGCCGCTGTGCTTATGGGCTTGCCGCATACGGCACTGGCGGCGGAGGCGGCGCCTGCTTTGGACACCGGCGATACGGCATGGGTGCTTATAAGTGCGGCGCTTGTTATGCTGATGACGCCGGGATTGGCATTTTTTTACGGCGGCATGGTGCGCAGCAAAAACGTACTGACAACGATTATGCAGAGCTTTTTTATAGTGGCGCTTGTAAGCGTGCAGTGGGTTCTGTTTGGCTTCAGCCTGGCATTTGGGCCGGATATTGGCGGGTTTATTGGCAGTTTAAGCTGGGCAGGGCTAAGCGATACCGCGCTTTTTGCCGCGCCGTATGATGCTTACAGCACTACGGTGCCGCTGTTTGCCTTTGCGGCATTTCAGTGCATGTTTGCCGTTATTACAGCGGCGCTTATTACCGGCGCTTATGCCGAACGGTTTAAGTTTCCGGCCTTTGTGCTGTTTACTTTTTTGTGGACAACGTTTTTATATGACCCGATGGCACACTGGGTATGGGGCGACGGCGGCTGGCTGCGCGGTTTGGGCGCGCTTGATTTTGCCGGCGGCACGGTAATACATATTCTTAGCGGCGTAAGCGGGCTGGTTGCCTGCATAATGCTGGGCAAACGCAGCGGCAAAGGCGTTGTGCCCATGCTGCCCCACCATTTACCGATGACCGTGCTTGGCGCGGCACTGTTGTGGTTCGGCTGGTTTGGCTTTAACGCAGGCAGCGCGCTTGGTGCCAACGGACTTGCGGCAGGTGCGTTTGTGGTAACGCAGGCTGCTGCTGCCTCGGCAACCTTATCGTGGGTAGCTGCGGAATGGTTTATAAACGGCCACCCAACAATGCTTGGCGCCGTAAGTGGCTGCATTGCCGGGCTTGTTGCCATTACGCCGGCGGCAGGTTTTGTAACGGTAGTGCCGGCAGTGCTGATTGGCCTTATCGGCGGAGCGCTGTGCTTTACGGCAGTTGCTTTTGTTAAAAACAAACTTGGTTACGACGATGCGCTTGACGCTTTTGGCGTACATGGCGTTGGCGGCACCTGGGGCGCGCTTGCTACCGGGCTGTGGGCAAGCAAGCAGGCTAACGCCGCCGGTGCGGACGGACTTTTTTACGGCAACGCGCACCAGCTTTATGTGCAGGCTGTAACCGTTGTTGTCGCCATTGTGCTGGCGGTTATAGGCACCTATGTTATCTTAAAAATTACTGGCGCAGTAACAACCCTGCGTGCAGATGCGGCCGAAGAAGAAACCGGGCTTGATATTGTAGAACACGGCGAACGGGCATACAGGCAAAGCATTATCAACGGCACACCGCTTACAAATCTTGCGGCAGTGCAGCAGCCGGTGCTGATAACTAATCCCGCTGCGGCGGAAAAATAAACGGAGGCAGCTATGAGACCCATTACCAAAATTGATATTATTACCCGCACAGAAAAACTTGACGAGCTGAAACTTGCTTTTGCCGAAATTGGCGTAACCGGCATGACTGTAAGCCAGGTATTTGGCTGCGGGCTGCAGAAAGGCCACCGGGAAGTATACCGCGGACAGGCATACGATATTAACCTGGTGCCGAAAGTAAAAATAGAAACCGTTGTCTGCGAAGTGCCGGTAGAAGAAGTTTTGCGGGTAGCGCAGAAAGTTTTGAAAACAGGGCAGCCCGGCGACGGCAAAATTTTTATTTACCGTCTGGATAATGCCGTTAAAATCCGCACCGGCGAACAGGGCGAAGCGGCAATTATTGATGACCATAAATAAACGCCAATTAAAAAAGTACGGCTTATTAAATTTATAAGCTG
>ENA-OROS01001217-OROS01001217.1-human-gut-metagenome-genome-assembly--contig:-NODE-1217-length-11119-cov-2.373192_pt1 | contig 11119 bp, 8 predicted proteins | sample MGYA00242134_ERZ509059 | MGnify/ENA primary metagenome ERZ509059 (study PRJEB26280, sample SAMEA2338753) | human gut metagenome | biome: human gut; feature: human-associated habitat; material: faeces... | reverse complement strand
AAATGCCTTTTTTGGTGTTATGTATAGTGTAAAGAGGAAGGAAATATATTTCTATGCTACAAATTACAGAAGAACTAGTCGAAAAATTGCGAAATAAAGATGAAGAAGCATTTCAAAAAATTTATAATGCTTATGTGAAACTTATCTATCATATTGCTTATTCGTATACTTACAATAAAGAAGATGCTGAAGACATCGTAAGTGAGGTTTTTATGAAGGTTATGCATTCCATTCATTCTTATCAAGAAAATGGCAAATTCAAAGAATGGATTAGTATGATTACAAGAAATGTATCTTTAAATTTTATAACCCGGGATAAAAATAAGGATATATTCAAAGATGACGAACGAATTCAAAGAGAGAAATGCAATCATTCTTCTAATAATGAGATGATAATGATGTTTGAGGAATTTCTTGATAAAGATACAACAAGTATTATGATATTAAGATTTATATATAATTATAAATTTAAAGATATTGCTGTAATTTTGAATATGACAATAGGTAAGGTTCAAAGTTTGTATTATGATGGACTAGATAAACTTAGAAAGGTGTATTAAAATGTCAAAATTAGAAAAGAAATTAAAAACAGATATGAGAAAAAAAATGCTAGATACAAATCCTAGCGATGAATTATATGAAAGGGTGAAAAAAGAATTGAATATGAAGGAAAAGCAAAAACAATATCTTGTAAATAAGCCTTATAAAAGATGGGTTCCGATTCTTGCTACTTCATTTTGTATTTTACTTGCTATTGTAATAGGAGTTATAGCCCTCAACAATAAAAAAGTAAATGCTAAAGAATACAATGCTATTGTGCAAGTAGATGTGAATCCAAGTATTCAGATGGTAGTAGATGAAGAAAATAAGGTTTTATCTATAACAGGATTAAATGATGAAGGTAAAATGATCATTTATGGTGAGGCAATCGTTGGTAAAAATTTAGATGAAGCTTTAGAAATTATTGTAAAGATTGAAACAGATTTAGGCTATCTTGTAGAAGGTAGTGATGATAATAAAGTAACCTTAACAATTAGTGCTAACACTGAAGAAATTACGAATAAAATAGAAGAATTCTCTCGAAATACTTTAAATAAGGTTTTAGAAGAAACAGGAGTTATAGCAACGATTGAAACAGCCAAAGGGTATGCAGAAGAGGAATTAAAACTTCTTGCAAAAGAGTTAGATCCAACTTTAACTGAAGAAGAAATCAATAATTTTAATTATAATGATTATGTTCATGTTGTTCAATTATATCATTTAGAAGTAGCAGATTTAGCAAGTGTTAAACTTGAGGAAATGTATAATGAATTTAAAAATTATCAAATTTCAATTACTGAAAAAGAAGCTGTTAAAAATGCGGTGAATCATTTAGATATAATATATCAAGGTTTGATTCATGCATATAATCTTGCTTATGATGCATTAAATAATGCCTATACAAGTATGCAAGATGGGTATTATAGTCAGTTTATTGACCCAACCTCAGAGTATCAAAAAGCTTGGTTAGAGTTAGCAGAATTAAAACAAGCATATCTTGATCAAAGAGTTGTAGTGGCTAATCTAACTGAAGAAGAAACAGATGAAAAGATATTTCAAGAAGTACAAAAACTTGAAAGTTTAAAAAGGGAATATGAGGCTAAACTTGCTATCTTAGAAAGCATTGAAAAGGCAAGCAGTACGGTATACGAGACATTAGTATTAGTTTTTGAAACTTCTCTTGAGACAATGAAAAAGATTGAAGAACAATTACCTGATTCTATTCAAACGATTACTTTTGAAGCGTTAATTGATACTGAAAATAAATTAAATGAATTTAAACAAGAGGTATGTGATACTTTTGAAGCCAAATATCAAGAAGCAATTGACAATGTAAAAGAAACATTACAAGCACGTAAAGAGGCATTAAGAGCTTCGCTTCACAATAATGATAGTCAGTCATACGAATAAAGGAGTATAGGGGTCTAAAGTTAACTATTTAAAAATAGATAGTTAACTTTTTTTGTTATAAAAAGGAAGATAAAATCAAAGGGTATGGTTAGGATTCCTTGTAAAAAGAAATACAATGAAAATGATGAAGGAAGTATAACATAATAATATGATAGATAGCAGTATTTAATGAAAGTTCAAAAGGGATTTGAGATGAAAAAAGATTGTACAATTTATGATTAAATTTTGAAAGTTACTTTTTGGATGATTGGCAATAAATTGAATAAAAATATGATAGAAAAGTTAAAAATGACAAATAATATAAAAGATAAAAACAATGTAAAGTAAATATTATGGTAAAATGATACTAGAAATAAGTATCATTTTTTAATTTAAATAATAAGTAATTTCATTCTTTTTGTGCTTTCTAGTTATGAATTTATGTATTCTATTTGATTTGCTATTGTAAAAAAACTTAAAAAATGTTAAAATATTTAAGTAATATGGATTACAATGCAAAATAAATTATGCAATGTAAAGAGGTAGATTATGACAAATACTAGTAGTGAACATACTAATATATCAAGTGTAGCAATTCATAAAATAGAAAATAATAGTCGAAAAAAAATAAAATTCATCCCACTTTTATTTGAAAGAGGATTACCAATCTTATTAATTATTCTTTTTACGATAAGACTTTTTAGTTATACGACTCAAATTGATCGATATATTGGTCTTGATTCATCGCCAATCTCTAAAGCAAAAACAATTTTGGCTCTAATAGCTATTTGGTTACAATATACGGGAGTGCTTATCACTATTTTAAGAGCTTTTTTCCATTTTAAAACAATAATTAATTTAGCAAGAATTATCACTTTACCAATTTATCTTTTAAATGTATTGATGTTACCATCCATAATGGTATTATTTGTTGGTCATAATAATATTAGTGTGTTAAAGGTGTGTTATCTTTTAGAAAGTATGTTAGGAATAATACTTAGTATATATTATATTCTTCATGATAGGAAGATAAAAACGAATGTTAAGGAAGTATTGATGACATTTGGCATTTTACTTCTAATGATGATTGCATCCCTACCATCCTATTTTGTCCAATTTGCTTTTGGGTATGGTAAAGATACGATTGTTGTCAAAGACATTAGTTTTTATCATCGTATATTGATATATATTGGTATTATCGTTCCCTTTATTTTATATTTTGCTTTAAAACCGAAGAAGTTATTTGTTTTTCTTTAATATATATATCGGTTGCTACAATGGTAGGCTTTATTGTAAATTATGATTATACTAATTTTTCTCAACCTTGGACATGGCCATTTCATTTGTGTAATACTGCAATGTTTATTATTCCGCTATGTTTAATTTTTAAATTTAAACGATTATTTTATTTTACATATTTTATTAATGTTTTTGGCGCTTTAATAGCAATGCTTATGCCAAACTATGACGATGGTACTAACATTTTAAGTATGAGAATTTTTAATTTTTGGTTTAATCATTGGATTGCTTTCTTTATGCCATTATTAATCGTTGCATTAAAACAATTTAAAAGGCCTAAAATTAAAGAATTTTATTGGTCAATGATTTGGTTTTTAGGATATTTTGTTCTAGCATTATTTTTAAATGTTTATTTTACTGCTAATGGTCATGAAACAGATTTTTTCTTTATCAATAGTAATTTTGTTGCTGATAAACTAGGAGAATGGGCCGAGAAACTATTTAATATTTCCGCAACTATTACCATTGGAAATAAGGTTTTAACCTTTCATCCTGTATATCAAATTCTTTTCTTTGCGACTTATGTTGCTTTAGGTCTTGCAATTTGGTTTGTATATGCAGAATTCTTTAGGATAGCAGATAGCCATTATGAACTCCATGTAAAATTAAAGAAAATTAAACAAGATGAAATTGCTAGAAAATCAGTACCTAGTAAAGTAAGAAAGGAAGAATTTATGAGGGAGCAACAAACAAGACTAGCTAAACTGCAATTGATTCATTTTTCTAAAAAATATGCTACAAGTAAAGTTTATGCGGTAGAAGATGCCAATTTAGAGGTAAATCAAGGTGAAATTTTTGGCTTTTTAGGACCAAATGGAGCAGGAAAATCAACAATTATTAAAAGTATTGTAGGAATACAACCAATCACAGAAGGGAATATTGAAATTTGTGGATATGATGTGAGTAAAAATTCTGTAGAAGCGAAATATAATATTGGCTATGTGCCAGATCATTATGCTTTGTATGAAAAATTAACAGGAAGGGAATATATTAATTATATTGCGGATATTTATGAGGTATCTCAAGAAGAAAGAAATACTCGTATCGAAAAATATATTAAAATTTTTGAACTGGAAGCATCAATTGATAGTAAAATTAGAACTTATTCGCATGGAATGAAACAAAAGATTACGATTATGTCTGCTCTTGTTCACAATCCTAAAGTTTGGATTTTAGACGAACCACTAACAGGGCTCGATCCAAATAGCATATATCAAGTAAAAGAGTGTATGAAGCAACATGCTGCTGAAGGAAATATTGTTTTCTTTAGTTCCCATTTAATTGATATTGTAGAAAAACTATGTGGTCGGATTGCTATTATTAAAAAAGGTCATATCAAATGTATAAAAAGTGTTGATGAAATAGAAGCATCAGGTATTTCATTAGAACAATTCTATTTAAATACAATTGAAAATGATGAGGATTAGTAGAATATGAAAGCCGTTATTCAAAATGAAATGACAGATGCTATGAAACATAAAACTAATAGTATGAAACAACTTAAAACGCTTGTTTTGATGCAACTTCGTGATAAATTAGATTTAAGTTTTATTAAAGATCGCAAACAACTTTTAAGAGTAATTATTTTTGGTATTTTAAAATTTGCAATTGTTGCTGCTATTTCATATATTGTGTTATCTCTTTCTCTAACAATTGGACTTTTTTATAATAGTGAATTTCCTAGTGTAATGGTATTAATTTTAACAATTTCACTTGGACTATCTTTGATATCATGTACATTTGAGTTAACAAATAATTTATATTTTTCTGAGGATAATCGAGTTTTGATTACTTTACCAGTGGATACTAATAAAATTTTTGTTTCTAAAATTATTGTTTTTTACTTGTATAAATTGAAGAAAAGTTTAAATTTTTTGATGCCTTTAACGCTTTCTTGTGTATTGTTACTTGTCACTAAAGGTTTTTGTTCTTTATGGATGTTTTTGTGGATTTTTATCCCGCTTGTTTTCATCTTAATGTTACCTGTTTTAATTGGTTCATTATTGTCAATTCTTGTGATGTATATCAAAAGATTTTTGAAAAAAGTGCCAGTCCTTCAAGTACTATTGTTTATTAGTATTTTGATATTGGCTATTATAGGTATTGTTTATCTTATTGGATTAATACCAGAGAATATTGATTTAATCGCTCAGTGGCCTACTGTAAGTAGAAATATTAGAGAATTTCTTTTGATGATTGAAAGTAAACTATCAATAATGAGTCAGATGGTTAGTATTATCATTGGTAATTTTACCCATAAACAAGTTTATGCCCTCAATTTGATGACATTTGTTAAACTAGGTATTTTAATTGGCATTTGCTTTGTTTTAGTTATTTTAGTTTATTTCATTTCACGACCGATTTTCTTCGGAATGATGTCTAAAAACTTTGAAATTAAGAAACGAATTGGTGATGATAAACCCAATAAGAAACATAATAAATATTTGACCTTTATTGATAAAGAATTTAAAATTAATTTACGAACGATTAATATTTCGGTCAATTATTTAATGGTTTATATTATTGTACCTATTTTAATTTTATTTTTAAATGCAATGTATAAAGCTATGGATACAAGACAACTTGGTGATTTGTTAATTTATACATTCAATATATTATTGATTTGTTTACCGTTATTAGCTTCTAATGCTTTAGTTGCAACCTATTATAGTCGTGAAGGTCGCGCGGGATATATGAAAAAAACCAAACCTATTTATGCCGCATATCCACTATTTACTAAATTGGTTTTTAATGTTATTTTTTCAATACCTACTGTTTTTGTTACTTGTGCAATTTTTGGTAGTTCGGTTTCCTTTAGTATTGGTGAAATTGTGATTTTGGGATTTGCTATTTTATTTTTACATTTAGGTCATATGATTTATAGTGCTAATCTCGATATAATGAATCCACAAAATGAACAATATGCAACAACAGGTGGAATCATTGATAATCCTAATGAAAATAAATCAACGATTTTAGCCTTTATTCTTTCGGCCGCCTATGCGATAATTGCTTATAAATTGTTATCTGAGGCAAGTTTAGGTAGTGAGGTAGGTAGCGTACTGTTAGGACTTCTCAAATTGATGGTAATTAGTATAGCCTTTTTTGGATCTACGCTTTTAATGTTTATCAAACGTATTAAGGCTTTCTATTATGAAATCCAGGGGTGATGAAATGAAAAAATCAGTTATTATAACAATTATTGTGATTTATGTATTAGCTATTGTAGTGGTTGGTTTTATTGGTTTAAAAATGAAGGTATATGATGAACAAAAATATGTTGAAAAGATTGAATGTATTTCTGATGGATATAAAGATTATGATCCAAATACAGAAACAGGACTTGCTAAAATTCATGCTGGATATATTGGATATATTAAAAAAGATTATAAAAGTGGTTTAAAAGTAGAAATTAAATGTCGTATTACTCCAGATAATGCTACTCATAAAAAATTGGAGTATATTTATGATGAAAATTCAACAATTTATAAATTAACGACAAACAGTGATGGTACTGCAACCATAGAGTTTTTAAAAGGAGGAGTAGCTACTATTATAATTAGATCAACCGATAGTAAACAAACGCAAATCAAAATAGAAGTAAGTGCGTTTGATTGGAGTATTCTTGGCTAATTATTTTTAAAGAAAGGAAAGAAAAAAATGAAAAAGAAATTAACTTTATTTTTAGTTGTTTTTACATTATTATTTTCGCTTGCAGCATGTTCCGATAAAATCACAGTTCAATTTGATACTGATGGTGGTAGTGTAGTAAGTGATATTGAGGTTAAAGTAGGAGAAAAATTAGTCCTACCTAAAGATCCTGTAAAAGAAGGATATGTTTTTAAAGGATGGTTATTAGATGGAAAGCCTTTTGATGAAACTATGCAACTTGAAAAAAATATTACTTTAAAGGCAAATTGGGAAAAAGAAAATCCTGAAAAATATGTTGTAACTTTTATTGTCGATGATAGTGAATATAAAAAAGAGGAATATTTAGAAAATTCTCTTATCACTAAACCAACCAATCCTGTAAAGGAAAATTATGAATTTAAGGGATGGTTTTTAGGTAATACCTTATTTGATTTTGAAAATACAAAAATAACTTCTAATCTTACACTAGTTGCTAAATTTGAAGAAAAACAAAGTGAAGAAAGAATTATTGTTTATGCAGTAAATCAGCCTGAGGATCTCTTATTATTCAATACAAATCGAAAAGAAAAAGAAAATAAGAAAACTGAATTTTTTGATCTAACGCAAAGTTATGTTGTTGGTGATGACAATGGCTGGAGTATTAAACCAGCATGCACATTTTATAAAGTAAATACGATAACTGGCACTCAAGAAGAAGTTGTTGTTAGTGAATGGGAATATGATATAAAAGTATATCTATTAAATGGTGATACGTATGAATTACTTTTAGAAAATTCAGAATTGATTGATAGGATTGATATAAAAAATTGTATCATTGATTTTGCGACAAGTGCAGTGGGGAATGCTTTTAAAGTAGAAGTTGTTCCAACAGGTCTGACAAATAAGCAATTGGAAAATGTGGAAGACTATACGATTTCTTTTGAACTTGAAGTAGTTGAAGGTTATAATGTGTATAATGCGAAAGAACTTGGTTATATGGATAATAGAGCAAATGGAGCAGAGGCTGATGCTTGGAATGCTTTTAAAAAGGCGAATAATTTAGCTAGTGATTATTTTCCAACGAATTTAATTTTTCACAAAAATATTGATATAACAGTAAATGATCTTCCAGGTTACTTCTTCTATACAGCTGAAGAATTAAACAAATCAGATTCAGATTACAATCGAGCACTTGGTTCAATGAAAGACTATGTCGATATTTATTTTAGAAATCTTGAAGAAAATCAAACATTTAATATTTTAGGGAATTACTATAAATTATCAGCTGAAACTTTAAAAGAAGTAGTCAGAGATGAGGGACAAATTACTCCTGAGGGAGAAGTAATCAGTCATGCAAGTTTATTTAGAATGGAGGGTTCTGAAACAGGAAGTTCTTCAATTCAGAATTTAAATATGATTGGTAATGCACCAAGAGTTGAAAATAATATTAAAGCTGGAGGACAAATTCTTATTAAAGTAGAAGGGCCTGCTTTTACAGCATATAATAATCTTGCGGCATGTTTCTTTATCACATACTTTCCAAGTGATACTTTTACTGAATTTGTAATGGATAAGTGTAAGGCCTATGATTCATTTAATAGTTTTGTTTATAACTGGGGTTCTGATAAAGTAACAATCAAGGATTGTGAGATGGTTGGTGCAGGTGGTCCGGTTATTGTTCAAGATCATGTAGGACCTTTAGAAGCTGATGGTGGTAAAGTTGCACATACAAAAATTATTAATTCTAAACTTGAATCATATGTTGTTGGTACAGAAGGTTGGTTTACAATAGTAAAAGCCAGTGCAATTGTACCTCAAATTAAAGCTTTAGATGCTTTGTTTACACCATTTAATAAATCTTTCTTAAAAGCAAATTCTGATAATACTTTAACTTATATGAATTTAATTTGTATAAATAAATCAGGAAGTGCTGAAGGAATTACAGCAGAAAAGATCAAAGGAAGTTTAAAAATTGATGATGTTGCAAATTTCGATTTTGGTGCTAGTGATCCTTATCTTGCGGCTCTTCTTGATCAAACATTTAAAAATGGTGCACTTGCTTTTCAATCAAGTGCAGGTGGTTATGGATATACAAATGGTCAAGGTTTATTTGATTTGACTAATACACAAATTGTAGATCCAAGTCATACAATTTATCAAGGTGATTATTTATGCTTATATTATAATGGTATGGCTATCACTCTTGGTTATAATGATGCAGGTGAAATTTATAATTTAGAGGCATAATTAAAATAAAAGGTTCTTCAAATGAACTTGTCTAGTTGAATCAAACTAGTTCATTTAGAAGAACTTTTTTATTTGATAAAATAAATGATGTGTACTAAAATTTAGTAGATTAATATAAATTTATACTAAAATGTGCTATAATAATAGTATAAAGATAAATAGGCTTTGGTATAATTCCTATAGGATTGCATATATCAATAGGTATTGAATATGAGAAAAGTCTAAACAAGATAGAGAGATTACAATTCATCAGCTTAAAGTAATAAATGATTAATATGAGTCATAGAAGTTATCTTAGGGCTCTATCTGTCTATGCAACTTTTAGAATTGAAACTATTAAATATAAAATATTACGCAACATCCATATATAAAATTTTATTTGATAAACTAATTTTATAGTCAAATATTGGTTGATATTATCAATTTTACCTCCATTGTTTTAAAAAAATATTTGAATTATAATGTTTATGTAAATTAATTTACATAGTGAATGGCCAATCACATAAGATTATAAAGGAGATTAAATATTATGAATATAGGAACTAAAATAAAAGAGTTAAGAAATCATAATAAAATAACACAAGAAGACTTAGCTAAAACATTATGCATTTCTACACAAGCCGTGAGTAAGTGGGAAAATGGAGGATCACCAGATTTAGAATTAATACCTGCTATTGCAAAATATTTCAAAGTTTCAACTGATTATTTATTTGATATTGAAGATTATGAACTAACTAATATTGAAAATAAATTATTTAAATATATAACAAGTTTTAACTTAAATGAAAGAATACAACAAGTTTATAGATTAGGTTTTATTATGTCTATTGCAACTCGTGGGGAAGAAATAATAGATTTAGATAAATTTAAAGAAGAAATTACAAATGATGATCTATTTTCTACTGTAGTAAGTGAAGATGGAATCATTATTACTTCTTTAGCACAAAACAATAAAGTATTTACTGTCATTCCAAAAGATAATAAATCAAATTATTTAAAAATGTTAGAAAGCAAAGAAAAACAAATGTTATTTTGTAAATATTTAAGTGATAATATATTTTATGAGTCATTAGTTTTCTTGTATAGTAGAAGCAGAACTAGTGGTAGTTTTACTGAAAAATTATTGTGTGATAATTTAAATGTTACATTAGAAGAAGCAAAAGATATTCTAGAGAAGATGAAAGAATTTAAGATTGTAAGTTGTACAATGACGCCAATTGATGATACAGAGGTGAAATTATATTCAGTATTACAAAATCCTCATATTGTAAGCTTGATTCAATTACTAGATATGGTTTCAAATAGACCTAATAATTATTGTCATTATTATGGAGGTCCAACTAATTATTTTGAAAAGAAATAAATATATTATAAACATTTTGGTGCTAGAAACGGCACCTTTTTCAATTTGTGGACCGATTGTAGAGCCAGTAGCAGTTCTTTAAATACAAAACGAACACAAACTAGAGTTTCAACCTTTTTGATGCTGTTGGCGATTTTTAAAGAACATGATAAAAATTAAGACATATTAAAGTTTCAACTTATAAAAAATACTATTAAATATACCTTTGTGACACGCAACCAACATTGAATGTCACTTTTATCTCAAAGAATTTAGACCAAAATTATAGAAAATAACCAAAAAATATAGCCTTTTTAATTGATTTAATAGGATTTTAAAGCAAAAAGGGGTATAATATATTTGTCTATAAAAGATGACTTTTATATTGTTTAAAGGGGCTTACGGGTACCACTTTCTGATGAATGAACAAAAAAGTTAGTTAGACATATCAAAATTAAACGGACAAATAGATAAATAGGAAAGGCGTGATAATATTATGAATAAAAGAAAAATTATTGCCGTACTTGGAATTATAAGTATATTAATTGGCTTTTTTCTTGCTGCATATTACAATTTGATTTTAATAAACCATGAAGGTCCAATGGATTTATGGGCTATACTATTATTATGCATTCCAGTGGGTGTACTTATTTTATTTATTATTTTAGAGTT
>ENA-OROS01001206-OROS01001206.1-human-gut-metagenome-genome-assembly--contig:-NODE-1206-length-11223-cov-9.633506_pt1 | contig 11223 bp, 8 predicted proteins | sample MGYA00242134_ERZ509059 | MGnify/ENA primary metagenome ERZ509059 (study PRJEB26280, sample SAMEA2338753) | human gut metagenome | biome: human gut; feature: human-associated habitat; material: faeces... | reverse complement strand
CCTCTGCATCGAAGGCCATGGCCTCGGTGTTGTCCGTGTGAAGCATATACACGCTTACATCCCGTTCCATGAGCCCCAGCGCACGCTCCTTTGTCAGCGGCAGCATATTGGAATCGGTGTAGCCGTAGGCGTTCATGCTCTCAACAGAAATCGCAGGGTCGGGGACGCAGCCGTTGTCCGGCGCTGTGACCGGCTCCGGCTCCTGCACGGCGATCTCCTGCACCGGCTGGGCGGCAAGGCTCTCCGTCTCCTTATCCAGCCCGCGCTCCTTGCAGATTTCCGCGTAATGGCGGTCGATATCCGTAATCAGGGAGGATGAGGTTCGGTTGATGGTCTCCAGCGATGCGCGAAGCTCGGTCAGCTCCCTGTCCTTTGCCCAGGTCGCCAGATACCCGAAGCTGTTTTCGCCTGTCTCAATGCCGTAATAGGCGCAGACGGCAAAGGAGATGCTCTCCGCCTGAATCTCCTCGGCGGCGCGGGAGAGCTTTGCCTTTTCCGGGTACTGTGCGTGCAAAAACTCCTTCACGGTCTGCTCGCCGCCCGTGAAGTTCAGCCCGTCCTCGCCTAAATAAAGAAAGCCCTGCTCCGGCAGCTCAATGGGCGCTGCTGTGATGACAGAGGCGGCGTGATTGACGGTGACATGGCTTTCAAGCGTTACCGGCATACCCGGATCGTAATCTGAGCCGCGCAGGTCATATACATACAAGCCCTCCGGCAGCTTATCCCGGTCGATGCGCCCGTTGGAGAACAGCGCAGGCTTGCCGAACAGCTCGATCTGCTGATATTTTTCCCCGATTTCGTCCTTATTGTGGAGCTTGGAGTGGGCGATCTCATGGACGGCGGCGCAGACCGTCTGCACCTCGCTCATGCCTTCGCGGATAGCGATGCGCTGTTTGTCCACGGAGAAGTAGCCGTCCATATTCTCCGCCAGCTTCTCAAAGGAGATGGGTACGGGCGCGCTGCGGCGCAGAGCTTCCATAAACACCCCGTAATTCTGCACGTCCCCCGTAAGGTTCGCCGCCAGCTCCGGCAGGGGCTTGCCTGCGGTCTGCTGCACGTCGAACACCACCACGGGCTTGTACATGGGGATCTGCACCGTCTTTTCCTCCGTGATAATATCGCCGTTCTCGTCCCGCAGGGGGAGCTTGGTGTCAGGGTCTAATTTCTGCTGCTCGATTTTCTTCTTGAAGGGCGTTGGGGCGATGATTTTAATGCCCTTTTCACCCTTTTTGACGCTCCTTCCGAACTGGTCGCGCCATTTGTTGAAGCCGGCCACATGGGTGGCGTCGGGGCGCTGCATATAGATGAGCATGGTGTTGTTGACGCTGTACTTGTGAAAGCGGCTCATGGTGGCAAGGTACCGCCTGTATCTGTCGCTCTCAAACAGCTCCTTTATGCCCGTCTCGATGCTGTCGGTGATGTCCTTGAGCCGTTCCTTGTTGGTCTGTTTTTCAGCCATTTCATGCATACCTCCTTTGGATCATGGTAAAAACAGCGGCTCCCGCAGGGGAATGAAACGCCCATGCGGGAGCCTGCAAGGGTCACTTGGTGAAGTCCAGCTTATAGGAGGAACGCGCGCCGTCGTCCTCCAGCACGATGAATGCGTCGTAGGTCTTGCCGGTTTTCTCGGAGTAGATACCGCTGGCGTAGGAGCGTCCCTGCGTCAGGAGCGAGGAAGCCATCTTCTTTGTCAGGCTGATCTTCTTGGCGGCAAGGAAGCGGTTGTCCCGCCACAGCCCGAACTTGCAGCTCCGTCTCTCGCAGAAATAGCCGTTTTTGCTCTCCGTGACCTCCGCGCCGCAGCGGGGGCATTTGCCCACAACGGGTCTGCCGGAGGGGAACAGCACCTCCGCGCCGTCCACAGGCGCAGCGTCCCGAACCAGCGCTGCGACCATATCGCGGATGCCGGCGAGGAACTCGTCCGCGCCCAGCTCGCCGCATTCGATCTCCTTGAGGCGGTGCTCCCATTCGGCGGTCAACAGCGGGGACTGGAGCTGTTCGGGCAGCACGGTAATGAGGGACACGCCCGCTTCGGTGGGAACGAGGCGTACAGATTTTTTCGCCTTTTTGCGCTCCGCAAAGCCCGTGGCCACCAGCTTTTCAATGACAGCCGCCCGGGTCGCGGGAGTTCCCAGTCCGCGCCGCTCCGCAGCTTCCGGCATATCCTCCTTGCCCGCTGTCTCCATAGCCGACAGAAGCGTATCCTCGGTGAAGTGTTTGGGCGGGGTTGTTCTGCCCTCCCTGACCGCGCAGGAGGAAACGGGAAGCGACTGTCCCTCGGAAAGCTCCGGGAGGGTGTTGTCCTGCTTGCCCTTTTCCGTGTATGCCCTCCAACCCATATGAAGGATTGTTTTCCCCTTGGCAGAAAAGGCATTTCCGCCGCAGTCCAGCCTTGCCTCGGTCTCCAGACAGACGAAGGGCGCGCTGACCGCCATAAGCACCTGACGGGAAACAAGGCGCAGGATCTCCCGTTCGCCTGCGAGCAAGGTTTCCAAATCCGTTTCGCCCGCTGCCATGGTGGGAACGACGGCGTGGTGGTCGCTGACCTTTTTGCTGCTGCACACCTGCCCCGAACAGACGGCTGCGGGCGGCTCCGTGCTGCAGACGCCCGCGCAGCACAGCGCCAGCGCGTTTACGCCGCTCTCCATATCGTCGGTGAGATAGCGGCTGTCGGTGCGGGGATAGGTGCAAAGCTTCTTTTCGTAGAGACTTTGCAGATAATCCAGCGTCTGCTGCGCCGTGTATCCAAGTAGGCGGTTCGCATCCCGCTGGAGGGTGGTCAGGTCGTAGAGCGCCGGGGCTTTCTCCGTCTTTTTTGTCTGCACGACGGAGGTAACAGCGGCGGCTTTGCTGTTGCAGTCCCCGGCAAGCCGCTCCGCCTCAGCCTGCTCCTTCATGCGCCCGCCTGCGGCGGAGAAGCCGTCAAAGTCCAGATGGACGGTGTAGAAGCTCTCCGGCTGAAAGGCATTGATTTCCGCTTCCCGCTGCACCAGCAGCGCAAGCGTGGGCGATACCACGCGCCCCACGTTCAGTGTGCGGTGGTACATCACGGAAAACAGGCGGGTGGCGTTGATGCCCACCAGCCAGTCCGCCTTGCTGCGGCAGAGGGCGGAGGCGTAGAGGTTGTCGTACTCCGCTCCGTCGCGGAGATTGTCAAAGCCCTGAAGGATCGCCGCATCCTCCATGGAGGAAATCCAGAGCCGCTTTACGCGCTTGCGGCAGTTGTTGAGATTATACGCCGTGCAGAAGATCAGCTCGCCCTCGCGCCCGGCGTCGCAGGCGTTGACGACCTCGCAAACGTCCTCTCTGTGCATGAGGGTGCGCAGGGTGTTCATCTGCTTCTGCTTGTCCCGCGCCACGGTGTACTGCCAGCTATCCGGCAGGATGGGCAAGTCCTCTCTTCGCCATTTGCCGTACTTTTCGTCGTAGGCATCTGCGTCCGAAAGCTCCGCAAGATGCCCGAAGCACCAGGAAACGAGATAGCCGCCGCCCGAAAGAAAACCGTCCTCGCGCCTGCCTGCGCCAAGAACGGCGGCAATGCTCCTTGCCACGGAGGGCTTTTCACACACAACAAGCCGGTAACAGGTCGTATTCATCATTGGTTTTTGTCCTCCTCACTGTCAGCAGTGTTTTCATCTTCAAACTCGTAATCCTCTTCTTCCTCGTCCTCGCCGTAGTCGTAATCGTCCAGATCGTCCGCCCCACGGGTGTCGGCCTTGGGCTTGCGGAGCTTGAACCAGTACAGCGCACCGCCGCCGCCCAGCAGGAGCAGGAGGACGACCACAACAAGCCCCGCACCGCCGGACTTCTTTTCGGGCGCGGTCTCCGCAGGCTCGGCGGGCTGGGGCGTAATTTCTGCGGCTTGCTCCTTACCCGCGCACTCGCTCATATTGGTTCTGCACACCTTGCAGCCCGTGTTGATCTTGCCAACGGCGCATTTGTCCGTGCAGGTGCAGGCGGGGACGATGCTCTCGCCGTCCTTGGTCAGCGCCAGCAGGTCGACCTCGTCCACAAGATTCAGGAAATGGACGTTCTCATTGCCCTTATCGTCCCGGTCGATGATGAGATAAAAGGTGTTGCCGCCCTTGGTCGTCACGGTGATGAACTGCTTGCCTGCGCCGAAAGCGGAGCCGATGTCATCCATGAGCGTCAGGTTGCCGTCCGGGGTCAGGGGCGCGGAACCTCCGGCAGCGGCGTAATATTGCAGCAGCTCCGGCAGTCCCGCCAGATCCGTATCGCTTCCGCTGTTTTCTGTCGGCGCGTTCATGACGTCAAGGTATTTGCCGCAGACGTAGCCTGTCTGCTCCGGCACGACCACCTTGTACCAGCCGTTGCTTTCCTCCAGCACCTTCACCTCCGCGCCGTTGAGCAGACGCCCGATCACGGTGTAATCCGTGCCGGGGCCGGTGCGCAGGTTCAAATAGGTGCGGACGTTGACCACCTTTCCGGCCTGCTCCCGTTTGGCGGGAAGCCTCCAGCTCCGATCCCCGATGGTCACGGTGCGGCTTCTGTCCGCGTTCTCAGTCACGTTCACCGTCAGGGTCTGTCCGTTTGGGGTCTGCTCACCGGTATTCGTATTCTCCGGCTGTGTAGTTGCAGTTGGGGTTTCCATGGTCGGGTCGCCCATTGTCGAATCGACCATATCGCCGCCTGCATAAGCGGTAACGGAAAAGACCGTCATGCAGAGCACGACGGCCAGCGTCACGGCAAAAAAACTCCATTTATTCTTCATCCACAAATTCCTCCGTTTTTCTGTATTCGTCGGGCAGCGCCGCCGTGGGACGCTTTTCCAGCATCTCCATCAGCGCCGCGAGCTGCTCGATGGTCAGCCCGTTCTCGCGGACGATGCCCACAATATCCGTGTTTTCCAGCTTCAGAATCTGCTCGTCCAGGGCTTTTAGCCGTGCGGTCAGCGATGTGAGCTTTTCCGCCAGCTTCTCGCGCTCCTGACGCAGCTTTTCAAGTCGCGGGTTCATAACATCCTCCTTTTTGCGTTGATATGGTTGTTGTTAAGGTAATCTGCCGAACTGGAGAAAATGGCTTCGCCAGTAGCTCGTGTCGATGGAAGCGTAGTGAATGGGGTCGCCGCAGTGGAGCATCCTGTTATTGCCCACATAGATGCCCACATGGGACGCGCCTGCGGTGTCGTAGGTTTTTTCAAAGAATATCAGGTCGCCGGGACGGGCGCTTTCCGGGGAAACATAGGCGCACATGCCCCGCAGCCCCTCCGCGCCCAGCCTGCCGAAGCTCCAGTGCAGGCCGCAGTTGTTGTAGACATACGAAACGAAGCCGGAGCAGTCGAAGGAGGTGGCGGGCGAGCTGTCGCCCCAGACGTAGGGGTAGCCCAGATACTTTTCCGCTTCCTTGATGATGGCGGCGAACTGTTCATCCGCCAGCGCTTCCGGGGGTATCTCGTACTTCTCATACTTGGTATAGTAGTACCGGTTCACATACGGGGAGCCGGGGAACAGGTCGGGGCGGTTGCCCAGCACGCTCATATACACGGCGTACATGGAGAGCTGATCGTGGGACATGATATGCACCGGCACATGGGAGAGGTTGAAGTTTTCCAGCTCCACATGGCAGATATACCAGGTGTAGGGAACCTCCGCCTCGTACTCGTAGCTTTGCAGATTGCCGTTTTCGTCGGTGTAATAGCCGATATGCGTTTCGGTGCGGTATCTGGTTTCCGTGGTGACGGTTTCCGTTAAGATATACTGCTTTTCAAACAGCGTCTCCAGAATCCCGCCTATTTCGTCAATCGTCCATTCTCCGCCCTTGAGGGCGGTAATCATGGAAATGAGCACATAGGGGTCGTGCTCGATCTCGTCCAGGTCAAAATGGTACTCGTCGTAATCGTGGGTGCTTTCGTAGCTGTTCAGGTATTCCCGCAGCTCGTCCTCCATGGCGCAGTAGGCGGCTTCCGCTGCCAGCATATCCGCATCCTCCAGCGGATAGGTGGAGGCCGCAATGCCGGACACCCCGCCCTGAAACAGCGTAGAGCAGGAGGAAATGCAGGTCATGAGCAGCAGTATCGCGGCGGCGACGCCGCCCGCGATGAGGAAGCCCTTCTTGTGCCGGACAAAAAAGCTGCCGGCCTTTTTGCTTCCCTCGGCGGCGCGCCTGGCCGCCTTTGCGGTGGTCTCGGACGCTTTGACGGTATTCCTCGCGCCGTTCCCCGCTTTTGCGGCGGCGTATTCCTTTTTAATGGCCTGCTTCTGCCGCCAACGGGAATAGGGATTGGAAGCCCTGCCGTATTCCTGCTCGCACTGTTTGTTCAGCGCCTTGAGATTGGCTTTGTCTGCGGCGGCTTCCGCCTTGTCCGCCCTGCGGTAGGGCTTTTCCGCATGGGAGCGGTGCGCCGATTCCGCAATGCGCCGGGTGCGCTCCGCCGTCTCGGTCAGGGTGTTCGCCGCCTCCGTGCCGGGGTTGTCGTCGCCCTCCTCCCGGAGCTTGCGGTGGACTGCGCTGCGGACGGTATCCGGCGGCGCCTTCCTTGCGGCGTGCGCCAGCTTGGAGGGCGGACGCTTTTTGTCCGCCTCCTCAAAGAAAAGGCGCGTCGTGACCTTGCCGCTCTCACTGTCCACAACGCGCTTTTTGACCTTAACGGTTTTCTTGGGAATTTTCGCTTCGGCCTTTTCCAGCTTAACCGCCGCCCTGTCCGCCTTGCGGACAGCTCGTTCCAGCTCCGGCAGGGCGCGTTCTTCCTCGGTGAAAATCAGCCTTGGCGAGCGTTTTGCCATATTCATCACCTCGATTCTGTGGGGATTGGATCGTCATACGCACGCGGCAAAAACGGCCTGTTCGCTGGCGTCTTTGCCCTCTGCAACCTCACGGGGCTCCCAGACGCGGATATTGGTGCAGTCCGCAGGGTCAACAAAGGCGTCGTAATACTCCGCTTTGGGGAGGGCAAGCCGGAGACGGCGGGTCAGCTCCCGATTTCGGGCGTTTTCGCTGCGCAGGCGGTTCAGGTACTCCGGCACGGCCTCGGGGTGCGCCTCCAGCGCATCCAACAGGCTGTCCGTCATATACGCGCCGTGCTTGCGGATGGAGGGAATGACCTCATGGGTGATCCAGCGCTTGAAGGCTCTCGCTTCCGGCTTTTTGGAACAAAGGATCAAATGATAGAGTCCGGCTTCACTTACAGCATTTATTTCAATCGTCTTATCGGCGTTCTGGGGGTGGGGTACTTCAAGTAACCCACCTTCATCCGAGTCCAATCTGGACATTGCGCGCGTAACCTGGTTCAATCCGAGAGCTTTGCACACATCAACCGCAACAAACCAAGGAGCACCGTCTTTCAGCACGGAACGTACCCGACCAAAATCTGCGCTTTCAAAAATCATAAGGTGGTTATCCATAGTCTTTTCTCCTTCCTTACTCTGTAATTGCGTCCTTCGCTTCCTCCCCGGTTTGTTCGGAGAGGTCGGACAATTTTGTCGTGATGATTTTGTACAGCTCCGTATCCTTGGGGAAGCGGTCTACGAAGGGCAGGATCACGCTGCCGTAGAACAACAGTCCCTCGCCCTCGGCGGACTGGGTCACATACGAGAGCTGATGGGGCGAGATGTTGAGCTGCTTCGCCAGAATCTGCCGGTCGCCGGAAGCCTGGTTGAGCATATACACATAATCGGAGTTTTCAAAGATGTTCTCCACCTCACGGCTGGAGAGCAGGTCTTTGACGTTCTGGGTGATGCCCGTGGGAACGCCGCCCCACTTGCGGAATCGCTTCCATATCTCCACCGTATAGGCGGCGGTCTGCTCCTCCTTCAAAAGAAGGTGCATTTCGTCGATATAGTAGCGGGTGGACTTGCGCTGCTCCCGGTTGATCGTGACGCGGTTCCACACCGCGTCCTGCACCACCAGCATCCCGATCTTTTTGAGCTGCTTTCCCAGCTCCTTGATATCGAAGCTGACCACGCGGTTTTCGATATTCACGTTGCTGCGGTGGTTGAACACGTTGAGGGAGCCGGTGACGTAGATTTCCAGCGCCGTGGCGATATACTGCGCTTCCTTTTCATCCTGCCTGCGAAGCTCGTTGTACAAGTCCTCTAAAATCGGCATCTTTTCCGGGCGGGGGTCGCTCAGGTACTCCCGGTAAACAGAGCGCACACAGCGGTCGATGATGGTCTTTTCCACCGGCATGAGGCCGTCCTTGCCGCCCACGATCAGCTCGCACAGGGACAGGATGAAGTCGGATTTCAGGCTCAGCGGGTTTTCATCGTCGCTGTAATTCAGGTTCAAATCCATGGGGTTCAGGTAGTCGGTGGAGGTGGGCGAGATCTTCACCACCTGCCCGTGCAGGTGCTCCACCAGCGGCCCGTACTCCGCCTCCGGGTCGCAGATGATGATATCGTCGTTTGTGACGAGGAACACGTTGGCGATCTCACGCTTGGCGGAGAAGGACTTGCCGCTGCCGGGCGTGCCTAAGATCAGACCGTTGGGGTTTTTCAGCAGCTTTCTGTCTACCATGATGAGGTTGTTGGAAAGGGCGTTCAGCCCGCAGTACAGGGCTTCCTTCCCGTCCTGAAACAGCTCCTGGGTGGTGAACGGCACGAAGATCGCCACGCTGGAGGTGGTCAGCCCCCGCTGGATCTCGATCTGGTTATATCCCAGCGGCAGCGCGGACATGAAGCCCTCCTCCTGCTGGAAGTCCAGCCGCGTGAGCTGGCAGTTATACTTCTGGGCGATGGAGCCCGCCTGAAAGACGTTGTTGCCGAGGCGCTGCCTGTTGTCCGCCACGTTCACCACAAGGAAGGTCAAAAGGAACATACGCTCGTTGCGGCTTTGCAGCTCCTGCAAGAGCTTTTTCGCCTCCGTGCCGTAGGTGGCAAGGTCGGAGGGAATAATATCCATATCGTAGCCGGAGCGCACCGCCTTTTTCTGCTCCTCAATGGTCATCTTCTGCAAGTCGGTGATCTTGCGCTTGATGGTCTTGATTGCTTTCACCTGATCCACGGACTGGACGTGCATACTGACGATAAGGGAGCTTTCCATATCCAGAAAATCCGCCAGCATCCGGTCGTTGAGTTCCGGCGCTAAAATCTGCAAGAAGGATACGCAGCCGGTCTTGCTGCCCACGCCGAAGCTGCTGCCGGTCTTGAACTCAAAGGCGCTGGGCGCGATGAAGTCCTTCACCGACAGCCCGGAGGGAGCCAGCCAGTCCCAGGAGAAGCGGAAGGGCTGCGGCTCGTCCATGTGGAGCATCCCGTGCAGCAGGCGCAGGCGCTCCATTCCGTTCAGGCTCTCCGCCTGCACGCCCAGACGGCGGAAGTTGTTGAGGATATCCGTCTCGATGCGCTCCAATCGGGGCTTTGCGGCTTTCAGGCTGTCCGCCTCCACGCCGAAGGTCAGGTACTTGGTCTTGATCAGCCCGTTGTTGCCTCTGGCAAGCTGGCTTTGCAGCATCCCGGTGTACTCGGTGCGGAGCTTGTCGAAGCAGTCGCCCTGCAAGGGGATGGCGATGCGCCGGGCGTAGGTATCCCGCGTGGCGGAGAGGTTGATGAAGGAGAGCTGGAAGCGGATGGAGGAATCAAAATAGTTGAGGAAATCGCACCAGCCGTCGAAAATGGCGGTCTTGTCCTCGTTCTGGTTGAGCTGGTAGTTGATATCCTGAAACTGCACGGTCTTCGTGTAGTAATTGTCCGTCACGCGGCACACGCCGTCAGGGTACATCCGCTGAAAGGGGATGCTGTCCTGGGCGGACTTCTTTCGCTTATCCTGATGCCTGGCTCTTGCAATCGCCGCGTCGATCTGCTTTCGCTCGGCTCGTGTGAGCTTTCTTGCGGGGGTTTTGCTTGTGGACAATCGCGTAGACCTCCTTATCCAAAATATCCTGCCGGTTCAGCAGGTCGTAGAAATTGTTCGTCCTGTACGGGCGCTGTTTGGGGCGCAGGAAGCATACCCGCACGATGTTGCGGATGAGCTTCTCCGGCGGCTGACCGTTCTTTTCGTACATAGCCAGCAGGAAGAAGGGCAGCATGACCAGCATCATGCAAAGAGCCGCCGCGCTGCTGCCGATATGCCCCTTGAGCAGAAAGAAAAGCGGTACGCCGATGAGCGCGCCGCCGCCGAAGCACAGAATCTGCCGTTTTGTTAAATTGAACATGACCTTGGTTTTCACCGCGTTCAAGTCCTTGGGTACGGGAACGTATGCCAAATCTCATCACCTCCGTCAGTGGGCGTGGAACAGGCTCCTGGCAAGGGAGCTCGTCTTAAACAGCGTGAAGCACAGCAGCACCGTATACCCCATGCACGTCCATATGGCTGCCGAGACGCTGCTCTCCACCACGATGTTCTGGATCAGCACCGCGTAAATCGCCACGCAGACGATGATGAGGAAGCCCTGAAAGCCCAGCGCCAGCAGGCTTCTGAGGTAATTCTGGCCCATCTGCCCCCATTCCCGGTTGGCCATGGTCGCCATGGGGATGGGCGCGATGGAGGTCACGCAGTAGATCTCGATCATCCTGCCGTAGCAGATGATGAAAATGCAGATGGTCAGCGCCCACATGGAAAGATGCACGACCACGGACTCCAGCCACAGCCCCAGCAGCGACCAGACCTCCATATCCAGGAGCTTTGCTTCAAATCCCGCGATATGCTCGTTGAACGTCAGGGACGTGTCCGATATGATAATGCCCGATGCGCTGTTTATAACGCTCTGAGCAGCTTCGAACACGCCCATGACGATGTTCCATGTGTTGGTGACGATGAGCACGGCGCAGGCGGTCTTAAATATCCACTTGAAGAACATCCAGGTGTCCACGTCGTGCATATTGTTCTTTTCCGTAATGAGCTGAATCAGCTCCAGCGTCATGACAAAGGCCAGGACAACGCCCGCGATGGGCAAAATCACATTGTCCGACAGCGTTCGGATCATGCCGTAGACGCCGCTGTTCCAGCCCTGGGGCGTAGCGCCCACCTGTCCGGCGATGCCCGCCACGCGGCTGTTCACGTTGTCAAACAGTCCGTTCACGTTGTCCATGATGCCGCTGACCAGCAGCTCCTTCAGCCATTCGGTGAATTTCTGCCATATCAAATCCAATGGGCTTTACCCTCCTTTCCCGCAGCGCCCGCCCCGAGGGGCGGACGCCGCGAAGGATTCTTGCGGGCGATTAACCGAACAGGCCGGAGAGCAGGGGAACGAGAATGACGCCGATGAGCGCCACGCCGCCGCCCGCCATGAGCTGTTTCATGCCCTGGCTCTTTGCTTATGTGTGATAA
>ENA-OROS01001193-OROS01001193.1-human-gut-metagenome-genome-assembly--contig:-NODE-1193-length-11366-cov-3.741579_pt1 | contig 11366 bp, 7 predicted proteins | sample MGYA00242134_ERZ509059 | MGnify/ENA primary metagenome ERZ509059 (study PRJEB26280, sample SAMEA2338753) | human gut metagenome | biome: human gut; feature: human-associated habitat; material: faeces... | reverse complement strand
GCGGGCCTCGCATTTTACAGAAACTTCCATTGGGATCGCTCCTTCGTGCAAAAAATAAAATCACCGCAGATCCTTCGATCTGCGGTGATTATACATGATGAAGCGGTTATTTTCTGTCAAAAACGGGGGCTTGGAAAAATCAGTCACGCATGGCCGCCGCGGACTCCTCCAGCTTGGCGATCAGCGCACGGGCCTTGTCAGCCTTCTCCCGCTCGGCATTGACCACGGCCTCCGGGGCCTTGGACACGAAGCTCTCGTTTTGCAGCTTCTTCTCGATGCGGGCCAGATTCTCCTCTGCCTTGGTTTTCTCCTTGGCGATGCGCTCCAACTCCTGCCGGATGTCCACCAGTTCCGCCAGAGGCAGATAGAGGGTGGCGTTGTGGGTGGCCACGGTGACCATACCCTTCAGATCCTCCGGAGACTGCGCCTGAACCTCCACCTCGCTGGCGTAGGCCAGCCGCATGATGAAGTCACGTCCGCCGGCATAGATATCCGGGGTCTGAGTGACGATGAGGATCTTGGCCTTCCGGGAGGGCGGCACGTTCATCTCGGAGCGCCGGGCCCGGACGGCGGAAATGGCGTCCTTCACCGCCTCCATGGCGTTTTCCTCCTGAGTGAAGGCGAAGCGCTCCTGATACTCCGGCCACTGGGCCCGGATCAGGAAATCGCCCTCGTGAGGCAGCGCCTGCCAGATCTCCTCGGTGATGAAGGGCATGAAGGGATGCAGCAGCTCCAGCACCCGCAGCAGCACATAGCACAGCACGTTCTGAGCCGCCAGCTTGGCCTCCTCGTCCTCGCCGTACAGCCGGGCCTTGGTAAGCTCGATGTACCAGTCGCAGTAGGTGTCCCAAATGAAGTCGTAGATCTTGGCGGAGGCCACGCCCAGTTCATAGGCCTCCATATTATCCGTGACCTCCCGGATGAGGGTATTCAGCTTGCTGAGAACCCACTTGTCCTCCAGCTCCAGCTGCTCCGGTAGCTGTACATGGTCGATGGTGAGGTTCATCATCACATAGCGGGAGGCATTCCAGATCTTATTGGCAAAGTTCCGCATGGCCTCACACTTCTCCACAAAGAAGCGCATATCGTTGCCGGGGCTATTGCCGGTGATGAGGTTGAAGCGCAGGGCATCGGCACCGAACTTGTCCGCCATCTCCAGCGGGTCAATGCCGTTGCCGAGAGACTTGGACATCTTGCGGCCCTTGTCATCCCGGACCAGACCGTGGATGAACACCGTCTTGAAGGGCTCCTGCTTCATCTGCTCCATGCCGGAGAAGATCATACGGGCCACCCAGAAGAAGATGATATCGTAGCCGGTGACCAGCACGGAGGTGGGGTACCAGTACCTCAGGTCCTCGGAGTCCTTGTTGGGCCAGCCCAGCGTGGAGAAGGGCCACAGGGCGGAGCTGAACCATGTATCCAGCACGTCCTCCTCACGGGTCAGGTGGGTGCAGCCGCACTTTTCGCACCGGGTGGGATCCTGACGGCTGACGTTGATGTGTCCGCACTCGTCGCAGTACCATGCGGGGATCTGGTGGCCCCACCACAGCTGACGGGAGATGCACCAGTCATGGACGTTCTCCATCCAGTTGATATAGGTTTTGGTAAAGCGCTCCGGCACAAACTTGATGGTACCGTCCTTCACCACCCGGATGGCCTCCTTGGCCAGAGGCTCCATCTTCACGAACCACTGGGCGGAGATCAGGGGCTCCACGTCGTTGTGGCAGCGGTAGCAGGTGCCGACGTTGTGGGAATAGGGCTCGGTCTTGACCAGATAGCCCTGCTCCTCCAGATCCTTGACGATGGCTTTGCGGCACTCGTAGCGGTCCATGCCGTTGTACTTGCCGCCGTTTTCGTTGATGGTGCCGTCGTCGTTGATGACACGGATCACCTCCAGATTGTGGCGCAGGCCCACCTCGAAGTCGTTGGGATCGTGGGCAGGGGTCATCTTCACGGCGCCGGTGCCGAAGCCAATCTCGCAGTAATCATCACCCACAATGGGGATCTCACGGTTCATGATGGGCAGGATGCAGGTCTTGCCGATGAGGTGCTTGAAGTGCTCGTCCTCCGGGTTTACCGCCACGCCGGTGTCGCCCATCATGGTCTCAGGCCGGGTGGTGGCCACCACGATATCGCCGCTGCCGTCGGCCAACGGGTAGCGGATATGCCACAGGTGGCCGGGCTTGTCGGTATACTCCACCTCGGCGTCGGACAGCGCCGTCAGGCAGTGGGGGCACCAGTTGATGATGCGGCTGCCCTTGTAGATGAGGCCCTTGTCATACAGCTCGCAGAAGGCCTCACGCACCGCCTGAGAGCAGCCCTCGTCCATGGTGAACCGGGAGCGGGACCAGTCACAGGAGGCACCCATCTTCTTCTGCTGCTCCACGATACGGTTGCCGTACTTCTCCTTCCAGGCCCAGACACGCTCCAGGAACTTTTCACGACCCAGATCATAGCGGGTCAGGTGCTCCTCCTCCCGCAGTCGCTCCTCCACCTTGATCTGGGTGGCGATACCGGCGTGGTCGGTGCCGGGAAGCCACAGGGCGGAATAGCCCTGCATCCGCTTGAAGCGGGTGAGGATATCCTGCAGCGTGGAGTCCATGGCGTGGCCCATGTGCAGCTGGCCGGTGACGTTGGGGGGAGGCATGACGATGGAAAAGGGCTTCTTCTTCGGGTCGGCGTCCGCCTTGAAGCAGCCGTTGTCCATCCACATCTGATAGATATGCGGCTCCACCTCACGGGGATCGTATACCTTCGGCAATTCTTTACGCATATGTTCTCTCCTTCTGATTTGGATTTTATCATCAAAAAAACCGCCCCGCTCCGCCGATGCGGAACAGGACGGACTGTGATCCGTGGTACCACCTGTTGTTCGGGATGACTCCCGCACTCATGGGGCAAGCGCCCCGCCCCGATAACGGAGGGCATACCGTTGGGACCTACTGCTGTGTTCAGTCCAAGGCTCCGGGACGACTTGGGCGGCGCATCACGGGAGCTTACACCCACCGCTCCCTCTCTTAGCTTCCGCACTCCGCTTACTGCTTCCCTTCCGTGCCGTTACACAATATGTATGCAGTATAATACACTCCCGGAAAAAAGTCAAGTTCCCCTTTCCCTTTGGGCGGGGCGGTGCTATAATAGGGAGTATCCAAGAGAGGAGGCGCCGCCTTGCATATTCTGGAGCATTTGCGTACCGTGAACCGACACCGCCATCTGGTGCGGAAATACTGCTTCCGGTTGGGACTGTACTGGCAGGGACTGACCCATGATCTCAGCAAATACAGCCCCACGGAGTTCTGGCGCAGCGCCAAATACTATCAGGGCTACCGCAGTCCCAACGATCAGGAGCGGCTGGTCAACGGCGTCAGCCTGTCATGGCTCCACCACAAGGGCCGCAACCGCCACCATTTTGAATATTGGATCGACTACTGCCGGGGCGAGGACGGAACGCCCTTCATCGGCGGCTGCAAGATGCCGGTGAAGTATGTGGCGGAGATGTTCTGTGACCGCATCGCCGCCTGCCGGGTGTATCAGAAGGAGAAATACACCGATGCCTCTCCCTACGACTATTTCCAGCACTCCAAGGGGCATCTGTGCCGGTCGGAGCACGGTCACGGCTTCATCCATCCGGAGACCAGCGAGCTGCTGACCCGGTGGCTGCTGCTTCTGAAGGAGCAGGGCGAGGATGCCGCCTTCCTTCAGATCCGGCGGGAGCTGAAGGAGCTGCGGAGAGCGTAAATACCGGACAAAAGCCGCTGTCGATCCATTGTGTCGGGGGCGTCTTTTTCTTTTCGGCGTTTTTCACAGGCTTCTCCATGATTTATACGGAATATTGCACAACTCCCGTGTGGGGAATCCCGTTAAAAAATGGCAGCGGCGGGGGGTGTGGAAGTATGTGCGCCGTGATATACTGTATGACCGTGAGAGGAAAAATGGTGAAAAGGAGGAACATATGATGGAGAAAAACGGGAAAAAAAGTTTATTTTCGATTGAAATAACCACAGGGTCCCTGTGGAAAAATATTCTGCTGTTCAGCCTGCCGCTGATGATGACGCAGGTGCTGGAGGTGCTGTTCAACCTCAGCGACGTGGCCATTGCCGGTAAATTTGCCGACTATCTGGCGCTGGGCGCTGTGGGCTCCACCACTCTGCTGGTATCCCTGTTTACGGGACTGCTCATTGGCATCGGCAGCGGTGTCAACGTGGTCGTGGCCCGTGGACTGGGGCTGGGCAGTCATGAGGACGTGGAGAAGACCATCCACACCTCCCTGCTCATCTGCAGCGGTATCGGTATCGTGGTGTGTCTGGTCTGTCTGCTGCTGGCGAAGCCCATGCTGCTGCTGCTGAATACCAAGGAGGAGTTGCTGCCCGGCGCCGTGGGGTATCTGCGGATCTACGCTCTGGGTATGCCGGCCATGGCGGTATACAACTTCGGCAATGGTGTCCTCAGTGCCGCCGGGGACACAAAGCGGCCTCTGCTGTATCTGAGCATTGCCGGCGTGGTGAATGTGGCCCTGAACCTGTTCTTTGTGATCCAGTGCCACATGGCCGCCCTCGGTGTGGCCACCGCCAGCGCCATCGCCCAGTGGCTGTCCGCTCTACTGATCATGCGGCATCTGATGAGCCAAAAGGATGCCTGCGGAGTGCATCTGAAAAAGCTGGGCATCGACAAGGCCGCCGCCAAGCGGGTGCTGATGATCGGCATCCCCTCCGGCCTGCAAAACGCCATCTTTGCCCTTGCAAACCTCTTCGTACAGATCGGCGTCAACAGCTTCGATTCGGTGATGGTATCCGGTAGCTCGGCAGCTGCCAACGCCGATACGCTGATCTTCAATATGATGTCTGCCTTCTATACCGGCTGCGCCACCTTTGTCAGCCGCAACTGGGGTGCCGGAAAGACGGATCGTATCCTCAAGAGCTACCGTATCGTTCTGCTGTATTCCTTTCTGGTGGGCAGCATCTGCGGCGGACTGCTGCTGCTGTTCGGAGACAAGTTCCTTGGACTTTTCGCCAATGAGGCGGACGTGATCGCCGCCGGTATGCAGCGGCTGAAGATCATGGGCTTCTCCTTCGGCGTCAGCGCCCTGATGGACGCCAGCATTGCCGCCTCCCGTGGAATTGGGCGCAGCATCGTCCCCACCATCATCGTCATCATGGGCTCCTGCGTGTTCCGGGTCATCTGGGTGTACACGTTGTTTGCCTACTTCGGCACCATCCCCTCCCTGTTCCTGCTGTACATCTTCTCCTGGGCCATCACGGGCATTGCCGAGTGGGCCTACTTCCGGCACAGCTACAAGAAATACATCCTGCACGGACAAATATGGTAAACGAACACCCCGGCCAGTTGACTGACCGGGGTGTCTTTTTTCGGTTCTGGTTGCACATACAAACAACTGGCCCTCCGGCATACTCGGAGGGCCAGTTTTACAGCTTATTCAGGATACGCTTACTCGGCGTCCTCGTCCCCGTCGTTCAGCAGAGCACGGATGGACAGGGAGATCTTTTGCTTCTCCTCATCCACAGCGGTGATCTTGGCATCCACGATCTGGCCCTCGGACAGAACGTCACCGGGCTTCTCGATGCGGCGATCGGCGATCTGGGAGATGTGGATCAGGCCATCCACACCGGGAACGACCTCAGCGAAAGCACCGAAGGTCATCAGCTTCACGATACGGACGGAAGCCACGTCGCCCACCTTGTAGGTCTCCATGAACTTGTCCCAAGGATTGCAGGAACGGTCCTTCACACCCAGAGAGATCTTGTGCTTCTCGGGATCGAAGGAGATGACGTACACATCCAGCGTGTCGCCCACAGAAACCACCTCAGCGGGGTTCTTGATGCGGGACCAGGACAGCTCGGAGATATGTACCATGCCGTCCACGCCGCCGATGTCCACAAACACGCCATAGCTGGTCATGGACTTGACGGTGCCGGTATAGTGCTTACCCACCTCGATGCTCTCCCAGATGGCGGCCTGAGCAGCCTGACGCTCCTCATACTGCACGGCACGGATGGAGCCCACCACACGGCGGCGGGCGCGATTGACCTCGGTGATCCGCAGGGAGACGGTCTGGCCGATCATCTGGCTCAGATCGGCACCACGGGGCTGACCGCTCTGAGAGGCGGGAACGAACACACGCACGCCCTTGACGTTGACGACGATGCCGCCCTTGTTCTCCTCGGTGACCTTGCCCTCAAGAGTGGTTTTGTTCTCGCAGGCCTCAGCGATATCCTCCCAGACCTTCACGGCGTCCAGACGCTTCTTAGAGAGCATAGCGTAGCCCTCCACGTCGTTGACACGGATGATGTAGGTCTCGATCTCGTCACCCACCTTCACCACGTCCTCAGGCTTCACGCTGGGATCGGCGGACAGCTCCTCCGCGGAAATATAGCCTGCCTGCTTGCAGCCCAGATCCACCTGAACCTCGGTGGGACCCACGGCCGTCACGATACCGGTTACCTTCTCTCCTGTATTTAAAGTCTTAAAGGATTTGTCCAGCAGTTCCTCAAAGCTCTCTTCCTGGGGTTCCATGTTCTTGATTTCTTCGCTCATTGTTGTATATACCTCCTTAATGATGCCCGCCGGGGTGGACGCGCCGGCCGTAAGCCCCGCCATTGTGCATCCGGAAAGAAAGCCCGTCGTCAGCTCCCCCGCCTGTTCGATCTGATACACGACAGGGCAAGCCTTACGGCAGATCTCCGCTAAATGCTTCGTGTTGGCACTTTTACGATCTCCGACCACGACCATTACGTCAGCCTGAGCCGCCAATTCGGCTGCCTCCAACTGACGCCTATGCGTAGCGCTACATATTGTATCAAAGATTTTTGCGTTTGTACACAGTTTTTTTAAAATTTCTTTGGAAGTTTCCCAAATTGTTCGGATGCAGGTGGTCTGAGCCACCGCCGTCAGGGACAGAGATTGCCGGGAAGGCTCCTGCAGGAGCCATTTTTCAAGCTCCTCCGGCCCCGGAAAGATGACGCTGCGATCCGACCAGCTGGCCACACCCATGACCTCCGGATGCCGAGGCTCCCCAATGATAAGGGGGATACGCCCCTCCCGGTCGGCCTGCGCCACCAGCTGCTGGATCCGCAGCACGTTGGGACAGGTGGCGTTGACGCACACGGCTCCCAGTTGCTCCAGACGGTCAAAGACCTCCTTGCGCTCCCCGTGGGAGCGGATGATCACCGTCTCGCCGGGGCGGACCTCCTCCACGGAGTCCACCTGTCTGGCCCCCAGCGCCTCCAGCTCCGCCACCACATGGACGTTGTGGATGATGCTGCCCAGCATGGCGCAGCCGCCCTTTTCACGGGCTGTCTCCTCCGCCAGCTTCACAGCCCGCTCCACGCCGTAACAGAAACCGGCGCTTTTGGCTACTCTTACCTCTGCCATTGGATCCCTCCCAGCGCATAGGCCCGACGCATGATCTCCTCGGCGTTGGACTGATACTCCTCCGCCGTTCCCTTCCGGCCGGTATATACCGGGTCGTAGGGCTTTCCGATGATGATGGACACCCGGTGAAACAGGCGCTTGTCCCGGCCGATGAACACCGGCACCAGCGGCACGCCGGAGCGAATGGCCATCATGCCTACGCCGCCTTTGACGTCCACGCTACCGGGCTCCTTGACCCGTGTCCCCTCCGGGAATACCAGCAGATTCCAGCCGTCCCGCAAACTCTGGATGGAGGTCTTGACGGCGGCGATGTCGGAGTTTCCCCGATCCACACCGAATACGCCGATGGCCCGCAGAAAGGCTCCCACCACGGGAATTTTCATCAGCTGCTTCTTGGCCATGATCCGCAGGGGAAAGTCCTGCCGCATGGCGCATATCAGCAAGATGGGGTCCACGGCGCTGGAGTGATTGGCGCACAGCAGTACCGGCTGATCCTTGGGAAGATTTTCCAGTCCCTCCACCCGCAGTGGGTGAAGAAACGTGGCAAAAGGCCGCCATGTGGCCCGGATAAAGCGGTAAAAGCGATTTTTTACCATCCGATCCTCTCCTTTATCATGTGCAGCAGGGCCTCCCGGCTCTGGTCAAAGTCCAAATGGCTGGTATCCAGCAGCAAAGCGTCCTCCGCCTGCCGCAGGGGTGCCGTCTCCCGGTGGCTGTCTGCCCAATCCCGCTGGAGGATATCCGAGAGCACCTGATTGTAGGGCTGCGGCGTTCCCCGCTGCTCCAGCTCCTTCATGCGGCGCTGGGCCCGAATCTCCGGCGAGGCCGTCAGGAAGATCTTTACCTCCGCCTGCGGCAGCACTACCGTGCCGATGTCACGACCGTCCATCACCACACTGTGGCTGCGGGCCAGCTCTCGCTGCATCTCCAGCAGAAAGGCCCGTACCTCCGGGATGGCGGAGACCACCGAGGCCCAGCGGGAAATTTCCGGACGGCGGATGACGTCCGTCACATCCTCCCCGTTGAGCAGCATATGCTGCAGGCCGTCCTCGCCGTAGGCCATGCTCACCTGAATGTCCGGCAGCAGGGCGATGATGGCCGCCAAATCATGCGGGTCTGCCTCCCGGCGGCAGGCGTACAGGCCGATGGTGCGGTAGATGGCCCCGGTATCCACGTAGAGGATGCCCAGCTCTGCCGCTGCGGCCTTGGCCAGTGTGCTTTTTCCTGCGCCGGAGGGGCCGTCAATGGCCACGGCGTATCTCTTGTTGTCCATGCGATTCGCTCCTTATTCCTCTGCGGCACTGACCCCGGCACAATGGCCGGTGGCCCATGCGATCTGCAAATTAAAACCGCCCGTATAGGCGTCTACATCCAGAATTTCCCCGGCAAAATACAGCCCCTGTACCAGCTTGGAGGCCATGGTGGCAGGCTGCACCTGCCCTACCTTCACGCCGCCGGAGGTGATGATGGCCTCCGCCACAGGCCGTGGCCCGGTGACGGGCATGGTGAAGTGCTTCAGCAGCTGCACCAGCGCACGGCGCTGCTCTCTGGTCACGGCGTTGGCCTGCTGCTGGGGGTCCATCCCCAGACGGTTCAGTATCACCGGCACCATGCTGTGGGGAACCAGACCGGAAAAGATGCGCTCCACGCTGCGGTTGGGGGCCTCACCCAGATCCCGCAGGATGCGGCTCTCCAGCTTCTGTTCGTCCAGCGCAGGCTTTAAGTCGATGCTGAGACGGTAGGTCTCCTTCTCCCAATTCCGCAGATGGGCGCTGGCCGACAGCACCAGCGGCCCGGAGACGCCGAAGTGGGTGAACAGCATCTCGCCAAATTCCCGGAAGATGGCTTTCCCTTTCCGTCAGCTCTACGTTTTTCAGAGCCAGCCCCTGCATCTGCCGGCAGGCCTCGTCCTCACTGACCAGCGGAACCAGTGAACCGTGGGGCGGGACGATCTCATGCCCCAGCTGCGCCGCCATGCGGTAGCCGTCGCCGGTGGATCCGGTGGCGGGATAGCTGACGCCGCCGGTGGCCAGCACCACCGCCTCCGCCGGGTAGGTATCCTTCTCACCACGGACGCCGGTAACAGCACCTTCCTCTGTCTCGATGGAAACCGCCCGGTCGTGCGACCAGTGCACCTTCAGGCGATCCAGTCGGTGCTTCAGAGCACCGGATACATCGAAGGAGCAATCAGACTGGGGAAAGACCCGGTTGCCCCGCTCCGTTTTTAAGGGGACACCCAGCTCCTCAAAAAAGGCCATGGCATCTTGGCTATTAAAGGTGGAAAAAGAACTGTAAAGGAATTTTCCATTACGGGGGATATTTTGCAGAAGCGCCTCCTCCGTACAGTTGTTGGTGACGTTGCAGCGTCCTTTTCCCGTGATATTCAGTTTTTTTCCCAGCCGCTCGTTGGGCTCGATCAGCGTGACTTGCGCCCCTCGGCCGGCAGCGGCAATGGCCGCCATCATTCCGGCGGCTCCCCCGCCGATAACTACCACTCTTTTACTCATCTTCCGTTTTCCCGAACACACTGTATTGTGACCAGACCCGCTCCAGCTCGGAGAAGGTTTCCGGCACCTCTTCGTTTTTCCGCTGACCCACTGTGACAATCAGGGCATTCAGCAGACTCAGCGGCGCTGTGATGGAGTCCACAAAGGAAATCATGTCGCTGCGGACCAGCAGCGCTGCCGAGGCCAGCGGATACAGGGGGGCCAGCGTACTGTCGGTGATGGCCACCACATCCGCCCCCTTTTCTCTGGCGTACTGCACGGCATTGACGGTCATTTTGGAGTACCGGGGAAAGCTGATAGCCAGCAGCACATCACCGGGCTGCACCTGCACCAGCTGCTCGAAGGTCTCCCCTGCCACGGCGTTCTGCACCAGTGTCACATTTTTGAAGATCAGGCGGAAATAGAAGTTCAGATACCCCGTCAGAAACGATGACGAGCGCATCCCCAGCAGGTAGATGTGCTGTGCCTTCAGCAGCTTGTCCACCATCTGCTCGAACTGCCCCCGGTCCACCTGCTCGATGGCGGTACGGAGACTGTCCATATCCCGCTGCATGACGCTGGTCAGCAGATCCCCCTGCATCTGGTCGTTGGACACCTGAATGCGCTGGATGGAGGTGAGCTTTCCACGGATCAGCTCCCGCAGATCCCGCTGCATCTCCGGATAGCCCTCGTAGCCCAGTTGGGCGGCGAAGCGCACCACCGTGGACTCGCTGACCTCCACCGTCTGTCCCAGCCGGCTGGCGGTCATAAAGGCCGCCTTGTCATAGTGCTCCAGAATGTAGGCGGCAATGCGCTTTTGTCCCTTGGAAAACTGTGGCATTTGCTGGCGAATGGTATGCAGCACGTTGTTATTCAACCCCATCGCTTCCCTTCAAGTCTTGTAATTCCTCATCTGTTAAGTATCTCCACTTGCCAGATGGAAGGTTCCCCAAATGCAGGGTATGCTCCTGCACCCGCCGCAGCCGCAGCACGGAAAGCCCCGCCTGACGGCACATCCGGCGGATCTGCCGGTTCTTGCCCTGATGGATGATCACCTCCAGCACCGCCGTCTCCCCTTTTTGGGACAGACGGCGCACCTGTGCCGGTTGAATGGGCTCCCCCTCCAGCATCCGCATCCGGGAGAGCCGTTCCTCGGCCCCCTCCAGAGCGCCGGATACCGTCACCTGATAAACTTTGTCCACCTGATGCCGGGGGTGCAGCAGCTGTTGGGCTAGGGTCCCGTCATTGGTGAACAACAGCAGCCCCTCGGAATCCTTATCCAGCCGTCCCACCGGATACAGCCGCTGGTGGAGCCCCGCCATCAGATCCGCCACCGTCCGCCGGCCCTGGGGATCCTTCATGGTGGTCACCACCCCTTTGGGTTTGTACAGCAGGTAGGTGTGCCGGGCGCTTTTCCGGTGGATGGCCTTCCCGTCCAGGGTGATCCGGTCCGCCTTCCCCACCCGGGTGCCCAGGTCCGTCACCGTTTTT
>ENA-OROS01001186-OROS01001186.1-human-gut-metagenome-genome-assembly--contig:-NODE-1186-length-11455-cov-2.309298_pt1 | contig 11455 bp, 12 predicted proteins | sample MGYA00242134_ERZ509059 | MGnify/ENA primary metagenome ERZ509059 (study PRJEB26280, sample SAMEA2338753) | human gut metagenome | biome: human gut; feature: human-associated habitat; material: faeces... | reverse complement strand
CGTAAAAGTAAATTAAATCAGCATAAAAGGAGAAAAAAATGCCTGTCCCAACATTAGACAACGAAACATTAAAACATATCGCTGGTGACGGCAGAATAGAATTTTGCCTGTATAACCCGCGCAGCAAAAGCGGCATGCCTACGTGGGAGCTAAAAATAAAAAGCACAGACGGTACGCGCAAAATTATGGTAATCCGCGACAATGGCATTAGTATAAGCCGAACGGAAGTAGCGGTTCAGTCTTTCAAAACGCGTGCTGAACGCAACAAAGAAATTTACCGTTTATACTATGATGAAGGCTTAAGCCAGATGTTTCTGGCGAATATATTTAACATGAGCCAGCCTTCAATATCGCTGATATTAAAAAACGATAAGAAAAAGTAAACGTATTTTTATCAGCATATAAACCTGGCTTTAACAGATATTATATTTTAAAAGGATTTACCATGCCTGTGCCGAAATATATACATAATAAACTCTAAGCGCAGGAGGGATTGGTATGAGCGAATTAAGTGAAAGAATCGGCATGGCGGCCGGCAATGCTTTTAAAAGCGGCTTTAACTGCGGCGAGGCTGTTTTGCAGGCTTTCCGCACAGAGGGCGGTTTAAAAATAAGTGACGAAACTTTGCGCATGACTACCGCTTTTGGCGGCGGTATGGGTCATGCACGCGCTGTTTGCGGAGCGCTGGTAGCTTCGGTAATGGTAATAAGCTATTTTGTAGGGCGTACAAGCCCACAGGAAAAGCCGCTGCCGGAAGTTTATCCGTACAGTAAGGAATATCACGATTTGTTTGTAAAAGAATTTGGTTCTTCGGAATGTAAAGATTTAATGCCGTATGAATTTAACACGCGCGACCATTTGCTGAACTGCCTGAAACTGGTAAACCGAATGGCTAAGTTTTTAGCGGAATATCTTGAGGCAAAGGGATTTTTAAAATAATAATGTTTAAATGCACCGCTGTTGGCAATGCCGCAGCGGTGTTACTTATTTTACACATTTTTAACGGAAATTAAGCAGAGTTTTTAAACGTGTTGTTTATAATATGGGTAATTCAAAAAGTTATATCAACTGTTAAGTTTAAGGAGGATTTAAGTTTTATGAAATTATCCAGCAAAAAAAGAAAAACTGCTGCCGCTGTCTGCACGTTTTTGAGCATTTTTGGCTGCGCTGCTGCCGGAAACCTGTATGTGCCCGCTCATGTTGAAGCAGCAGGCTACACCGTACAGGAAAAGAACCCTGTAAACCTGATGCCGATTAACCGCGCTAAATTTTTAAAAGGCCAGCATTTTGATTTGCAGGTTGAAGTTAAAGGCGTTGCCAATGATTTTAAAGTAACCGTTGACGGCGTTGATGCTGAAAAATATTTTGGCAAAACCGGTACTGTTAAAACAGAAGATGGCGTAACTGTTTACTGCATTCCGGACGTTGCTTTTACCAAAGCCGGCGATGTTAAAGTAGAAGCTGTTGCTGACGGCAAAAAGAATGTTGCTAACTACACCGTTACCGATGCCAAAGCAAAGAAAAAAGCCAAAAACGTAATTCTGTTTGTAGGAGATGGCATGAGCCTGCAGGCACGCGAAATGGCGCGTATTCTTTCCAAAGGCTTGAGCGACGGCAAATATAACGATTTGCTGAATATGGAAAAAATGCCGCACATGGCAGTTATTACCACTTCCGGTTATGATTCTCTTGTAACAGACTCCGCAAACAGTGCATCTGCTTATGCAACCGGCCATAAATCCGTTAACAACGCTATGGGTGTATATGCCAACAGCACTAAAGACCCGTTTGATGACCCGAAAGTAGAAAACATTATTGAGCTTGTTAAACGCACCAAAGGCATGGCAACCGGCATTGTTTCCACCGCTAACATTACCGATGCTACCCCGGCAGCTATGCTGAGCCATACCCGCCGCCGTGCTGAACAGAACTTTATTGCTGAAACCATGGCAGAAGATTATCACCGTCCGGATGTAATTATGGGCGGCGGCAGCCGTCACTTCATCCCGATGGATGTGCCCGGTTCCAAACGTAAAGATAACACCAATGTTGTAGAAAAATTCCAGGAACTCGGTTATACCTTCTCCGGCAACAGAACCGAACTTTTAAATACTCCGGCTGATGAAGATAAAATTCTTGGTTTGTATCAGCTTGACAACATGAACGTATATGTTGACCGCGCTATGCTGAAAAACCCGAAAGTGCTTGGCGGCTTTAATGACCAGCCCGGCCTTGTGGAAATGACTGAACGTGCAATTGACACCCTCAGCAAGAACGAAAACGGTTTCTTCCTGATGGTTGAAGGTGCCTGCGTTGATAAACAGCTGCATGTTATGGATTGGCAGCGCGCAGCTTATGATAACATTGAACTTGACCAGGCCGTAGGCGTAGCTAAAAAATTTGCTGAAGAAAACGGCAACGATACCCTGATTATTGTTGTTGCTGACCATGCGCACGGTGCAAGCATTACCGGTACTTATCATGAACTGGACGGCAAAACCGGGCGCGAAGCTGTACGCACCTATGCTGCAGCAGGCTGGCCGACTTTTGAAGACCGCGACGGTGACGGCTATCCCGATAATCCGGACCCGGATGTAACATTGGCTGTACAGTTTGCTAACCACCCGGATACCAACATTAACTATAAATTTAAAGCTGAACCTACCGCACCGGCAATTATGGCAGGCGATAAGGCTATTGCCAACCCGAAACTGGAAGGCGAATTCTATAAAGGCAACATTCCTGCCGATGAATCCCAGGAAGTTCACTCTGCCGATGACATTCTGCTGAATGCTATGGGCCCCGGCAGCGAATACTTTAACGGCGTAATGGATAACACCGAAGTATTCTTCGGCATGGTAAGAGCGCTTGGCATTGACGGTACTAAAAACTTCAAAAAATAACAGCTTGGAGGCAGGCAGATGTTAAGAAACTTGGCAAAAAGTTTTCTGCTTTCGCTTCTGCTGCTGACGGCCGGTATATTTACGGCTGAAGACTTGCCGTTAAAGGCGGTTCAATATGAACCGCCTTTTTTGTGCAGCAGGGCAGAAGCAGCAATAAATCTTACTTTTGATGAAATGTATGCCGGTGTTTCATCCTTGGGTATTACTTTCTCTGATAAATTAAAAAGTTCCGCAGGGCAGACAGTGCAAATGGCAGGATTTATGGCGCCGCCATTAACGCCGACCATTAATTTTTTTGTGCTTACGCGTGAGCCGATGAGTATTTGCCCCTTTTGCAGCACGGATGCAGACTGGCCGGCAGATATAGTTGTAGTGCAGTTATCGGAACCGGTGGTAGCGCTGCCATTCGACCGGCCTATCAGTGTTACCGGCACGCTTGAACTGGGTACGGAAGTGGATGCGGAAACAGGCTTTGTAAGTTTAGTACGCATACAGGCAGAATCGCTGGAGGCTTTGTAATGCTTTTAGAAATAAAAAACGTTTTTAAACAGGTAACAGAGCCTTCCGGTGAAGTAATTACTATAAGCCATGCCGCAAACTTTGCGCTTGATAAAGGCGGGCAGATACTTTTAACCGGGCCGAGCGGCAGCGGCAAAACAACATTGCTGCACATGATTGCCGGTTTAATGCAGCCCAGCGGCGGCGAAATTTATTTTGACGGGCAGCGCATTGATAATATGCCGGAACGCAAACGCGATTTATGGCGTGCTAAAAATATAGGTTATGTATTTCAAAAATTAAATTTAATTGAAGCGCTGACGACAGAAGAAAATATTTTGCTTGCCGGGTATTTTGCCGGTGGTGATATGGCGGCCTTGAAAAAACGCACCCACAGTTTGCTGGAACGTGTCGGATTGGCAGCGAAAAAAGATGTGCTGCCGGGCAAATTAAGCATTGGCGAACAGCAGCGCATTGCTGTAGTGCGCGCCGTTATCAATGCGCCGGTGCTGCTTTTGGCAGATGAGCCAACGGCAAGCCTTGATGCGGAAAATAGCAGCATTGTGCTTGAACTTTTGCGCAGTTTATGTACTGAAAACAATGCAGCGCTTATTTTATCCACGCATGACGAAAGCGTAAAACACCAATTTGGTGAATGGTTTGATATAAAAGGCGGGAGGTTTATAACACATGGGCATTATTAAAATTGTACGCCGCAACATTATGTTTAAACCTTTGCAAAGCCTTATTGCCTGCTGTGTTGTAATGGCAAGCATTGCCATGGCTGTGCTGGTACTTTTAATGGCAGACGGCGTACACAGCGGCTTAACATCAGCGGCAGAACCGTTTCCGATAGTAGCGGGCAGCAAAGGCAGCCCCAATCAGCTTGTGCTGAACACTGCATTTTTAAAAGATACGCCGATGTCCAACATCAGTTACAGCCAGGTTGAAAAACTGCGCGCCAATAAAAATGTGGCAATGGCAATACCTTTCGGTTACGGCGATAATTACCGCGGCTTCCGCATTGCCGGTACTGAAAAAGAAATTTTTGCTTACGAAATAAACCCCAAACGCGGCAAATGGCTGCAATTAGCGCAAGGGCGTGCGTTTGCAGAACCTTATGAAGCCGTTTTGGGAGCCCGTATGGCACAAATGACAGGGCTTAAAATCGGAGATATTTTTAATACATCGCATGGTATGGTGGCAATGCCCGGCGGCAAAGGGCATACGCAGAAATATAAAGTGGTTGGCATTTTGCAGCCGGTAAACGGGCCGTATGACCAAAGTATTTTAACGGATATAAACAGTTTGTGGCTTTCGCATGCCGGGCATGGTGCGGCTGCACAGGGCGTAACATCCGTGCTTGTTAAACCTGCCGGTTACGCGCAGGCTTTGGCACTGCTTGCCCAGTACAGAAATGACCGTGATATGCAGATGGTTTTTCCATCACAGATAGTTATAGAACTGTTTTCCGTAATGGGTGATGCTGAAAAAGTTTTGCAGATTATAAGCTATGCCGTTATTTTGCTGTCGCTTGTTATAATTGCTTTTACAACCTATTGGGCGGCAGCCATGCGCAGGCATGATAATGCAATTATGCGTGCTATAGGCGCAGGGCGGAATGAAATTGTAAAAATTAACTTTTTGCAGGGGATGCTGCTTGCCTGCACAGGCGTAATTGGCGGCATTGCCGCCGGACACGGTGCGTTTTTGGCACTGGCCTATATTTTGCGGCAAAAAACTGCCGTTAGTATGGCGGCGGGCTTCAGTTTGCAGGAAGGCGTTATGATTCTTGCAGTGGTTGCAGCGGCAGCGGTTTTCAGTTTCATTCCCGCAGCAGCGGCCTGCAAACGCCAGGCAGCGGATGATTTGTAAAGTTTTGCCTTCTTAAAATTCTATGTTATAATTAACGTGACAGACTTTAAGGAGGATTTTTATGAAATTAAAAAAGACCATTGCATTGGCTTTGGCTGCCATGGCAATAAGCGCAACCGCATTTGCAAATGTGGCAGTTAAAGGATATGACATTACCGAAGACTGGGTAAAAATGGAAGTGCCGCAGATTAAAGGCGCTGCAGGTGGTTCCGTTGCTGATGCTAAAATTAACAAAGCACTTAATTTTAATGCACTGATGCAGCTTTATTCTCCGCTGCCGCAGGGACGTAGTGGGGAAGATGCCATGCGTACATCTTTTGAATATAAATTTAGCGGCAAAGACGGAGTTAAAGAAGCACGCGAATTTTTGGAAGATGTTGGCGGTTTCGTTAATTACAGCCTGCACAGCAGCTGGTATGAAGCAAAAACTTTGGGCGGCAGCCTGGTAGAGCGTTACGGCCTTGACGGCAAATACGATGTTTTGTACAACGGCAGCAAACTTTTAAGCGTTGAACAGCGCGGCTATCTGTTTACCGGCGGTGCGCACGGCAATACGCTGTATAAAGTATCTACTTTTGATTTAACTACCGGCAATGAATTGCAGCTTGCCGATTTATTCAAACCCGGCAGCAATTATCTGGAACGCATTAATAAAATAGTAGCTAAAAAAGTTGCTGCACAGCCGGAGAAATTTTTCGGACCTGTTGAAGTAAAAGACGGTGACCAGTTTTACTTTGACGGCAAAGTGCTGGTAATTACCTATGCACCGTACGAAGTTGCCCCTTATGCCGCAGGTGTTGTTACTTTTGTTATCCCGGCAGGCCAGTTGAGTGACATTATGGCCGATAATGTAAAATAAGCAACACTTTTGCTGTATAAAAATACAAATGAGGCTATTTATTTTAACTTTCTAAAATGTTATAATAAATATAGTCAACGGAGACTCCACAGGGTATCTGTGGGGTCTTTTATTATAATTATTCCATTTTAGGGAAGGTGATTTTATGGAAAAGAATGAAGTTCAGAAAAAGGGCTTTTTTGATAAAGCGATGGACTTTATTGAAAAAATCGGCAATGCCATGCCGGACCCTGTCAGCCTGTTTATTATACTGGCTGTTGCGGTTGTAATTCTTTCCGCAATTTTGGGCAGTATGGGTTATGGTGCGGTGCATCCCGGTACCGGCAAAACCGTACAGGTGGTAAACCTTTTAACCAAAGACGGTTTCCGCGATATGTACAGTAAGGCTGTTGCCAATTATTCCAATTTTGCTCCTTTGGGTATGGTTATGGTTTGCATTATTGGTGCGGCTGTTGCAGAAAAGAGCGGCTTTTTAGTTACAATGATGAAGCAAGTTATGGGCGATGCTAAATCGTGGATGGTTACTTTTGCGATTTTGTTTGTTGCTATTAACGCTAACCTTGCCGGTGATGCCGGATACATTGTAATGCCTCCGCTGGCTGCTGTTATTTACATGGGGCTTGGACGCAGCCCGGTTTTAGGTATGATTGTAGCTTATGCAGGCTGCGCGGGTGGCTTTAGTGCCAATATTATGCTTGGCATGACAGATGCGCTTGCTTATGGCTTTACCGAAAACGCAGCCCGTATGATTGACCCCAATTATTCTGCCACAATGGCTATTAACTGGTACTTTTTGATTGTTTCTTGTATTTTGCTTGCTGTTTTTGGCACGTTGCTGACGGAAAAGTTTTTGGTAAAACGCTTTCCTACTACCAGAGAAGATTTGTTGAAATTCAATTTTGATGAATCAGAAGGAAAAGTTACCGAAGAACAGAAACGCGGTCTGAAGTGGTCTGTTATCGGCCTTGTAGTATTTGTAATTGCACTGGTACTGGCCTGCGTTGGTGATGACCCGCTTTTGGCAGACCAGAAAACCCATTCCGTTATGACCAACGGTTCTCCGTTTATGAATGGCATTATTTTAACTGTTACTATTGCATTGTTTGTTATGGGTGCGTGCTATGGTTTTGGCTGCGGCAAATATAAAAATGACAGGGATTTATTTGCCGATATTACGCTGGGCTTTAAGGATATGGCCGGTTACATTTTTATGTGCTTCTTTATTGCACAGTTTACCAGCTATTTTGCATGGAGCAATTTGGGCATTGTTATGGCTATTAAAGGTGCGGAAGCTTTGCAGGCAATGCAGTTTACCGGTGCGCCGCTGTTAGTTGGCCTTATTTTTGTATCTTGTATGGTTAATATTCTTATTGGTTCTGCATCTGCCAAATGGGCTATTCTTGCGCCAATATTTGTGCCGATGCTGATGCTGATGGGCTTTGACCCTGCTGTTACGCAGGTTTCTTACCGTATAGGCGATTCCATTACCAACCCGCTTTCTCCGTTGTTCCCGTATTGCCCGGTTATTTTAGGCTTTGTACGCAGATACGCGCCGGAGATGGGACTTGGTTCTGTTATTGCCAATATGGTGCCGTTTTCCGTTACGTTTGCAGTAATTTGGATTATTCAGCTTTTGGTATGGATATTCCTCGACCTTCCGTTAGGACCTGGCGGCGGCATTTACCTGCCATGATAATTTAAAAGTTAAATAGGGCGGCTGCTGTTACGGCAGCCGCTTTTATAAGGAGTTATGCTTTATGTATCATACAAAAATTAACATTATTTTTCACGGAAGTTCTGCCCATGGCTCTACACCTCATTTGGGCAAAGATGCCATCGTAGCGGCATCATCTTTTATTTTAAATGCACAAACTGTTGTAAGCCGTATGAATAACCCGTTAAATCCGCTGGTGTTTACCATAAGTGAAGTACACGGTGGTACGCAGTTTAACATTATTACAGATTTGGTAAAATTAACGGCATATTTATATGCGGATGATAAAGCAATTCTTGCTGAAATGCAGCCGCAGATTACACTGCTTGCCCAAAGCACGGCGGCAGCTTTGGGCTGTACTGCTGAACTTGTATTTAGTGAAGCGGAAGGAGGCACGGCAGAATGAACTTTAAAGAACTGGCATTTGCTGAAGAACAATATATTTTGGAGCAGCGCCATTGGCTGCATGCCCATCCGGAACTTGGCACCAAAGAATTTAAAACAACGGAACATATTGTAAACGAATTAAAATCTTTTGGCATTGAAGTACAGACTTTTGATGACATTACCGGCTGCATTGGCATTATTAAAGGTGCCTATCCGGGCAAAACCGTAATGCTGCGTGCCGATATTGATGCATTGCCCATACAGGAAGAAAATGAGTGCGGTTTCTGCTCTCAGAATGCAGGGGTAATGCATGCCTGCGGACACGATTGCCATACAGCTATGCTGCTTGCCGCAGGCAAAATGCTGCAAAAATATAAAGATGAACTGCATGGAACCGTTAAGCTGATTTTCCAGATGGCAGAAGAAATTGGTACGGAATCTCGCCATTATGTGGAAAAAGGCTGTCTTGATGATGTAGATGCTGTTTTTGGGCAGCATGTATGGTCACTGATGGACAGCGGCAGCGTGAATTTTGAAGACGGTGAGCGCATGGCGTGCAGCGACCGTTTTACCATAAAAATTAAAGGGCAAACAGCACCGGCAGATAAACCTCAGCTTGGCAATGATGCCGTGCTGGCGGCAGCGGCAGTGGTTATGGCTTTGCAAAGTATCGTCAGCCGTGTAAACGCACCGCAAAATACTTTGGTTATAACTACCGGCATGATGAATGGCGGCACTGAAAGTGCGCAAATAGCGGCAGAGGCAGAACTTGTTGGTACAGTACGTACTTTTAACAAAGAGTTCCGCAAAAATATGCCGCAGCTTATTGAGGAAACAGCTAAAAAAGCAGCACAGGTTTATGATTGTAATGTTGAAAGTACTTACTTTTTCGGACCGGCGCCGCTTATAAACGAACATAACAGCTTGAACGAAATTGCACGCAGGGCAGCAGCAAAAATTATGGGCGAACAGGCACTTTGCCATTTAGATAAAATGACCGGTGCTGAAGATTTTTCCGTATTTATGGAAAAAACTAAAGGCGTTTACGGATTTTTAGGAGTGCGCAATCTTGCCAAAGGGCTCAACTGTGTGCATCATCACCCCAAATTTGCAGTTGATGAAGAACAGTTAAAATATGGCGCTGCTATTTATGCGCAGTTTGCTTATGATTATTTAAACAGTGGTGTTAAATGAAAAAGTTATGTAATTTAGTATTCGCTTTTGTGCTGTTTGCCGTTTGCAGTTTGGCAGCGGCACAGGCACCGGATTATAACAATACTGCCGATTGGGCGTACTGGCGTGTTGGTGAAAATAAGGCGGCTGATTTGTTTATTATATGCCCGACTGTTGATTTGGGGACAGATGGGCATACTAATATGAGCCTTGCCGATGAAAATACCAAAGGAAATTTTAAGGGCGCGCTTAATATGCAGCGCGGCATTTATGAAAAAAACTGCCGTATGTATGCGCCGTATTACCGTCAGGCCACATTGGCAGATTATACTTTGCCGCAGCAGGAGGCGGCCGGTTATTTTGATTTGGCTTACAATGATGTGCGTGCAGCATTTTTATATTACATGCAGCATGAAAATAATGGCCGTCCGTTTGTATTGTCAGGATTTTCGCAGGGTGCGGAAATGTGCCTGCGGCTTTTAAAAGAATTTGGCAATACGGATTTTGTAAAAAATAATATGGCAGCCTGCTATGCCATTGGCTGGCGTTTTACGCCGCAGGAAGCTGAGCAGTACCCATATATCTGCCCGGCGCAGAGTGCTGATGATTTAGGTACGGTGATTATGTTTAACAGCGAAGCTCCGGAGGTAACATCTTCACCGATGGTGCCGCAGAATGTAAAAAGTTTTTGCATTAATCCGCTTAGCTGGCGTACAGACGGCAAAACGGCAGTTAAAACGCTGAACTTAGGCGCATGTTTTACGGATTACAGCGGCAGCATTATTAAAGAAGTGCCGCAGTTTACCGGTTGTTACATTGATGAAACGCGCGGAACATTAAAAGTTACGGATGTAGACGGTAAAAAATATCCGCCTGTACTTTCGCTGTTTGCGGAAGGAATTTACCATATTTACGATTATCAGTTTTTTTACCGCAATTTGCAGCAGAACGTTGAACTGCGCATAAATACTTTTATTGAAGAAAGGCAGGAGCAAAATGCAGCATAAACAGGGCTTGCCTCATATTAAAATTTTGGCTACCGGCGGTACTATTGCCGGTAGTGCAGCCAGCGCGGGCAAACTTACGGGCTATACTGCCGGAGCGTTAAGCATACAAAGTCTGATTGACGCCGTGCCGCAGCTTACGGAAGTTGCCGCAGTAAGTGGAGAACAGCTTGCAAATATTGACAGCTGCAATATAACAAGCGATTTATGGTTTAAACTTGCTGCACGCTGCAATGAACTGATGGCAGATGAGAGTGTGGACGGAATTGTAATTACACATGGCACGGATACATTGGAAGAAACTGCCTATTTTTTAAATCTTACAGTTAAAGGCAGTAAGCCGCTTGTTCTTACAGGCGCTATGCGCCCGGCGACAGCTATTAGTGCAGATGGTCCTTTGGATTTGCTTAATGCTGTAAAAACAGCCCCCTGCCGTGAAGCTGCCGGGCAGGGCGTAATGATAGTAATGAATGATATTATTATGGCGGCGCGTTATGCCACTAAAACTAGTGCGTTTAAAGTAGAGGCTTTTCAGGCACAGCCGTACGGACAGCTTGGCACAATAGCGGGAGGCAAAGTTTATTTTGAAGCACAGGTAAAAAAACGCCATACAACGCAATCTGTTTTTGCCGGTAAAAATTATGAAGTTTTACCGCGGGTTGATATTATTTATACTCACTGTGATGATGACGGTGTGCTGATTGATGCGGCTGTAAAAGCCGGAGCGCAAGGGATTGTTTATGCAGGCAGCGGCATGGGCAGCATCCACGCTGGTGCGGAACTTGCACTTATGCAGGCTACGGCTCATGGCATTGCTGTTGTGCGCAGTACCCGCGTCAGTGAAGGGCGCGTTTTAGCGGCTAACCCTAAATGGGATGAGGCAGGCTTTATCAGCGGCGGCAATTTAAATCCGCAAAAAGCACGCATTTTATTGCAGCTGGCGCTTACATATACAAAAGAATATGCCAAAATACAAGAAATTTTTGATGAATCTTAATGAAAGAAGGCAATATTATGGCATTGCTGGACCAAATTTTGGAAG
>ENA-OROS01001184-OROS01001184.1-human-gut-metagenome-genome-assembly--contig:-NODE-1184-length-11460-cov-5.682157_pt1 | contig 11460 bp, 9 predicted proteins | sample MGYA00242134_ERZ509059 | MGnify/ENA primary metagenome ERZ509059 (study PRJEB26280, sample SAMEA2338753) | human gut metagenome | biome: human gut; feature: human-associated habitat; material: faeces... | reverse complement strand
CGGGCGGCATTCAAAGCCTCCTCACTGCGCGCGCCCGGGCCGTACAGGCTGGAAGGGTTTGCCCAGTGCTCCCGCATGGCCTTGTTTATGACGTCCGCCACCTCCGGCGCTACGATGGTGGTGGCCGCGTTGTCCAGATAATGTAACTGAGGGTTTTGCAGCATATATGGATTTCCTGCTTTCTGTCGTTGTTTTCATAATAACCCAGAATAAGTATAGCACAAACCCTTGGATAACGCAAAAAATTTTATGCATTTATGGGTGATTTTTGTAACTGTACCTCCTTGACAAACACCCCGGTGATGTGCTATCTTTACAGCATAGACCGCATCCCTGCTGACGGAACCTTGTGGAGCACCACAGTGCAGGGGTGCTGGGGATGTCAATGCCGACCGTCTGGGCAGCCTTGCGCAATTGCTGCGCAAAGCTGTCCTTTTTTGCTATCAAGGAGGATGTCTGTATGAAGACCGATATCGAGATCGCGCAGGAAGCCAAAATGAAGCCCATCACCCAGATCGCAGCTCAGCTGGGTCTGGAGGACGAAAGTGTGATCCCCTATGGCCGCTATAAGGCCAAGATCGACCACCGGCTGATCCACAACGCCAAAAAGCAGGGCAAGCTGATCCTTGTCACTGCCATCAGCCCCACCCCTGCCGGTGAGGGCAAAACCACCACCAGCGTAGGTCTGGCCGACGCCATGAACGCACTGGGCAAAAAGACCATGCTCTGCCTGCGCGAGCCCAGCCTTGGCCCCGTGTTCGGCGTAAAGGGCGGCGCTGCCGGCGGCGGCTACGCACAGGTGGTGCCCATGGAGGATATCAACCTGCACTTTACCGGTGACCTGCACGCCATTGGCACCGCCAACAACCTGCTGGCTGCCATGATCGACAACAGCATCCAGCAGGGCAACCCGCTGAATATCGATCCCCGCCGCATCACCTGGAAGCGCTGCATGGACATGAACGACCGACAGCTGCGGTTCATCGTGGACGGTCTGGGCGGCAAGGTGAACGGCACCCCCCGCGAGGACGGCTTTGACATTACCGTGGCCAGCGAAGTCATGGCCATCTTCTGCCTTGCCACCAGCATCTCCGATTTGAAGGAGCGGCTGTCCCGCATCGTGTGCGCCTATACCTACGACGGCAAGCCGGTGACCGCCGGTGAGATCGGCGCAGCCGGTGCCATGACCGCCCTGCTAAAGGACGCACTGGACCCGAACCTTGTGCAGACATTGGAAAACAACCCCGCCATCATCCACGGCGGTCCCTTTGCCAACATTGCCCACGGCTGCAATAGCGTGCTGGCCACCAAGCTCAGCCTCTCGCTGGCAGACTACACCATCACCGAGGCCGGCTTCGGTGCTGATCTGGGTGCGGAGAAGTTCTTGGATATCAAGTGCCGCTACGCCGGCATTGCCCCCTCTGCCTGTGTGCTGGTGGCTACCGTGCGTGCCCTCAAGAGCCACGGCGGCGTAGCCAAGGCAGACCTGAACCAGCCCAACCTCGAGGCTGTCAAGGCCGGTGCTTCCAATCTGATCCGCCACATCGACAACCTGAAAAACGGCTTCGGTCTGCCGGTGGTGGTGGCTATCAACGCCTTCCCCACCGACACCGCCGAGGAGCAGGCTTATGTGGAGCAGGTCTGCGCCGAGCAGGGCGTGCCCTGCGTGCTGAGCGAGGTGTTCGCCAAGGGCGGCGAGGGCGGCAAGGCACTGGCTGAGAAGGTGCTGGAGATCCTGGAGGATCGTCCTATCCAGTACACCTACCCGCTGGAGATGCCCCTGAAGGACAAGATCAACGCCATTGCCACCAAGATCTACCGCGCCGACGGCGTGAATTACAGCGCCGCCGCCAGCAAGACGCTGGCCGAGCTGACCGAGATGGGCTACGGCAACCTGCCCGTGTGCATTGCCAAGACCCAGTACAGCTTCAGCGACAACGCCAAGCTGACCGGTGCACCCACCGGCTTTACCATGGAGGTGCGCGAGGTGCGTCTGGCAGCCGGTGCAGGCTTCGTGGTGGTGATCTGCGGCAATATCATGACCATGCCCGGCCTGCCCAAAAAGCCCGCCGCCGTGAACATCGATGTGGACGCCGACGGCAAGATCACCGGCCTGTTCTGATAAAAAGCCTGAAAAACACAAAAGGCGCTGTCCTCGCGGACAGCGCCTTTTGTGTTTTCACTCCATGGTGTGGCTGCAAAGGTAGTCCACCCATACAGCGTAGCCCTCCGGCTTGATATGGTAGCCGTCCGGCTGGGCATAGCTTTCGATCAGGTCACCATTTTCGTCTGCCAGCACCTCCCAAAGGTTGAGGAAGTAGCAATCTTTTTCCAGTGCAATGGCGGCAAGTTCGTTGTTAATGTGGCACAGGCGGTCCCGGTTCAGCCCTGCGTGGTTTGCCTGCGCGCTCACCTCCGGCCGCACCGGCGTGATGGACTGCACATAAATCTTTGCATCCGGCAGCGCCTGACTGATCATATCCAGCATCAAACGGTAGTAGGTCAGAAAGCTGGTGTAATCGGTGTCCTGCCCCAGCACATTGCTGCCCAGCAGCACATAGACGGCCTTGGGCTGCTGCGCGGTCAGCGCGTCCAGCGGGATCTCTGTCACGCCGTCCACCCGCTTGCAGCTGGTGCCGTTGACAAAGGCGTTGGGGCCTACCCCCTTATAGGCGCAGAACTGCGCCCCGGGCAGACCGGTATCGTAGATCTGCAAGCCCTGCGTCAGGCTGTCGCCCACAAAGCTGGCCTGCGCAAACCAGCTTTTTTCCACCGGGGCACTGGCCGGCAGCGCCGCCATGCGGAAGTCCAGCGCGGTCTCGGTGCTGTCCTCCAGTGTCTGCACCCGCAGCTGCCGGGCCAGCGGATAGCTGACCGTATTCCATGTGTTGTCCGTGGTCACCTGCCGCAGAATGGTGTTCTGGCTCAGGGCGGTATCCACGCGCTCCCGGTGCAGCACCTTCCACAGGATGCCGATGGCGCTCAGCAGAGCCAGAAGCGCCAGCAGAGCAACGATGATAAACACCCTGCGCCAGCGCCGGTGCAGGATGCGTCGCCGGTATTCCTGATAATCTGCCATTGTCGTTCCCTCACTTCCGGCCCGGAATGCGGGCTGTTCTATTTATAGTATAGCATAACTGCACCCAACAGCAAACCCCATTTGCCAAAAATGTGCTGCCGGTTTTGCACAGTACGGGGCTGTTTTGGTGCAAAACTGACAGAGCACTGCCGCAAACGCTTGCATCCCATAGGCAGAATGTGTTATACTAAGATGAATCAAACGACAGGGAGGCTTTCACGATGGCATATACACCGAAATTGACTTATAAAGGCAAGCCCCTCGTCCGCAAGGACAACGAGCTGTATTACGGCAGCATGACCGATCCCTATGTGTTGTATCTGCAGATTTTGACCACCACCCCGGTGGGCGAGCAGCAGGTAGCCGACAAGGTACACCTGATGCTGCTTTCTACGGATACCACCAAGGCACCGCAGGAGCGCGTAGCGCGTCAGACCACCAAGCACGGCCTGTACAATGCGCTGGACATCGGCGGCATCTGGCTGCAGAAGGCCAACGAGAACCGCTGAATCAATTTAAAATGAACAGTGCCGGACAGTCTGTGGACTGCCCGGCATTGCGTTTTTACAGGGACGATTTGGAATGGCCTTCGCGTGCGCTTTGGCCATATTCATAGGAATTTCTTTTTTAGATTGCAATTTTGGAAAATCTGCGGATTTTCCAAAATTGCCTTTTCACGGGCGATGAAGAAGCGTTTACTCCTCAGTCACCTCAAAGTCCAGCGGCTCACCGCAGTTGGGGCACTTGGGTGCGCCGTCCAGCAGCTCATCCTCCTCAAATACGGCGGTCTTTCCGCAGGCGGGGCAGGTCACCTCGTACTGCACAGGGGCGTCCTTGGCTTCGTCCTCCTCGCCTTCCAGTGCGACCTCAAAGGTCACGCCGCAGTGGGCGCAGTTGGCTTCGCCTGCATCCAGATCATCCTCGCTGACGTAGACGGTCTCGCCGCAGGCGGGGCAGGCTACCTCATAGAAGGGCTCGCTGGCGATGTCGTCATCTCCCGCATCCTCATCCTCGTCGGCTGCGTCGTCATCTTCGTCCTCGGCATCCTCGTCCTCGTACAGGTCAGCTTCCAGATCCTCCAGCTCCTCGCTCAAATCGTTGATCTGGTCGTAGGCTTGGGTCAGATCCTCGTCCATGGCGGCAATGGCATCGGCCATCTCGCCCAGCAGTGCGGCCATGGCCTTGATGATCTTGCCCTCTTTGGTGCTCTCATCCACGCCCAGACCGTCCACCAGGCCCTGCAGGTAGGCTGCTTTCTTGTTCAGTTCCATCTGAAATGCCCTCCTTGTGTATGATACAAAAACCGGGCAAGCGGTTGCCCGCTGCCCGGTATGCGACAAATGATCAGACGCGCTCCATATACTCGCCGGTGCGGGTATCGATGCGGATGTGATCGCCCTCGTTGATGAACAGAGGCACACGGATCTCGGCACCGGTCTCAACGGTAGCGGGCTTCAGGGTGTTGGTAGCAGTGTTGCCCTTGACACCCGGCTCGGTCTGGGTGACTTCCAGCTCGATGAAGTTGGGGATCTCGACGCTGAACACCTTGCCCTTGTAGCTCAGCAGCTTGCACAGCTCGTTCTCCTTGCAGAACTTGAAGTTATCGGGCACGTCGGCTGCGTTGACGGGGATGTCATCGTAGGTCTCGTTGTCCATGAAGTGGTACAGATCGCCGTCCTCGTAGCTGTAGGTCACGTCCTTACGCTCGATGAAAGCCTGCGGGAACTTTGCGGTGGGGTTGTAGCTGGTCTCGACCACAGAGCCGGTGATGACGTTCTTGGTCTTGGTACGGACAAAGGCAGCGCCCTTGCCGGGCTTGACGTGCTGGAACTCAACGACCTGAAGAACCTGGCCGTCCTGCTCAAAGGTCACGCCATTGCGAAACTCGCCTGCAGAAATCATAGGAATTCCTCCATAAATTTAATCTCAGATGCTTAACGCATATCTCTATTTATTTTACCCAATCTGTCCCTGTTTGGCAAGGGGTTTGGGCAAAAAAGACGATAAAAACACAAAATCTTTTACACATTCCGCGCTGCGCGGTACATTTGCTGCATCGTCTGCGCGTCCTCGGCCTGTGTGCCCGCGCTCTCACAGATGACCACCGGGGTCAGCTGACGCTCTGCCAGCAGCTCCATCAGGGGCTGAGGCTCCGGGCCGAACTGAGTATCGGCAAAGGTCCAGTGACGCTTTTCGCCGCCCGCCGAGTACTCGATGCGGGAAAAGTGCACATGGAACTGCCGGGCACGGTCATCGCCCAGCACCTCGGCCATGCGGTCCAGAATGGCGGCATAATCCGCCTTGGTCTGAATACCGCCCAGCGTGCGGGCGTTCAGGTGGCCGAAGTCGATGCAGGGGGTAATGCGGCTGTCCACGCCGCACAGCGTCAGCACCTCGTCCAGTGTGCCCAGCTGTCCTACCTTGCCCATGGTCTCCGGGCACAGGGTCATATCCCCAAAGCCCGCCTCGTCCAGCGCAGCCACAGCGCGGCGCATGGTATCCAGCGCCTTTTCCAGCGCGGCTTCCCGGCTCTGTTTGCCGCAGCTGCCGGAGTGGAAGATGATGCGTCTGCCGCCCAGCGCCCGGCACACCGCCGCGCTTTGCAGCAGGTACTGGATGCTGTTCAGCCGCTTGTCCTCTTCCAGACTCGACATACTGATATAATAAGGTGCATGGACGCTGAACAGGATGTCCCGCTCCGCAGCAAGGGCAGCCATGCGGGCGGCCTTGTCCAGCCCCAGACGCACCCCGCGCCCGCACTGGTACTCAAAGGCGTTCAGCCCCATTTTGGCGGTGTACTCCGGCACGTCCAGACTGCTTTTGTAGCCTTGGGCGGCAAAGCTGTCACTGGTGCCTGCGGTGCCGAACCGGATGTTCCAAACTTCACTCACAGGGTCTTACCTCCCCGGTCGTAGTATTTCTGCCAGTGCTTCTTTTCCCACTTGCGTTTCAGGATGACCTGTGCGCCCAAGTCCGGCCCGCGGGGGATGACCATCAGCCCGGGAATGCCGTACAGCGCCGCCACCATGCGGTCGGCGTAAAGCTGGTCGCCCACCATGGCCATCTGGCGGTGTTTCACGCCCATGCGGTGCTGTGCTACCATCAGCGCAAAAGGCAGGGGCTTGGCGGCGCGGTACAGGTAAGCAAGACCCAGCTTTTCCGCAAAGGGGCGCACCCGCTTTTCCGCACCGTTGGAGACGATGGTCAGCTTTACCCCGGCCTTGCGCATGGCGGCAAGCCACGCGGCCACCTCCTCCGGCAGCTCCTGACTGCGGTCTGCGGTCAGGGTGTTGTCGATATCCAGCACCAGCGCCGTGATGCCCTTGGCGGCAAGCCATTCCGGCGTGATATGGGTAACGTCCTTAAAAACATATTCGGGGGTAATGAGCATAAATAGACCCTCTCAGTCTGCCCTGCGCAAAGCAGCTTTAAAATGAAAATAGGGGAACCTGTATAACAGGCTCCCCTACATCGGCGTTAGCAACGCGTTTAAAATCTAAAGCAACGTGCGATTCCAAGCAATCAATTACTTGAACTTGCGCTTGCGGGCTGCTTCGGACTTCTTCTTGCGCTTAACAGACGGCTTCTCGTAAGCCTCGCGCTTACGAACCTCTGCGAGCACACCGCTGCGAGCAGTGCTGCGCTTGAAGCGACGCAGTGCGCTTTCCAGCGACTCGCCCTCTTTAACACGAATTTCCGACATCTTATTCCCTCCCTTGGACCGTGAGGCAGGAATTTCGTTGTTACATGGTAACTAACAGTAGACAGTATAGCGCATTTTATCCGGTTCGTCAACCTTTTTTTGAAAGTTTTTGCTCAAAACTTTTGAAAGATTTTTGAACAGACGCTCCCGGGTGTTTCCTGCGCTAAATCCGCCTCTGCGGGTGATGATATGTTCGCGCTTATTCAGCGGAGCAGCAGTTCTCAGCCCTTGGCAGCCAGATTGACCAGACGGCCCTTGACGTAGATTTCCTTGACCAGCTGCTTGCCTTCCAGCGCGGCAGCCACAGCGGGGTCTGCCTTGGCGGTGGCAATGGCGTCCTCGGCGGTGATGTCTGCGGGCACCTTCAGGCGTGCCTTCACCTTGCCGTTCACCTGCACGGCGATCTCCACAGCAGCCTCCACACACTTGGCTTCCTCGTAGGCAGGCCACGGATAGTAGGCCAGCTGCTCGTCGTGGCTGTGACCCAGCTTCTCCCACAGTTCCTCGGTCATGTGGGGAGCGAAGGGGTTCAGCAGCTGCACCAGCGTCTCAAACTCGGCCTTGGTCGCGCCGCCGTTGTCGTACAGTGCGTTGACCAGCGTCATCAGCTGGGCAATGGCGGTGTTCATCTTCAGGCTCTCGATATCTGCGCTGACCTTCTTGATGGTCTGGTGCATCAGGGTCTCCATGGCGGGGCGGTAGCCCTCGCCCTCCACCAGCTTGTCGCTCAGTGCCCACACGCGGTCGAGGAAGCGGTTGCAGCCCGCAATGGCAGAGGTCTGCCACGGTGCAGCCTGCTCAAAATCGCCCATGAACATCTCGTACAGACGCATGGTGTCGGCACCGTACTGGTCCACCACCTCGTCGGGGTTGATGACGTTGCCAAGGCTCTTGGACATCTTCACGATGGGATGGCGTGCCATCTCGCCGTACTTCTCTTCCAGTGCCTTCTCGGCGGCCTTCTGGCTGCCGTACTCCTTCAGCAGCTTCTCCTGTTCCTCGGCGGGCAGGTTGACAAAGCTGTGGGGGTTCAGGCCAAGGATCATGCCGTGGGCAGTACGCTTCTGGTAGGGCTCTGCCGTGGGCACCACGCCGATATCGTACAGGAACTTATGCCAGAAGCGGCTGTACAGCAGGTGCAGGGTGGTGTGCTCCATGCCGCCGTTGTACCAGTCCACCGGAGACCAGTATTCCAGTGCTTCCTTGGAGGCCAGAGCATCCTTGCAGTGAGGGTCCATATAGCGCAGGAAGTACCAGGAAGAACCTGCCCACTGGGGCATGGTGTCGGTCTCGCGGGTAGCAGGGCCGCCGCAGCAGGGGCAGGTGGTCTTGACCCAGTCCTTATGGCGTGCCAGCGGGGACTCGCCGTCCGGGCCCGGCTCAAAGTCGGTGATGTCCGGCAGGGTCAGCGGCAGGCTGCTCTCGGGCAGGGGCTGCCAGCCGCACTTGTCGCAGTGCACCATGGGGATGGGCTCGCCCCAGTAACGCTGACGGCTGAACACCCAGTCGCGCAGCTTGTAGTTGACCTTATCACGGCCCTTGCCGTTCTCTTCCAGCCAAGTGATCATCTTCTTTTTGGCATCGACCACGGACAGGCCGTTCAGGAAGCCGGAGTTGACCAGCGTGCCGGTGGCAACATCGGTAAAGGCAGCCTCATCCAGGTTGGCCGGGGTATTGCCCTTGACGACCTCAATGATGGGCAGGCCGAACTTCTTGGCGAACTCCCAGTCGCGGCTGTCGTGGGCAGGCACGGCCATGATAGCACCGGTGCCGTAAGTTGCCAGAACATAGTCAGAGATAAAGATGGGCACCTCTGCGCCGTTGACGGGGTCAATGGCGGTCACGCCCTCGATCTTAACGCCGGTCTTTTCCTTGTTCAGCTCGGTACGCTCAAAGTCGCTCTTGCGGGCGGCTTCATCCTGGTATGCCTTTACGGCATCCACGTTCTTGATCAGCCCGGCATCGATCCACTTTTTGATGTAGGCATGCTCCGGGGAGATGACCATGTAGGTAACGCCGAACAAGGTATCCGCGCGGGTGGTATAAACGGTCAGGGTATCACCGGCAGAGGTTTCAAAGTTGACCTCAGCGCCATGGCTGCGGCCGATCCAGTTGCGCTGCTGGGTCTTGACACGGTCGATGTAATCCACCTGGTCCAGGTCATCGATCAGGCGGTCCGCGTAAGCGGTGATCTTCAGCATCCACTGGCTCTTCACGCGCTGCACAACGGGGCTGCCGCAGCGCTCGCACACGCCGTTTACAACTTCCTCGTTGGCCAGAACGACCTTGCAGCCGGTGCAGTAGTTGACGGTGGTAGCCTTTTTATAAGCCAGACCGTGCTTGTACAGCTGCAGGAAGATCCACTGGGTCCACTTGTAGTATTCGGGGTCAGTGGTGTTGATCTCGCGGTCCCAGTCAAAGCTCAGGCCCAGTGCCTGCAGCTGGCTCTTGAAGCGGGCCACGTTCTTGGCGGTCACGATTTCCGGGTTGATGTGGTTTTTCAGGGCATAGTTCTCGGTCGGCAGACCAAAAGCATCCCAGCCCATAGGGTACAGGACATTATAGCCGCACTGACGCTTTTTGCGTGCCACAATATCCAGCGCGGTATAGCTGCGGGGGTGGCCAACATGCAGGCCGGCCGCAGACGGGTACGGGAATTCTACCAGTGCATAGAACTTGGGTTTGGAATGGTCGATCTCAGCATGGAAGGTGTGTTCATCCTGCCATACCTTTTGCCATTTGGCCTCAACGGCCTTGAAATCATATTTCATAAAGCTTCTCTCCCCACAGAAATTTGTGCGTACTGTGCTTTTGCGCTCCGCATCGGCTCCCCTGGAGGGGAGCTCCGGCGCAGCCGGTGAGTGGTGGTTCGGCGTCACGCACCCCTGTATTTTATGTTCTTTCGGGGTGCCAGCTCCCCTCAAGGGGAGCCATCCAGCATCCATGTTTACGCCTGCTCTTCCGGCTTTTCTTCCCACTCTTCGGCGGGCAGCTCCTTGGCGTCAGCCCACAGGTGCTCCAGGTCATAGAAGTCATGGGCTTCCGGCGTAAATACATGCACAATCACGCTGCCGTAATCCAGCAGCACCCAGCGGTTGCCGTCATGGCCTTCGGTGCGCAGCACGTTCACGCCTGCGCGGCCCAGCTGGAAGTCCGCCTCGTCTGCCAGCGCGCCCACATGGGTGGTGGAATTGCCGGTTGCGATCACGAAATAATCCGTTACCGTGGTCAGGTTTTCCACATGCAGGATGCGGATATTATAGCCTTTTTTCGCGTCCAGCGCGCGGGCCAGACGGATGGCAAGTTCTTTGCTTTCCATTCAATTCTCCTTTGTTGCAGGATCTATTATCATTCTGACGGGGTGCTGTCACCATCGGTGCTGTCCCCGTCCGTGCTGTCATCCGGCGCCGGGGTTGCGGTATCATAAACATCCGTTGTGGCCGAACCGTCAATGTTGTTTGTCTGCTGTGCGTCGGAAATTTCCTCGTTCAGGGTTCCCATAAACTGCACGCTGGGGTCAGATGCCGTCAGTCCGCTCAAGTCAAACAGGCCGTCATCCCCTGCAATGTTCAGCTGGCTGGCATCCACCGGACCGGTATTCTCGCGGAAATACTCGTTCAGCAGGTCTGCCGTTTCCTGCCTTGCCACCACAACGGTACTGTTGCCGTTATAGCTGATGGCCTGACCCATATACACGGGAGCCTGGCAGAACATAATGTTGGAGCTGGAAATTTTCAGCATACTGACCGCCACGCTGACAAGCTCGGTTGCGCTCAGGTCGGTTTCCATCTGGCTGGTGATGACCGGCAGCAGCTTGGCGATATCCCATACCGTCATGCTGCGCATACGGGCGAACAGCGCCGCATAGAAGTACCGCTGCATCCGCAGGCGGCCCAGGTCAGAGTCCGCATAAATGTGGCGGGTGCGCAGGAAGAACTCTGCCGCCGCGCCGTCCATGGTCTGGTAGCCCTGGCTCAGGTGGCTGCCGCCGTAATCCATATCCTGCGGCACATACACCTGAATGCCGCCGAAGGTATCAATGATCTGGGTCAGCGCTTCCAGCCGAACGGACAGGTAGCCGTCCACATGCAGGCCAAAAATGTTATAGATCTCATCGGCCAGCGCGCTGATGTTGTTGCCGCCGTTGGAGCCCTGCGTTTTGGCAATGGAGTTGATCTGATAATTGCCGGAGAAGCTGGCATCCGTGGTAACAAAGATGTTGCGCGGGATCTGCAGCATCTTGACCTGGCCGGTCTCATTGTTGAAGTGCAGGTACAAAATCATGTCGGTCATGCCGTCATCTACCTGCGAATCGGTTTCCTGCCCGGTCTCGGTAGAGCGGTCAATGCCCACCACCAGCAGGTTGAACTCTTTGCCCGCATACTCTTTGGGGGTGTTGATCAGCTGGTTCAGGCTGATGGACCCCGCCGACGGTGCAATGGCGTGCATGATAAAGACGACCGTGCCAAAAAAGATCACAGCGATGGCCAGCAGGGTGCCCAGTAACACCTTCCACCAGCCGCCTTTTTTCTTTTTCTTGCCGTTCGGGCCATAGGGGCCTGCGCCGCCTTTGCCTTTGCGGCTGCCGCCCTTGGGCGGTTTGCCACCGCCGCCTGCGGCAGATTTGCTGCCGCTCTTGCCTGCGGCGGATTTTCCGCTTCCGGCTGCCGGTTTCCCG
>ENA-OROS01001174-OROS01001174.1-human-gut-metagenome-genome-assembly--contig:-NODE-1174-length-11546-cov-9.891915_pt1 | contig 11546 bp, 9 predicted proteins | sample MGYA00242134_ERZ509059 | MGnify/ENA primary metagenome ERZ509059 (study PRJEB26280, sample SAMEA2338753) | human gut metagenome | biome: human gut; feature: human-associated habitat; material: faeces... | reverse complement strand
GCCCAGACGCAGAGCACCCGGCGGGCGCGGGGCGGCAGCACCAGCGCGGTGCGCAGCAGCTCCTGCTCGCTCATTTGTGGGAGGAAAGACCCCATGCATCCATCAGCAGATGCAGGGTGTCGTCCTGTGTCAGGCACAGCAGCCGGTCCCACGGCAGCAGCACCGTGCTGCCGTGGGGGATGATGAACTCGGTATCCCGGGTGATGCTGACCAGAATGGCATCGCCGGGAATGGGGATCTCCTTGATCTCCTTGCCCGCGAACTGAAAGTCCTCCGGCAGCAGGATCTCGTTCAGGCTGGCAGTGCCGCCGCCAAGAGACAGCAGCTGCCGGATGGTGTCGGTCTCGATCTCCCGCTCCAGGATATGGCTCAGGTTGTCGGTGCCGCACACCACGGTGTCCACGCCCAGCGTGTGCAGAATGTCCCGGTTTTTGGGGTTGGAGGCGCGCGCCACGGTGCGGTTCACGCCGAACTCCCGCTTGGCGATCTGGCACGCCACCAGATTGGTCTCGTCGGTGTTGGTCACCGCCACAAAGGCGTCGCAGCTGGCCACGTCGGCGGTGCGCAGGGTGTCAAAGCTCAGAGAGTCGCCGCAGATGACCGGGATATCCAGCGTGTCGGCAAGGGTGCGGCACAGCGCCTCCTGCGGCTCGATGATGGTCACCTTATGGTGGTGGGACAGCAGGCTTTGGGCAAGATACATGCCCACCCGGCCGCCGCCGGCAATACAAACTTTCATATCGTTACCTCATTCTACGGCCTGTAAAGCAAAAACAGGCTGTTTTACTTGGAAAGTGCCCGGAACACCGCCTGCTCAGTCAGCACGGTGGGGCAGATGGTCTCCAGCTCGTAGGCCTTGTGGTATAAAATTTGCAGATGCGGGTCGGACACCCGGCAGATGACTTTATCCCGGCGGAAGATGTTCTTTGCCAGCTGCGCCGCCATCAGGTTCACCGAGTCCTCCTCGGTCACCGCCGCCACGGCGTCGCAGTTCTCCACGCCGCCCCGGCGCAGGGTGTCCGGGTCGGTGGGGTCGCCCACAAGGGCGGTGCCGTGAAAGGTATAATCGTCAAAGGCATCCAGACGCTTGAGCTGCTCAGGGTCCTTTTCCACCACCGAGATATCATGGCCGATGCGCTCCAGATCGCGGATCAGCGCCGCACCCACCTGATCGCAGCCGATCACCAGTATGTTCATGAAGGTTCACCTCGTTGTTCTCAGTGCTTTTTGCGCCGGGCGCAGAAAGCAGACAAACTTCTTATTTTTATAGTATAGCACATTTCCCGGGGCAGATAAATACAGCGCCCGGGGGAAAATTTCTATAATCTGTATGCACAGCGGCTCATAGTATGGTATACTGGAACTGCTTTTGAAAAAACTACGCATCCAACCGGGTGCTGCAGGAGGGATTTATTACGTTTTTCGAGATCATCAAAGCGATCCTGATGGGTATCGTGGAGGGCATTACCGAGTGGCTGCCCATCTCCTCCACCGGTCACATGATCCTTGTGGAGCAGGTCGTCAAGTTCAATGCCAGTGAAGAATTCATGTCCATGTTCCGGGTGGTCATCCAGCTGGGTGCCATTCTGGCCGTGGTGGTGCTGTTCTGGAATAAGCTGTGGCCCTTCGGGCTGCGGCAGGGCAAGGTCATCTCCAAGCCCAGCGTGTGGAACCTGTGGTTCAAGGTGGTAGCCGCCACCCTGCCGGTGCTGGTCATCAGCCCGCTGGACGATTGGATGGAGGAGCACTTCTATAACTACATCACCGTAGCCGCCATGCTGATCCTGTACGGCGTGCTCTTCCTTGTGGTGGAGAACCGCCGCACCACACCCCGGGTCACAAAGCTGGAACAGATCAGCTACCGGGACGCGCTGCTCATTGGCGTGTGGCAGTGCCTTGCTATTATCCCCGGCACCTCCCGCTCCGGCGCTACCATCGTGGGCGGTCTGCTGCTGGGTCTCTCCCGCGCCTGCGTGGCGGAGTTTACCTTCTATCTGGCCATCCCGGTCATGGCAGGTGCATCCCTGCTCAAGGTGGTCAAGTTCGCGGTCTCCGGCGTATCCATCACCGGCACCGAGGTCGCCGTGCTGCTGGTGGGCTGCGTCGTGGCTTTTGTGGTCAGCCTTGCAGCTATCCGCTTCCTGATGGATTACGTCAAGCGCCACGACTTCAAGTTCTTCGGCATCTACCGCATCGTGCTGGGTGCCATCGTGCTGGCTGTGGCGGCCATCACCGCGCTGGCATAAGAGAAAATCTTAATAATGATAACAGGGGCTGCTGCACGGCATTCGGTGCAGCAGCCCCTTATTGTATGGTGTGCTTCTTTTTTGGCGGGCTGAACCCTCTCCGTCATCGCTGCGCGATGCCACCTCCCCCGAAGGGGGGAGGTTTATTTGTACTGACCGGAAGTTGCAAAAAAAGCTCCCCCGAAAGGGGGAGCTGGCACGCCGTCAGGCGTGACTGAGAGGGTTTGCAAACGCTTACTCTTCCGCTTTTTTCACCTTTACGCGCCACTTGTGGGACATATACTCCGAGCGCAGTTTGTTGGTAACAAAGGTCTGGCTGCTGTACAGGCCGTGGTGGCCGGAGAGCATAAAGCAGATACCGCAGCCCAGCGCGATGAGCTCCAGCCCGGCGCCGCTGAACAGCTCAAAGCCCAGCAGGATGGAGGGGATCAGGACGTTGGTGGCACCGCAGAAGATGGACACCAGCCCCACCGCCGCCGCAAATTCGGCGGGTAGACCCAGCAGCGGGCCGACCACGCAGCCGAAGGTAGCGCCCACAAAGAAGCTGGGCACCACCTCGCCGCCCTTGAACCCGCAGGCAAGGGTCAGCGCGGTGAGAAAAATCTTGCACAGAAAATCCCACGGCAGTGCCTGTCCCTGCTCCACGGCAGCGGTGATGACGCTCATGCCCGCGCCGTTATAGCGCCCCACGCCGAAGAGATAGGAAAAGCCGATGACCAGCACGCCGCCCGCAAAGACCCGCACCCACGGGTTTGGGAGAAGCTTTGGCACGGTGTGCTCCATGAAGTGGAGGGTGTAGCAGAACAGGCGGGAAACGGCAGCGCAGGCCACACCCAGCAGGATGACCAGCAGGGCGGTGCGGACATTCAGCTCCGGCGCAGTGAGGGCAAAGTGGGTGGGCGCGATGCCAAAGACCAGCGAGCAGCCGTAGGCGAGGAGGGCAGAGGTAAAGGCGGGGACAAAGGCAGAAGTAAAGGTCAGACCCACATCCTCCACCATCATAGCAAAGCAGGCCGCCGCCAGCGGGGTGCCGAACAGGGCAGAGAAGAACGCAGCCATGCCGCTGATGGTGGCGGTGCGGCGGTCGTGGTCCTTGAGCCGCAGCAGGGTGCCAAGATTCCAGCCGATGCTGCCGCCCATCTGCAAGGCAGCGCCCTCGCGGCCGGCAGAGCCGCCGCACAGGTGGGTGAGCACCGTGCCCAGAAAGATGGCGGGCACCAGCAGAATGCTGACCGGTTCGCCGCTCTGCACAGCGCGGATAACGTTGTTGGTGCCCACGCCCTCGCACTTTGTTACTTTATAAAGGGCGGTGATGAGCAGACCCGCCACAGGCAAAAGGAACAGCAGCCAGGGCTGCGCGGCACGCAGCTCGGTGGCGTGCTCGACAGCAAGATGGAACAAGGTGCCCAGAAATCCGCAGAGCAGACCCATGGGGACCGCCAGAAAGAACCATTGCAGCGCCACCCGGACGGCGGCTACGGCTTCGCGCCGGAATGTATCAAAATCGTTCATAGAAATAACTCCTGTATCTTGACATCCGTTCCGTTTTTTGGAACCGATATTTTTTGGAACCGATATAAAATAACACCGCAGGGCAGGGCTGTCAACCCCAAAATGGGCAGAGAAAAACGGCGCTGCTCCATTTTCTGTTTACACCGCTCGCCCGGGTGTGCTATACTGAAGGCAGTACCGCACAATTCCCGCCTGACGGCTCAAGCACCGTTCCGGCGGCTGCGGCACGGCATCTGCGTTGCCAAAATGCTCGATAATACACAAAGTATTATCTGCGCTTTTGGCTTAGCATCTGCCGCACCTCGCTCGCCGTATCGGCACTTGGAATCATGCGGTACTGCCTGAACAAAAGAGAGCCCGCGCGGCAGACGCCGCCGGAAGGATATGGGAGGAAAAACACCATGGAAGCATCCAAAGTTTACTATACGGATTTCCGCTGTCCGGTGGGCACCAGCCTGCTGGAAAAGCTGCGCCGGGTGTGCATTGCCGCCGGCATCAAGGACATCGACATGGACGGCCGGTTCGTGGCCATCAAGATGCACTTCGGCGAGCTGGGCAATCTGGCTTTTCTGCGTCCCAACTACGCCAAGGTGGTGGCAGACCTGTGCAAGGAGCAGGGCGGTATGCCCTTCCTGACCGACTGCAACACCCTGTACCCGGGCAGCCGCAAGAATGCGCTGGAGCACCTGAGCTGCGCCCAGCTGAACGGTTTCTGGCCCATGACCACCGGCTGTCAGGTGATCATTGGTGACGGTCTGCGCGGCACGGATGAGGTGGAAGTGCCGGTGCCCAACGGCGAATACTGCAAGACCGCCAAGATCGGCCGCGCCATCATGGATGCGGACGTGTTCATCAGCCTGACCCACTTCAAGGGCCACGAGTCCACCGGCTTCGGCGGTGCGCTCAAGAATATCGGCATGGGCTGCGGCTCCCGCGCGGGCAAGATGGCCATGCACGCCGACGGCAAGCCGTATGTCGAAACAGACCTGTGCGTCGGCTGCGGAGCCTGCGCGAAGATCTGCGCGCACAACGGCCCGCAGATCGCGGACAAAAAGTGCCATATTGATCAGAACAACTGCGTCGGCTGCGGCCGCTGCATCGCGGTCTGTCCCAAGGACGCCATCCATCCGACTTTCCAAGCCAGTGTCAGGCTCCTCAACTGCAAGATCGCGGAATATGCCAAGGCCGTGCTGGACGGTCGTCCCAGCTACTGCATCAACATTGTCCGCGACGTCTCGCCGAACTGCGACTGCCACCCGGAAAACGACGTCCCCATTGTCCCGGACGTCGGCATGTTCGCATCCGCCGACCCCGTCGCGCTGGATCTGGCCTGCGCCGAGGCTATCAACCGTCAGCCGGTTCTTCCAAACAGCGCCATCACCGATCTGAAGCACGAGCACGACTGTGACCGCTTCCATGCCGCGCATGACAACACGCACTGGCAGGATCTGATCGAGCACGGCAAAAAGCTCGGCATCGGCCAGGATACCTACGAGCTTGTGACCATCCGCTGAGACGCTAGGGTGTATCTGAAAACTCCCAACGCACCCGGACAGCGGGCCTTTTTGCGGTGCGCCGCGTCATTTTTCCTTGAAATACGTCAGTATTCCTGCGAAAAAATGTCTTGCGCAACGCAAAAATCCCTCGCTGCCGGTCACATCATGAGTTTTCAGATACACCCTAATCAAAAATCCGTGAAGAACCGGTACAAGTTTCGGTTCTTCACGGAATTTCTGTTTGTGCCAATTATTTTGCGCGGCCGCGTCTGGAAAGATGGATCGCCATGCCGATGACAAAGCCGGCAACAGCCGGGAGCAGCCAGCCGAGGTTCAGGTCGAACAGCGGCAGATACCGTTTCGCCAGCTCGACCGGCGCGTCGAGCCGCAGGGCCGTCCGCACACCGGTGGGCAGCGTCTTGAAAAAGTCGAAGATCGCCGCAGCCCACGTGAAGATCATGGTCGAAAGATACACGGCGCGGTCGTGCCGGAAGAGCTTGCCCGCGAAGGCCAAAATGATCAGTGCGGTGGCGGGCGGATAGATGAGCATGAGCACGGGGATGGAATACTCGATGATCGCACTCAGGCCCACGTTGGAGACGGCGAAGGAGAACAGCGTGAACAAAATCGCCCAGAGCTTATAGGAAATTTTCCCGTGCGTCATCTTGACGAACGTTTCCGAGCAGGAGGTCACGAGGCCGATGGAGGTTTTGAGACAGGCGAAGGTAATGGTGACGGCGAGAATGATCTGGCCGACGCCGCCGAAGTAATGCCCCGCGATCTGCGTCAGGGCGATGCCGCCGTTGTCGGAGATCTCAAACAGCCCGCGCGACTGCGTGCCCATGAGGATCGTAACGACGTAAATGACCGCCATGAGAAGCCCAGTCAGCACGCCGGAACCCAGCACATCGACGGCGACCGCGTCGTCATTGTCAACGCCCATGCGGCGGATGACATCGATGACCACAATGCCGAAGGCAAGACCCGCGATGGCGTCCATGGTGCCGTAGCCCTCGATGAACGAGGAGAAGAACGCGCTTGTTTTGGTGGCGTAAGGCTCGGTCGGGGCCACGTCCGAGATGGACGCGCCGGGCTTCAGCAGCGCCGCGATCACGAGCACGGCCAGAAACAGCAGGAAGACGGGATTGATGATCTTGCCGATCCAGACCGTGATCTTGCCCGGACGCAGTGAGAAGAACAGCACGAACGCGAAGAAGACGGCGGAGAACAGCAGCAGCGCCAGCGGCTGCGCAGTCTCCGGGAGCATCGGAGAAACGCCGGTCGTAAACGAGACGGTCGCGCATCTGGGAATGGCGAACAGCGGGCCGATGGTCAGATAGAGCAGGCACGTGAAGAAAATGCCGTAGCCCTTGCCGACCTTGCCGGAGAGCGTCTGCAAGCCGTCCGAGTGCGTCACGCCGATGGCGGCGACGCCAAAGATGGGAATGCCGACGGCGGTGATAATAAAGCCGATGATGGCCGGGATCACATTGCTGCCCGCCATCTGGCCGAGGTGGACGGGGAAAATAAGGTTGCCTGCGCCGAAGAACATACCGAACAGGGTCGTCGCGACCAGAATGCGCTGCTTGCGCGTCAGTTTTTTCGTCGTCATGGAAGGTTGCTCCTTAAATTTTATGAACTGATTGTAAACGCAGGGCTTGCAAAATGGAAGCGCGCGATTATAATAGTTCCATGACGTTTTGTCATACCTATCTCATATCCCCCGGAAAGGAACGGCGCATGGACAGCAAAAAGCTTGAAATTTTAATGACAGCCGTCGATCTCGGCAGCTTTTCCAAGGCGGCGGAGGTCGTCGGCTATACGCAGTCTGGGCTGACGCATCTGGTCGACAGTCTGGAGCGGGAGATCGGTCTGACGCTGGTGCAGCGCGACCACAGCGGCATTGCCCTGACCGAGGAGGGCAATGCGCTCATGCCCGCCATCCGCGAATTTCTGCGCGCAAACGCGCGGCTGGAGAACCAGATCTCCGCGATCACGGAAAAATCGGCGCAGACCATCCGCGTCGCGGCCTATGCCAGCATCGCCATGCGCTGGATGCCGGAGATCCTCTACCGGTTCCGGCGCGTCTGCCCGCACATCGACGTCGATCTGCGGACGGTCGACCATGAACTCGAGCCGTTCGAGCTGCTTGAGGCGTGGCGCACAGACGTGATCTTCGCCGCGCGGCAGAGCGCCTTCGCCTGCGACTGGACGCCGTTGCACAACGACGCGATGTACGCCATTTTACCGGCGGATTACCCTACGGACGACCGCGAGACGTTCCCAATCACGGAATTCGAGGGTCGGGACTTCCTGATGCCCTATGGCCGGTTCGATATCGACGTGGGCGCGGCGTTCCGGAAATACGGCGTGAAGCCCGTCATCCGCCCCTGCCACGTCGACGACGAGACGGTCATCCGCATGGTCGGCAAGGGGCTTGGAATCTCGATGATGGCGGAGATGATGCTCCGCGGCAAGCTGAACGGTGTGAAGACGCTCCCGGTCAGCCCGAGCGTCAGCCGCGAACTCGGCATGGGTCTGCGCCCGGGCGGCCATCTGCCGGAGGGCATCGCCCGCCTGCGCGAATGCGTGCTGGAGTTTATCGGGGAGCTTTGAATATGGAAAAAGGCTGCCGGTCGGCAGCCTTTTTATGTGTTTCTACCGTTTTTCCGTCAGGATCCCGCGCAGGTCGCAAATCGCATGGCGGGGGCATTTGACGGCGCACTGGCCGCAGGACAGGCAGACGGACTCGTCGATGTGGGAGAGATTGTCCGTCACGGTGATCGCGCCGGCCGGGCAGACCTTCTGACAGATGCCGCAGCCGATGCAGCTGACCTGACACATCCTCCGCGCGTCCTTGCCGGGGTCTTTGTTGGAGCACTTGACGGCGACGGGGTTCGCGCATTCGTGGATGCGGATGAGCTCACGCGGGCATTCGCGCACGCATTTGCCGCAGGCGATGCACTTGTCCTCGTCGACCTCGGCCACGCCGTATTCATTCAGGGCGATGGCCTCGAATTTGCATACGTTCACGCACAGCTCGCAGCCGACGCAGCCGTACTGGCACTCTGCCGTGGCGCGGCAGCCGCCATTGCAGGCGACAAAGGCCGCCTTATAGGGGAAGCGTTTTTTGACAGCCATCTTACTTTCCCCTCCTTTCATACGGCGTGTTGGCAAGCGGGAGCTTTGTGCGGCGCTCACCGTCATAGCGGAAATAGGCGTCGGCAATGGCGGGCGCGGTGGGGATCGACGTGATCTCGCCGATGCCGATGGCGCCGCAGGCAACGTCGAGCCCCGGCTTATCGACCACGATGGGCACGATCTTCGGGATCTCATGCGCCCGGAACAGGCCGAGCTCGCCGTATTTTTCGATGGGCTTGCAGTTGCCGTCAATCGGATACTGCTCACGCAGGGCATAGCCCATGCTCATGACGACGCCGCCCTCGATCTGTCCTTCGCACGAGCGGGGGTTGACGGCCTTGCCGACGTCATGCGCGGCGACAAGCGATTCGACCTTTCCAGTCTTCCTGTCGACGACACACATCTGCGTGGCGTAGCCGTAGGCCACGTGCGAAACAGGATGCGGCACGTCCGCGCCGAGCTTATCGGTCTTTGCAAGATACTCGCCGTAGAATTCCTGACCGGCAAGCTCCGCAAGCGTGTGGGTTTCCAGCGCTGCGGCGAGCTTTTCGCAGGCCCGTCTGCACGCTTCGCCTGTCACGAGCGTCTGGCGGGAGCCGGAGGTATCGCCGGAATCCGGTGCGATCCAGGTGTTCGAGCGCTCATAGACGATATCGCCGCGCGTCAGCGGCGTATTCGTGACGATCATCTGCACGAGCACCGTGCCGACGCCCTGGCCGATGCACGAAGCGCCCGCGTAGATATGCACCTTTGCGTCGTCTTCCACGATCAGCTTGCAGCGGCCCCAGTCGGGGATGCCGACGCCGACGCCAGCGTTTTTCATCGCGCAGGCGATGCCGACGGGCTTGCCCAGTTTCATGGCCTCGTCATAATACGGCTTGACTGCTTCAAGCGTTTCAACAAGGCCCGTCTCCGCGCCGACGATCTGGCCGTTCGGCAGCTCCTGCCCGGGCCGGATGGCGTTGCGGTAGCGGATCTCCCACGGGGTGATGCCGACCTTATCGGCCATTTCGTTCAGAAGCGTCTCGGTGGCGAAGCACGTCTGCGTGACGCCGAAGCCGCGGAACGCGCCCGCGGGCGGGTTGTTGGTATAGTAGGCCGTGCCTTCGATCTCGAAATTCTGATAGTTATAGGGGCCGGCTGCGTGCGTACACGCACGCTCAAGCACCGGGCCGCCCAGAGAGGCGAACGCGCCGGTGTCGGAATAGACCTTGGCCTTGACGCCCTGAATGATGCCGTTTTCGTCGCAGCCCATGGTGAAGTCCATCCAGAACGGGTGGCGCTTGGGATGGATGAGCAGGGATTCGGGCCGCGTGAGCTTGACCTTGACGGTCCTGCCGGTCAAGTACGTGATGAGCGCGGCATGGTGCTGGACGCTCATGTCCTCTTTTCCGCCGAAGCCGCCGCCGACGAGCTGGTTCTGCACGCGGACCTTGTCAGAGCCGAGCAGGAGCTTGCACTCGTGCAGCGTTGTGTGTGAGGACTGGTCGGTCGAAAGCACCATCACATAGCCATCCGGGTCGATGTACGAGACGGCGCATTCCGGCTCCAGAAACGCGTGCTCCGTCCACGGCGTCTCGAAATGCTGCGAAATGACGTATTTGGAGGTTTTGATGGCCGTATCCGCGTCGCCGCGCGCGATATGCTTATACGCCTGCACGTTCGATTCTTCTTCGTCAAATACACGCGGCGCGTCCTCCGCCCACGCCTCGGGCGGGTTATGGACGGCGGGCAGCGGCTCATAGGTCACCTTTACGAGCTTTTTCGCCTTTTCCAGAATCTCAGGCGTTTCCGCGACCACGAGTGCGATCGCGTCGCCCAGATAATGCGTCAGCCCGCCGATGGGGATGAGCGAATACTGGTCGTGCTTCAGATGGCCGACCTTGTTTTCGCCGGGGATATCTGCCGCCGTAATGACGCGCACGACGCCGGGCAGCGCCTCCGCCTTCGACGCGTCGATGGCAAGGACTCTGGCACGCGGATACTGGCTGCGGACGGCGGAGCCGTAGCACATATCGGGCAGGTACCAGTCGTCTGGATACTTGCCGTAGCCCAGCACCTTCTCCTCCACGTCGATGCGGTGAACGCTCGAGCCGAGCTTCCAGTCGTTCTCCGACGGCTCCGGGATCACGCCCTCGCGGCGGCATTTTGCTGCCAGGCGTACGGCGTCCATGATCTTCACATAGCCCGTGCAGCGGCAGTAATTGTTGCGCAGGGCATAGCGGATCTGATCGTCTGTCGGGTTCAGGTTCCGGTCGAGCAGCGCCTTTGTGCACAGCACCATACCCGGAATACAGAAGCCGCACTGCACGGCTCCGGCCTCGCCGTAGGCGTAGGTGTAGAGCCTCTTTTCTTCATCCGTCAGACCCTCGACGGTGATGACGTGACGGCCCGCCAGCGAATCGGTGAACGGTGTGCAGGCGCGGATGGGTTCGCCGTCAATGAGCACGGTGCACGCGCCGCAGGCGCCCTCCGAACAGCCGTCCTTGACGCTTGTCAGGTGCAGCGTGTCGCGCAGATAGCGCAGCAGGCGCTGATTCTTCTCCACCGTGACTTCCGTTCCGTTTACAAAAAATACGGCCATGGCAAAAAACTCCCTTCATTTGAATCTCGGCTCTCACGTCACAGCCGCAGCTGTTCTCGGCACATGGCCACCGTAATTCCGAAGTTTCCCGGCCACGGGACATAATTCCTAAAAATCTTTTATCATTATACAATATTTTTTTGCATGTTGCAAGGAATGTGCCGCCGTATCGTTATTCTTTTTATAAATAACGGCAGGCGGCGGGGTTTATGCGGCACGATTCGGCAGGTTCTCCACAATTTCCACACGGTTGTCCACATCTTGTGTTTCCTGGCGATTTCCCGCCACAATTTATTGTGGCGGGCGTCCGTTTTTCGCGCGTTTTTGCGCCTGGCTTGTCCTACTATAGAGGTGTCAGAAGTCCTTGCAGAGGAGAGAAGCTATGCCAAAGACGAGAAGTCCGTCGGTACTGGGGTCTGGCCGGGTCCTGTATCTGCCGACAGCGCGGATCCGGCCCAATCCCATGCAGCCGCGCAAGCATTTTGATACCGGCGGCCTGCAGGAGCTGGCCGGGAGCATCCGGCAGTACGGCGTTCTCGTCCCGGCTATCGTCTGTCCCCGTGAGGG
>ENA-OROS01001168-OROS01001168.1-human-gut-metagenome-genome-assembly--contig:-NODE-1168-length-11618-cov-2.457580_pt1 | contig 11618 bp, 8 predicted proteins | sample MGYA00242134_ERZ509059 | MGnify/ENA primary metagenome ERZ509059 (study PRJEB26280, sample SAMEA2338753) | human gut metagenome | biome: human gut; feature: human-associated habitat; material: faeces... | reverse complement strand
ACCCCGCCGGTTTCCATTGAAAATATGCCGCTTTCACTGGTTGAACCAAAACGGTTTTTCAGCGCGCGCAAAACGCGGAAGGAATATGACCTGTCGCCTTCAAACTGCAGCACCACGTCCACCATATGCTCTAAAAGGCGCGGGCCGGCAATATTGCCGTCTTTGGTTACATGGCCGATGATAATAACCGCTATGCCTGTTGCTTTGGCAAAACGCAGCAGCTTTGCGGTACATTCACGCACCTGACCCACGCTGCCTGCCGCCGTTTGCAGTTCCGGATTATACATGGTCTGTATGGAATCTATTACAAGTATCTGCGGCTGTACTTCTTTGGCCTGCAAAAGCACGGCGTCCAAATCCGTGGCCGTCATTACCAGAAGCGCTGCCCCCGGTTTGCCGAGCCTGCGCGCACGCATTGCCGTCTGCGCTTCCGATTCTTCGCCGGAGACATATAAAACTTTAATATTGTTGGCTGCAAAGCGCATACCTGCATCAAGCAGCATGGTAGATTTGCCAATGCCGGGGTCGCCGCCCAAAAGCACCAGGCTGCCGGGTACAATGCCGCCGCCAAGCACGCGGTCAAATTCGTTGATGCCGGTTTTCAGGCGTTCAACTTCTGTAAGCATTACTTTATCAAGCGTTTTGGGCTTAGGCGCCTCCTGCGGCATTAAATAACTCTGCTGCGGTTTAACGGGCGTTTCCAGTTCTTCGGCCATGCTGTCCCAACTGCCGCACTCCGGGCAGCGTCCCAGCCATTTTGCCGAAGAATAACCGCAGTTCTGGCACACAAATTTAGTTTTTGTTTTGGCCATTATTTACCTCCGCCGGTTCAATTTCTTCATGTGTTACCATTACTTCTACTTTTTTAGGCATAAACCTTATTTTTCCATTTTCGTCCACACTGGCGCAAATCGTATCGCCTGCTTTAAACATTCCCGCAAGGTACAAATCACTTACAGGGTCTTCCAGCATTTTGCGCACTGCACGGCGCAAGGGCCTTGCCCCGTAACGGGTATCGCTGCCCTCTTTAACAAGCAGTTCGCGCGCTTCCTGCGTAATTTCCAAAGTCAGCCCGTTTTCTGCAAGTTTTGCGCGCAGCTCACGCAGCATATTTTTTATAATCTGCACCAAATCATCATAATGCAGGCTGTCAAATACGGTAATTTCGTCAATTCTGTTTAAAAATTCCGGACGGAACACATTTTTAATTTCTGCCAGTACTTTATCCTTGCGGCTGTTTTCTTCTTCCTCGCCGCCAAGGCTGAAGCCCAGAGGTTTTGTATCGGCAAGCATCCTTGCCCCTGCATTGCTGGTCATTATAATAACGCAGTTGCGGAAATCAGTGGTACGCCCCTGCCCGTCAGTCAGGCGGCCATCCTCCATAATCTGCAAAAGCAGGTTGAATACATCGGGATGCGCTTTTTCAATCTCATCCAGCAAAATAATGGAATAAGGCCTTCTGCGCACTGCATCGGTAAGCTGTCCGCCTTCTTCGTAGCCGACATAGCCCGGAGGAGCGCCGACAAGGCGGGATGCCGTATGTTTTTCCATGTATTCGGACATATCAAAACGTATTAAAGCACGCTCATCGCCAAACATATTTTCTGCCAGAGCCTTGGCAAGTTCCGTTTTACCGACGCCGGTAGGCCCAAGGAACAGGAACGAACCAACCGGTCTGTTTTTATCCTTAAACCCGGCACGCGCACGGCGGATGGCTTTGGAAACTGCTTCTACCGCTTCATTCTGCCCGATAACGCGCTTATGCAAATCAGCTTCCATGTGCAGCAGGCGTTCGGATTCCGTCTGTGTCAGTTTTTGCAGCGGAATGTTCAGCCATTGCGAAATTACCGAAGCAATGTCTTCTTCCGTAACTTCTGCACGTTTGCTGATTTCCCTGTCATAATTGCTTTTTTCGTAAGTAAGCGCCACTTCCAGAATGGCTTCATGGTCGCGCAGCTGCGCAGCCAGTTCGTACTGCTGGTTGGAAATAGCCTCGGCTTTTTCCCTGCGCACTTTGGCAAGTTCTTTTTCTTTTTCTGCCATCGGTATGGAAAGTTTATAATTTTGCAGTTTCACCCTTGCACAGGCTTCATCCATCAATGGCCTTGTCCGGCAGATTGCGGTCCGTAATATAACGGTTGGAAAGCCTTACAGATGCTTCAAGGGCAGAATCCGTTACATGCAGGTTATGGAATTCTTCATATTTTTTGCGCAGGCCTTTTAAAATAGCCAAAGCCGCTTCGCTGTCCGGCGCGGCTACAACAACCGGCTGGAACCTGCGTTCCAGTGCGGCGTCTTTTTCAATATGCTTGCGGTATTCGCTTAAAGTAGTTGCGCCAACAACCTGCAGTTCGCCCCTTGCCAGTGCCGGTTTAATGATATTGGCAGCATCCGTGCCGCCTTCACCGGCGCCTGCGCCGATAATGGTATGCAGTTCGTCAATAAATAAAATAATATCTTTATTTTCTTTTATCGTTTCCAGAATATCTTTCAGGCGTTCTTCAAAATCGCCGCGGTATTTGGCGCCTGCCAAAAGATAACCTATTTCCAAGGAGAACACAGTTTTGTTGCGCAGCAAATCCGGCACTTTGCCTTCCACAATACGCTGTGCCAGTCCTTCGGCAACTGATGTTTTGCCAACGCCGGCCTCACCTATCAGCACCGGATTATTCTTGGTGCGGCGGCACAAAATCTGAATTACTCTTTCAATCTCACTTTCCCTGCCAATAACAGGGTCAATTTTTCCTTCCGCAGCCAGTTCGTTCAAATTACGCCCAAAGTCATTTAAAACTTCCAGCGATGCTTCTTCCGTCAGCTCTCCGTAATCCGGCACTTCCGCTTCTTCAAAACCAGGCACGGCAGGCTGATGCTCGCGGATAGAGCGGATAATCTGCCAAACCTGTTCGGCGGTAATGTTAAACTCGCGCAGCACGCTGCCGCCCATGCCTTTATCTTCGCGCAAAATGCCCATCAGAAGATGTTCTGAACCAACCTGCGGCGATTTAAGCGTTAAAGCGGTTTCGGCGGCAATTTCCAAAGCACGTTTGGCTCGCGGCGTATAGCCGATAATTATTTGCAAATTACCTGCCGGGTCCATGCGTTTTTCAAGTTCTTCCGTTACGGCCACAGGATTAATGCCGAGTTTTTCCAGCACACGGATGCCGAAGCAGTCTTTTTCATTTAAAAGCGCAAGCAAGAGATGTTCCGTGCCGAGATGGTCATGCCCTCTGTCCAGGGCGCTGCGCATGGCGTTTTCTAAAATTGATGCCATGCGTTTGGTAAACCGGCGCATTTCCGGTTTTTTATTCTGTCCGCTGTTAAAAAGCAGCGTTTCCAGCAAATTATGCGCGTCAACGGCACGCCCTCCGCCGCTTATGGCATAAGGCATCAGTTTTTCCGCGCAGTCTGCACATAGCCATTTATCTATCTGTTTGTTGTTTATTACGCATACAATGTGTACGACGGCTTCTTTTTTGCCGCATTTTTGGCATAACATGTTCTTCACCTCACCTGCATCATCTTACTTATGGCATTCTGTAATACAGTTATTTTTTTCTTTTCATCAGCGTTAATAATATCAAGCATATATTTTAAAAGCACATACTCGCGTGCTGTAACCATGCCGCGCTGCGCCCAGTGCTCCAAAAGTTCCTGCGCTGTTTCGCGGCGTTTTTTTTCACGCTCCGGCGGCGTTACGCGCACAATGCGCACAAAGCCTCCGCTGCCGCGGCGCGATTCTACAAGATAGCCTTTTTCCGGCGTAAAACGCGTGCTTAAAACATAGCTTATCTGCGAAGGCGCGCACGATAACTTATCTGCAAGTTCGTTGCGCTGCACCATTACGGTATCTTCGCTATCCTCCAGCAGCTGGCGGATAATAAAGTTTTCTATTGCATCAGCAAGATTTCTCATATCCGATTACCCCATAAAAATAGATGTGTTTTGTTTTACATTTATTATATTTGACTTTTCGACTTTTGGCAAGGCATAAATAAAAAGCAGCGATGAACTTTTTGTAAATTACATCGCTGCCTTATGATTAAAAATTACAGATTTTTAACAAATTCGTAAGCAAACTGGCGGGCTGCTTCCACTTCATCGCCATTGGCGCGCCATTTGCAGTTAAAACCGGGCTGCAAATCGCAGCCTGCCGCCGTAAGCAAAGCCTCCATGTCTTTCTGTGCGCCGCCTGCCCAGCCGCAGGTACCGAATGCTGCCGCTTTTTTGCCTTTGGGCTGCAAACCTTTTAAATAAATCAGCATGCCGCCGATATTTGGCATTACGCCGCTGTTAAGCGTAGGCGAACCAACAAGCAGGGCGCTTGCTTCAAACAGTTCTGCCGCAACCGTACTGTACGGAGTTCTGTCCATACGCATCAGCTTAACGCCTGCACCGGCAGCAGCCGCGCCTTCCACCATAGCGCGCGCCAGTGCTTCCGTGCCGCCCCACATTGTATCGTAAGCAATAACAACGCTGCCGTCCTTAACGCCAACGCCCCACTCAGCATAGCGCGCCACTATTTCTTTAATCTTGCTGCGCCAGATAACACCATGTGCCGGAGCAATCATTTTAATATCAAGTGCGCTTACTTTTTTCAGCGCGCCGTCTATCAGCCTTGCATACGGCCACAGGATGTTTGCAAAATATTTTTTCGCTTCATAGAACAGTTCGTCTTCATTTACCAAATCATCAAAACGGTTGCTGTTGGCATAATGCTGTCCAAAAGCATCGTTACTGAACAAAATGCCGTCCTGCGGGCAGTAAGTCACCATGTTATCGGGCCAGTGCAGCATCGGCACAGGCACAAAAGTAAGTTTGCGCTGCCCTAAATCAATGGTGTCGCCTTCTTTAACAACCATAAAGTCAAAACCATCGCCGTAATGGCGCAAAGCCTCGTTTTTGCCCTGCATGGTAATAACAAATTTAGCGTTGGGCGCTGCTTTTAAAACCTGCGGCAGCGCTCCTGCATGGTCAGGCTCAACATGGTTTACAACAACATAATCAATCCGTGCCGGGTCGGTTACGCGGCTGATTTTTTCCAAAAGTTCTTCCGCATAACACGCTTTAACGGTATCAATAAGGCAAATTTTTTCGTCCATAATTAAATAACTGTTATAGCTTGCGCCGCGTTCTGTCTTATAACCGTGAAAATCCCTCACAGTCCAGTCAGTTACGCCCACGTCATAAATCTGAGGCGCTATTTCCATTGGCTTCATTTTGTGTACCTCCCTGGCTAAAATTACAAATAATTAAAAGATAAAGCCTTTAAATTTTTATCCAAAAACAGTCCCGCCTGATGGAAGCTGTTTAAAGTGCTTCTGTGCCCTATGCTGATAACGGTTGTCTGCGGCATTTTTTCGGCAAGCAGGGTATACATTGCCTTTTCTGTTGCTTCGTCCAGCGCCGATGTAGCCTCATCTAAAAACAGCCATTCCGGCTTATACAGCATTGCCCTTGCAAAAGCCACGCGCTGCTGTTCGCCGCCGCTTAAAACGTGCGACCAGTCCGCTTCTACATATAAATCATCCGCAAGATAACCTATATTACATTCTTCCAGCACGGCCTGCAGCTGCGCGTCGCTGCATTCCAGGCTGCCCGGGTACAACAGTGCCTCGCGCAGCGTGCCTAACGGAAGATACGGCCTTTGCGGAATAAACATGGTCTTTTGTGCTTCCGGCATGGCAAGCCTGCCTTTAACATAAGGCCATATTCCTGCCAGCACGCGCAGCAAAGTGCTTTTGCCGCTGCCGCTTGGGCCTTTTATCAAAACATTTTGTCCGCGCTGCAAATTAAAAGAAGCATTGCCAATTAGCATGCCGCCGTCCGGCAGGTTTACTTCCAACTCTTCGGCGGTAATTGCTCCCCCGGCAGCACTGCGCTGCAAATCCGGCTGCAGCTCTTCCTGCTTAACCTCGTGCATGTGCAGCCCAAAGCCGGTAAGACGGTTTACAACCGCCTGCCATTCTGCGATGGAAGCGTACATATCGACAAAATATGAAAGCGATTCCTGCACTTTGCCAAAGGCATTGCTCACCTGCATCAGCCCGCCAAGAGTAATCTGATGCGCAAGATAGCGCGGCATGGCCACTACCATCGGAAAAATTATGGCAATCTGGGAATAACCGGAGTTAATCCAGATAAGCTGTTTGCGTTTTTGGATGATTTTCCAGAAATTATCCAAAAGCAATGTGAAACGCTTTTTAAACACGCTGCCCTCACGCCCTTCACCGCTGTAAAAAGCAATGCTTTCGGCGTTTTCGCGCATACGCATCATGCTAAAACGGAAATCCGCTTCATAACGCTGCTGAACAAAGTTTAACCCCACCAGTTTTTTACCGGCAACATGCGTAACCCATGTGCCGAGCGCAGAATAAACAAGCGCAACCCATACCATATAACCTTCGATATGGAAGCTGTGACCCAAAAGCGTAAAATCAAGCGGGCCGGAAATCTGATAGAGTACAAACACAAACGATACAAAAGTACAAACAGCCTTTAAAATGCCGATGCTGAAAGTAAGCGTCATTTCAACAAACAGGCGCACATCCTCACTTATACGCTGGTCAGGGTTATCGGTATCAGCGCCGAAAACCTGCAAACGATAATAGGTTTTGTTGCGCAGCCATTCATCAATATACCTGTCCGTAAGCCAGCGGCGCCAGTTAATAATCAGCACCTGCTGTAAATAGAACGAATAAACCATCAAAATAATGTACAGAGCCGCAAGCCACGAAAAATGTATCAGTTCATCAAAAATTTTTTCGGTATCATAATTTTGCAGCGCTTCATAAAATACATTAAACCAATCGTTTATTAAAACTATAACATATACCACAGCCAGCGTCAGTGCAATAATGACAGCAAGCAGCGCATAGGCTTTCAGACGTTCTTCCGACTGCCAGTAACTTTTGGTTAATAACCATACGTTACGCAAAAAACGCCCCTGTTCTTTTAATCTGTTCAAAAAGCGTCCCCTCTATTTCAAATTAAGTTTGTTTACTCTAACTATTATACAACGCAAATTACAAAAATCCTGCCTTGGCAGATTGTAAAAAATTAATGTCTAAAATTTTACGCCGTCTATTTTAATTTCAGGTTCATAAAAAAATGCCCCGCTAAAAAGCGGAGCATTTTTCAGTTTAAGTTATTATTCTGCTTTATGCTTTTTGCTGAAGAGACGTTCTACTACAACAAAGCATACCGGAATAAGGAAGATACCGAACAGCGTGTTGAAAGTCATGCCTGCTACTACGGCATTACCCATGGATACACGCGCGCCTGCGCCTGCGCCGGTTGCAATGGCCAGCGGAACGCAGCCTAAAATAAATGCAAAGGAAGTCATCAGAATCGGGCGGAGACGGATGCGGGATGCTTCAATGGCAGCCTCTACAACGCCCATGCCTTTTTCCATATTCATCTTTGCATATTCAACAATCAAAATTGCGTTCTTGGCAGCAAGGCCTATAAGCATGATAAGGCCAATCTGCATGTAAACGTCATTTTGCTGTCCGCGCAGGTACTGGCCGAGGATACAGCCAAGCACGGCGGTCGGTACGGACAGCAGAACTGCCAGAGGAATAGTCCAGCTTTCATACAAAGCTGCCAGGCACAGGAATACGAAAATCAGAGAGATGATAAAGATTTGCGTAGAGCGGTTGCCTGCTTCAATCTGGTCACGGCTCTGGTCTGTCCATTCATAGCTGTAAGTTACCGGCAATGTTTCTGCCGCAACTTCTTCCAAAGCATCCATTGCCTGACCGGTGGAATAACCTTCTGCCGGGTCGCCTGCAATCTTAATGGCGCGTGCGCCGTTAAAGCGCGTCATAACAACGGAGCTGTTTTCATTTTCATAAGTTACAAGGGTATTCAGCGGAATCATTTCGCCGTCGTTGCTGCGTACAAAGAAGTAACGCATATCGTCAACGTTGGAGCGGTACTGGTGATCAGCATTACAACTTTCCATGTACGGCCGAAGTTGTTCAGGTCGTTAATTTCGTAACCGCCGAGGAAGGTCTGCAATGCGGAGAATACGCTGGATACAGGTACGTTAAGGCTCTGTGCCTTATCGCGGTCAACATTGAATTTATACATCGGCGTTGAAGTATTCAGCGTTGTATAAATCATGCCGACTTCCGGACGCTGACGCGCTTTTGCCAAAAATTCCTGCGCGCGTTCGTTCATTGTGCTTACATCTTCACCGGCAAGGTTCATAATGTACATACTCAAAGAACCGGTGCTGGAAGCGCCCGGCAATGCAGGCGGTTGGAACGCCATTACCGTAGCATCCGGATATTTAGGCCCTAAAGCCTGAATCATAGGAATAATATCCTGAATGGAGTTGTCGCGCTGGTCATAAGGTTTCATGGCAACAACAACCAGACCGGCAGATGCTTTTTGAGCACTACTCAGAATATCAACGCCGGAAACTTCCATAACATAGTCTACGCCCGGGAACTTCTGAACTTCCTTACTGAGTTCGCCCATAATCTGAATGTTGCGGTTACTGGAAGAACCTTCCGGAAGGCTGAAGGATACGGCGCTCATGCCCATATCTTCGTTAGGCACATAGCCGGACGGCGTAATTTTAAACATAACGCCGATTAAAATCAAGCCAACCAAGAGGCATGCCATAACTACTTTGGCATGGCGGATGCATCTTTCTACATTGGTTACATATTTTTCAAGGGTTCTGGAAAACCAGTTATTAAATGCGTGTACTGCTTTGCCGATAGGCCCTTTAATTTCCGCTTCGTCTTTTTTCGGTTTCAAAATCAGCGAGCACAGCGCCGGTGTAAGCGACAATGCTACAATTGCCGAAAGCATCATGGAAACGGAAATGGTAATTGCAAACTGTTTGTAAAGTTCGCCAACCGTACCGCCGGTAAACGCCGTCGGGATAAATACCGCCGCAAGTACGAAGGCAATGGCCACAACAGGGCCAGATACTTCGCTCATGGCGCGGTAGGTTGCTTCTTTAGGCGTAAGGCCTGTATCCTGAATATGATGTTCTACCGCTTCTACTACAACGATAGCATCATCGACTACAAGGCCGATTGCCAGGATAAGAGCAAACGCAGTTAAGGTGTTAATGGTAAAGCCCAAAAGCACAAAGGAAGCAAAGGTGCCGACAAGGGATACCGGAACTGCCAGCAGCGGAATCAGCGTTGCGCGCCAGCTTCCGAGGAACATAAAGATAACGATAATAACAAGTACCAGTGCTTCAAAGAAGGTATGTGCTACTTTTTCCAAAGATTCGGTAATAAACTGGGTATTATCCTGAATAATGGTCAGCTTCATATCAGCAGGGAAACGTTTTTCTGCATCTGCCAATACTTCGCGGATTTGGCTTACTGCTTCAATAGAGTTGGCATCACTGGTGAGGGATACCGGGAATACAACCGATTCACCGCCGTTCAGTCGGCTGAGAATCAAGTCGCTGCGCGGTGCTTCTTCAATGCGGGCAATATCTTTTAAATAAAGGTTCTGCCCATCAATGGAGCGGACAATAATATTGCCGAATTCTTCAGGCGTTTTTAAACGGCCCTGCGCATTGGCAGAATACTGTTTTTCCTGTTCGTCCACAGTCGGGCGTGCGCCGACGGTACCAACAGGTGCCTGAATGTTCTGCGTTTCTACCGCAGTTTCAATATCAGATGTTGTTAAGTTGAGCTGCGCCAGTTTTTCCGGGTTCAGCCAGATGCGGATGGCATATTCCGGACCATATTCATCAACGGTGGAAACGCCTTTTACGCGTTTAACAGCGTCGATGAAGTTAACGTCGGCGTAGGTTCTTAAGAACATACTGTCATAAGTGTTGTTCGGGGAAGAAAGTGCGAAATACATAATGGTTTCCGCAGATTCCTTTGTTGTGGTAATGCCGTATGCGGTTACTTCCTGCGGCATGGAACTGGTTGCCTGGGATACGCGGTTCTGTACTTCTACGGCAGCAATATCGGCGTTCTTTTCCAGGTTGAACTGAACGTTTAAGCTATACTCGCCGGTAGCGGTACTGGTGGAGCTCATGTCCAGCATGTTTTCAACGCCGTTAACCTTTTGTTCAATCGCCTGTGCAACGGATTCTTCAACTGTTTCGGCACTTGCGCCTGTATAGTTGGTAGATACGGAAACACGCGGTTTGGTAATGTTAGGATATTGAGCGATAGGCAGGCTGAAACCGGCAATTAAGCCCAGCAGCGTAATGAGTATCGCCAACACCATGGCAAAGACCGGGCGGTCAATAAAAAAACGTGCCATTCAGCTTACCTCCTTATTTTGCTGCGCCGTCAGCGGCACCTGCTTCCGACCTGTCAGCAGTGGTGTCAAGTTCGGCTTCCGTCATCGGCTCAGGGTTAACCAAAGCGCCGGCGGTAATTTTGCCGGTACCTTCAACAACAATGGTTTCATCGCCGTTAAGGCCGCTTTCAACCATCCAAAGACGTCCTACGCGAGGCCCAAGCGTAACTTCGCGCATTTCAACCTTGTTGTCTGCGCCGATAACATAAACAAATTTTTTATACATAAGTTCGGTAACAGCGCGCTGAGGAATTAAAAGTGCGTTCTGTCTGGTACCTGCGGTTGCCTGCACATGCGCAAACATGCCCGGCAGCAGTACGCGGTTCGGGTTATCAAACAGCGCCTTAATGGTAAGTGTGCCGGTGTTGTTGGTCAGCGCACGGTTAACTTCGGCAATACGGCCGGGAAGGTCATAAGTGCTGCCGTCGCTCAGAACAATGCTCAGATTTTCCAGCGGAGCTGCTTCGCCTCTTTCAACTGCGGAATTGGCAAGTTTCAGATATTCCGGCTCGGCAATGCTGAACTCTACAAATACCGGGTCGGTATTGGAGATGGTCGCCATAGTCGTCTGTCCGTCAGTAACATAGTTGCCTACTTCAAGTGCAGTGGTGTCGATACGTCCGGTAAACGGAGCGGTAACATTGGTTTCGCTCATATCAATCTGTGCGTTTTCCAAAAGCGCTTCCTGCGCGTTTACAGAAGCCTGTGCCTGGTCACGTGCCATAATGGCGTTATCCAGAGTCTGTTTGGAAACTGCATTCTGTTCATAAAGTTTGGTATAACGGTCTGCATCTACCGAAGCAGTTGCCAGTGCCGCACGCGCGTTGGCAAGGTTTGCCTGAGCCTGCAAAAGGTTAGCGCGGTAGGTACGCGGGTCGATAGTGTAAAGCACCTGCCCCTGCTGTACGGTATCACCGCCGTTAAAATACTTGCCGGTAATCTGTCCGCTTACCTGTGCTTTAAGCTCCATTTCCTGCTGAGCCTGCACAAAACCGGTATAGTCATATACCAGCGGCGTATCGCGTTTTATTACCTGCATGGATTTTACCAGCGTAGCCTGCGGTTCTGCCGCTTTTTGCTGCCCGCAGCCCGCAAGCGAAAATACAGTCACGGCAGCCAGAGCTGCAACGGCAGCCTTGCCGCTCCTGTTTTTACGCAAAAAATTCAACATAAATCTATTCCTCCTCCAAACTTAAGTTTCAAGTATTGAAAAAGACAAAAGGACATACTTAAACCAAAGTAATATAATTATATTCCACCAAAAGCGGAAACGCAAACCTTAATATAAGCAGATTTTATTAACTTTACTTATGATTGCTTTATTT
>ENA-OROS01001147-OROS01001147.1-human-gut-metagenome-genome-assembly--contig:-NODE-1147-length-11788-cov-190.067928_pt1 | contig 11788 bp, 16 predicted proteins | sample MGYA00242134_ERZ509059 | MGnify/ENA primary metagenome ERZ509059 (study PRJEB26280, sample SAMEA2338753) | human gut metagenome | biome: human gut; feature: human-associated habitat; material... | reverse complement strand
AGTAAGAACTAGACATTTTACATATTTATGTATATACATATAACCATAAAACCATATATACATATAACCATAAATATGTATAATTAAATTACTTTTACATTCAAAGTATTTTATATAAATTTACTTTTAAATTCAAAGTATTTACTTTTAAATTCAAACTAATTACTTTTAACTTCAAACTATTAACAATAAAAAAAGAATACCCAAGCATTACACTTGAGTATCCTATAAAAAGAGGGAGAAAATGTGAATTATATCTAATCACTATCGCTAGTGTTTAGACCCTATAAACTCAACAAATATCTGCCGAGTATACTCGCTATCAAATTTTATACGTTTTCTATCATATAAAACTATCAAGCGCTCCAATATATGCTTAGGTATTAACCTAGACTTATCTGTCATCTCGTTTATATTCCGACAAAATACCTTACTTGAATTTAATGTTTGCCTATTTTCAACATATATCACGTCACCGACATATAACGCAACTCTATATGTAGGCATATCCAACACACAAAATAAAGGTAAATTAGGTGGTTTTCTATCGTAGTACAAGTCATCCATCGATAAAAATTTGTTGGATGCTATTGTATCTTCGTATGGTGTATTTTTTATGATTTTACCTGATATGCTCTCAAATCTTCTATCGTTAAACTCTTTACTATCAGGTAAATATAACATACATGCTAACTTTTCTTTATTAAAGTAGTAACCGTGCTCTTTTATATTTTGAAAGAATAAATTTAATATTCTATCACCTTTATCCAGTGCATTCGCTAACATAATAATTACAGTATCCTTACTCAATCTGCATATGGTTTCAACTGTATTTACAAACTGCCTTGCTCTATCCCCTCGCACTACTTCACCGACTTCAGGGATAAATTCATCAAACACTATAGTTTTAATTTCGGTAAAGGTATTACCCTTTAATTTGTGAAATGTAGAAAGTGCCATTAAATATCCTGCGTGCTCATACGGTATATCCTCTTCACTATCATCAAATAGTTTATAATTGATTGTACCATCACCACTTATTTTTATACTGTATCTTTCGTTAAATGTGTTTGCGTTGACAATATCTTCGTAAAATTTATAGCCATCAAATTCCTTTAACGTATCAACAGCACTTTCGGTTGGTCGTATCCAAGTAAATTTTTTCTTTTGTCTAAATAACCGTTTTAAACAATATCTTTTAGCCCAAAAACTTTTGCCTCTACCTCTTGCACCTACAATAATGAATATTCTATATCCACCTGAATAATAACTAAACAGGTGATTTGCATTTAAATATATATTGTCATACTTCATATATGTTATCACCTCGAAATTAGAGATGTAAAACTGTTATACGCAATCACCCGCCGGCAATTGCTATTACTATAAATGCTCACTCCTCGTGATACGTACGCATCATCTAGTGTATAACTTAAGTAATACACCCACTACTATAATTATACACTATTTATTCTTTTTTGTCAAATCATTAAACTTATCCTCAATCTCATCGAGTTTTTCATCTAATTTTTCTTCATTTTCTTTACCGAGTTTTAGTTTAGCATATAGTTTTTTGATTAGTGGTATAATTAAACAATTCATAATTATAACGATAAACGCTAGTATTATCTCTTCCCAAAATTCATTAGTAGGAATAAAACTTAAAATAGTAAAATCTAATAATGATTTATATATATTATTCATTTAATCAACCTCCGATATTCCTATACATAAACCTGTGTTAACAGTAATTCCGACAAAAACACCTTTTTCAAACGGTGAGATTGTTAATTTAAGTGAACCAGCACTACCTGTGTAACTACCCATTGTTAACTGCCAAAATTGTACTGTATTTTTAAAAGTTGATAAGGGTACTAATAATTGAAATACAGGTAAACCAAAGATACTACTGAATTTAAATGTACCGTTTGTAGTTAAAGTATTAGTATATAAATTACTTACATTGTTATTTGTTATAGTTATATTATTATATTGTCCTGTATCAATATTTAATGTTTGATATATGCAATTATATGTATCCTGTAACTGTATCAATAATGTTTGTAAACTTACATTAAAACCTGTATCTGCTGTGAAAGTTCTCGAGCTATCTAAATTATATTCGCATAGCAATTTAAACGGGATATATTGTATTGTTTCAACGTTTGTGTTAATGGTAACCTTACTTAAAGCACTCCCTTGAGTAGGGTTAACAACTGTAGTTCCATTATCCGTTATATTTACCGTTTTTTCTTCTGTTGGTGTAGACGGTACCGCAACATCAACAACCACTTCATTTAATACTTTACCTTCGTCAGGGTATATATTTAAAATTCGATTTTGTGTAACTCTAAATGATTTCGACTGCTCCACCTTAGGAAGAGGTGCACTCCCTTCAATTCCTAATATTTCAACCCCTGTTTTGATATTTTCACTTTTTAGATTATCATCAACGATTTCAACATAGTCAGCATCACCAACGGGTATTAAACCGGTTTTATCGATTTCTAAAACGGTATACTCATTTTTAGTTGCATTGCTATATTTGATGAATAACCATTTAAAGGAATTTAACATATCATTCTTTTTCTGTGGCGTCATAAACTGTTGTGATGCTTTATACCATCCGATGCCATTACTAATAATTTCAACAATGTTTTGATTAGTTGTACCTGTTGCAAACTGTGTTTGTGTAGCGGTTTGCTGAAGGTTTTCATTAACAGGATAAATTCCTGTGTTTAACTGTTTACTGAATGATTTGTTTTTATTGGTTTCATCTGTTATAGTTTTAAAATATTCGATATTTGCCTTACACCAACTAAAGAAATCAAAACCAATCTCTTGTATTTGGTTTGTAAAATTATCCTTAAAGGATGCTATCCCTTCTTCTGAGTTTTCAAAGCAAGCATTACTATTTTTAAACCGTCTCCAAATCGGCGTGAAAATGTATACTCCGAACTCAGTCGGTAAAATATAGTCTTCGTCTAACATTTCGTTGACAACCAATATCATTTGACTAATAAATGTATTGATATCGGTATAAATATCAATTAAATTAAATGTTAATTTTTTACTCATTGTTTAAACCTCCTTTGCTCGTCATTCCTTCACGTTCTGCGTATGTACTATCTTCTATATCGTTGTTCGGTGCCTTATTTTTATACGGTTCAACGTTTATTTCGACAGTAATTTTATTTAATATGTTACTATATTCAGGATAAATTTCCTTTAAATTTTCTAGCCATTCTTTTCTTAATTGTAAGCCTGTCTCAAGGATAAGGTTTGTTTGGTATTCATTACCTGTTAACTCACCCGTTGCAATGCGTTCCATTTTTTCAAACATTCCGTTATTTTTAATACCCATATTATAACAACGGTAGTTATTGAGAGAAGAAAATAACTGCATAATTTTTTCAACTTCTAACTCAATTCCTGTGTTAAAGATTGAATTTTTCATATTGCCATCATTTACGGCAACTATCACTGGCTCATCACTATTAATGGATGAGTAAATGTCTTTTCTTGTTTGCTCTACTTGGTCCTCGCTCTCAACACCGTACATTAGTTTTTTCACGGCGTTGATTAGATTAATTTCGCTTTTAGATAGAATACTTGACATATACTCTATGATATCCCTTTGTAAGACAATACGAGGTACAACCATCCCAGAATTTAGAAGCGGGCTTCTGTCGTGTAAAATTACTGCTTTTGCATTTTTATTTACTTCACCATTCGGGTAAGTTGTAAGCGGTTTGATAGGGAACGGTTCTCCGTTTACTGCAACAGGTTGTACTTCTGTTGGATATCCAAATGTATTTAAATCACCGCTGTTTGTGAATGGTAAAACATAAAAATTACCTCCGTTGAAAAAACCACATAACGAACCTCTATAATATAACATTCTTTCAATATACATCGGTGGGATATTTTTTGGCAACCCACTCCATTTATAACGTGATACAAATTGTTGCACATCCAAATCAATTAAGGAATTGGTATAATCTCTGTTAATTGGTTGACCCAATATTTTATAACTACCTAATCTCTTTTTTAGCATTTCAATTTGTATTCCTTGATTTTTTATCATTTCTTCATAAGTTAAATATTTCTTTTTACCCATTAAATGTCTCCTCATCTATCATATTCTGGATATTATTTTCATTAAAGTTATTATCATTTAAGGTATAAGAAGTTGTGTTATATCTTACTAATTTACACCCGTCAGTAAATAACCTTGATAATTTATCCAATTGCTTATAATCTAACAAACCCGCGTCCTTCGGTTGATTTGGTTGATTATAATATAAATCAAAATCACCTTCAACATATTTCAAGTATGTTTTATCGTATTTATTATTGGTAATATTTATATATTTGTTTACATTACTACTAGAAATATATTTATTTAAATGTAAACCCTTATATAAAAAATTACGTAATAACAATTCCTTTTGTAGTTCTGTTGCAGAATACCACACTAAATAAACACGTGGTTTTAGTACACTATTATATAACATAATATCACTTGATACCTGTATTAATTCATCAGGTGAATTTTCAATGTTTTCAAGTTGATAATTTAAATTTCTTTTTGCGGTAGCAAAGTCCATTGCACCTGTTAACAAGTTAGTTCTAAATGACGTAGCGCTCGCATTAACATCTTGTGCTGCTTGAAGTAACGTTGGTTCACTGACTGCTTTTTCGGCTGATGAACCTAATGAACTAAAACCTTTTACGATTATTTTGGATAAATTATTTTTTAGTGTATTCATATTTGATTTGTACCAATTGGTATTACTACCTAAAAAACGATTGAGAGCATCTATTGTATAAGAAAGGCTAAAATTCATAGAACCGACTAAATAATTCATTTGATTGGATGGAACATTTTTATATAGTGAATTACTTGAATTAGATGCAAAATCTACATAATACGTGGATGTTTCTAATAATTGTGGCATCACAACTTTAAATAGTAATTGTGTGTAGTTACCTAACCATATCAAATTTAAATTTTTTCTATTACCCATAAAATCGTTAATCGCAAGAATATTGGTATTACCTGCTATGTAGGGGTTTTCAGTTGTAGCTAAATCATCGTTAGTAAATGTATAACTACTATCATACATTTTTGGATAACCTGTGAAATCTGTTGTTATAGGGTTGGATATAAAACTTCCGTTTAAATATTTTACGTAAAAGAAACCTAAACCTGTACCATATGTATTTGCAAAAGTTGTATTACTAATAATTAAATTTGTATCATCTATCGATGCACTACCAGCACGCATAAACATAGAATAAGGATAACATTTGATAGTATATATTTTGCTTTGGTCGATAGCATTAATAAAGGTGAATAAATTTTCAAGGCTTATTGTTTCATCATCTAAACCCGTATTCCTATTGATTAATTTATACACGTTATTCGGTATAAATGGACAAGATAGTACCGCATATGGTAACGACATACCTTCATACGTACTTTTGTTTAAAACAATCGATTTTGTATCAACTGTATAGGTATCAGGTTGCAAATAAACAACAACCCAAAATCTAACATTATTGTTTAGCCAAGTTGTTAATGTTTCTAAACCATAGTTTTGCTCGATTGCTTTCAAACCTCTCGTTAGAGGCATCACAATTTCTTCACCGATAGGAGTATATAAATCGGTGTCACCGTTAATAGAAAAATTCGCATTCCCTGACGTGTTTAAAATACTATCGTATGCATACCCGTATCTTATGAATGTTTCATGTGATTTTAACAATGATACATTAATATTTGAGGTTACATCGAATGATGACTTAATTATATTATATATTGTTTCTACTGCTTCAATACGTACTTTTTTAGATGATACATATGTTAATTTTTCAATTCGATATATCCGATAATTTTCATCTGTGCTATCAGAAAAATACACAGCATTATATTTATTCCATAAAACGTTAAAGAACGAGTTGTCGTCTATATCAATGATGAACGATATAGAGGTCGGTTCTACATTTAAATAATTTCTGTTGTATGTGATATTACTAATAAAATTCACGTTAATTATTTCAACTGAATTATATATACCAGTATCTTTTACCTCTTTACCATTTGTTATCAAATAATTTTTATTTAAAAACGGTATATTTGCTAAATATATATTAAAAGGAAGTGCCATAGTAGCACCTCCTATTCAATATGAAAATTAGTACATTCAATTAAAACTGCAGGGGCACGTTCTATTTGGTCACAGTAGTAAGAAAAATGCAAGAAGTCCTGTTGATTTAAGTTAGATGCATCAAAGAATGAAGTTGCTACTTGATAAAAGTAACCATATTGAATTTTATCTTTTGATAACACTAATACTTTACCATCGCCGATTGCTTCATTTTCGATAAAATTTACGTTAATTTTTTGTGTAATTTTATTCGAGTTTAGCAATGTTGCTAATGTATCAACATCCATTGAGGCCATTGTAGATGGTTCTACAAGACATACAATATTATCAGGTCTTTCGTATGCCTTGAATGTGTCATTACCGGTTGTTACATCCGTCACATTGAGTTCGTATCCTAAACCTAACATTTGAATAACTGTTAAAATTGTACGATAAATTAAATTCGTGTTATAGGTTCTAATCGCATTTAATTCAACCGCCGTTGGGTTTGCTGTAGGTTTTGCTAAACCTGTAACGGTTTGCGTAGTAGGGTTATTTGTTAAAATTTTAGCAATAACATTTTCGATATCTGATTTTAATTGCAAGCGTTTTGCAACTCTCATATTATTTAATAAATACGAGATAAGAGTTGCCATCGCATATTCATCCTCAAAACCACCGCGCATTAGGTATCTATTCACTGTTAATTGAATATATTTGAATTTTGTAACGGGGATATATTGTTCTTGTATAACAGGTAGAACGCTTGTTAATAACGTGGATGAATTTACAACTAAATCTTTTACAACAGGTAAATCACTAGTTAAAACGAGTTTACCATCTCCGTTTATCGTGTCATCACTTCTAAAAGCATTCAATAAAGCGTCAATATTATCACCCAAATGATAGTTATCCTTGTAAAAAGTATAACATATCAAATTTGATAGTGTGCCAACAAATTTATTGGCGTTTAAAGTAATTGCCATATACTATTTTACTCCTTTCATAATTGTGGGTAGTATGTAATTCTGCACCATTTGTTGTGCAGTTTTGTCATCTTTTTCATCGTTGATTTGCTTTAAAAATGACATTACCTCTTGCTCAGTTGAAGGAGAACCACCAAATATACCATAATATTCTGATGGTTCGCTTTTTTCTTTCATCTCTGTTAATGTTGAATACATCCTACGACATATTTCAACATTAGTTAATATTTTTTTAGTTTTTTTGTCTCTCATCGGTTTAATAATCATTTTCCATACCTCCTAGAAAATCGTAATCATCGATATATTTATCCTTTTTATTTTTTAATTCTTCCTTTATTTTGTCGATGTTTTCTTCTAATTCTTTTTTTTCGTTTTTTAGTCGGCTATTCTCATTCATCAACTCGTTATACTTACCTTGTAACTCTTCTAAATCCATACTATCACCATCCTTATTATATCATATTTTTTTATTTTTGTAAAGAGTTTATCTATCCTTAAAAGTAAAAGTGGTATCTGCTAAAATTAAACCGCCTTTTACACGTACAGGACGTAGTTTACCTGTAAATGTTTCACCAATTTTAAAGTTATCTAAGTTAATCTGTTTTTTAACTTCATCGGGTGCACCACACGCTTTTATCAATACGCTATCATCATTTAACACACCATAATATGTTTTTTGTGCAATGACTTTGAAAAGTTTATATTCTTTTTCCAAGTCCCAAGCGCCGAGTTTCTTTTTATCCACTTCTAAACCTACCGCATCTTCAACCGTTGTAATCGAGTCAGTATCACAATACACAAAATTATCGTAGTTATTTTGTATATTAATATATAAATCATAACGCGAATATGCAGTTGTTAACGATGCATTAATTGTATATATTGGTTCGTCAACTATTTTATTAATTGACTTAAAACATAATATACCCTCGCTATCAAGATAGGGTTCTATTACATAATGCACGGGGTTTGTTGCCCATTTACCATAAAATGAATTTAAACGAAGTTTAGCTAGTAGCCGTTTTGCACCCTCACTATTTTGTTTTAGGAGATAGTTTGTGTCGATAAACTCGGTAAAAAGTTTTGTTGAACCTCTAAACATTAAATAGTCTATAAATTCAATATACTGAATATCGTACGCATCAAATAGAATTTTCATATCCACCATAGTGAGGTATAGTTCGATAATTTCATCTCCTGTATCTTCTATATATTCATTTTTCAGTTGCAAAAAGCGTTTTAACATCAAACAAGGGATATGGTTATCCTTTAACTTAATTTGGCATTTGATGTGTTGGATATAGACGGGATATTTTTTATTTTCTACATATTTACCGTCTCCTTTAATAGGGACGCCATATGCAAATAATTCTTTCTCCATCTTGGATGGATACATCGAGTTTTTATCGTAACATTTACAGTTATATAGCAGAATATTTTTATATTTTTTATTCACAATACATAAACCCCCTAAATATGATTTTCTGATATAGTCATCAATATCTTTATCCAGTACAGGAAATAACTCAGCAAATGTTTTCTTTGTCATTGTCTTTTTATATGCTTTGAAACTGTCACTTGCTGAAGTTAGGGATGACATACCCTCCTTGTGGAACTCTTTCAAAACGCGAGCCATAATCTCAGTATCATGTTTGATATATTCTATCTCTTCATCCGTTGGGATATAGCCTATCGGACGATGCATTTTATAGTCTATTTCACCTTTTAATATTGGTAACTTCCAAGATTTGGCGATTTCACCAACGGATGAAGAAATTTTTTTCTGACTATCTCGAATTTCAATTTTACTATTATTTTTATTTCTTATTGTAATAGAAAAAAACTGCTTTCTACTATCAATTAAAGAATTAAAATAATAGGGCTGTATTTCTTTAAACGGTTTATCTGACCAAGTATAACCGTGTGTTAATAAATACGAGATTAAAAAAGAACCATCAAACTTTAGATTATGAAAGTAATAAATGACGTCATCTTTTATTTCATCGAAAACGTAGCGAAATAGATCATCTAAGGTGGTTCCGTAACGATGCTTGAAGGTATCGCAAGAGCAGATATCCCATAACCACACACTTGTCTCTTTATTAGCTAAGTCTATGTTAGAGTTCCGAGTTTCAAAATCAATTGTATAAATGTTTTTAACCTTGTGCATATGATTTTAAAATTTCTTCGAAATCTTCTTTTTTTTCAAACAATAATGAAAAAGTTGTTTGAATATCACCGACTTTGGGCGAGGGGGTGAATAAAGTGTACAATACGCTAAAATCATTGAATAATTCAGCGAACTGTTCGTCCGTTAAATTATTAATGACATCCGAGTAATCGACATTAAAAATAGTATCCAAATTTTTTACAAGATTATCCTTATATCTATTTATAAACTCTTCTTTAGAAGTATTTACGAATGTTTGCACTCTTGATAGTCTATCTTTGAAAATAGCATAGTTATCGATGGTTTTCGTATTCATTCGATAACCTTTGCTAATATTACTATAGAAACTATCTTTTTCAATTTTTTTATTAGCCTCTCTTATAAAATTACGATAATCTCTTATTTCATATCTAAATTCTTTTGCTTTTGTTTTTGACATTGTGCCTTTTAACTTTTCGAAGAGTATTTTTTCTTCTCCTGTTAACCTAATTCTTTTTCGCATAAAAACCCCCTAAAACGGGAGTTTATCAACATTATCAGATAGGAACTTGTTTAACTCCTTATCGTTGGCTTCTTTAATCGCTTTTATTTTCTCTTCATCTATTTCATAATCTTCTACTCTACCAACCCAAATAACATTATGGATGTAGATATTATCGTTATCTTTTGATTTTTTGCGTTCTTTCGCAAAATTAATCTCGTTGTATTCAGCATATAGAACGTAGTGACCCTTTTCTTGCGGTCTACATAAATTAGTTTTTTTAAATTTTACAATGAAATAATCATTGTTTTTATTTTTAGTATAATAAGTGCAAAACTTATTATTATCCGTGACTACTTCTCTAACTGAAACCGGTAATCTAACCAAGTTGTAGTCTTCTCTTAATTTCTGTGTATCTAAACCTCTTAAATTTTCATTTTCTTTTTTTAGCATTTTTTTAAATTTCCTTTCTTTTCTTTAATTTTAATTCTTCTTGATATTCTAAACAAATCGGGTATTCAAAGATACCCACAAAGTATTTTTTACCATCGTCATCATATCGTGATAACGAACATAAACTCTTACGCTTGCTATAACTTAAAGTATAAAACGAGCCGTTTATATGAAATGAAACGGTGTTGTTTCTTCTTAAGCAATCATAAGACTTCTTATCTAAAAAAATTTGCATATCATTCACATTTTCTTCACCTCCTTTAACATAAATTTTCTTGGAAGAAATCTCTTGTTTCTTCCAATAATGCGAATAAAACTTCCCATTCTAAGATAGGTAATTCTAAAACTAACTCACCTATCTTGTCGAATGGATGAGGTTTATCGGTTTCAAACTCAAGAAATGTAAATACCCTTGATTTATTTCTACGGATATCAACGAAGAAAAACTCCGTTTTAGATGTAACTGTTTCTTTAAAAGCATCTACAACGACTTTTGAAATCTTATGTATAAACTTTATGATGTCGTGTGGTAGAATTGGCGTATACGATGTTAAACGTATACCCCCTACAACATTTAATTCAGATTTATATTTATCTGAAATTAAAGCATATATATCGCCTCTATTATTTCTTAAAATATGAAGGTATAATGTATACATATATTCACCCTCCCTCCCCTTTTTTTAACTTAATGAAAAAGAATAAATTTTGTTAGTATTTTTTACGAGTTTCAAACAATTTTCAAAATATGTTTGTTTTTCTTCGTCAACGAAAATTATTTCATTTTCGCTAACGCGGTGAAATTTTATTCTTTTTCTATAATTATATTTAGAAATGTCGTCTGTTTGAACAATTTCTATATATTCTCGATAGCCCACGCGACCCCATCTGTTGATAGGGTCACGCTTCAAAATAGAACGGTAATACATACCCATTATTGACACCCCCTTTTTTTAATCTTCCGTGTCGTAGTATGTGATTTGGATACCCATATTTAGGGCTTTTGAAATTAAATCTTGTGACCTTTTGGTATTTACGGAACAACTTATTGATATAAAACTGTCGTAAACAGATATATCATCTACTAGCACACCCGTTTTTTTTAATTCCTCAAATTCATCGGCTGTACATTTTATTGAAAAACACCTGTAATTAATTGCACCGAAAATCGTAACTTTTTTTACGGTTTTAATATTAAATAATCTCATTTTTTCTCCTTCTGTTAGCAGTGGCTAACGTGATACACACTGTTGCTCACCACACACTTATATTATATCACGATAATAAAAATAATGCAATAGTTTTTGATATGAAAACGTTTTCATTTCATAAATATTTTTTATAGTATAATTACATATAATACTTTTAAATTAAAACTAATTAAAAATACTTTGAATTTAAAAGTAATTTAATTATACATATTTATGGTTTTATGTATATATGTATTTATGGTTTTATGTATATATGTATTTATGGTTTTATGTATATATGTATTTATGGTTTTATGTATATATGTATTTATGGTTTTATGTATATATGTATTTAT
>ENA-OROS01001146-OROS01001146.1-human-gut-metagenome-genome-assembly--contig:-NODE-1146-length-11793-cov-2.415659_pt1 | contig 11793 bp, 9 predicted proteins | sample MGYA00242134_ERZ509059 | MGnify/ENA primary metagenome ERZ509059 (study PRJEB26280, sample SAMEA2338753) | human gut metagenome | biome: human gut; feature: human-associated habitat; material: faeces... | reverse complement strand
AAGCAAATTTTCCCAACCGCCTATTACAATCCGCCCGCCGTTTTCAGCAAGCATTTTTTTTAAATCTGCGTCAACTTCATGTTCAGCATCGTTATAAAGCAGCACACGTTCGCCATGGCGCGCCAAAATATCCGCTGCGCCGCAGCCGCTGATGCCGATGCCGTAAACAAGTACCGCTTTATCCAAAATTAAAATCCTCCGTTTCCGTTAAGCCAAAGCATAACGCCAAATACGCATAACAGGCAGCTTGCCGCAAAAAAACGTTTAACTATTTTGGTTTCTTTCCAGCCGCCAAGTTCAAAATGATGATGAATCGGCGTCATGCGGAAAATACGTTTGCCGCCGGTAAGGCGGAAATAAGTAACCTGCATGATAACAGAAGTTGCTTCCATAACGTAAATGCCGCCCAAAATTACCAGCAAAAGCTCTGTATGCGTTAATAATGCCAGCGATGCCACGCCGCCGCCAATAGCAAGTGAACCCGTATCGCCCATAAATACTTTGGCCGGATAATGATTAAACAGCAAAAAGCCGAGGCACGCACCGGTAATTGCCAGTGCAAATACACTCAAATCAAAATGCCCGGTGTTATAGGCAATAAAAGCATAGGCAACAGTTACAGGCACGGTAACGCTTGCAGCAAGGCCGTCAAGCCCGTCTGTAAGGTTAACGGCATTAGTTGTGCCGACAAGCAGTAAAAACACCAGCACATAATACAGCCAGCCCAAAGGCAGCATATATTCCGTGCCGGGAATTGCAATGCTCAAATCGCCCTGCACATGGGTTTCAATATAATAAACATACGCGCCTGCCAGAACGAACTGCATAAAAAACTTTTGTGCAGCCGTTAAGCCAAGGTTGCGTTTCATAACAACTTTAATATAATCATCCACAAAACCAATAAGCGCATGCCCGAAAGTTAAAAGCAGGGCAATGCACAGTGCCGGTGTAAAATTGCACCATACGGCAACGGCAACAACCATCGCCAGCAGCATCATAATGCCGCCCATAGTCGGCGTACCGCTTTTTTTCATATGTTCTTTGGGTCCACATTCACGGATGCTCTGCCCGAAGTTAAGTTTATGCAAAAGAGAGATAAAGCTGCTGCCGGTAACGGCGCATACAGCAAATGCCGTAGCCAGCGCGCCTAAAAGAATTATCATAGGTTATTCAACACTCCGTAATTATTTTTTCAAAACAAGGTCAATCAATCCATCTACCTGCATGGAGTGAGAACCTTTCAGCAAAATTATATCATTATTGCGTACGATGCCGCTCAAAATTTTGGCAGCTTCTGTACGGTTCTGGCAAATAAAGGTTTTTACGCCGCCTTTTTGCGCCGCTTTACCGGTATTAACTGCTTCTTTGCCATAGGTTATTAAAATGTCCACGCCTTCTGCCGCAGCCATTTCGCCAACTTCTGTATGTGCAGAAACCGAAAGTTGCCCCAGTTCCAGCATATCGGCAAGCACTGCCACTGCCCTCCCGCCTTTGGCTGCTTTTACGGCGTGCAGGGTTTTAAGCGCACTTGCCATAGAAGCAGGGCTGGCGTTATAGGCATCGTTAATAACAGTTACAGCACCAAGCTGCACAATTTCCTGGCGTTTGCCTGTAAGTTTTACATTTTTTAAAGCCAGTTTAATCTGTGCCAATGGAACATTAAAAGTTACTGCTGCTGCAACAGCCGCCAAAGCATTATACACATTATGTTCACCAAGCAAAGGTAATTCTATATGCTCGCGCTCTCCGGTTTTAGTGCATACACAGTCAAATTCGCTGCCGCCAGCATTAAGCACAATGTTTTCTGCATACACGTCTGCATTTTTACCGCAGCCGTAAGTTAAAACCTGCGCAGCAGTTTTTTCCGCCATCCGGCATACAAATTTATCATCTGCATTTAATACTGCAAATTGCTGTTCCGTTAATCCTTCCACAATTTCGCCTTTGGCTTTGGCAATATTTTCCATGCTGCCCAAAAGTTCCATATGTGTTTCGCCTACATTCGTTACAACGGCAACATCCGGGCTTGCCAAACGGCAAAGAGCTTCAATCTGTCCCAAACCGCGCATACCCATTTCCACAACGGCAATTTCCGTATCCAGGGTAATATTCAGCAATGTTTTGGGCAAACCTATTTCGTTATTAAAATTAGCTTCTGTTTTTACAACATTATATTTCTGCGCCAGGCAGGCGGCAATTAAATCTTTGGTAGATGTTTTGCCATTAGAGCCTGTTACGGCAACAACCTTTAAATTTTTCTGTTTATCGCGCCATGCTTTGGCAATAAGCTGATAGGCTTTTAATGTATCATCAACTTTAACTGCAATAGCATTTTGCGGCAAACCTTCAACATCATGGCTTATTACAACGCCTGCTGCACCAAGTTCAAGGGCTTTTAGGCAATAATTATGTCCGTCAAAATTTTCGCCGCTTAAAGCTACAAAAAGTTCGCCTTTTTTTATGCTGCGGCTGTCGGTATTAATGCCGCTGAACTCTGTTTCTGCTGAATTTTGGCAGCTTCCTCCGGTTGCAGCCAGTATTTCCTGCAAATTAAGCATTTTATCACCTTTTATTCTGCCAATATTCCTGCACCACTTCGCGGTCATCAAAGTGGATTGTTTCGTGGCCGATAATCTGATAATTTTCGTGGCCTTTGCCGGCAATAAGCACTACGTCATCAGCGGCAGCATGTTCCAGCGCATAGTTAATTGCTTCGCGCCTGTCGCTTAAACGCACGCTTGTTTTGCCTGCCGGTATATTCTGCAAGGCAGTTTCAATCTCATCAATAATCAGTTCCGGGTCTTCCGTGCGCGGGTTATCAGAAGTTACAACAACGTTATCTGCCAAATCAAGCGCAATTTTACCCATAATCGGGCGTTTTTTATTGTCGCGGTCGCCGCCGCAGCCAAATACAACCCAAAGTTTGCCTTTTGTAATGCCGCGTGCGGTTTTCAGTACGTTTTCAAGTCCGTCCGGAGTATGGGCATAATCAACAATAACTGTATACGGCTGCCCTGCTTCTACCAGTTGGAAACGTCCGGGCACACCGTCGAACCCATCCAGAACATCCATAATTATTTCCGGTGCAATCTTTTCTGCCAGCATTGCGCCAACGGCAGACATTACATTATACACGTTAAATTCGCCGGTAATTTTCAGCACCAAATCCATATCGCAGGCAGGCGTATGCAGCTTAAGCGCCATTTGTTTTGCCTGCACATCAAAACTTACAGGATAAATATCATAATCTTTGCTTTCGCCATAGGTAATTACCGGCACTCTGGTACGTTCTGCAATAACTTTGCTGCTTGGGTCATCCATGTTCAGCACCGCAGTTTTGCCTTCTTTATTGCCGTCAGTTAAATGTTCAAACAGCAGGCTTTTGGCATCGCGGTAATTTTCAAAGGTTTTGTGGAAATCCAAATGGTCCTGTGTAATATTGGTAAGCACCGCCGTATCGTATTCAATGCCGGCAACACGTCCTAATGCCAGAGCATGGCTCGATACTTCCATTACTACATAATCACAGCCGCGCTGCTGCATTTTATACAAAGTTTTCTGCAAATCAACAACATCCGGAGTTGTATTATGAGATACGGTTTCTTCATCTTCTATCATAATGTTGATAGTGCCAATCATGCCTACTTTATATCCTGCTTTGCGCAGAATAAGGCGGATAATATTGGTGGTTGTGGTTTTGCCGTTAGTTCCGGTTACGCCAATCATGCGCATTTTTTTGCCGGGATAATCAAAAAAATAAGGGGTCACTAATTCCATGGCCCTTCTTGTATCGCTGACTTTAACAAGCGTCATACCTGCCGGGCATTCAACATCGTCTTCAACAATCGCCGCCACAGCGCCTTTTTCGCTTGCCTGTTTTAAAAATTTATGCCCGTCCACAGTTGCGCCTTTCAGGCAAATGAACAAACTTCCCGGCACAACAATGCGGGAATCGGCAGTTATATCGGTAATGGTTTTGCCTGCTTCGCCCATAACTTCAGCATTAGGCAGCAACTTCAGCAAATCCTGCAAATTCTTTTCCATCCGGATACCTCCAAAAGTGAAACGGCAGCCTTAATACACTCAGGCTGCCTCCCATAAAATTTTATATTATTATACCATATATCGCAATAGAAGGCTATGATTTTTACTTCGCATAAGCATAACCATCATAAGCAATTTTTCCTTTATCTGCCTTAACATAAATGTTATTGCGCGCCACCTGCATGCCAAGCTGCTTTTCGGCAATAGAAGTAATCCGTTCAGGCCCTTTAAGTTCTTCAACTACAATGCGCACTTCACTGTTTTCCAGCATCAAGGCCGCTTCCTGCTGTTTTAACGCAACAAGTTCATTGCTTTTGCTTATTAAACATTCGCTGCGTACAACGCAGGCAAAATAAGTTGCCAGCACAATGCTTGCCACAACAAAAAGTCTACGTCTCAACAGCTTGTAATTATGCTGCTTTGGTTTTTGAACGCGCACATTCTGCTGGTTATTATATTGTTCTTCTTCATTTATTTCCCATGCATATTCATCATATTTTCTGGCTAACATGGCGCTTTCCTCCAAATATATAGTCAGCACTTCTCGGCATAACGCAGCCTTGCACTGCGCGCACGCGGATTTTCTTCAACTTCCGCTGCCGAAGGCACAATATTTCCAACTTTTTTTAACTGCGGTTTTCTGCCGCATACACATACCGGAAACTGCGGCGGGCAAATACAGCCTTTGGCAAGTGATGCAAAAGTCTGTTTTATAATTCTGTCCTCTAATGAATGGAAAGTTATTACGCCGATTCTGCCGCCAGGTTTAAGGCGGGATACAGCTTCTTCCATTGTTTTCTGCAAAATTCCCAGTTCATTATTTACTTCAATCCTCAGCGCCTGAAAAGTACGTTTTGCCGGATGCGGCCCGTCCATTCTTGCACCTTTGGGTATAGCTTTTTTTATAATATCCACCAGTTCAAATGTAGTGGCAATATGTTTATTTTTACGTTCTGCAGCAATAAATTCCGCAATGCGTTTGCTCCAGCGTTCTTCGCCGTAACGGTGGATAATATCAGCCAAATCAGCTTCGCTGTAATTATTGACAATATATTCAGCGTTTAATTCAGCGCTTTTATCCATACGCATGTCCAGAGGACCGTCGTGCATATAAGAAAAACCGCGCTCAGGCGTATCTAACTGATAACTTGAAACGCCCAAATCAAAAAATATACCGTCAATCTGTTCTATATTAAGACTGTCCAGCACGCTGCCGAAATCCTTAAAATTGCTTTTAACCGTTGCTACTTTGCATTTGCATGGCGCTAAACGAATTTTAGATGCGGCAATGGCATCTTCATCCTGGTCAATGCCGATAAGCATGCCGTTTTCATCAAGCTGCGAGGCAAAGCCAAAAGAATGCCCAGCACCGCCCATCGTGCAATCCACATAAATGCCGTTTTTATCGGTTATCAGCCATTTTACGCTTTCTTCAAGCAAAATGCTTTTATGTTTAAACTCATTTGCCATTTTAAATACCTATATTCATATCGGCAAGCTGTGCCGCAACCGCATCAGCATCTGCCGCATTGGCTTCATTATATTCCTGCCAGCGTTCTGCCGACCAGATTTCAGCCCTGCTGCCTACGCCGACAATAACAGCGTTTTTGTCAAGCCCTGCAAATTCACGCAGGTTTGCAGGCAAAAGCACGCGTCCCTGTTTATCGCATTCCACTTCAGCAGCGCCGCTGAAGAAAAACCTTGCAAAAGTACGTGCATTGCTGTTGGTCATCGGCAAAGCATTAAGTTTTACTTCCAGCTTGTGCCATTCTTCTTTGTCATATACAAACAGGCAGCCATCCAAACCTTTGGAAAGTATAAAATTGCCGCCAAGGTCATCGCGGAGTTTTGCGGGCATAAAGAGACGGCCTTTTGCGTCAATAGTATGCTGATATTCACCCATTAACATGATGGCATTCTCCTCCCTTTTTCCCCACTTTACACCATTATAACCCACTCTAAGTAAAAAAACAACAATTTTAGGCATATTAATGCAAATTTTTGCACATTAATGCATTGCCGCAAAGATTTTTAAGCAAAGTTACCCTAAAGCAACTTTTATTTTCGGAAAACTGTGGTATAATATAAAAGCCGAAGGGCAAAAAGTAAAACATTTTGCATTTATGCGTTAAGGAGGATTTTTTATATGCTTACCAAAGATACCGGCATCATTGACGCCGTTCAGAACCATCCCGAAATTTTAGAAGTATTTGCCGAATACGGCCTTGGCTGCGTAGGCTGCATGGCTTCCCACTTTGAAAGCATCGGCCAGGGTGCCGCTGCACACGGCATTGATGTTGACGCTTTTATTGCCGACTGCAACAAAGCCATTGAAGCTGCAAAAAAATAAAACCGCAGTTTAAACTACGGTTCCTTTAAAATTCAATAATGTTTTAAACAGCAGGTTTGCTTTTACGGCAAACCTGTTTTTTTCTTGCACTTTTAACCAATCAACATATATACCGGCAGGATTTTATTTTTATCTGCCGAAATTTTAAATTAAACAAACATAAATTTACACAGCATGGGAAGTGATTGGTTATGCAGCAGTTTTTCAGTAAATTACAGCTTACCAAAAAACAGTGGTATATTGCCGCTGCCGTTATTGCCGCAGGGCTTGTTTACCACTTTGCCGGAGCTGTCATCAATAAGCCGCAGCCGGCAGAATCAATTCCTTATGTACGCACTGTAACCGCCGGTACGGAAGCAGCGCAGAACTATCTTGTTTATCCCGGCGAAGTGCGCGGACGCTATGAAAGTAATCTTGCCTTTCAGGTAAGCGGCAAAATCATCAGCCGCAACGTAAATTTAGGCGACGAAGTACACGCCGGTGATGTTTTAATGGAAATCGACCCGCGCGATATTGAAGAAAGCGTTAATGCAGCCCGCGCCGGTCTTGCTTCCGCCAATGCAAATTTTCTGCTTGCCAGCGATAATGAAAAACGTTACCGCTCGCTGCTTGCAAGCGGAGCTGTAAGCCAGGCAGTATATGACCAGTACAGTACGCAGCTTAAAGCTGCCCAGGCAACGCTTGAACAGGCAGAAGCGCAAATGCAGTCTGCACTGAACCAGCTTAATTATACACGCCTTACAGCCGGGCATGACGGCGTAATCTCCTCCATCAGCGGCGAAGTTGGACAGGTTGCCGCAGCCGGCACTCCGGTAATAACGCTTGTCCGCAAAGGCGAAAAAGAAGTACGCATTTACATACCCGAAAACAATTTAGCTGATATTTCAGCTGGGCAAAGTGCGCAAATAACCTTTTGGGCACTGCCCGATGTTGCCGTCAGCGGGCACATACGCGAAATTGCCCCTATGGCCGACCCTGTAACACGCACTTATCAGGTTTGCGTGGCAATCGAAAATATGCCGCCGCAAGTGCAGCTTGGCATGACGGCCAAAGTACATTTTAACGACGGCAGCGAAAATATGCTTATCCTGCCCAAAGCAGCCATTTACCAAACGGATGATACGCCGCAGGTCTGGATTGTAAAAAATAGCCATGTTGAACTTGTGCCGGTAGAAATTGCCGGTTATGAAAATAACAGCATTATTATTAAAAGCGGTGTGCAAAACGGTGATGTTATAGTTACCGGCGGCGCAGCCAAACTCACTCAGGGGCAGGAAGTACGCTTGGAAGGTGATGCGCAATGAAAAAAGGCAACCTCGCATCGTGGAGCATTACGCACCGGCAGATAATTTACTTTTTTATGTTTTTATGCCTTGTAGCAGGCATTTACAGCTATAACACCTTAGGGCGCGCGGAAGACCCCAGTTTTACCGTTAAGCAGATGGTAATTTCGGCAGCGTGGCCCGGCGCTACTGCGCAGGAAATGGAAGAACAGGTTGCCGATAAACTTGAAAAACAAGCACAGGCTTCCAGTGATATTGATTATATTACAAGCTATTCACGCCCCGGAATTTGCGTTGTCAATGTATATTTAAAGGAAGATGTCGATAAAGAAGATGTGCGCCCGCACTGGCTGGAGCTGCGCAATATGATTAACGACATTAAAGATGACCTGCCGCAAGGCGTATACGGCCCGTATTTCAACGACCGTTTTGATGATGTTTACGGCAATATTTACGCGCTTACTTCTGATAGTTTCAGCTATGAAGATATGCGCCGCAAAGCCGAAGAAATAAAACGTATATTTTATACCGTTCCGGATGTCAAAAAAGTAGAACTTATTGGCGTACAGCCGGAAAAAATTTATCTGGAAGTATCCAACAATAAACTTGCCCAGCTTGGCATACCGCTTGATACACTGGCAGCAGCCATTCAGGCGCAGACAGCCATGGTTCCTGCCGGCATGAGCGAAACACCGGACGATAATGTTTACCTGCGCCTTACAGGCATGCCGGATGCAGTTGAAAACATTGCCTCTCTGCCCATACAGGCAAACGGGCACGTATTCCGTCTTGGCGATATCGCTCAGGTAAAACGCGGCTATGCAGACCCGCCCGAGCCAAAATTTTTATTCAACGGGCAGCCTGCCGTTGGCATTGCCTTATCAATGGAGGACGGCGGCAACAACATCCGCCTTGGCGAAAATTTAGCCAATACTATTACGCAAATTACTGCGCAGCTTCCACTCGGTTTTGAACTGCACCAGGTAGCCAACCAGCCGGAAGTTGTAAAAAATTCCATTGATGAATTTACGCAGAGCCTTAAAGAAGCCGTTATTATTGTACTGGCAGTCAGCCTTATCAGCTTAGGGCGCCGCTGCGGCTATGTAATTTCCGTCTGCATTCCGCTGGTATTGCTGGGTACTTTTATCGGCATGTATGCACTCGGCATTGATTTGCACAAAGTATCGCTCGGCGCGCTGATTATTGCGCTCGGCATGCTTGTTGATGATGCTATCGTTGTTGTAGAACTTATGGAAATTAAACTGGCCGAAGGCTGGGAACGAAAAAAAGCTGCAAGTTATGCCTTTGAAACCTGCGCTATCCCGCTTTTAACCGGCACTGTTATTACCTGCATCGGGTTTACGCCCATTTATTTTTCCAAAGGCAATGTAGGCGAATTTGCCGGAAGTTTATTCATCGTTATCAGCCTGGCGCTGATGCTTTCGTGGGTAGTATCGGCAACGGTAGCACCTGTACTAGGCTACGAATGGGTACATCCTAAAAAAATTGCCGAAGGCAGTGCCTATACAACTCCGTTCTACCAAAAATTCCGCAGCCTTCTTGTCTGGGCACTGGCACACCGCGCCATCGTTATAACACTTACCGTAGGCGCCTTTTTCGGCTCACTGTTCTTAACAAAATTTATAGATAAAGAATTTTTCCCTCCCTCTGTACGCCCCGAACTTTTGGTTGAAATGAATATGCCGGAAGGCAGCAGCATAAAAGCTACCGAAAAAGCAGCGCTGAAACTGACGAACATTTTAAAAAACGAGCCGGATATTTTAAATATCGGCACTTATGTTGGCGAAAGCGCTCCACGTTTTGTGCTGGTTGTAGAACCCGTTCAGCCGCGTGAAAACTATGCCCAGCTTGTCATTCTTACCAAAGATGTAGAAGCAAAAAACAGGCTTGAACAAAAAATCAACGAACTCGCAGCCCGTGAAATACCGGAAGCTGTTATTTACAGTAAATCTATCCCGCTCGGTCCGCCGTCTGCTTACCCTGTAATGCTGCGGGTATCCGCACCGACAGAAACCATGGCTAAAAAATATGCCCGGCAGGTGCGCGAAATCGCCTTGCAAAATCCAGCTGTTACCATGACACGTTTTGACTGGATGGAAAAAACTGGCGCCGTAAAAGTTGCCATTGACAACGACAAACTGCGCCAAATGGGCATCGACCGCCAGACCGTTGCAGTAGCATTGCAGGCGGAACTCAGTGGCTATACCGTAGCGCAGTACTACGAAGGCGACCAAGCTATCGACCTTGTATTCCGTCTTGACGCTGCTGACCGTGATAAAATTTCCGACCTGCGTCTGCTTTCCATTCCCACAAGTAAAGGCAGCGTACCTTTGGCACAGGTCGCAAATATCAGCTACGAGGCCGAAGATAATATGATTTGGCGGCGTAACCTGCTGCCGACCGTTACCGTAAACGCAGGCATTGCACCCGGCTACACCGGCAACGATGTAACACAGCAAATTTATAACAGCCTGGCAGATTTACGCAGCAAACTGCCGCCTGGGGCAAGCATTGAAATTGGCGGACCGCTTGAAAGCAGCAATAAAGCGCTGAACTACCTGCTTGTGCCTATACCGGTTATGTTCATCACCATGATTGTACTCTTAATGCTGCAATTAAAAGATATACGCAAGTTGTTTATAATTGTCTGCACTGCCCCGATGGGAATTATCGGCGTTGTTCTTGGGCTGCTGCTCTTTAATTCATCAATGGGCTTTTTGGCACAGCTTGGTATTCTGTCACTCACGGGCATTATTATCCGCAACTCCGTTGTGCTTATCGACCAGATTGATTTGCATTTAGCGGCAGGTATGCAGCCATATGAAGCTGTGCTGGAATCTGCCATTGTGCGTTTCCGCCCCATTATGCTGGCAGCGCTTACAACAGTGCTGGGGCTGGTGCCTATGTTTACCAATCCGTTTTGGGAATCTATGGCAGTAGCCATTGCCTGCGGACTTACCGGCGCAACGCTGCTGACCCTTGTAGTTTTACCGGTAATTTACTCATTAATGTTTAAAATAACAAAAGCGTAAAATTAATATATGTTTGTGCAGTAAATAAAACTGTAAAACAGCTCCTATAAACGCAGAAAAGCGGATGGCATAAGCCATCCGCTTTAGTTATTTTAATTTTATGCAGTTTTAAAGCACAAATTAGAAAGTGAAGATAACTTCGGACCAAATGGTCTGAGCGTCTTCGTTGTTTTCACGGCCTTCATAATCGAAATATTTAACGCCTGCAACAATGTTTTTAGCCAAAGTTACGTTAGCGCCTACTTCAAGGCCTTTGTAGCCGTCAGCAGTGCCAAGTCCGTCAGGAGCTACTGCATAGCCGCTGAAGTTGGTCGGCAGCAGGTATGTTGCATACGGACGGTCGCTGTAGTTAGCATATACGCCCCAAGAACCTACTTCGGAAGCTTTAGCGCCGCCATAGGAAAGGCCTACCAACCAGCCGTTGGTATCAGCGTCGTCAGCATTTACATAAGTTTCAGCAGCGTTATCAATAGTGCCGTTGAACCAGGAACCTCTCAGGGTCAGGTCTTTAGCGATTTCGCCGGAAAGTGCTACTTCAACAATTTCATTTTTATTGAAAGTATCAGCATTATAATAACGTACTGCGGTATCAACAGCGCCGAAAGCACCTTCAACAGCTGCTACATATACACGGTCGCCATCTTCAAGGTCAGTATCATTAGCATTACCAAAATCAGTTACACCTTTAAATGCCCAACCTTTTACCTGCCAATCGCTGCCGTAAGCAAGTTTAACACCGTCACCGCGAACATCTACTACATCAGCATTGGTGAAGTCCTGACGGCCAGCTTCTACTTTAACGCCGCCAACTTTACCGGTTACATATGCCCAGTTCAGTTTTACGTCATCAGTTGCTTCAGCATCATCAAGATACTGGTTGTTTTCAAAACGTCCGGTGTAGCTCCAATCTTCATTGATCTGACCGTTTAACATCAAACGGGTACGCAGACGGCCTTGAGAAAGACCATTGCCATCATGTTTGTCAACATCAGTATCACGATAGCTCATACGGATCTGACCGGTGATTTTTACGTTGTCAGCTTTTTTCTCAAGGTTAGCTACG
>ENA-OROS01001134-OROS01001134.1-human-gut-metagenome-genome-assembly--contig:-NODE-1134-length-11872-cov-2.398155_pt1 | contig 11872 bp, 8 predicted proteins | sample MGYA00242134_ERZ509059 | MGnify/ENA primary metagenome ERZ509059 (study PRJEB26280, sample SAMEA2338753) | human gut metagenome | biome: human gut; feature: human-associated habitat; material: faeces... | reverse complement strand
GCTGACGTATTCAATACCGTTTCCGGAAATAAAATGTTTGAACTCAGGCAGGCCGTGCAGGAACTGCGCGAACGCTTGAAAACAGAAGAAGACCCTGATATCATTGCTGAAATTAAAAAAGAAATTATGGAAAAGGAAACCAATTACAACATCCTTGCCGAACGTCTGAAAATGCAGAACCGCAGCATCTGACGGCATATATTTACAGTGCATTTTATCGCCTGCCGCTATAAAAACGGCGGGCGCTTTTTATTAGCTTAATGATTGCCAAGCTGCAAAAAAAGTGATAAACTATCACAGAAAATATTTATTTTGATAAGTCTGCCTTTTTATAGAATGGTTGAAAGAACAGGAGAGTTTGCAGTTGGAAAGATTGATAGTTAAAGGCGGCAACCGCCTTGTCGGTACGGTAAAAACCAGCGGCGCTAAAAACGCCGTATTGCCGATTATTGCCGCTTCTATTTTGGGTACTTCTCCCAGCAGGCTGGATGAAATTCCGGCGCTTGAAGATGTACGCACTATTTGTGCTGTGCTGGAATGCCTTGGCATTAAAGTTGATGCTTCCGAGCCGCATACGCTTAATATTGACAGCCGCGAGATTACTTCGTGCGAGGCTCCTTACGAACTGGTGCGCTCTATGCGCGCATCATTCCTTGTTATGGGGCCGCTGCTGGCGCGCAAGGGTTATGCGCGTATTTCACAGCCGGGCGGCTGCGCTATCGGTACGCGCCCGATTGATTTGCATTTGAAGGGTTTTGAAGCCCTTGGTGTAAAAATTGAGCAGGGACACGGTTATATTGAAGCCAGTGCGCCGGACGGCATGGTTGGCACGAATATTTACCTTGATTTTCCGAGCGTTGGCGCAACGGAAAATATTATGATGGCGGCGGCTATGGCCAAAGGCACAACGGTGCTGGAAAACCCTGCCGAAGAACCTGAAATTGTTGACCTTGCCAACTATTTGAACCAGATGGGCGCGCGTGTGCGCGGGGCAGGAACTAACGTTATTACTATTGAAGGCGTAAGCGAACTGCACGGCGTACAGCATTCCGTTATCCCCGACCGTATTGAGGCAGGCACTTATATGATTGCCGCAGCAATGACCGGCGGCGATGTTATTATTGAAAACGTACTGCCGGAACATCAGAAACCGCTTATTGCCAAACTGCGCGAAGCCGGTGCGCTGGTGGAAGAAGATATTGACCGCATTCATGTAGCTTCTGACGGCAATTTAAAAGCTGTCGATATTAAAACTTTGCCTTATCCGGGCTTCCCGACCGATATGCAGGCACAGATGATGGCAATGCTTTCTGTTGCTGAAGGGCGCAGCAAAGTTACCGAAACTGTTTTTGAAAACCGTTTTATGCACGTGGTTGAACTTAACCGCATGGGCGCCAATATTACTACCGAAGGGCGCAGCGCCGTTATTACCGGGCCTGCCCATTTAACCGGATGTACGGTAAGGGCAACCGACCTGCGCGCCGGTGCGGCTATGATTTTGGCCGGGCTGGTAGCAGAAGGCGCAACCGAAATTTGCGATATTTACCATATTGACCGCGGCTACGAAGAAATAGTGGCCAAGCTGAAAAAACTGGGCGCGGATATTGAGCGCGTCGGCACGAAAGATTAAAAGTAGGTGAAGATATGTTTTTTAACAGTGTTGATATAGGCATCGACCTCGGCACTGCCAACCTTTTGGTGTATATCAAGGGCAAAGGCATTGTGTTTGACGAGCCTTCCGTAGTAGCGATTAATAAAAGCAAAAATAAAATTCTGGCTGTGGGCAACGAAGCCCGCGACATGATTGGCAAAGTACCGGGCAATATTTCCGTAATCCGCCCGTTAAAAGAAGGCGTTATTGCTAATTATACCGTAACGCAGAAAATGCTGGAATTTGTAGTGGCGCGTGTGGCAGGCAAAAGCTTTTTCAGCAAGCCGCGCATCATGGTCAGCATTCCTACCGGCATTACTTCCGTAGAAAAACGTGCCGTGCTTGAAGCAGCTATGCAGGCAGGCGCTTCCAAAACTTATTTGATTGAAGAACCTCTGGCTGCGGCTTTGGGCGCAGGGCTTGATATCAGCGTTCCGAGCGGCAGCATGGTAATTGATATCGGCGGCGGCACAACCGATATTGCTATTTTAAGCCTCGGCGGCGTGGTTGTAGATTCTTCCATCCGCGTGGGCGGCGATGCTTTTGACGATGCCATTGTGCGCTATGTAAAAAAAGTGCATAATGTGCTGATTGGCGAACCGACTGCTGAAGAAATTAAGATGAAAGTGGCAACGGTACATTGCGAAGGCAGAAGCGAAGCTATTGAAGTACGCGGGCGCGACCTTGTTACCGGTATGCCTACCACTATTAAAGTTACTTCGGCAGATGCGCGCGCCGCACTGCGCGAACCTGTTTATTCCATGATTGCTACCGTGCGCAGCGTATTGGAAAAATGCCCGCCGGAACTTTCGGCAGATATTGTTGATAAGGGTATGGTGCTTACAGGCGGCGGTGCTTTGCTTGATGGCCTGGCACAGCTTTTAACCGACGAAACCGGCATTAAGACAACTGTTGCCGAAAACCCGCTGGACTGCGTTGCCATGGGTACCGGCAAGGCGCTGGCAGAACTTAACAGCCTGCGCCCAGGTTCGGTTGTCGGCAACGATTGATTGCAGATTGCGTTTAATACACAGCCTTAGGGCTGTGTATTGTTTTTTGGCATGGAGGTAAGAACAATGTTAAAATTTTTGGGCAGGCTGGCTGCGGTAGCACTGCTTGTTTTGGCAGTGCCGGTGGCGGCAATGGCGGCAGAAGTGCAGAACTTCCGTTTTAGCAGCAGCCCCAGCAAAATACGTTTTGTTGTTGATGCAGACGGTAAAATTAATTACAAAGAAATTAAAAATACCAAAAAACAGCTTGTGCTGGAACTTGACGCTGAACTTGCTGATGATATCGTTTCCAAGGTAAAAGACCCGATTATCAAAAAAGCGCGCCTTGAAGAAAAAGGCGATAAAACTCGCCTCATTGTAGATTTGAAAAGTGAGGCGCAGCATAAGGTATTGGTATTAAAACAGCCTGACCGCCTGGTGCTGGATATTTTCCGCATCCGTGTGGAAAATACCAAAAACGATATGGGCAAAGGGCTGACGCATTTTTACCGCCGCGAAGATATGAACGGTTTGCCGGTAGAAGTAAATATTCTGGAAATCGCTCCCAAAAACCGTTATACTTTAAAACCTTTCAGCGGGGCAGTGAACAGAAACGGACGCGGAACTTTGCTGAAAGCAAGCAAGGCTGTCGGCGCGCGTGCAGCAGTTAACGCATCTTATTTTGATACGGACGGCTGGATTATAGGCAACTTAAAGCTGGACGGAGAATGGATGGGCATGGAAAGCCAGCCGCGCAGCGCCTTTGTTGTAAGCGGCGGCAAAGCGCAGATAATGAAGGATCTGGCTTATCAGGGACGCGCTTTCTTCCCCAAATTAGGCACCTTTATTGATGTAAAAGGCATTAACCGTGCCCGCATTGCCGGCGATGTGGTTTTATACACGCATTATTACGGTACAGGTACCAGAACCAATAAATGGGGCTGTGAAATCCGCATTGCCAATAACGGCAGGGTAACGGAAGTGAGCAAAAACGGCAATATGAAACTTGATGCCGACAGCGTTGTTTTATCTGCCCACGGCGATGCCGCAAAAGTTTTGGAGCGCGTGCAGGTTGGCGACCGTGTACGCCTGCGTGAAACTTTGGGCAATGAAACTGCCGATGAGGCAGAGCTTGTTGTGGGCGCAGGCCCTTCGCTGGTAACGGATGGCAAAGCTGATGTACGCAGCGCAGAAGAAAATATTGCATCCGACATAGCGCGCGGACGTGCACCGCGTACTGCCATTGGCATTAAAAAGGACGGCACTGTTATTTTGCTGGTAGTCGATGGGCGCAGCCGCAGCAGTTCAGGCATGAGCTTGCAGGAGCTTGCCAATTACATGGTTAAGCTGGGCGCATGGCAGGCGCTGAATTTTGACGGCGGCGGCAGCAGCGAAATGGTGCTGGACGGCAAAATTTTAAATAATCCTTCCGATGGTGCGGAAAGGCCCGTCAGCGTTGGCTTGGGCGTGTTTCAGACCAAAGGCTGATGCTTGCCAGAAAAATTTTTAAATAGTATAATATAGCCATGCATGCCAATATGCGTGCGGCTGTTTGTTTACATCAAATTTAACCGGCGTGCGGTATTGTACCCATGCCGGTTTTGCATTTTAACTGAGGGATTTATGAGAACAAAAAATTTATTATTGTCATTTATTTTTAATATTCTTTTATTGATAAGCCTGCCGTTGGCATGTTCTGCCAATGTGCCGCTGATGCCTGTTGAGGAAGTGCGCCCCGGCATGCACGGCATTGGAAAAACCGTCGTAAGCGGCGATACGGTTGAAAATTTTGACGTGGAAGTTATTGGCGTTACCGGCAGCGAAGCAAGCGGTTACAGTATTCTTGTGCGTACAGGCGGCAGCCTGATTGAAAACAGCGGCGGCGTGGCGCAGGGCATGAGCGGCAGCCCTGTTTATATTGATGGCCGCCTTGTAGGTGCCGTTGCTTTCGGCAAGGAGTTCAACGACCCGCATTACTGCTTTTTAACACCTATCGGACGGATGATGGATTTGTTGAATGAAACCAGCCCGCGCCCTTCGGAATTTATTCCTAAAAGCACTATGCTGATGGCGGGAGGCTTTACTTCTGCCGGGCTTGATTATTTAAACGAAAAACTTGCTCCGCTGGGGCTCAGCGCAACAGGTGCAGGCGGCAGCGGTAATTTTACATCGGATAAAGCCCTTGAACCGGGCAGCGCTATCGGCGTATCGCTGATACGCGGCGATATCCGCCTTGGCGCCTTGGGAACCGTAACATGGATGGGTGATGACGGCAGCCTGCTGGCGTTCGGGCATCCGTTTATGCAGCGCGGCGACAGCAATTACTTTTTGGACAGAGTGTGGATTTTAACTTCGCTGCCTAATTTGCAGAGCGCTTATAAAGTTGGCAATCTCGGTGAAACCATCGGTACCGTAACGCAGGACCGCAGCGCTGGCATTGCCGCTAAAATAGGCCCTCAGCCCAAAGTTATACCTATGTACGTTTCGGTAACGGATACTTCGCGCGGAGTAAACGGCAGCGCACGCACCGAGCTTATTGATGACGATGTGCTTTTGCCTGCCATGGTTGATGCCGTTACCTATAACACCGTTACCCGGGTTGCAGACAGGGAAGGCGGCGGCACTGCGCGTTTTGATTTCCGCATTGACGGGCGCAGCGCAAACGGCGAGCAGATTGAAATTAAACGTGAAAATATGTATTATGCCGATACCGGCATTTTAAAAATGATTAGCCAGGAACTTGTGCAGGCGGCAACACTGCTTGCGCAGAATAAGTTTGAGAAAATCGACGTTTATAATATTGAGGCGAATGTTGCCATCGGCACGGAGCCGGAAGTGGCGGAGATTATTGCAGCCCGTCCGCAGAAGCTGGAAGTGCGCGCAGGCGAGGTGCTGAACATTGATGTGGAGATGCAGCCGTACCGCTCTGCCAAAATTACCAAAACGGTGCAGTTTACCGTGCCTAAACAGCAGAAGCCCGGCAAAATGGCGCTTAATGTGCGCGGCGGCAGCAGCCTGGCGTGGATGCAGGAACTGATGAAACGCCAGCAGGAAGAAGGCATACCTGCTGCCAAACAGCCTCAGCGCCGTACTTTAAAAGATTTTATCGCAGATATTAACAATGCTGACCAGAATAATGAAATTATCGTTGATATTGCTGCGCTGCCAAACCCTGATATGATGGCAGAACAGCAGAATACGGGCTTTGCTGCGGCGCTTGCAGGAAGCCCGGCCAAGCAGAAAACTACAGTAAACTTTATTGTGGACGGCACGGCAGACATTATGGTTGACGTTACCGACTGATAAATTTTACAAAATCGTTAAAAAGCGAAGTTTGCCATAAGCAGGGAATCTTTGCTTTATGTTGAATTATATAACAACAGATTAAAATTTTTGGGGAAAGGACGAGGCTGATGCTGAAAGAAATCTGTGCAGCGGTGGGAAGATTTACCATCAGTTCATGCGAAAATACAGGGCGCATTATGCAGCTGTTTTTAGATACTGCATCGCGGCTCAAATATGCCAACGCCCGCGAAACCGTGCGTCAGATGGCAAGGCTCGGCGCCGATTCCCTGCCTATTGTTTTAATGACGATACTTTTTACGGGCATGGTTTTTGCCTTGCAGACGGCAACGGAATTTGTACGTTTCGGCGCAGCATCTTCCGTCGGCGGCATTGTTGCCATTGCGCTGGGGCGCGAACTTGTGCCGGTGCTTACAGGCGTTGTTGTTGCCGGGCGTATCGGCGCAGCCATTGCGGCGGAGCTTGGCACCATGAAAGTAACGGAACAGATTGATGCATTGAAAGTTATGGCAACCAACCCGATAACATATCTTGTGGTGCCGCGCTTTTTAGCTGCGGTGCTGATGATGCCGGTGCTGATTGTTTTTGCCAACGGCATAGGCAATATCGGTGGCTGGGTGGTTGCGCATTACTATGCCGGCATCAGCAATTTTACCTATATTAATTCCATTAAAGTGTTTGCCGATATTTTTGATGTTACGGGCGGCATGATTAAAAGCATGGTTTTTGGCGGCATTATCGCCATTGTGGCAAGCCATAAAGGGCTTGGCGCCAAACAGGGAGCTGAGGGTGTAGGCCTTGCGACAACGGAATCGGTAGTGCTTTCGATAATTTTGATTTTCATTGCCAATTATTTTTTATCGGCAGTGCTTTATGTATGAGGTTAAAAAATGGCAGAAGCGGTTATAAGTTTACGCCAATTAAATATTACCTTCGGCACGCATACGGTGCTTGATAACATTGACCTTGACGTTTATAAGGGCGAAACGCTCGCCATTCTCGGGCCGTCCGGCACCGGCAAAAGTACGGTGCTGCGCTCGATGATAGGGCTTTTGGAACCCGGCGGCGGCAAAATTTACATCCAGGGCGAAGATGTTTCGGAACTGGATGAGGACGGCTGGAACCGCCTGCGCATGAAAATGGGCATGGTATTTCAGTATTCGGCGCTGTTCGACTTTTTAACCGTAGGCGAAAATGTGGCGTTTGGGCTGCGGCAGCATACGGATAAAAGCGAAGAAGAAATTCAGCAGATTGTGGCACAAATGCTGGAAATGGTCGGGCTGCCCGGCACGCAGGATTTATATCCGGCGGAATTAAGCGGCGGCATGAAAAAACGTGTAGGGCTTGCGCGGGCGATAGCAGTTACGCCGGAGATAGTTTTGTACGATGAACCGACGGCAGGGCTTGACCCGATTATGAGCCGCAATATCAGCCGGCTGATTAAAAAGACGCAGCAGCAGCTTCATGTTACTTCCGTTCTAGTAACGCACGATATGCAATCGGCGTTTTACGCAGCAGACCGCGTTGCCATGCTGTATAAAGGGCGCATAGTTGCCATCGGCACGGCGGAAGAGATAAAACAGAGCACAAACCCGATAGTTAAAGCCTTTATTGAAGGGCGCGAGATTAAAGAGCAGGTGATAACATGAGTTCCAGCGAAGTTAAAGTAGGCGCAGTGACACTGGGCGGCGCAGCCATCTTGGCAGCGATGATAACCTTTTTGGGTACGTTCAGTTTCGGCAGCGATAAATACGATATAACTATTGATTATCCGCAGGTTGGCGGGCTGATGGCAGGCAATATGGTGCGCTATGCCGGCGTGCAGGTCGGCACCGTTAAAGGCCTTACCGTTAATGATGACGGCATTGAAGTTGTTGCCGAAATCAACGACAATGTGCAGATTCCGCAGGAAGCTCTGTTCACCATCGGGGCAGACGGCATTCTTGGTGAAAAGTTTGTTGATATTCAGCCGCCTCCGCGTGCAGTAAGCGGATTTTTGGAAGACGGTGCCAGAGTAAACGGAACGCCGGGCGGCGGGTTTGATACTTTTATGAGTTCTTCCGGTGAAGTGCTTAAAAAAGTAGAAAACATTGCCGATGCACTGGATAACGTGTTTGGCGATCCGGAAGTGCAGAAATCAATGCGCGAAGGCTTTTTGAACATGAAGGAAATCAGTGCCAACATGAATGCCTTTACCAAAGTTATGGCAGATGTGGCAGTTGATAACCAGCAGCAGATTAACGTTATGGTTAAACAGCTCAGTGAAATGTCGGCGCGCATGAACCAGACGGCTGACAGCATGGAAAATATTATCGCCGAAGTAAATGAAGGACACGCCGGGCAGAATTTTGCACTGGTTATTGAAAATATGGCCAAAACAAGCGCCCGCATTGAAGAAGCGAGCAAGCTGCTGGAAAAAGTTGCCAGTGACCCGCAGACTGAGGATGATTTAAAGGCAACGCTGCATAATGCCCGCGAAGCAAGCGAAAAGGCTAACCGCATGCTGGGTGTTTTGGAAACCGCTGAAATAAGCGCCGATGTAACGCATAGCGCGGAAGGCGGCGACTGGCGCAGCAATTTAGGCGTAACCCTGCGCCCGCAGGAAGACACTTTTTTTTACCTGGGCGGCTATGACCTTGGCGACAGCAACAAACTTGATTTGCAGTTCGGTAAGGACCTGGGCGCCGCCGATGTAAGCATGGGTGCAATGCAGGGCGAGTTCGGCGTAGGGCTTGGCTATGATATAGCCGACCGCTTCCGTTTATATACGCAGGTATATGATTTTGACGATGCCAAAGTTAAACTTGGCGGTGAACTGAAACTTAATGATAACTTCTCGCTTTTGGGCGAGCAGACAGACCTCAGGCACGGCAGCAAGAGCAATACCTATGTTGGCGTGCGTACATATTTTTAAAAATTTGTTAACTTTAGAAAAAACAGTTGACTTTTGAAAATAAAAAATATAAAATTTAAGCACTGACTAATCAGTCAATGATTGGAGGTAAAAGAAATGTTCAGTTATAAAAAAGCCAAAAACGTACTGGCTCTTACTGCGGCTTTAACCGCTTTGTGTTCCCAGTCTGTTTTTGCCGCTACTTTGGAGCTGGATTTGGACGAAACCATCCAAAGAGCGCTGTTAAGCAACCCGAGCGTAAAAATTGCTGAATATAACAGAAAAGCAGCGAAGGCTGATTACAGTGCAGCTAAAGGCGCGCGCGGCATCAGCATTAGCTTGAATCATAGCACTGGCCGCGGAGGCTATGCTGAAGATCAGCCAATTAGAGATACTACTGGTGCTGTTTTTTATAGCAAAGGCATCGGCAACAGCCACAGCAACTCTGTTACTGCAACTTTACCGATTTTTACCGGCGGTGAACTGCAGGGGCAGATTGGCCAGGCTAAGGCTAATTACCGCAGCATGCTTTCTGCCGAAGAACAGGCATATATCGAAATGAAGGAAACCGCAACTAACGGTTATTTCAGTATGCTTGATGCAGGCAACATGAAAACTTTGTGCCAGGAATCCGTTGACCGTTTGCAGGCGCATCTGGATAACGTAATTGCTCAGTACAATGTAGGCATTGTTGCCCGTGCAGACGTACTGCGCAGTGAAGTAGAACTTGCCAACGCCAAGCAGGACCTTATCAGTGCAGAAAACGGCTACGATGTTGCCGAAGCAACTTTGAACAATATTATCGGCACGCCGCTCAGCACAACCCTTATTTTAAAAGACAGCCTGCAATATGTGCCTTATGATAATGATATGGCTTACTGCCTTGCATACAGCAAGGAACACCGCCCGGAATTAAAACAGGCGGAATACGGCGTTGACGCTGCCGAAGCAGCACTTGTTGTTGCACGCAGCGGGCATATGCCTAAAATCAGCGCTAATGCCAGCAATTCATGGGGCGGCGATGGCAGCAACTGGCCCGGCGATGATGATGAGAACTGGGCAGTTGGCATTACGGCCAGCATGAATATTTTCGACAGCGGCGTAACCTGGTCAAAAATTCATGCAGCACAGGAAAATTTGGCGAAAGCCAAAGAAACCCAGCGCCAGGTAAAAGACGCTGTGGAACTGGAAGTACGCACCGATTACCTGAGCATGCGCGAAGCTGAAAAACGCATCAGCACTACACAGGTAGCAGTTGCACAGGCAGAAGAAGATTACCATATTGCCGTAGTTCGTTATCAGGCCGGCGTAGGCACCAACATTGATGTTATGGATGCCCAGGTTGCCCTGACGGAAGCTAAAACCAATTATGTAAAAGCATTGTATGATTACAATACCTCCAAAGCAGCACTCAACACTTCTATGGGTGTAGGCGTTCCTGTGCCGGAACCGAGAACTTTCCCGGAACCGGTAGAGACACCGGCTGAAGAGCAGCAGACGGCTGAAACCAAAACCGCTGCACAGAACGCAGATACACAAACTGAGCAGCCCGCTGCTGAATCTGAAGCAGCAGCGCAGGCAGAAGCTGCCCCGGCAGCAGAAAATGCAGATAATGCAGCAGTACAAACTGCGGAAAATGCCGAATAATATAAATTAAATTACATTAAAAAGCATTGCATCTTGTAAAATTTAAGGTGCAGTGCTTTTTCTGTTTCAAAACGGCAGGAAGGTTATTTTTAACGTAGAATACATAAACTGTTGAAGTATAATTTTTCTGCGGAGGCAGATTATGAATAGAATTTTAAAGATTTTTATAGTGGTTTTGCTGGCAACGGCAGCGCTTTATATGTGGGCTGTAAAATTTATCGCTCCGCAGTATCTGGCGCAGGTGCCGCAGCTTGTAGAAACCATGTCGCAAAATTATATTAACGGTACTGCAACGCTTGAGCGCCTTGACTGGAACGGCAGGCTGGAGTTTACTGCCTACGGCATAAAGGTAAGCGGTGCTGACGGTGCGCGCATTGCTGAAATTCCGGAAGCAAAATTTGGAATTTCACCGCTGCGTGCTTTTGTTGCGCCTGAACGTGCTTTAAGCGAGGTTGTTTTAACATCTCCGCAGCTTTATTTGCAGATGAACGAACAGGACGAATGGAACCTGCGTAATCTTTTAAAACCGTCCGATTCTTCAGAGACGCCTTTTTATGGTTATCTTGCGATTAATGATGGCATTGTGCATATTCTGACTCCGCATGGAAACTGGGATTTTGGCGTTAATGCGTCCGTAGATGGCGGGGCAAACCCAAATTTTGCAGTGGATGGCACTGTAACTTACGGCGGTGATGAATTAAAGGTCAGCGGCGTTGTTGATACCAATGCGCATGGGCAGCTTTCTTTAAAAACTGAAAAATTTGGCTTAACTGATTTTGGGGATTTTGCAGCAGCGTATGCCCCAATACAAAATTTTGCCGGTCAGGTGGAAGGCTTGAATCTGATTTGGGAAAATGATGGCGAAAATACAAAATTAAGCGGCAAAGGGCAAATTGCTTTATCGGCGGAAGCCCTGCTTGGCGGTGAACCGCTGCCTGTTAAACTGGCAGGCGGCATTAAAGCGAGCGACCGTGATGTGGAAACGGAAGATTTAGCGCTGACTGTTGGCGAAAACACAGCTACGCTTAACTGCGATATTGATTTTGCCGATTTGGAAAACATACAGGGCAAGGGTGAGCTTGAAGCTGAAACTTTGGCGTTCAACGGCACCGGTATTACCAACATACGCCTGCCGTTTACTGTTGTGGAAAGCCGCGTAATGCTTGATGAAGCATGGGCAGACGTTGCAGGCGGGCATCTGCGCCTTGACGGCGAATATAATATCAATACCGGCGAAATTTTTGCCGTGCTTAATGCTGCCGGCATCAGCGGACTGGCCTTGCCGGATTATCCGGCGGATACCGTTGCTTTGGACGGACTGCTTGCCGTACATGGCCAGACAGGAACCAAAGGTGAAACCAGTCTGACTGTGGCAGGCAATATGAGCCG
>ENA-OROS01001133-OROS01001133.1-human-gut-metagenome-genome-assembly--contig:-NODE-1133-length-11882-cov-2.247907_pt1 | contig 11882 bp, 9 predicted proteins | sample MGYA00242134_ERZ509059 | MGnify/ENA primary metagenome ERZ509059 (study PRJEB26280, sample SAMEA2338753) | human gut metagenome | biome: human gut; feature: human-associated habitat; material: faeces... | reverse complement strand
GCAGGCATTGCCGGGCCGCTTCTGCTTTCGTGGATGCGCGAGACAACGAGCGGCTACACAGCAACGCTGTATGTATTTTCCGCAGCGTTTGTATTGAGCCTTATTGTAGCGTTCATTTTAAAATGGAAAACTTCGGTTGATGCCGAAATTAAAAACCAGTAACACAAACAAAACCCCTGAAAGAATTTTCAGGGGTTTATTTTTATATAAATAAAATCAGCAGGCATTACCGCGCAGTTAAAGGAAACAGCAGTTTCAAAAGTGCGCGCGCTGCGTTTTCTTCGCTGTCGAAACTGAAATACCTCCGCTTGCCGCTGCCGTCAAGCAGTTCAAACTCCGCGCCGGATATTTTCAGCGTATAGTTCAATCTGTTCAAAGCTGCATACAGCGCCAGTTCCCACTCAATTCTGTTGTTAAGCGCGCGGTTAAAAATCTGCTTGTACAGCCAGGCAAATTCTGCGTAATCAAAGCCGTTTTCCAAAAACGCCTGCCACAAACCGGTTTTCTGCTTAAAGCTCAGCGCGTCCAAAAATTCCTCCCGTGCAGGATATTCCGAAAGTGCGCCGTAGCAGTAATAACTGTTTTTATGCAGCCACGCTATCTGTTCCTGTTCCATAATGCCGCTTACGTTCCAGTCTGCCACCAAAAGCCCGCGCTGCCAGTCCGCAGCGCCGCAAAGCTGGTGCAGTCTTTTCGCTTCTTCGGCTGAAGCACACTGTATGCGCAGGCACAGCGAACTTATGCTGGCGGCATAATGCCCGGAAACAGTTTCCTGCACCGCATAAAACCTGCCGTTTGCTTCCAGCAGCGATAGTTTAACAGTTTCCTGCGTATAAAGTTCGCTGCCGGATGCCGTAATCTTCCATCTGGGGCTCAAAGCCGCCATATAACCGCCGAAAGTCTGCCAGAAATCCATACCGGAAAAGGCAATATCGCGGTAAAGCGCATAAAGGCTTGTGCCCTCTTTTTCCATGCCGCGGCAAAGGCAGGGCACGGTTTGCGTCCACTCGCACAGGTCGCTCAAAAAGCCAAGCAAAAGTTTTGCCGTTACGCTGTCTTTAAATTCCAGCGCCGGTATTTCTTCCTGCCATGCTTTTTGAAAATTGTGCATTTTCATAAAATCACCTGCTATTACAGTTTGCCCATGCGCTGAGCTATGGCAATGTTCACTTTAAGCACGTTTACTCTGTCCTCGCCAAAAATGCCCAAAACTTTTCCTTCGGTGTTTTCTTCAACAATGCGGTTTATTTCAACTTCGCCAAGTCCGGAAGCCTTGGCAATGCGCGCAACCTGCACTTTGGCGGCAGCCGGTGAAATATGCGGGTCAAGCCCGGAACCGGAAGCCGTCATTAAATCTACCGGAATATCTTCGCGTTTTATATCGGGGTTTTTAGCCAAAAACACTTCAATATCCGCTTTGACGCGTTCCGTCAGCGCCGGATTGGTTGCCGCATAGTTATTGGAGCCGGAACCGATGCCGGGAAATTCCGTGCCGTCGTTGTAATACTGCCTGCCATCAGTGCCTTCAACATAAACATTGTAATGATATGCCGAAGGGCGGCTCCACATATAACATTCTTTGGTAAATTCCTGCCCTACATATTCTGCGCCAAGCGTTTTGCCATTTACGGTTATGAGGCTGCCGCCGGCCTGATGCGGGAACAAAAAGTTTGCCAGACCCGTCAAAAGGCAGGGAAACACAAGCCCGCACAGAAACATCAGCACTACGCTGACCAAAACAGTCTGCCGTATGCCGCCCAGTACGCTTTTTTCTGATTCATTCATCCTGCATCCACCTTTCTTATAAGCCGCCCATGCCGATAGCAGCAAGCAGCGGAGAAATCAGCATATCAATAATTTTAATTCCCGCAAAAGGTGCAATAACACCGCCCAAACCATAAACAAGCATCTTTCTTGCCAGAAGCCTGCCGGAGGACATAGGGCGGTATTTTACGCCCTTCATGGCAAGCGGAATAAGGCACGGAATGATGATGGCGTTAAATATCAGCGCCGATAAAATTGCGCTGTACGGCGTTGCCAGCTGCATAATATTCAGCACGCCCAGTTCCGGTATCGTCATCATAAACATGGCGGGAATGATGGCAAAATATTTGGCAATATCGTTGGCAATGGAAAAAGTCGTCAGGCTGCCCCTTGTAATAAGAAGCTGCTTGCCAATTTCCACAACCTCCAAAATTTTGGTAGGGTCTGAATCAAGGTCAACCATGTTGGCCGCTTCTTTGGCCGCAGCAGTGCCGCTGTTCATGGCAAGGCCCACATTGGCCTGCGCCAGTGCCGGCGCATCGTTGGTGCCGTCGCCGGTCATGGCAACAATTTTGCCCTCGGCCTGTTCCTTTTTAATAACGTCAATTTTGTCTTCCGGCCTGCACTCGGCTATAAAGCCGTCCACACCGGCTTCTCTGGCAATAGTCGCCGCCGTCAGCGGATTATCGCCGGTACACATAATGGTTTTAATGCCGATAGCGCGCAGGCGTTCAAAACGCTCCACCATACCGGGCTTAACCGTATCTTTTAAATAAATAACGCCCAGAATGCGGTTATTTTTACAAACGGCAAGCGGCGTGCCGCCCAATGCGGAAATTTTATTTACCTGTTCCTGCAGGTCTTCCGGAACAGTGCCGCCCAGTGATTTTACATAATGCCCGATAGCATCTGCCGCACCCTTGCGCAGTTTTGTGCCGTCCGGCAAATCAATGCCGCTCATGCGGGTCTGCGCCGTAAACTCAATATACCCGCAGCCTTCCGTTTCACAGCTTTTATCGCCAAGACGGCGCGCAAGCTCAAGAGTAGATTTGCCTTCCGGCGTATCGTCATGCAGGCTGGTAAGAGCTGCGCATCTGATAAGTTCACTGCGCGGAGTGCCGCCTGCCGGGAAGAAATCTGCCGCCATGCGGTTGCCGAAAGTAATGGTGCCCGTTTTATCGAGAATCATTGTGTCAACATCGCCGCAGGCTTCTACGGCCTTGCCGGACATGGCAATGACGTTAAACCTTGTTACGCGGTCCATGCCGGCAATGCCTATTGCCGAAAGCAGCCCGCCGATAGTTGTAGGGATAAGGCAGACGGTTAAAGCGATAAGCGTTGAAGTTTGCAGCCGCACGCCGGAATAAAGCCCGATAGGATACAGCGTAACAATAACTATCAGAAAAATAATGGTCAGCGAAACCAAAAGCGTATTCAGCGCAATTTCGTTAGGAGTTTTTTTGCGCGAAGCGCCTTCAACAAGCGCAATCATCCTGTCAAGAAAGCTGTTGCCCACATCAGAAGTAATGCGTATTTTCAGCCAGTCAGACACAACGGTTGTGCCGCCCGTAACGGAGCAGAAATCGCCGCCGGATTCCCTTACCACAGGCGCAGATTCGCCGGTGATGGCCGATTCGTCAACAGAAGCAATGCCCTCAATTACTTCGCCGTCGCCGGGAATAACCTCACCGGCATAAACCATAACCACGTCGCCCTTTTTAACTTCGCTGGAAAGAATTTCCTGTTCCGTGCCGTCTTCCAAAAGCAGGCGTGCTCTGGTATCCTTCTGTGTTTTTTTCAAGCTGGCGGCCTGCGCTTTGCCGCGCCCTTCCGCCACCGATTCCGCAAAATTGGCAAACAAAATTGTAATAAGCAGCACCGCACATACAATAATGTTATAGGCCCTTAAATTTGTGCCTGCGCTCACATCACCGAAAAGCCCGGGGAAAAACGAAAGCGCCAGCGTAATGAAAAAACCTGTTTCCACAACGAACATAACCGGGTTCTTCATCATATAAACCGGGTTTAACTTGGTAAAGGAACCGATAACCGCCTGACGGAAAATGGCAGGCGTTATCAGCTTCTGATTTTTCTTGCTCATTACAGCTCCTCCTTACATCCAAAGGGTTAAATGCTCGGCAACCGGCCCCAGAGCCAATACCGGGAAGAAAGTCAGCGCCGCAAAAATGTAAACGACAAACACCAGAATTACCGCAAAACCAAAATTATCAGTATGCAGCGTTCCGGCAGATTCACTGATAAAACGCTTTTTCATCAGCGAACCGGCAATGGCAAGCTGCAATACCATGGAAATATAGCGCCCAAAGAACATAACAAGCCCGGTAGTAATATTCCAGAACAAGGTATTATCCGCCAGCCCTTCAAAACCGGAGCCGTTGTTGGCCGCAGAAGAAGCGTATTCATACAGCACCTGCGAAAGCCCGTGGTAACCGGGGTTGGTAATGCCGGCAAGCCCTTCCTGCGTGCCAACCGCCAGAGCGGTAAACACCAGTATCAGCAGCGGATGGATGATAATGCACAGAGCCGCCAGTTTCATCTCACGGCCTTCAATCTTTTTGCCGAGATATTCCGGCGTGCGCCCAATCATCAGCCCGCAGATAAACACGGCAAGAATGGCATAGGTAATCATGTTCATCAGCCCTACGCCTTTGCCGCCGAACACTACGTTAAGCATCATATGCAGTAAGGGAACCATCCCGCCCAGCGGAGTAAGGGTATCGTGCATATTATTTACGGTACCCGTTGTAAAAGAAGTTGTTATTGTGGTAAACAGCGCGGATTGTGCAATGCCGAAGCGCACTTCCTTGCCTTCCATGCTGCCCATCTGCTGGCTGAGCCCTACATTGGCCAAAGCAGGGTTGCCCTGGCTTTCTGCCCAGAAGCATACGCCAAGCCCAATCAGAAAGATTATTCCCATAGCGGCGAAAATGCTGCGTCCTTCACGTCCGTAAAGCCACGCCGTCAGGCTGCGGCGCGCTCCGTTTCCGCAAGCCGGAAGCGCCGTGCTTTCCATAGCGGCAGGCACGGCCTCACGTTTGCTGTCCCTTACCATTTTGCCAAAGGTAATTACGCAGGCGCCCGGCAGCAGCATCATGGCATACATTTCAATCAGGTTTGAAACAATGGTCGGGTTTTCAACAGGCGTTGCCGAGTTGGCGCCCAAAAAGCCGCCGCCGTTTGTGCCAAGATGCTTGATAATTTCCAGCGCCGCCACAGGCCCCATGGCAATTATCTGTTTTGTGCCTTCAACGGTATCTGTTACCACATTGGCAGAAAAATTCTGCGGCACGCCCTGCCATACCAGAAGCAAACCGCCTATTACCGAAAACGGCAGCAGAATGCGCGTTGTAATGCGCACAAGGTCGGCAAAAAAGTTTCCTACGTTGTCCTTTGTTTTGCCCGCCAGCCCGCGTATAAACGCTGCACAGGCGGCATAACCGCTTGCTGCGGAGACAAACATCATAAAAGTAATAACCATCATCTGCGAAAGATATGACAGCCCGCTCTCACCGGAGTAATGCTGTAAGTTGGTGTTAGTCATAAAACTGATGATGGTATTGAACGAAAGCGATTCTTCCATGGCGCCGATGCCGTTGGGATTAAACAGCGCTATGCTCTGCATACGCAAAATTGCGTAGCCCATAAGCATCATAACGCCATTTGACGCCAGCAGAAAAAGCATGTATCTTTTCCAGCTCATGCCGCTGTGCGGATTAATACCGCAAATTTTATAAACAGCGCCGTCGATAACATTAAATACCTTATCGCCAAAAGCAGGCTTGCCGGCAGTAATGTTATACATATAAAAACCTGCCGGAATCACTATCAGCAGATAAATAAAAATTGCCAAAGCAATTTGCAGCATTTGCCATACCTCCTCACTGCCCTAAAACTTTTCCGGGTGAAGCAGCGCATAAAGCAAATACCCACCCAAAAGCAAAGCAATAATACCCAAAGCAATCATGTTGTTTCCTCCTACTCGGTTTTATCCACCTGCTTTTGGCACCAGCCTGTCAGCAGGGCAATACTTCCAACACAGCCTGCAAGCACCGCAAGCATAACGAAATCCATCATAAGGGGTTCCTCCTCTCTGCCTTTCTGCAAGAAATATTACCATATAACCCATGAAGGTGCGCTTAACGTTTCGCGGCGAAGATTAAGACTGTATAAATAAAAAAATCCCGCTTCCGGCGGGACAGTAATAAAACAGAAAAACGGAGGCGTGCGCTTATCTTTACGCACCCTCCGACAGTCATTACAGCTTGTTTAATTTTATTTTACGGCAATTCATCAATGTGTTCAAACAGAAAATCTATAAAATATTTGCTGGCCAAAGGCAGCGCGTTTTTGTCCTTTGTTATAAGGCCAATCTTTCTTATTACCATGGGTGTTACCGGCAGAATAGCCACGCGGTAATTTGTTTTCCGCAAAACCAGTTCCGGCAGAATGCTGACGCCCAATCCGGCTTCAATCATGGATAAAATGGAATAATCGTCATGAACGCGCAGGCGAATGCGCGGTTCTAATCCGCAATTATGAAATGCGTTCAAAGGCTCGCTTAAACAGCCTTCCTCCAGCAAAAGGAACGGTTCTTTGGCCAGTTCCTCTAAAGTCACATAAGGATTCTGCGCCAGAGGATGATGAAGCGGCAGAACAGCGCGATGCTCGCCTTCTTTTACAAATTTCGTTTTAACATTCGGCACTGCATCGGGATTTACAAAGCCAAAATCAGCTTCCCCAATCCGCACCCATTCCGGAATACTTGTATAATCTCCCTGGTGCAGTACAAATTCAACATTGGGATAGTGTTCCTGAAACTGCCTTATCAGGTTTGGCAGCCAGTGACAGGAAATGCTCGAAATGGTCCCGATACGTATTACACCCGTGTCCAGCCCTCTGATTTTTTTGGCAAGCTCCTGCATAGACAGATATTGTGAAATTGTTTTCTGAATATCCGGAAAGAGCCGCTCGCCCTCGATTGTTAAATGAACCCCATAGCGTGAACGGTATAATAATTTAATGCCCAGTTCCTTTTCAAGAGATGTAATCATCTGGCTCATGGCAGGCTGTGTGTAACCGAGCACATCCGCGGCTTTTGTAAAACTGCCCAGCTCAACTATTTTTTGAAGTGCAATATAACGGTTCATATCTAAAATAACCTTTCTGCATAATCATATAACAATCATTTATTTTACTTATTCATAAGCATAGTATATACTGAAACCTGATAAAACACAAGGAGGCCAGCCTTCATTGCAAGCGGCCGGCATCCATGCAAATAGTGATGTTGTTAAGGAGGGAAATATAACAATGAAAAGAAATGTACTGAAACAATATGTTGTAGATGCTTTTACTGACAAAGTTTTCAGCGGCAATCCTGCAGCCATCTGCATTTTAGACAAATGGCTTCCTGACGGGCTGATGATGAACATTACCAGAGAAAACAATCTGTCCGAAACGGCATTTGCAGTAAAAAACGGCAATGGCTACGATTTGCGCTGGTTTACTCCCGGCGGGGAAATTGATTTGTGCGGCCATGCAACGCTGGCGTGCGCTTTTGTTCTTCTGAACTATTATGAACAAGATAAAAACAGCGTAGTCTTTTCTACTATGAGCGGTCCTTTAACCGTAAACAGGCGGGACGCTTTATATGAAATGGATTTTCCGGCTTATGAACTCAAGCAGGTTCCCGTAACACAGGAAATGGCAAATGCAATCGGCGCAGCTCCCAAAGCCGCTTATATGGGGCGCGATTTACTCTGTGTACTTGAAAATGCGGATACAGTAAAAAATCTCTCTCCCGATTTGGAAAAAGTAAAAAAACTGGATGGGCTGCTTCTTCAGGTAACCGCGCAGGCAGATGAAAAAGAATATGACTGCGTTTCCCGCTCGTTTGCACCTAAGCTGAATGTTTCCGAAGACCCCGTCTGCGGCTCCGGCCACTGCCACATTATTCCGTATTGGGCTAAAGAATTTGCCAAAGATAATCTGACTGCTATCAGGCTTCGCCGCGTGGCGGCGTTCTTTACTGCCGCATGGATGGCAGCCGCGTTATTCTCGCAGGCAAGGCTGCCCTTTATTCACAGGCTGAAATTTATCTTCCGGAATAATTTGCCGCCTGCATTAAAAACACAGCCTGCAATAATAGCATAAGGCAGGCTGAAATTCACATCGGCTGCGGCCTTATGAGTTTTATTGCCGCTATGCCTGAAAAAACAAAAACGGCGTGACTTGTGCCGCGCCGTATTTACTGACTTTTATGCTGTTTTACCAGAACCGCCCGCTTTTTGCGGACGGTTTTTTTACTATTGCCGTATCATGCGGTAGCCTACGCCGATATGCGTCTGAATATATTTGGGCGAAGCCGGGTCGCTTTCTATTTTTTTGCGCAGCGTCGCCATAAAAACGCGCAGCGAAGGAATATCCGAAACAACTGCGTTGCCCCACACTTCTTTTAAAATATAGTTATGCGTAAGCACCCTGCCCGTATTTTTGGCAAGCACGCACAGCAGTTTATATTCAATCGGCGTAAGATGAATTTCGCTGCCGCCGATATAGGCGCAGCCCGCCGCATAATTAATGCTCAGTTCGCCGTTATTATAAACGGCAGATTGCTCCGGCGCGCCGCTGCCTTCAATTCTGCTGCGGCGTAGCGCAGCACGCAGGCGTGCCAAAAATTCATCAATGCTGAACGGTTTTGTTAAATAATCGTCTGCGCCTGCATCCAGCGCATCAACCTTATCCTGGTCCTCGCTTCTGGCACTCACAACAATAATAGGCACGCTGCTCCAGCCCCGCACTTTGCGGATTATCTCCACGCCGTCCATATCGGGCAGCCCCAAATCCAGAATGATGACATCCGGATTGTACGAAACGGCATCCATAAGCGCGCCCATGCCGTTTTTAGCCGTATGGTACTGATAATTCTGCGTATCCAGCGTTGTGCGGATTAAATTGGTAATGGCAGGGTCATCTTCCACCACAAGAACTTTCGGCTTATACATTCTTAATTTCTACCTCCTCCAACGGCAATGTAAAGGAAAATACCGCTCCGTGCGGATTATTATCGCTGACGGAAATTGTACCGCCGTGCGCTTCTATGATTGATTTGCACAGGCTGAGCCCAAGGCCGAGCCCGCGGCGGCTGTCTGCACTGCCTGCACCGGCGTTTGCCGTATAAAACATATCAAAAAGATGCTCTTTTGCTTCATCGGAAATGCCCGGCCCGTTATCGGCAATCTGAATGCAGACCATTTTGCCTTCTTTTTTTGCCGACAGGCAGATTTCAGAACCCTTCGGCGTATATTTAACGGCATTATTCACAATATTAATAAGAACCTGTATTACAAGGCGGGCATCCATATCAGCCATCAGCATATCGTCATCAAGCTCAACGCTGATTTTATGTTCTGCCGCCTGGCGGTCTATATGCGAAAGCGCCTCGCGGAAAACATCGTCAACCAGTTCCGCATTCATTTTCAGCCGCATCGTGTCATTTTCTATTCTGGTAATGGAAAGCAGGTTTTCCGTTAAATTAACCAGCCACATGGAATCGTCATAAATAGAACGGTACATCTCCTGCTTTTTATCTTCATCAAGCGCAATGCTGCTGCCCATCAGCATGCTGGCGTTGCCGCTGATGCTGGTAAGCGGCGTGCGCAAATCGTGCGAGATGGCGCGCAGCAAATTAGCGCGCAGCTGTTCACGCTGACGGTCTAATTCTGCCGTCTGTTTTTCCGCATGCAGCCTTCTGCGTTCCAAAATAAGCCCGCACTCGTCAAGCATAGAAATCATAAGGTTTTTTTCAAACGCATCAAGCGGAGGGTAAAATTTGGAAGGAACGCCCACCACCGCCATTATGCCCTGGTTGCCATGCACAGGCAGGTACAGGTTTTGCGCATGGGTAAGGGTGTTCGTTCCAAAACCGGCAGCCTTATCGTTACCGGCAACCCAGTCTGCCACGCCGTGTTCTTCCGCCGTCATGGCGCCCATAACACGGTCTTTTTCGGCAGGCGGATACACGCTGAAATTTATCGGCTGTTCTTTTTCCATCAGCGCATATAAAATAGGACGGTTTAAAAGCACCTGTATCTGTCCGGCGGCGCTTTGAATTATTTCCTGCTCATTGCGCCCCTGCTGCAATTTCTGGTTGTTATTCATTAAAAGCTCCATATAATACGCCCTCTGGGCAGACTGGCGCGCCTGCCTTTTGACGCGCGTAGCCAGCGAGCAGGATATGCAGCTTGCCAGCAGCATGACAAAAAAAGTAATGGGATAGTTAGGATCGAGAGCAGCCAGCGAAAAACGCGGAATGGTAAAAAAGAAATTAAAGGCAACCACGCTTAACAGCGAAACCAGTATGCCGTATAAATAGCCGTTAGTCCAGATAGCCGTAAGCAAAACGCCCAAAAGATAAATAATTATAATGTTGGCTTCGCGCAGCCCTAATTCATAAAAAGCAAAGCTGACGCCGGTAGCGGCAATAATAATCAGTATGGATTTTAAAAAGTCGCTCCAGCGGAACTGCTGCCCTGTTTTACGCAGCAATGCCCTGCTTTTTTTATAAAGCGGCTGCACGTCAGGGATAATGTAAATATCGACGTCTTCCATTAAATCGGTAAGGCGGTCAACCAGCGTTGTATTTTTTATAAAAGGCAGCGTTTTATGGTTCGTCCTGCCCAAAACGATTTTGGTAATGCCGCTTACTTTGGCGTATTCGGCAATCTGCACGGCGTTGAGCGCGGCGCCCTTGCGAATCTGGTCGCTGACAATCCAGAAAGTCAGGCCGTTGGGGTTGGCGAGGTCTTTGCGGATGCGGCCCACGTAGACATCGTCTTTTCCTGCGAGGAAGAGCGGCATGGGGTATTCCTTCTTTTCCGGTTCGTCCATGAGCACGAGGCCTTCACCATTTTTGATGGCTTCGCGGGCTTCTTCAACGCTGATGGGGCGCTCCGTTTCAATCCAGATGCTCTCTGAGTGTGAACGCAGAGAAGGGACGCGGACACACATGGCCGATGTCTCAACGTCGGAGTGCATGATTTTCTTGGTCTCGTTGTACATCTTCATCTCTTCCTTCGTGTATCCGTTGTCTTGGAATACGTCGATTTGAGGGATGACATTGAAGGCCAGCTGATAGGCGAACTTCTTCACTGTGACAGGTTCTCCAGCGAGCACCTGGCGGTATTGCTCGTAGAGTTCGTCCATGGCTGCCTGTCCAGCACCGCTGGCGGCCTGGTAGGAGCTGACGTGTACGCGCTTGATGTGGCTCAACTTTTCGAAGGCTTTCAAGGCAACCACCATCATGATGGTAGTGCAGTTGGGGTTGGCAATGATGCCGCGAGGACGCGTCAAGGCATCTTCGGCGTTGCATTCAGGCACCACCAAGGGAACGTCTTCGTCCATGCGGAAGGCCGACGAGTTGTCGATCATGACAGCGCCAAACTTGGTGATGTCTTCGGCATATTCCTTCGACACGCCAGCACCGGCTGAGGTGAAGGCGATGTCAACGCCTTTGAAGTCGTCGCCGTGGCGGAGTAGCTGAACGGTGTATTCCTTGCCCTTGAAAGTGTATGTTTTTCCTGCGCTTCGCTGAGAACCGAAGAGCAGCAAGTTGTCGATGGGGAAATCGCGTTCGGCCAATACGCGAAGAAATTCTTGGCCTACGGCACCGCTGGCGCCAACAATTGCTACGTTCATATTATTTTCTAAATGAATGGTTTATTTGGTGCAAAATTACAAAAAACTTATTGAACGCTTGTAGTGTCGCCCACCTTTTTCTTGCAATTTGAAAGCGTTATGGCTTATTTAGCCGCAAAATGATAGGAAGGTGGCGCGGAAAGGGGTTATAGAAGGACGTATGTCTCACGTTGCTTTCGGGGCTTTTAAAATTCCTGTGATAGGGTATTTTTACGGGACTTTCATTAAAATGTAAAACTCGCGTGTCTTTTCGCCCCGTTTTTCGCCCCGTTTTTTAGAGAAAAACATTACCTTTGCCATCTGTATGGACACTATTGAAAAATCTGGAAAAAAACAGGCGGATGCAACGGAAGACTATGAACGTCAGTTGATTCATCGCGGCATCAAGCCGACGGCGGTTC
>ENA-OROS01001129-OROS01001129.1-human-gut-metagenome-genome-assembly--contig:-NODE-1129-length-11921-cov-11.788050_pt1 | contig 11921 bp, 4 predicted proteins | sample MGYA00242134_ERZ509059 | MGnify/ENA primary metagenome ERZ509059 (study PRJEB26280, sample SAMEA2338753) | human gut metagenome | biome: human gut; feature: human-associated habitat; material: faeces... | reverse complement strand
CAATTACATCATCATCCGGTGCGGAGCCTGCGTTTCCGGCTGCACCGCCCATGTCGGGGCCTGCGCCCTGCGCGCCCTGCGGGTTCGCCTGCTGGTAGAGCTTCTCGCTCATCGCGTAGAAGAGCTGCGTGAGCTCCTCGGTCGCGGCCTTGATGGCGTCGGTGTCGTCGCCCTTGAGGGTCTCCTTGAGCTTGTCGATGCCCGCCTGGACCTTGCTCTTCTCGTCCGCGGGGATCTTGTCGCCCACCTCGTCGAGGGTCTTCTCGCTCTGGTAGACCATCTGGTCGGCCTGATTGCGGACCTCGACCTTCTCCTTGACCTTGGCGTCCTCGGCGGCATACTGCTCCGCTTCCTTGACAGCCTTCTCAATGTCCTCCTTGCTCATGTTGGTGGAGGAGGTGATGGTGATGTGCTGCTCCTTGCCGGTGCCGAGGTCCTTGGCGGAGACGTTCACGATGCCGTTGGCGTCGATGTCGAACGTGACCTCGATCTGCGGAACGCCTCTGGGCGCCGGAGCGATGCCGGTCAGCTGGAACACACCGAGCGTCTTGTTGTCGGCTGCCATCTCACGCTCACCCTGCAGGACATGGACCTCAACGGAGGTCTGGCTGTCAGCGGCGGTAGAGAAGACTTGGCTCTTCTTGGTCGGGATGGTGGTGTTGCGGTCGATCAGCTTGGTGAACACGCCGCCCATCGTCTCGATGCCGAGAGACAGCGGAGTGACGTCCAGCAGCAGCAGGCCCTTGACGTCGCCGCCAAGCACGCCGCCCTGGATCGCTGCGCCGACAGCCACGCACTCGTCGGGGTTGATGCCCTTGAAGCCTTCCTTGCCGGTCAGCTTCTTGACCTCATCCTGCACGGCCGGAATACGCGTCGAGCCGCCGACCAGAAGGACCTTGGAAATATCGTTGGCGGTCAGACCGGCATCGGCCATCGCCTGCTTGACCGGGCCTGCGGTCGCTTCGACCAGATGGGCGGTCAGCTCGTTGAACTTTGCACGCGTCAGCGTGACGTCCAGATGCTTCGGGCCTGTTGCGTCAGCGGTGATATACGGCAGGTTGATGTTCGTGGAGGTCACGCCGGACAGCTCGATCTTGGCCTTTTCGGCGGCTTCCTTCAGTCTCTGCATGGCGACCTTGTCGTTGGACAGATCGATGCCCTCTGCCTTCTTGAATTCGGAAACGAGGTAGTTCATGACGCACTCGTCGAAATCATCGCCGCCGAGGTGGGTGTTGCCGTTGGTAGCAAGGACTTCGATAACGCCGTCGCCGATGTCCAGAATGGAGACATCGAACGTGCCGCCGCCGAGGTCGTAGACCATGACCTTCTGCTCGGCTTCCTTGTCAACGCCGTAGGCCAGAGCGGCTGCGGTCGGCTCATTGATGATACGCTTGACGTCCAGACCCGCGATCTTGCCTGCGTCCTTGGTGGCCTGACGCTGTGCGTCGTTGAAATATGCGGGAACGGTGATAACGGCCTCAGTGACGGTGCCGCCCAGATATGCCTCGGCGTCTGCCTTCAGCTTCTGCAGGATCATCGCGGAGATCTCCTGCGGGGTGTACTTCTTGCCGTCGATGTCGACCTTGTAATCGGAGCCCATGTGACGCTTGATGGAAGCGACGGTGCGCTCGTGGTTGGTAACGGCCTGACGCTTTGCGACCTGACCGACCATTCTTTCACCGGTCTTGGAGAACGCGACGACGGACGGGGTGGTGCGGTTGCCTTCGGCGTTCGCGATGACGACGGGTTCGCCGCCTTCCATAACGGCGACGCAGCTGTTGGTAGTACCAAGGTCAATGCCAATAATCTTACTCATAATAATTTCCTCCTATATGAATGCCTGTATTTACAAATTTAGATGCTGCCGGATCCCCGGCGTAGGGTGCTTTTTAATTTGCGACCTTTACCATTGCGAATCGAACGACTTTATCGCCGACCTTGAAGCCTTTCTGGAAGACCTCCGCGATGACGTTTTCGCCAAGCGCTTCGTCCTCGACGTGCATGACCGCGTTATGAAGCTGCGGGTCAAAGACCTCGCCTGCCGCGCCGAAGCTCACGACGCCCAGCTTTTCCATGACGGAGACGAGCTGGTTCATCGTCATCTCGACGCCCTTTTTAAACGCGGCATCCTGCGTCTCCTGCGCCAGCGCCCGCTCAAGATTGTCGTACACGGGAAGGAACTTCTCGACCGTCTCCGAGCGGATGTCGGTATAGAGGCTTTCCTTTTCCTTCTGGCTGCGCTTGCGGTAGTTGTCGTATTCGGCGGCCAGCCGCAGATAGCTGTCATGCTCCTGTGCCAGCGCCTGCTGCGCCTTTTCAAACTCGCTTGCCTCCTGCTGCTTGGCTTCCTCGGGCTTTTTTTCCTCGGACTGCTTCGCGGCTTCGGCTTCGGTCTGCTGCGCAGCTTCTTCTGTCTGCTCGGCTGCGGAGGCGGCCTGTGCCTTTTCCTCCGAAGCCGGATTGCTGTTTGTTTTCTTACTCATATCTATGCCTCCGGGTCATTGTGCTTATTTTCCGGCCCTTCGATCGCCGGGGTCTGGTTTTTCTGGAACATCCGACTCAGGTTCTCGGCGAAGTAGCTCAGCCGGGCGGTGATCTGCGCGTAATCCATTCTGGTCGGGCCGACCACGCCGATCAGGCCCTGCATCCCGTCGCCGATGTCGAACTTCGTCATGACGACGCTGGTGTCGCGCAGCTCCTTCGACACGTTTTCCGGGCCGACCAGGATCTGCGTCCGGCTGTCCGGGGAAAGTGCGGCGGGAAGATTGGAGACCACATCCTCGTCAAGTGCGGAGAGCATTTTCTGCGCCTTGTCGATGTCGTGGTACTCCGGCTGGCCGAGAAGCTTGGCCTGTCCGGTCATGTAGACCTCACTGTGCTCCTGATGCAGAAGCGACGTGACGAAATCCATGATGACGGGCACGAGGCTGGCCGCATTTCCGGCGCTTCTGGTCACGCGGGACAGAAGCTCGGGGCTGAGCTGTTCGGCGGTCAGCTCCGTGACGCTTGCGTTCAGCACTGCGCCGAGAAGCTTCAGATCCGCCTCCGTCAGCTCGACCGGGAGCCGGATGAGCTTATTCTTGACGGAGCTGTCGCTCAGCATCACGACGAGAATAAAGCTGCCGCTGTCCGCGAGGATCAGGTCGAACCGCCTGACCGTCAGCCCGGCGGCACGCGCCGCCATGGCGTAGGCGGGCAGATTCGTCATCTGCGAGACAAGCTTGCCGACCTGCGAGACGACCTTGTCGACCTCCTGCATTTTCAGCTCCATCGCCTGATTGATCGACTTCGTTTCATCGGTCGACAGGCGGTAGTCCTGCATCAGCTCGTCGACGTACAGCCGGTACCCGGCAGGCGACGGGATGCGTCCGGCGGAGGTGTGCGGCTGCTCCAGATATCCGAGCGTCGTCAGCTCCGCCATCTCGTTGCGGATGGTCGCGGAGGAAAAATCCATGTCCGGCATCTGCGCAATGGTCTTGGACGCCACCGGCTCCGCCGTGCGGATGTAAAGATCCACGATCGCACGCAGGATCTTCTTTTTCCGGTCTGAAAGCTCCATGGTTCGTTCCTCCTTTCGCCTTAGCACTCTTTATCCCTGAGTGCTAAACGCAGTGTACCACCGCCTGCCAGCGTTGTCAATACCTACAGACTTAAATTATTTGTGAACAATTCATATCTTATGTATGAATGCCCCGGCGGGGCGGTTTTATCAGCCGCGGCGCCCGGATCCGCAGCATCAGCCGGCTTCCCGGACAGCGTTCCTGCCCGTCCGGCGGGGACTGCCGGGCGGGCTTTGTCTGCCGGCCAGGGATTATGTAGACAAAATCCACAAAAAATCCCCGGTAAAATTTACGTAAAGCCGGTAAAATCTCCGTAAAGTGACTGGATTTTAGCGGACGAAACTGCTATACTATGAAATACAGAACTCTGCGACTGCGGCTCCCTTGACCGGCAGCCGCTTTCGTGTCTGTATCAATCCGCAGAAGGAGGGTTCAAAAAGGCGCTTCGCGCGGGACAGGCCCGCGCACGACACGAACATTCGAATTCTGAAAGAAATCAGGAGGAAATGCAAGCATGAAAAAACGCACAACGCGCTGTCTCGCGCTGCTGCTGGCAGTCGTCATGGTCCTTTCGGTCATGCCGGTCGCCATGGCGGAGGAGACGGCGAAGACCGCAACGCTGGTCACCGACGCATCGACCCTAAAGGTTGGTGACGAGATTATAATTGCGGCGAAAGACAATGATTTTGCAATGGGTGAGCAAAAGACAAACAACCGGGCAGCGGTCGCGGTCACGAAGTCGGAAGATAAACTGACGCTGACTGCGGGTGTGCAGAAGCTGACGCTGAAGCAGGGTGCAAAGGAAAATACCTTTGCATTTGATACTGGTTCCGGTTATCTGTATGCTGCATCCAGCAGCAAGAACCATCTCAAGACAGAAAGCAAGTTAAGCGATAACAGTTCGTGGTCTGTTGCGATTGCGGATGGTAAGGCAACAGTTATCGCACAGGGAGCCAACACGCGAAATGTTATGAAGTATAACTCCAATAGCAAGTTATTTGCGTGTTATGCATCAGGGCAGCAGGATATTGCAATTTACAAGCTTGAAACTGTGCCTGCCCCGTCCAACAAGGTCGCAACCCCGACTGCTATCCCGGCTGCGGGCAAAGTAGACAAGGACACAAAGGTCACGTTCTCCTGCGAGACTGAGGGTGCGACGATCCTCATTGCTACGGACGGCAAGACCTTTACCGAGGGCACAGAGGCGACCGTGAATGAAGACGTCACCTTCACCGTCAAGGCCACGAAAGCCGGCATGGACGACAGCGACGAAGTGAAATTCGCCTACACCGTCAAGGCTGAAGAACCGGTTCAGAGCCTGTTCAAGGACGGTGAGCAGATCGTCATCTACAACCCGGCTAACATGAAGGCTCTGTCCACCGAATACTCCGGCTTCTATAATAAGGGAACGGATGTGACGCTGGCAGACGGCAAGCTGTCCGGCTGGACGGATGCTGACGTCTGGACGGTCGGCGTCAACGCGGACGGTTCTTACACGTTCTCCACCAAGGACGGCAAGAAGCTGTCCATGGCTGAGAAGTATACCAGCACCCCGCTGGACGACGTGAACACCGCATGGAAGGTTTCCGAGGCTGCAACGACCGGCTGCTATTACATCCAGAACGCCGTGCGCGGCAATTATCTGGAGTGGTATGCCGAGAAGAGCAACTGGAGCAGCTATAACAAAATCAGCGATGAACTGCTGTTTGCGCAGGCGTTCTACCGCGTCCGCAAGAGCGGCATCGTGACCAGCCTGTCCGAAGGCGACACGGTCGTGGTCTTCAACCCGGCCAACGGCAAGGCCCTGTCCACCGAGTACTCCGGCTTCTATAACAAGGGCACGGATGTGACGCTGGCAGACGGCAAGCTGTCCGGCTACACCAAGGCCGACATCTGGACGGTCGGTGTCAACGCGGACGGCACCTACACGTTCTCCACCAGCGAGGGCAAGAAGCTCTCCATGGCTGAGAAATATACCAGCACCCCGCTGGACGAGGTGAATACCGCGTGGAAGGTCACGGCTGCGAAGACCGAAAACTGCTTCTACATCCAGAATGCCGTGCGCGGCAACTATCTGGAGTGGTACGCCGAGAAGAACAACTGGAGCAGCTACAGCAGAGTCAGCGATGAGGCGCTGTTTGCCCAGCAGTTCTATCTGGTCGTGGACGACGGCGGCTCCGATGAGCCTGCCGGCGATCTGCCCAAGCCCGGCGACAAGTTCGTGATCTACAACCAGAACGCACAGGCGGTTCTGGCGGCGGAGAACGATTCGAAGTCCATTGAAAAGGCGGCAGCCACCGTCGCGGACGGCAAGGCCACCCCAGCGAACGGCGCTGTCGTGTTCACCGTCGAGCAGAATGGCGAATACCTCCGCTTCAAGAGCGAAGCCTATGGCTACCTCTGCTCCAACGGCACCGGCAACAACGCGTTCTACAGCAAGGACTTCTCCGAAGAGGGCGTTACGACTGACGATGCCGACTGGCTCGTCCGCACCTGCTCCGGCGGCGTGGGCGGCTATGAGATGGAGAGCCGCACGGCGAAGTTCAACAATAGGTATAGCCAGTGGTTGGAGTACTACTCCGATTCGTTCAAGACCTACAGCATGGATAAGAGCAAGGTCACGGATTACACCATCTACTCCTTCTTCTTCTATCCCGTGGCGGACGGCGTGAATGTGGACGGCGGCCTCGTCGTGCAGCCCACCATCACCTTCCCCGAAACCATGCTCCCGGCCTATGTCGGCAGCAATTACAAGTTTGACCTCGAGATCGACACGATCTATGCGATCGACAATCCGTGGATCGAGTACAGTGTTCGCGATGAAAAGGGCAATCTGGTTGACGGCGTAACGAGCAGCACAGACGTGGAAGTCCTCGGCGACTTTACGACCGGCAAGGGCACAGCACATATCACCGTCTGGGATACGCAGATTGCAAAGGCCGCTGAAAACGGCAGCACGATGACCCTGACCTTCGCGTTCAAGGATATCAAGGGCAACGAGGCCAGAGCGTCCTACACCGTCGACATCCTCGACGAGCCTGTGATCTCCAACGTAACGCCCGCGCAGGGCGCGCAGACCGGCGAGAACAAAAAGCCGACGATCTCCGCGGAGATCTCGAACGCTGGCGAGAACGCCAGCGTAACGATGACTGTCAACAGTGAAAAGGTCGATGCTGTCTACGCAGACGGCAAGGTCACCTACACCCCAGCTGCCGCTATGGCGGACGGCAAGGTCACGGTGACTGTGACGGTCAAGCGTGCGGATAAAAAGGAAACCAGCAAGACCTGGTCCTTCACCATCGGCGAGGCGACCTTCCAGCGCTACTTCGGCCAGCTGCACTCCCACACGCAGTATTCCGACGGCGCTGGCTCGCTGGAAAGCGCACTGGATTATGTCAAGAATCTGCCTGAAATCGCGAACGTCGACTTCGTCGCGTTCACCGACCATTCCAACTACTTCGACAGCAAGAATAACCCCAACGTCGAAGCGGCTCTGTATGATACGTCTCTTGTCAATGATTCCGATTCCAGCCACAGCTGGGCGACCTACAAGAACACTGTCGCAGCCTTCAACGCGGCCAACGCGGGCAAAAAGGTCGCCATTGCGGGCTTTGAAATGACGTGGTCCGGCGGTCCCGGCCATATCAACACCTTCAACACCCCCGGCATCGTCTCCCGCAACAACACGACGCTCAACAACAAGACCAAGGATGCTGGCCTGCAGGCCTACTACAAGCTCCTGTCGCAGACAGAGGGCGTCGATTCCATCAGCCAGTTCAACCATCCGGGCACGACGTTCGGCAACTTCATTGACTTCGGTTATTGGGATGCTGTCGTTGACACCCGTATGTACATGGTCGAAGTCGGCAACGGCGAAGGCCAGATCGGCGCAGGCGGCTATTATCCCAGCTACGAGCAGTACATCATGGCGCTCGACAAGGGCTGGCACGTCGCCCCGACCAACAACCAGGATAACCACAAGGGCCGCTGGGGCAACGCCAACGACGCCCGCGACGTCATCCTGACCGACGACTTCTCCGAATCCGGCATCTATGCAGCGCTCAGAGCACGCCGTATGTACGCCACCGAGGACAAGAACCTCGATCTGGACTACACGGTCAACGGCAACATGATGGGCTCCATCATCGACGTTCCCGAGAAGCTGAACTTCGAGATCTCCTTCAACGATCCCGACCGCACCGATTCCATCGCCAAGGTCGAACTGGTCGTCAACTCCGGCAAGGTCGCCTATACCTGGGACAGTGCCGCAGATCTCGCCAAGGGCTCCGTCAGCGTGGAACTGGCGCCTGAGTACACCTATTACTTCGTCCGCGTCACCGAGGGCGACGGCGATCTGGCCGTGACCGCTCCCGTCTGGGTCGGCGAATCGCTCAAGCTTGGCATTTCCAAGGCTGAATGCGGCACGTCTACCCCTGTCACCGACGAAGAACTGACCATCACCACCACGTTCTTCAACAGTGAGGCAAAGCCCGCTACCATCAAGTCCATCACCTATGCCATCGGCAACGAAACCATCGGCACGGATACCACCGGTTACACGCTGGCTGCAAGCAGCACGCAGGATGTGGAATTCAAGTATACCCCGACCAAGGCCCGCATCATGACCGTCCGGATCACGGCTGTGATCGAGCAGGACGGCAAGGAGTACACCTTCACCAAGGACGTCACGCTCGATGTGCTTGACGCAAGCAAGCTTGTCTACATCGGCATTGACGCCTCGCACTACAACGAATACGTTGCAGGCAACTATAAGGACTCCATGGGCAACTTCGGCGAACTGGCTGCGGCCTATTCCGTGCGTACAGTCACTCTGAAGACCAGCGAGGAGCTTATCGCGGCCTGCGGCAATTCCAAGTACAAGGCCATCATCCTGACGGCTCCGTCCCGCCGTCTGGAAGCGGCCCAGAAGGATCCGAAGACCTATTCCACAGAAGAACTGAACGCCATCAAGACGTTCAACGACAATGGCGGTATGGTGATCCTCGCCGGTTGGTCCGACAACTACGAGAACTACGACGTCATCCAGAACAACCCGGCCATCAAGCACATGGCCGCGACGCAGAACGAGGTTCTTGCCAAACTCGGCTCCAGCCTCCGTATCTCTGACGACGCAACGTATGACGATGTCCGCTCCGCAGCCGACGGCGTCGACAAGTGGAGACTCTACTTCTCGTCCTACAACATGGAGAACCCGCTTCTGAACGGCGTGGAATTCGATGCAGAGCATCCGTATGACAAGCTCTACACCGAGCGCTTCAGCCACTACGGCGGCGCGTCCATCTACGCGGTTGACGCAAGCGGCAATGCAACCTCTACGCTGCCCGCAACGGTCAGCCCGGCAGTCTACGGCCATGCAACGACCTACTCTGTGGACGTTGACAAGGACGGCCTCGGCGGCGCAGGTATCCCGAAGTACACCTTCGCGAAAAACGATGACCGCCTGATGGTCATGGCGTCTGAGCAGCTCGAGGGCAAGGGCCTCATCATCGTCTCCGGCGCAGCCTTCATGTCGAACTTCGAGGTGCAGTACCAGGTCTCCGACAGCGGCGCGGAGAAGAACTACTCCAACTACAAGATCTGCCAGAATCTCGTCTCCATGCTCAACCAGACCGAGATCACCAAGATCGCGGATGTGCAGGCAGAGACAGAGGAGGGCGTCAAGTTCACCGTGGAGGGCATCGTGACCTCCAACGCCTCCGGCTATAACAAGGATACCGCGTTCTTCGACTGCATCTATGTGCAGGACAACACCGCCGGTATCAACGCCTTCCCGGTTGCAGGCAACTTTAAGATCGGCGATAAGGTTCGTGTCACCGGTACGACGTCCTCCTATCAGGGCGAGCGTCAGCTGGCTGTGACGAAGATCGAAAAGATCGCCGACGCGGAGTCTCCGGCTCCCGTGGAAGTCACTGCCGCGCAGATCAACGACGGCTCCGTCCTCGGCAGCCTCGTCAAGATCAAGGGCACGATCACCAGAGTGGAAGAGGCCGAAGGCAAGATCCAGACCATCATGGTCAGGGATGCAGCAGGCAAGGAAGCCCGCGTCTTCATCGACGGCTACATCACGAAGGACAAGGAAGTCCAGAACGCCATCGTCGGCAATCAGGTCGAGGCGGTTGGCCTTGCCTCCTATGACAACACCTTCGTCCTCTCGGACGGCACGCCCGTCTATCCGCGTATCCGTATCCGCGACCGCGCTGACGTCGTCTGCACCGCAGGCGAGACGCCGGTCGAGACGTGGAGCATCACCTATGTCACCGATGGCGGCACGATCAACGGTGAATACCCGACGACCTACACCAAGGGCACTGTGACGGTTCTCCCGACCGATGTGACCAAGCCCGGCTATACCTTCCTCGGCTGGTTCACCGCCTACATCGGCGGCGTACAGGTCAGGCAGATCGAGGCGACGGAAACCGGCGACAAGACCTTCTATGCACATTGGCATAAGACTGTCCTGCCGCCTCCGCCCGTCACCCCCGGCACCCCGGTCACCCCGGCCAGGCCCGCTGCCCCGGTAGGGCTCCCGTTTGCCGATGTGTCCAGCAGCGACTGGTTCTATAACGATGTCCGCTACGTCTACGAGAAGGGCATCATGGACGGCACGGGCGCCGATCGCTTCTCTCCCAACGCACCGCTGACCCGTGCCATGATCGTTACCATCCTCTACCGCATGGCGGGCAGCCCGTCCGTTTCCGGCTCGTCCGACTTTACGGATGTGGCCGCCGGCAAGTGGTTTGCCAAGGCGGTCGCATGGGCGGCGGCCAACGGCATCGTCAACGGCTACGGTTCCGGCCTCTTTGGCCCGAACGACCCCGTGACCCGTGAGCAGCTTGCGGCGATCCTGTACCGCTACGCAGTCTACGGCGGCATGACGGCTGTGACGCTCGAGGAAAATCTCGGCAGCTTTGCCGACACGGCGCAGCTCTCCGCCTACGCCATTCAGGCGATGAACTGGGCGGTCGGCCAGGGTCTGATCAACGGCTCCGGCAGCAACCTTGTGCCGAAGGCACAGGCGACCCGCGCACAGGTCGCGGCGATCATCCACCGCTATCTCGAGCGCTGAGTTCCCCAACAGTACAAAGCTGCCCCGCCGGGTCTTCCGGCGGGGCAGTCCCCCATCATTCAAAAACTGCGCATCCTGAAGGAGAATCCATGAAAAACTTACAATGCAAGCTGACGCGCAAGCGCTGGCTGGAGATCGGCGTGAGCGCGCTGCTGTTCGTGCTGATCATCGCGTGGGCGCTGGTTCTGGAATACACGGAGCCTGACCGCGAGGCGACTGCCGCTCGCAAGCGGTTTTTCGCCGTTGCGCGCGTCACGGACATTCTGGACGACAACGCGGAAACCCAGGACTGGACGGAGGGCCGCCGCATCGGCCAGCAGTATCTCGAGGTCGAGATCCTGAACGGCCCGTGGAAGGGCGAAACGCTCGAAGCGATCAACTATCTGACCATCTATACCAACGTCGACGCGAAGATCGGCACAAAGATCGTTGTCCGCCTCGATCTGGACGACGAGGGCGCGCCGTATATCATATCCATTCCGAATTATAACCGCGCCCCGGTGCTGCTCGGCCTGCTTGCCATATTTGCCGCGCTGCTTCTGCTGATCGGCCGGAAAAAGGGCCTCACGGCCCTGCTGGGGCTTTTGTATACGCTTGCGTGCGTCTGGTTCATTCAGGTGCCCATGATTCTGCGCGGCGCGCAGCCGGTCGTGGTCACAGTTGTGCTTGTCGCGCTGACGACGGCGGCCTCGCTCCTGTTCCTGACCGGCTTCAGCCGCAAGACGACCGTTGCCGGACAGGATTCGATCGCAGCCATTCTTTTGCTCCAGAAACGTTGGGAAGATAAAGATGGAAATATTTATTCCAAACGTGTCGGGACAATGGTGCAGCGTTATACGGAATCCAGCAACGGTTGGGTGAACGATGCGACCTACCCTATCTTGTACGGCGATATTACGAAGCATCCGGAGTATAAGCCTTATATGCGGATTCAGGTGGAAGAGCGTTATGCCTTGAACAGCCAGGGTAAAAGTGTCCCTATTCAGGAAGTGGGCTGGGCGGCGGAAGGTGAATTGCCGACTCATATCGTCCTGCAGTTTACTTCCAGCCACGGCGGAGCCTATATCGGCTCACCGGGCAATACGATGTGGATTGATAATGTAGAACTAATATATTAGTTGAAAGTTGAAAGGTGAAAGTTGAAAGATGAAAGGTGAAAGTTGAAAATAGTGACACGAAGCCACTTTCAACTTTCAACTCTCCACTTTCAACTAATTAAAAATATCCTTCTCTCTTTTTCTGTTCCATGCTTGCCTCCTGGTCGAAGTCGATCA
>ENA-OROS01001112-OROS01001112.1-human-gut-metagenome-genome-assembly--contig:-NODE-1112-length-12119-cov-5.296170_pt1 | contig 12119 bp, 10 predicted proteins | sample MGYA00242134_ERZ509059 | MGnify/ENA primary metagenome ERZ509059 (study PRJEB26280, sample SAMEA2338753) | human gut metagenome | biome: human gut; feature: human-associated habitat; material: faeces... | reverse complement strand
AGCGGGGTTTTTGTCCCATTTGGGGCCGCCTACCGCGCCCAGCAGCACGCTGTCGGCGGCAAGACACTTGTCCAGCTCGTGCTGGGGCAGCGGGTCGCCGTATTTATCAATGGCCTCGCCGCCCATGGCGGCAGCGGTGTAATGGAAGGTATGGCCGTACTTTTCAGCCACCTTATCCAGCACCCGGAGGGTCTGCTTTACGATCTCCGGGCTGGAGCAGTCGCCCCAGATGACAGCAATATTTTTTTCCATGAGGTACTCCTTTTATGCTCCAAACACATTTTCACGGATGGGGGTTATTCTGGATGGCCTTCATCAGGCCGCCGGCGGAGATGATGTTCTGGATAAAGGGCGGGAAGGGCTCGGCGTGGAACACCTTGCCGTTGGTCTCGTCGGTGATGACGCCGGTGTCAAAGTCTACCTGAACGGTGTCCCCAGCCTCAATGGCGTCCACAGCCTCCGGGCATTCCATGATGGGCAGGCCGATGTTGATGCTGTTGCGGTAGAAGATGCGGGCAAAGCTTTTGGCAATGACCACCGCAATGCCGGCAGTCTTGATGCACAGGGGTGCGTGCTCGCGGGAGGAGCCGCAGCCAAAGTTCCAGCCGCCCACCATGATATCACCGGGCTGCACCCGGTTCACAAAATCCTTGTCGATATCCTCCATGCAGTGGCTGGCAAGCTCCTTGGCGTCCTGTGTGTTCAGGTGGCGTGCCGGGATGATGACGTCGGTATCCACGTTATCCGGGTATTTAAAAACAGAACCTCTTGCGTTCATGCTCATGCTCCTTTCGGGTCAGACCGTGCGCGGGTCGGTGATGTAGCCGGTCAGGGCGCTGGCGGCGGCGGTGGCGGGAGAAGCTAGATAGACCTCACTGTCCACATGACCCATGCGTCCCACAAAGTTGCGGTTGGTGGTGGAAACGCAGCGCTCGCCCGCTGCCAGAATGCCCATGTAGCCGCCCAGACAGGGGCCGCAGGTGGGGGTGGATACGATGCAGCCCGCATCGATAAAGGCGGTGGTCCAGCCCCGCAGGATGCACTCCTTATAAACAGCCATGGTGGCGGGGATGATGATGCCGCGCACGCCCTTGGCGATGTGCTTGCCCTTGAGGATGTTGTAGGCGGCTTCCATGTCCTCCAGACGGCCGTTGGTGCAGCTGCCGATGACCACCTGATCGATCTTGATGTCCTTGCCCTCGCTGGCAACATGGGTATTCTCGGGCAGGTGGGGGTAGCTGACGGTGGGCTCCAGTGCGCTGAGGTCGATCTCGATGGTCTTTTCGTACACGGCATCGGGGTCAGCTTCGTAGAACACCGGCGGGCGCTGGCTGCGGCCTGCAAGATAAGCCTTGGTCACCTCGTCCACCGGGAAGATGCCGTTCTTGGCACCGGCTTCAATCGCCATATTGCAGATGCACAGGCGGTCGTCCATGGTAAGGCCTGCCACGCCCGGGCCGGTGAACTCCATAGACTTATACAGTGCGCCGTCCACACCGATCATGCCGATGATGTGCAAAATCAGATCCTTGCCGGACACCCGGGGGTTAAACTTGCCGGTAAGCACGAACTTGATGGCAGAGGGCACCTTGAACCACGCCATGCCGGTGGCCATGCCTGCGGCCATATCGGTAGAGCCTACACCGGTGGAGAAGGCGCCCAGTGCACCATAGGTGCAGGTGTGGCTGTCCGCGCCGATCACGCAGTCACCGGCGGTGACGATGCCTTTTTCCGGCAGCAGCGCGTGCTCAATGCCCATCTGGCCGACATCGTAGAAGTTGAGGATATCGTATTTATTGGCGAACTCCCGGCACTGCTTGGACTGGGTAGCACTCTTGATATCCTTATTGGGTACAAAGTGGTCCAGCACGATAGCGATATGCTCTTTATCAAACACGCGGTCGAAACCGGCGCGTTCAAACTCGTTGATGGCCACCGGGGTGGTGATATCGTTGCCCAGCACGATGTCCAACTTTGCGTTGATGAGCTGGCCTGCCTTGACCTCCGGCAGTCCGGCGTGTGCGGCAAGGATCTTCTGCGTCAGGGTCATTCCCATGGTAGTTTTCTCCTTTTTACTTATAACCCTCTCAGTCAATGCCTTACGGCATTGCCAGCTCCCCCGAAGGGGGAGCTTTTTGCATGAGCGGGCAAGTTTTCCTTCTGATTCAAAGCTCCCCCTTCGGGGGAGCTGGCGCAAAGCGCCTGAGAGGGTTCGTTCTTTACTTGTTATTGATCGCGCTGACAAGGGCACGGATACCGGCCACGATAATGTCGGTGTCGGTACCGGCACCCCATGTGACTGTGTTGTCGCCCCAGACAAGGCCTACATAGGAGGCTGCGCGGGAGGTAGAGCCCTCGTCCAGACTGTGCTCAGAGTAGTTTTCCAGATGGAAGTCCATGCCAGTGGCGCTCTGGATGGCGTTGGCTACGGCATCCAGACGGCCGTTGCCCACCGAGGTGACCACCTTGCGCTGTCCGTTCAGTTCCAGCGTGACCGTGGCGGTAATGCCGTTTACCTGTGCAAAGTGGGCTTCCACCACATTCAGCGGCTTTGCACGGTTGAGGTAGGTATCCTCGAAGATGTGCAGCACCTCGGCAGCGCTCAGCTCCTTGTGGCTGTGGTCGGACACGCTCTTGACCTTGTAGCCCAGCGCCTCCCGCATCTTGGGGGACAGATTGTAGCCGTAGTTCTGTTCCAGTACAAAACCGATGCCGCCCTTGCCGCTTTGGCTGTTGATGCGGATAACGTCGGCATCGTAGGTGCGGCCGATGTCGTGGGGGTCCACCGGGATGTAGGGACAGGTCCAGCGGTGTTCGCCGGTCTGCTTGCGGTACGCCATGCCCTTGGCAATGGCGTCCTGATGGCTACCGGAGAAGGCGGCAAACACCAGCTGCCCGGCGTAGGGGGTGCGCTCGTAGATGTGCATCCGGGTCACCCGCTCGTAGGTGGCGCAGATGGCGGGCATATCCGAGAAGTCCAGCTTGGGGTCTACGCCGTGGCTGTACATATTCATGGCCAGCGTTACGGCGTCCACATTGCCGGTGCGCTCGCCGTTGCCAAACAGGCAGCACTCCACGCGCTGTGCGCCCGCCAGCACTGCCAACTCTGCGCAGGCTACGCCAGTGCCGCGGTCGTTGTGGGGATGGGTGGAGATGATCACGCTGTCGCGGTACTTCAGGTGCTTGTCGCAGTACTCGATCTGGTTGGCGTACACATGGGGCATGCTCATCTCCACGGTCACCGGCAGGTTGATGATCATGGGGCGCTCCGGGGTGGGCTGCATGATATCCAGCACGGCGTTGCACACCTCTACGGCGTAATCCACCTCGGTGCCGGTAAAGCTTTCGGGGCTGTACTCAAACAGGAAGTTGCCCTCGTACTCCTCGCTGAGCTGCTTGACCAGCTTTGCACCGTCCACGGCGATCTGCTTGATCTCCTCTTTGGACTTGTGGAACACCTGCTCCCGCTGTGCCACGGAGGTGGAGTTGTAGAAATGGATCACCGCCCGGGGTGCGCCCTTGACGGCCTCGAAGGTGCGGCGGATGATGTGGTCGCGGCACTGGGTCAGCACCTGCACGGTGACATCGGCGGGAATCATATTCTTTTCGATCAGGGTGCGCAGGAACTCGTACTCGGTCTCGCTGGCGGCGGGGAAGCCCACCTCGATTTCCTTGAAGCCGATCTTCACCAGCATCTGGAAGAACTCCAGCTTTTCTGCAAGGCTCATGGGCACGATCAGCGCCTGATTGCCGTCCCGCAGATCCACGCTGCACCATGCGGGAGCCTTTTCAATATGGTCTTTTTTTACCCAGCTGTCATAACCGGCGGGTACCGGATAGTACCCCGGTGCGTACTTGGTAGCGTCCATCATCCTGTTGTCCTCCTGATGTTGTGGTGCATAAAAATGCACCCCTTCCGTCTGCTCGTTTCACTCGCATCCACCTTCCCCAAGGGGACGGCTTTCCGGAATGCGGTAAAGTTTGCGGCATTGCCCAAAGGCGCCCCCTTGGGGGAGCTGGCATCGCGTAGCGATGCCTGAAGGGGTATCCGCATACAAAAAGGCTCCCGTCTTTCAAGGCGAAAACCTTGAGAGACGAGAGCCTGTAAATTGCTTTTACAGGGCACCCGTGGTACCACTCTCCTTGCTGCACGGTCAGGTACAGCCACTTTGCACGATCGGCCAAAACAGCGAATCGCTGCCCTTGTAACGGTGGGCATCCGTCAGAACCTACTTGTCCGTTCAGTTCTGCCGCTCGGGGGCCAGTATCCGAAGTTCTCTGCACCCGCCTTGCACCACCCGGCGGCTCTCTGCACGCAGAAGAAAGATCGTTTTATCCCTGTCAACGCATTTGCACTTTGTTGAAAGTGAGATAATTTTAGCACGACTGCCAGAAAGTGTCAAGAAGTTTCGTTCAGGATAAAGATGAAAGCATTTCACAATACCATGGGGTAAATCATGCAAAATTGAGGTCGTTGCTCCCCTGCCCCCTCATCCGGCAAGCCCTTTGCGCACCTATAATATGGTAACTGAGCGGCTTTAGCCCTCTTTGTTAAGAAACTGCTAAGTTTTTGCAAAGTTGCCCTCGCTGCGCTGTTGCTAGGCGGTAAGGTGTGGTATACTGGACGCAGCAAACGGGTGGAAGCCCACTTTATATAGAAGGAGGAACATCCCATGAAAGAAGTCAAGCCATCCAAAAAGCCGCTGGCTATCTACTATGCCATCGTGTTGCTGGTGCTGCTGGTCATCAACCTTGTGGTCATGCCGTGGCTGGCCGAGCGTCAGGTGCAGGAGGTAGACTACGGCACCTTTATGAGCATGACCGAGCAGGAAAACATCGGCAAGGTGGATATCCAGTCCAACCAGATCATTTTTACGGATAAGGACAACAAGCAGATCTACAAGACCGGCCTGATGAACGACCCCAGTCTGACCGAGCGCCTGTACGACGCAGGTGCACAGTTCTCCAGCGAGATCGTGGAGCAGGGTTCGCCGGTGCTCAGCTTTCTGCTGTGGTTCGTGCTGCCCATCCTGCTGTTCAGCTTCATCGGCAACCAGATGAACAAAAAGCTGATGGAAAAAGCAGGCGGCGGCCCGGGCTCCATGATGTTTGGCGGCGCGGGCAAATCCAACGCAAAGGTGTATGTGCAGTCCACCCACGGCATCCGCTTTGCGGATGTGGCCGGTGAGGACGAAGCCAAGGAGAACCTGCAGGAGATCGTCAATTATCTGCACGACCCCAAGCAGTACGAGGAGATCGGCGCCTCCATGCCCAAGGGCATTCTGCTGGTAGGCCCTCCGGGCACCGGCAAGACCATGCTGGCCAAGGCCGTGGCAGGCGAATCCAACGTGCCCTTCTTCTCCATCTCCGGCTCGGAGTTCGTGGAGATGTTCGTGGGCATGGGTGCCTCCAAGGTGCGTGACCTGTTCAAGCAGGCCAAAGAAAAAGCACCCTGCATCGTATTCATTGATGAAATCGACGCCATTGGCCAGAAGCGCAACAGCGGCCAGTTTGGCGGCAACGATGAGCGCGAGCAGACCCTGAACCAGCTGCTTACCGAGATGGACGGCTTTGAGGGCAACACCGGTGTCATTATTCTGGCGGCTACCAACCGCCCGGATTCCCTCGACCCTGCCCTGACCCGTCCCGGCCGGTTTGACCGCCGTGTGCCCGTGGAGCTGCCCGACCTGAAGGGCCGCGAAGAAATTTTGAAGGTACACGCCAAAAAGGTGAAGATCGCCCCGGGTGTGGACTTCAACACCGTGGCACGCATGGCCTCCGGTGCCTCCGGCGCAGAGCTGGCCAACATTGTGAATGAAGCTGCTCTTCGTGCCGTACGGGCAGGGCGCAAGAGCGTGACGCAGGCCGACCTTGAGGAGAGCATCGAGGTGGTCATTGCCGGCTACCAGAAGAAGAACTCCATCCTGACCGACCACGAAAAGTGCATCGTAGCCTACCACGAGATCGGCCATGCCCTTGTGGCAGCCAAGCAGTCCAACTCTGCCCCGGTGCAGAAGATCACCATCATTCCCCGCACCTCCGGCGCACTGGGCTACACCATGCAGGTGGACGAGGGCAACCACTACCTGATGAACAAGGCCGAGCTGGAAAACAAGATCGCTACCCTGACCGGCGGCCGCGCCGCCGAGGAGGTAGCCTTCAATTCTATCACCACCGGCGCGTCTAACGATATCGAGCAGGCCACCAAACTTGCCCGCGCCATGCTGACCCGCTACGGCATGAGCGATGAATTTGACATGGTGGCGCTGGAGACCGTGAACAACCAGTATCTGGGCGGCGATACCTCGCTGGCCTGCAGTGCCCAGACCCAGCGCGAGATCGATCAGAAGGTGGTAGATCTGGTCAAGACCCAGCACGAAAAGGCCATCCGCATCCTGACCGAGAACCGCGCCAAACTGGACGAACTGGCCCAGTACCTGTACCAGAAAGAGACCATCACCGGCGAGGAGTTCATGGATATCCTCAACCGCGACGACACCGAAAATAAACCAGAAAATCCCTGAAAATAAAAATTTTTGAATCTTTTGCAATAATCCGGCCGCCGTATCCGTTTACAAAGCAGATACGGCGGTTTTCCATTGTGAATGCGCCGCAGCTGAACCATGGTTCCAAAAAAGATTATGATGCAAAAAAACAAGGCAGTCCCTGCGGCTGCCGTTTTCAGGAGGTATTTCCTATGAAGATGCTGAACAAAAAGTTTGTCCGTACCCTGAGCTGTGCCGCTGTGGCGGTGTGTGCCGCTGCCATGCTGAGCGTGGGTGCATTTGCCGCCGAGGTGGATTCCACCTGCGTGGAGGGCTATCTGCCCCCGCAGGAGCAGATGGTGCAGGGTGACATCGCACTGCACAGCGGTGACGTTGCCGTGGGCGAAAAAGACCCCAGCTACGGCGGCTACGGTGCCCCGGAGGGCAATCCCATTCAGGGCAATATCATGCTGATCTCCGGCGATGAGCTGGCCGACACCGCAAAGACCGAGGCACGCTACACCGTCAAGGGTCTGCTGGGCAAGCAGCTGCTGTACACCGCCCGCCAGAAGGACGGCGTGCTGACGCTGGACGTCCCCGCCGAGGTGGCTACTTTCCGCACCACCATCGAGGATATGCAGACTTTGCAGGCCAACGGCGTGAAAACGCTGGTGCTGGTGACCGAGAAGAACACCACCACTCTGAACCTCTCGCTGCTGTGCGAGGGACAGAAGTCCGGCACCCGCGTCACCCTGCGGCATCTGGGCAGCAATGCTACCCTCTCTGTGGGTCTGCGCTGCCGCCGCGACCTGCTGATCGGCCGCTGAGTAAGACGGTTTGAAATGCCCGCCGCCTGCGCTTTGGGCATGATGCAAGGAAAAATTATTTTTATTAGAGCAATACCGGAGCGTCTGCGGACGCTCCGGTATTGCATTTTCACGGGTTGGGTCGTAAAAGATAAACGAGATGACAAGACCCCCGGCGGGCAGCCGGGGGTCTTGTCGCACACTTATGGAGACTTGGACAGGAATAAAAGGAAGATCACATTCCCTTTGCGGGAAAGAGAATCGCTGCTTACTTGCCGCGGACGGCTGCGAAGCCGGCTTCCAGATCGGCAAGGATATCATCAATGTGCTCGGTGCCGATGGACAGGCGGATGGTGTTCTGGTAGATCTGCTGCTCGGCCAGCTCGGCATCGGTCAGCTGGCTGTGGGTGGTGGAGGCCGGGTGGATGACAAGGCTCTTCACATCCGCCACGTTGGCCAGCAGAGAGAAAATCTTCAGGTTGTCGATGAAGGTAAAGGCCTCCTCGCGGCCGCCCTTGATGTTAAAGGTAAAGATGGATGCGCCGCCGTTGGGGAAATACTTCTGGTACAGGGCATGATCCGGGTGATCCGGCAGCGAGGGATGGTTCACCTTTTCCACCTGCGGGTGGTTGGCAAGGAACTCCACCACCTTTTTGGTGTTCTCCACATGACGCTCAATGCGCAGGCTCAGCGTCTCGGTGCCCTGCAGCAGCAGGAAGGCGTTGAAGGGGGAGATGGTAGCGCCGGTATCACGCAGCAGGATAGCGCGGATGTAGGTGACAAAAGCGGCAGGGCCTGCGGCATCCGCAAAGGAGACGCCATGGTAGCTGGGGTTCGGGGCGGCAATGTTGGGGTAACGGCCGCTGGCCTTCCAGTCGAAGTTGCCGCTGTCCACGATGATGCCGCCCAGCGTGGTGCCGTGGCCGCCAATGAACTTGGTGGCAGAGTGCACCACGATGTCTGCGCCGTGCTCGATGGGACGGATGAGGTACGGGGTGCCGAAGGTGTTATCAATGACCAGCGGCAGGCCGTGCTTGTGGGCGATGGCGGCAATGGCGTCGATATCCGGGATATCGCTGTTGGGGTTGCCCAGCGTCTCCAGATACACAGCCTTGGTGTTGGGCTGGATAGCGGCCTCCACCTGTGCAAGGTCGTGGGCATCCACAAAGGTGGTGTTGACGCCGAACTGGGTCAGAGTGTGCGCCAGCAGGTTGTAGCTGCCGCCGTAGATGGTCTTTTGTGCCACGATGTGGTCACCGGCCTGTGCCAGTGCCTGAATGGTGTAGGTGATGGCGGCTGCACCGGAAGCGGTAGCCAGTGCTGCCACGCCGCCCTCCAGCGCTGCGATGCGCTTTTCGAACACATCCTGCGTGGAGTTGGTCAGACGGCCGTAGATGTTGCCTGCATCGGCCAGACCGAAGCGGTCGGCGGCGTGCTGGCTGTTGCGGAACACATAAGACGTGGTCTGGTAGATGGGCACCGCACGGGCATCGGTGGCGGGGTCGGCCTGCTCCTGACCGACATGAAGCTGCAGGGTCTCAAATTTATATTCAGACATTGTTATTTATCTCTCTTTATATACCAAAAGTATTATTATTGTGTATAAAAAATCCCGATGCGTTTTCAAAGGCGCACCGGGCAGTGTGGTCTACCGGAGCTGCTGCTGTCACATTCGGGTGCACATTCGCACAGCCGAGGGCAACATACAGTACACATCCGATGCCGGTGCCCGGTTGGTATGCATTCGCCCACAGCGATAATTTGCGTGCAGCAGTTCTTTCCAGATCAGCTTCATCTTTGTGCCCTCCTTCCGGTAAAACTTTTCCATTCCTCTATGTACCACCTGCCGGGGAACCTCTGTTTCATTTCCCTACAAGACTGGTGGATTGGATGTTTGCATTATATCCCGTTCTACCTAGTTTGTCAATAGGTTAATTCCACTTTTTTCAAGGATGTATTTTTTGCATGATAATTTTGCCTGTGCCGCCCGCGTCCGACAGCATTTTGTACAGCGACCCCTCTGAACAAAAACGAAGCCCGGAACGTCTGCGGACGCTCCGGGCTTCGTTTTTTCATAAAATGGTCAGACCTGCTTTGTCTCTTCTGTCCGGGTGGAAATGCTGAACAGCACAAAGCCGATGACAAACAGGATGGCAATGGAGCCCACACCCACGTTGGCGCTGCCGGTCAGCTGGCTGCCCACGCTGACGATCATGGTGCCAAGGAAGGAGGCGCCCTTGCCGCAGATGTCGAACAGGCCGAAGTATTCGCCAGATTTTTCCTGCGGGATGATCTTGGCAAAGTGGCTGCGGCTCAGCGCCTGCACACCGCCCTGGAACATACCCACCACCACGGCAAGCACCCAGAACTGCCACTGACTCTTCAGGAAGAAGGCAAAGACGGCAATGCCGGTATAGGCCGCGATGCACACCGGGATCAGGGTCTTGGACGCGTATTTCTGGCTCAGGCGGCCAAAGATCAGCGCCGAAGGGAAAGCCACGATCTGAGTGACCAGCAGCGCCAGCAGCAGGCCGGTGGTATCCAGCCCCAGTGCCGTGCCGTAGGCAGTGGCCATATCAATGATGGTATACACGCCGTCGATGTAGCAGAAGAAGGCCAGCAGGAACCAGAACACCTGCTTGTCCTGCGGCAGATGCTTCAGGGTCTGCCCAATGCGCACAAAGCTCTGGCGGATGGCGTGCTGCTCCACCTCCACATAGTTGATCTGGCGGTACTTTTTCAGCAGCGGCAGGGTGACCGCCAGCCACCACACAGCAGTAATGACCAGCGCGATGGACAGCGCGGTCATCTGGCTGAGCCCCACCACACTGCTGCCCAGCACCAGCGCCAGACAGACCACAAAGGGCACGCAGCTGCCGATATAGCCCCATGCGTACCCGCGGGAGGACACCATGTCCATCCGCTCCGGGGTGGTCACATCGCCCAGCATGGAGTCGTAGAACACCAGACTGCCGGAGTAGCCGATCTTGGCAATGATAAAAATGACCAGAAAGGCCAGCCAAGTGCCCGCCAGACCCATGGCGCAGCAGCCGATGACGCCCACAAAGAGGCAGAGCATGAAGATGGGCTTTTTAAAGCCCTTGGTGTCAGCCAGCGTGCCCAGAATGGGGCCCAGAATGGCGGTGACCACCGTAACGATGGAGCTTGCGTAGCCCCAGTAGGCCAGATAGTCCACCTTGCTCACGCCGCCGGCTTCGGCCAGCGCATTGAAGAAGATGGGCACCAGCGTGGCAATCATCAGCACAAAGGCCGAGTTGCCCACATCGTATAGGATCCATGCCCGCTCCAGCGGTGTCACCTTGAATTTTTCAGTTTTCATCGTATTTCCCTTGTCCTCTTTGCACCGCCGGGCGGCGCGTTTTTTAAAACTCCCCAAAGGTATGGTCGTAGGCGGCGTCCAGCGGCTCGTCCGTGTCCAGCTTTGCCACATACTCTAAGATCAGCCGCTCTGCCAGCGGCAGCGCCCTGGCGTACAGCGCATCCAGCTTGCGGTTGCTCTCGGTGCACTGCGGGTTCGGCTGCGGGTTTGCCACAAGGCCGTGCATCCCATCGTACTTGCCCAGCACCTTCATGCCGGTCAGCACCACCCAGCGCTTGACCGGGTTCGAAGCCTGCAGCACCTTATGCACCAGGATCATCCCCTTCAGGGATTCCAGTGCGGTCTGCTCCGAAATATCCTTGTAGAATGGCGCAATAACCCGGGCGTTCTCTGCGCTGGGGTGGATATGGCTGGCGGTAAAGAAGGTCAGCGGGTCATAGCCGTCCCGGCGCAGCAGCATATTGTCGAACTCGGTCTCGATCTCACAGTGAGTCACACCGCTCTCTCGGGTAAACTGTTCCACAAAGGGGTGGCAGGTGCTGTCCAGCGCAAAATGGCACACAAAGCCCAGCGCGTAGGCCAGCGCAGCCTTGCGGTCGGCTTCCTCGTGCACCACCCGCCGTGCCCGGTCAAAGAACGTTCTGCCCGGCTCGTCGTGCATGGCGTTGCCCAGCGCGGCGACCGGGGTGGACTTTTCCGCATGGTAATAGAACAGCACATCCGGCCCGTGCAGGCCGATATCGTACAGCTCCCGGTGCGCCTCCAGCTTTTCCCGCAGCGGCGCGGGCAGATGGTCCAGCACATTTGCGCCAAAGCGGCGGTGTGCGTAGGTAGAGGGCATTTCTCATTCCTCCTTCTTGCAGTGCCAGCGCCCGCCGCTCTGTTCCGGCTGCACTGACCAAAAATTCTATCGTTTCCAGTATAGCAGAAAGTTTGCCGACCTTCTACCCTTTTGTGTCTGTTTTCTGTAAAAAGTTTTAATAATTTTGCTGTACCTCCCGCCAAATAAAAGAGGCTTCCGGAATGCCCGCAGACATTCCGGAAGCCTCTTTTCGATTATTTCAGGTTCACACGCTCTCATAGCCCTGCGGCATCTCGCTCTTGCGGTCGCGGGACATCAGGTTGCGCAGCGCATCGCTGGCGCTCATGCCCTCCTTGACGATGGCGTTCACCGTCTGGGCAATGGGCATTTCCACATGGTACTTCTCGGCCAGCTCCATGGCGGCGGGCAGGGCGTTGATGCCCTCCACCACCATGCCGACCTCCTTCACAGCCTGCTCCGGGCTTTCGCCCTTGCCGATCAGGATACCGGCGCGGTTGTTGCGACTGTGCATACTGGTGGCGGTGACGATCAGATCGCCGATACCGGCCAGACCCGCAAAGGTCTGGACATTGCAGCCCATGGCCACGCCCAGCCGGGCGATCTCGGCAATGCCGCGGGTGATCAGAGCGGCGCGGGCGTTATCGCCGTAGCCAAGGCCGGTGGAG
>ENA-OROS01001103-OROS01001103.1-human-gut-metagenome-genome-assembly--contig:-NODE-1103-length-12199-cov-5.708251_pt1 | contig 12199 bp, 8 predicted proteins | sample MGYA00242134_ERZ509059 | MGnify/ENA primary metagenome ERZ509059 (study PRJEB26280, sample SAMEA2338753) | human gut metagenome | biome: human gut; feature: human-associated habitat; material: faeces... | reverse complement strand
TGACATCCGCTGTATCGTCTTTCTTTACGATTTCGATCGTAGCCTGTTCAATCCAGGACACCTTTAAGCTTACATATTTTTCATCAGCGACACCTTCTCCAAACACAAATGCCAGGTCCTGAACACTTGCATTCGTAGTCAGTTTATATGCTGAATAATCTTTTGTAATACTTCCCTTCATTTTTGCAGAAAAAGTATCACTTACATCTCTTGTCTGTGTCAGAGGAGCTGAGAGATAAAACGTGGTTCCTCCTCCAATTGTTACGCTTGCACCTGCCGCACTTACGGTTCCAGTAGATACATTATGGAGCTTTACTCCTTTTGGTAAGTCCATTGTGATTTTCTGCTGGGAAGATGCGTTGAACTGAATGTTCTCCGTTCTCTGAACATTTCCATCTACATAAGCTTTTACATCCGGCTTTGAAAATGACATCGCTACATCTGGTATTTCCGGCTTATTCACACAATAATTATAGAGTTCTTTTGCCAAAGCCTCACCTGTAGCATTTGTTCCGTAAAATGCATCACTACTTCCGTTGGCATATGATGCAGCCATGTGAATAATGATGAATCTTTTTCCTTCTGAAAAATCCGTGTGTTTATTCGCAAAAAAGCTTTCACTTCCTGCGGCGTCTGTACCGTAATAACACACTTTTGCTAACGCCTGATTGTCTCCAATCTTTGTGATTGTATAATTTCCAGATCCTGGTCCTGGTTTTGCCGGCTGTACACAATACGCAGTTGCTCTGACGCTTCCGTAGCTGATATAGTACGGCTCTGTCAGATAGGTTCCAAGATTATAATCTGCATATCTATACAGAGGTCCTTTTTCGATTGTTACCTGCTGTGTGCTTCTTGCTGAATAAGCCGAAACTGCTTCAAATGTTGCAATCTCTCCCTCTTCCATAGCATCAAGATCCACACCTTCGTCTCCTGCCTGTTCCAAAACATCATGAAGCTCTAACCCTGATTCTTCATCATAGGTATCCTGATTCTGTGCCTGCTCTACTAAATCATCAAATTCATCAGCGTCAATATCGGTAATCTCCGATTCTGCTTCTGAATCCTCCGCTTCTTCTGTCTGCTGTTCACTGCCAGCTGTTTCGGATTCAGTCACTGCTTCACTCCCTGCCGCCTCTGTCTGTACTTCTGTTTCTTTCTCACGCACAATCAGTTTTCGGCTGATCTGGTACTTCGGATGCTCCTGATTTACCGGTTCCACATAATAGACCGCTTTGTAAGTGTCCGCATGATCTGTCGTAAAATCCTCATTCTTATCATTCTTTGCTTCCTCAAATGTGACTTTGACCTTGTTATCATCCTTGATTTCCAGTCCTGTGTAGTCTGATTTCACATCAAATACACTGCCTGTTTCGATTTCATAATCTTTGGCAGTCACCACCTCATCTTCATCCAGAAGGTCTTTCACTTCCTCATAAAGTGGAGGTTTCTCCTCTGGCTGGATCTCCGCTGCATATGCCGTCATCGGAGATAGCACTGTACTAAGCATTGTCATGCCTGCCAGCAAGCCAGATACTACTTTTCTAAAATTACCTTTTTTCTTCATGCTAAGGTCCTCTCTTTCATAATATTTGTATGAAAACAGACAGTCCTTAGACTGCCTGCAATACACTACTTATCGTTGTGGAAAAATAAGATTGAACTGTACATTTCCCTCTCCGGGATCGACCATCTCCACAGTTGCTTCATACTGTCTCCCTGTTTTTCTTGATACCAGATCCTTATAATGGATTTTTCCTTTAGACAGGAACTTCTTTGCTGCCGTCTTATCCATCTTTTTTCCCTGACTCGCAAGGAATTTATCATTCTTCCACAAGGTAAAAGCACAGTTCCGGTCAGAACAGTAAAAGTTTACTTTTCCTTCCCTGACATCTGCTCCACAGCGGGGACATTTGCCAATGACTTCTCCTTTTGCCTTTCCCTGAAACTGATTTTTCTTCTCTTCTGAAATCCCCTGATACCTGGCAACCAGTTCCTGCATCAGCTCTGTAATCCCATTTAGGAATTCATCTGCTGTCTCTGTATTCTGGGCAATGTGATTCAATGCCATTTCCCACTCTGCGGTCATCTTCGGAGATTTAATCTCATCTGGTAGAACCGTAATCAGCACATTTCCATCATCTGTCGGCACCAGATTTTTCTTTTCCCTTTTCACAAAGCCAGACTGAATCAGTTTTTCAATGATTGCTGCCCTTGTTGCCGGTGTGCCAAGTCCTTTCTTTTCTGTATCTTCGGTCAGTTCTTCATTCCCTGCACGTTCCATCGCAGAAAGCAGGGTATCTTCTGTGTACTGTTTCGGTGGCTGTGTGAAATGCTCCGATACCAAAGAATCACAGGGACCATAATGCTTGCCTGCCCAGATATCCAGCTCCGGCTCTTCTTTCTCAATCTTTACGCCAAAGAACTGTTTCCATTTATTTTCGATCGCCTTGAATCCTTCCTGCTTTGTTTTCTTTGCTGTGAGATAAAACGTATGATAATTGCAGGTGATCTGGCATTTATGGCTTTCATAAATATAAGGATCTGCAGTTGCTGTCAGAACCCTGGCACTGATCAGATACAAAATCTTGCGGTTTCGTTCTTTCAGTTCACCAATATCTGCTTTGGCTACTTCCATGGTTGGGATAATCGCATGGTGATCGGATACTTTCTTTGAATTTAATACCTTACTCACGTCTGGGTGATATTCCAGACCTTCAGCATAAGGCATTTTCCCAAGTAACATCTGAATCAGTGTTTCAGTGCTTTCTCCCATCTCATCTGTCAGATACTGGCTGTCTGTTCTCGGATAAGTGACCAGCTTCTGCTCATACATCTCCTGCACGGCATCCAATGTCTGCTGTGCGGTATAACCAAACATTCTGTTTGCTTCCCTCTGCAGAGTGGTCAAATCATAGAGCTTCGGAGGACGGACCGTTTTTTCTTTCACATCATCCTTTTCCACTTCGCACATACGCTCCATACAGTCCGCAGCCACTCTATCTGCATCTTCTTTTTTCTGAAAATGCTCTGTGACCGCATCCATCTCGTCAAACTTGATATGAGCCATATAATATTTTTCTTTGGTAAATTCCTTGATCTTCTGATTTCGATCCACGATCATGGCAAGTGTTGGTGTCTGTACTCTTCCAACTTTCAGATTCTGGTTATACAGAACGGAAAAAAGACGGCTCGCATTGATTCCCACCAGCCAGTCTGCCTTTGCCCTGCAAAGTGCTGACTGATAGAGACTGTCATAACACGAACCGTCTTTTAATGACGCAAATCCATCTTTAATTGCCTGTTCTTCCATGGAAGAAATCCAGAGCCGCTTCATCGGCTTTTTGCATCCTGCCTGCTCATACACCAGACGGAAGATTAGTTCTCCTTCCCGCCCGGCATCTGTAGCACAGATTACTTCATCTACTTTGGAATCTCGCATCAGTTTTTTCAAGATTCCAAACTGCTTTTTCGTGCCTTCCAATACCCTGTGTTTCCAACATTCCGGCACAATCGGCAGATCTTCATATCTCCATTTTTTATATTTTTCATCGTATTCTGATGCATCACATAATCCAACCAGATGTCCTACGCACCAGGAAACGAGATAACCGTTTCCTTCCACGTAGCCATCTTTTCTTGTTCTGGCTCCAATCACGGAAGCCAGTGCCATCGCAACCGATGGCTTTTCTGCAATCACTAATTTCATTTACTCCTGCTCCTCTTCTTCATCTTCCAGCACAGCATCATCAAAATCCTCGTCTCTCAGGATTTCTGGTTCTATACTTTCTTCCTGCTCATCTGCATCGTCTACTTCCCGCTTTTCAGATTCTGAATCTTCGGATTCATCTTCATCCTCTTCCATCTCATCCTCGTCATCATATTCATGCTTTGGTTTATAGACTTTGAAGTAATATCCTCCTGCCGCAGCTCCTACTGCAACCAGTGCAATCAGAAGATACGTTCCAAATGGACTTTTATCTTCTGGCATCTGGATTTCATCCTCTACCTTATCTTTCTCAGCTGTCTCAGTTGTTTCCGGCTTTTCTTCTTCAGCCTGTTTCTCTGGTTCTGCATAAACAGTATCTACTTCCGGAAGTGTCACGGAATCAGAAAGTGTGAAGTTCATCAGATCTTTCTCGCTGACTTCTGTAAGGAAATACACATTATCCTGAGATTTTGAATTGTCGATGATCAGATAAAAAATCTTACCACTCTTAGTTGAAATGGTATAAAACTCTTTTGTGCCTTCCGTAGCTGTTTTAGTAACAGAATCTGCTGTCTCGCCTTCTTTATTAAGCTGTTCCTCAATACCTGTCACTGTCCGATCATCCACAGTTCCTTTTGCATCTGTTGGCTCAGAAGCTTGTGCATCCTGCGGAAGCGGAGAAGTCGTTGTTTTTTCAGTTCCCGTTGCATCTGCACTGGTCGTAGTTGCCATTGCACCATTGCTGTCACTGGAAGTTTTCTGTTTCTCTGCCTGCTTCTTTGCCCATTCATAATAAGGATTCTGCAACACATACTTTTCAGAAGTATTTCCGGCACCGTCTGTTACCGTAATCTCAATCTGTTTTGTAGTAAAATCTTTCTGTGTCAGTTGCACTCTCAGCATTCCATCCTTCAGATCTGTATAAGTGGTGCCATTAACTGTTACTGCAGTAATCCCGGATACTGTATCATTCCCCTGAATCGTCAGCACACCATCTGTCAGGGAAGCAGAGAGTGTCGGCTTTTCCGTGTCATAACACTTAATAGAACGATTCTGCTCATACACCTTTCCATCACCATCTGTCACACGCACATACACTGTCTGATTTCCTGTGATCGTGATACTTCCGCTTCCAGTTACATCCTGCCAGCTTCCATCTTTTCCTGCTTTTGCTTCAATCTTTGCTATTGAGAAACCTTCCGGCATATGGCTGGCATCTACCGTAACAGCAATGGTTGTTTCTCCCTGTTTCCAGCCATCCGGTTTCTCAATCGTGATTGCAGGCGTGGTATTCTCAGCTGCATAAGCAGTCTGTGTCTGGAGCAAAGGTGTTGTCAGGCAAAGAAATGTCGTTGCTGCAAGCAGACTCTTTTTTACCCTGCTTTTAGTATTTGTTCTCTTCTTCTGTTTCATTTTTTCCAGATTCATCATCGGCTTTTATTTCCTCCTTCTGTATTTCTACCCTGCCGGGCAACTCATTTTTCATTTTCTTTTTAAAAGCTTCCAATTCCGGAATACTCATATCCATTGCACGGATAATTCTTACAATTTCCAGATTTTCTGCTTCTGTTTTTGCAATCTCCGCAGCCTTGAACCGCTTTAAATCTGCTTCATATCTGGCTTTAGATGCTTCCATTTTTTCCTTGGCTTTCTCATAATCTGCCGTTGCTTTTTCAAGACTTTTCATCTCTTCTCCTTTCCGGGCGGCTGTTATACCGCCCTTTTCCTTACCATCGCCCGAATCCATAGAAATGGCTCTGCCAGTATGGAGAGTTGATGGACGTGTACTGAACCGGATGCCCACAATGGATCATCTGACCATTGCCCACATAGATTCCAATATGCGTTACTGGTTCTCCTGCATCGTAGGTTCCGGTAAAGAAGATCAGATCTCCTGGCTGTGCTTCTGACTGGGATACTGGCGTACAAATGTTGTACAGTCCCTGTGCAGTCAGCCTTCCCGTATTTCTTACCCCGGAATGAACCAGACAGTAGCTGACAAATCCGGAACAATCGAATCCACTTGGGGAATATCCGCCCCACACATACGGTGTTCCAAGATATTTTGCAGCCTCTTCCAGTAAACGTTGCGCTGCTTCACTGGTATATTCATTACCACCAAAGCCTGTCCCTTCTCCTGTTTCCAGATAAAAGATCGGGTTTAACCGCTCTCCATTTTTCAAAAGTTCAATGTGAAGATGGCTTCCTGTAGAATTTCCGGTATTTCCTACAAGACCGATCTCATCACCTTTCGTGACGGATGCACCTGCAGATACACTCCGGCTGCTTAAATGTGCATACCGCAGTTCATAGCCTTTACTGTCCTTGATTACAACATAATTGCCATAGCTGTCGTTATAAGCAGAAGTTGTAACCGTTCCGGTCAGCCCTGCCATTACTTTTGTCCCTTCCGGTGCTCCGATATCCATACCATTGTGTAACTGATTTGCTCCTGATATTGGATGAATCCGATATCCATAATAGCTGGTCACACTGGAATACCAGTTAAAATCAACCGGTGTTGCAAACATCTGCAGGTTGCCTTTGGTATCGTTGTAGGCACTGAACAGTTCTTTCTGGAAAAATCCCAACCTGTCCTGACAGATTGACATCAGGTTTCCACTGGTCAATGTTACATTCAGCGTGTCCACATCTCTGATTCTGGTCACTTCGACTTCATTGCTTCCGTTATCATCTGCAAGATAACATTCCCAGGTCTGATGTCCATGTGCAGATGCTGCCGCATGACTGTCATAATAGACATCAAATTGTACACCGTATCTTGCGAAAGCTCCGGTATCTTCTACGGTATATTCGACACCATTCATAACTACCTTTGTTCCCATTGGAACAAACGGATTGGAAGCATCTACCGCTAAGGTATGATTGGCAGTTGGATATGCTCCACTGGCAGTCGGTCCTCCGCTCCAAATACCACAACAGATTGGACAGTTACAATATCCACTGGTCACAACCTGTCCCAAAGATTCTCCAACTCTTACTGTTGCTGTCTCCGTTACAGTCTCATTGACTGCTTCAGTAGTTAAATGATATTGCTCTGCAAACAAGGCGTCCAGCTCCGGCTTGACCTGTTCAAAAGTAAATTCTTCATACTTTGCAGACAGATAACTAATCAGGATAAACGGATCATGCTCAATAGGTCCGATGTTATATCGGTATTCCTCATGTCCCGGTTCTTCAGATTCCATGTTGTTGATCCGCTCCTGCAGATTAGCTTCCAGCTGTGTGTAATACAGTTCCGCTTCCCGGATTGCCTGATCCGATGACAGATAACTGGTTCCGGTGTAAGTGATCACATTTTGTAAAAACACTGCAGAGCATGACGTGACATTCGTTATGATCAGAAACATCAATCCGATCAGAACTGCTACACTGATATACACCTTCCGGTTTTCTTTAAAGAAGTTGGTGACTTTGCCGCCAATCTTCTTGATATAATCAATCGTACCTTTTGTAGCTGTTCCTACTGTCTGTTCACTTCGCTTCGCTTTGGCATAATCCCGTTTGATCTGTTGCTTCTGAATCTGTTTTTTCAGTTTCTTCTGTTCCTGACGGGCTGCCGCCTGTGTCTGTTTCTCTTCCTGTCTTTCAAGTCTGCTTCTTTTTCTGAATGCCCTCTGTTTCCTGCGTCTGGCACTTCTCTGTTCCAGCCGGTAAACACCTTCGCCGCTTTCTTCTAACTTATGGGCACCTTCTACCGCCGCATTATCGTCTTCATTTTTGCTGATCTCACGGTGCAATGCTACGGAAGTTGCACTTCCTGCTTTCTTGACAACAGAAGTTTTTTCTGTTTTCACAGATTCCCCTTCGCCAAACTTCAAGCGGGATTTCTTCTTTCCAGGAGCTTCTCCATCATTTGCCTGATAGACCTGTGCCTTCTTGGAATGCTGCTTTGCTTCCTTTTTCTTTCTTGCTTCCTCATAAGAAAACTTTTTGGCTTTTTCCTTCTGTTTCTGATGACGGAAATTGACTCCATCCGTATCCATCTGGTTCAATTTCTCCATATCTTTGTCATTTTTCACAGAAGCACCAGTTTCCTCATAAGCAAACTTCAAACGCTGTTTTTGTTTTGGCTTTTTGCTACCACCGGTCTGATTTCTCCGGCTGTCTCCTCTGTTTTCTGATAGATCAGCACGTTTTTCTTTCAGTCTCCCTGACTGTCCGGCTTCGGATTCTTCTGCAAGTCTGGATTCTTTTCCGACTTCAGCACGGATTCTTTTTCTATTTTGCTGTTTACTACTCTGTCCAAAATCCTCACTTTGCTTCTCTGTCCGTATCAGTTCCGGTGCATCTCTGGATTTTTGCACAGAGGGACGAATATTTTTCCCACTCCGTTCAGACTGGCGGGGAGACTTATCCACAAGGTTTTCTGCTTTTTCCCCCTGTTTTGTTCCCATCTGCACATCACTGGCACGGTTACTGACACGAACAGAAGATTTATCCGTCAGGTTTTCTTCCACCAGACCATCCTTGGTCATCTTCTGGACTTTCTTATCCCTGACTTTCATTCTCTGTTCTGCCACTGATTACTCCTCCTTCTTCGGATACCCTTTCCCTGCCTGTAATAAACAGAGAAAAGCGATGCCAAATACAGCACCGCCACTAAAAGTTAATACATATGAAATTGCTCGTAACATTGTTTTCTCCTTTGATTTAACCTGCTTCAGAAGTTTCCTCCAAGCGGGTTGTCATGATTTTATAGAGGGAATTCTTCGGGAATCTGTCTACAAACGGAATAATCACATTTCCATAGAACAGAAGTCCTTCACCCTCATTACTGTTGGTTACATAAGACAGCTGGGTTGGTGAAATATTCAACTGTTTAGCCAGAATCTGCCTGTCACCGGATGCCTGGTTGAGCATATAGATAAAATCAGAGTTTTCAAATATATTCTCTATCTCCCTGGAAGACAACAAATCCTTAATATTCTGGGTGATACCAGTTGGAATACCACCCCATTTACGAAATCTCTTCCAGATTTCCACACTATAAGCTGCAGTCTGCTCTTCCTTCAAAAGAAGATGGAACTCATCCACATAGTATCTGGTGGACTTATGGGCAGAACGGTTCATCGTTACCCTGTTCCAGACCTGATCCTGGATTACAAGCATCCCAATCTTTTTCAACTGTTTACCAAGTTCCTTGATATCAAAGCAGACAATACGGTTATTAATATCCACGTTTGTCTGATGGTTAAACACATTCAGAGAACCTGTAACATAAATGCCAGTCGCTGTGCTTCCGGCTCTTCCTGTTTTCTCAGAAGGTTATATAAATCCTCCAGGATTGGCATCTTCTCCGGCACTGGATCGGCAAGATATTCCTGATATACTAACCGTACACAGCGGTCAATGATGGTCTTTTCTACCGGCTCCAGTCCATTCTTTCCTCCAACAATCAGCTCACACAAAGACAGAATAAAATCTGCTTTCAGTGACAGTGGATTATCTTCCTCGGAATAGTTCAGGTTCAGATCCATTGGATTGATATACTGGTCAGATACTGGCGAAACCCGAACTACCTGCCCATGCAGTGCCTGCACAAGTGCCGAATATTCGGCTTCTGGATCACAGACAATGATATCGTCTTCCGTAATCAGGAAGCAGTTTGTAATTTCCCTCTTTGCTGAGAAGGACTTACCGGAACCTGGTGTACCAAGAATCAGTCCATTCGGGTTCTTCAGACGTTTCCGATCAACCATGATCATGTTGTTGGATAATGCATTCAATCCATAATAAAGAGCTTCCCCTTCCTGAAACAGTTCCTGTGTCGTAAACGGCACGAAGATCGCTGTTGAAGATGTGGTAAGCCCTCTCTGAATTTCAATTCGATTGACTCCCAGTGGAATACAGGACATGAGTGCTGCTTCCTGCTGATAATCCAGTTGTTTTAAAGAACAGTTATATTTCTGTGCAATTCCCTGCACCTGGAAAATATTATTATCCAGCTTCTGACGCTTCTTTGCGGTATTCATTATCAGAACCGTTACAAGGAACATTCGCTCATTTCTGGACTGCAGATCTTCCAACAGGTTCTTCGCCTCTTCTCCATAAGTCACAAGGTCCGATGGAAGCACGTCCATATCATAACCGGAACGTACCGCCCGTTTCTGCTCTTCAATCTTCATCTTATCCAAATCTGAAATCTTGCTCTTGATCATCTTGATCGCAGAACTCTGGTCAATGGACTGGATATGAATGTTGACATTGATGCTGTCATCCACATCCAGGAAATCTGCAAGCATCCGGTCTGTAAGCTCCGGTGCCAGAATCTGCAGATAACTCACACTTCCCATCGTTCTTCCCATCAAAAATGTCTGATTCTTGGAAAAGTTAAAGGAAGTCGGTGCAATAAAATCTTTGGTCTTTAATCCTGTTTCCGGCAGCATCTTGTACTGGAACTTAAATGGTTCAATCCGATCCTGGTTGAACACATGATACAGAATCTCCAGTCGCTCCAGACCATTTAAGGAATGTGCCTGTGCTCCCAGAACCTTAAAGTTATTTAAGATATCCGTTTCGATTCTTTCAAGCCTTGGTCTTGCCACCTTCAGGCTTTCTGCTTCGATTCCAAAAGTGATATACTTTGTCTTCACCAGACCATTATTTCCTTTGGAAAGCTGATTTTTCAGCATAGTACGGTACTCTTCACGAATGGCATTGAAGTCATCGTTCTGATCCGGAATATCAATACTTTTCTCAAATTCAGCCACATCCACCTGCTGATTGATAAAGGACAGCTGCACACTGATGGAAGAATCAAAGTAATTTAAGAAATCACAGTAATTCTCAAATATCGTGGTCTTATCCTCATTTAAAGCCAGCTGATAATTGATGTCGTAAAACTGAATCGTCTTGGAGAAAAAGGTCTTTGTCACCTGGCAGATACCATCCTGCAGCATCCGAATATACGGAATACTCTGCTGTGCAGTTGTAGGAATGTTTTTCTGTTTCCTACGATCCCGTTCCTGCTTCTTCCTACGCTTTTCCTGTTCTCTTTCTTTTCTGCTTTTTTTGTTTCTTCTTTCCTGACGGTTTCTTTTTTCCGCCAGGGACAGACGCTCCTGCTGAGCCTCCTGCTTTGTCTTTTTTGCCATCCGGCACACCCTCCTTTTTTACAAGGGTGGAAATCTCCTGATAAAAATTTTCTGTCTTATATGGTCTTACTGCCGGACAGATAAACTTCTGTCGAATGATATTTGCCACCACTTTTTCAAAGGGAAGCCCGTCTTTTTCATACATTGCCATGAAGAAAAACGGAAGCATGATCGTTACCATCAGGATGGCTGCGATACTGGAACCGATTGGTTTTCTCATGAACAGATAAAACGGAATTCCCACAACTGCGGCAAGTGAAAAGAAAATCAACTGCCGCTTTGTCAGATTTAACGCTACTTTTGTTTTGACCTTGGTAAGGTCTTTTGGTACTGGTACATACGCCATGGTATGCGCTCCTTTCCTGCCCGTTAGTGGGCATTGAATATTGATTTGCTAAGGCTTCCGGTCTTGAATAATGAAAATGCAAGAATCACGGTATAAGCCGCTACTGAAAACATTGCTGCATGAAGGTCACTGGATATGGTCATTGCATTTACTAAAACTGCATAAATTCCCACACAGACCATCATGAAGAATCCCTGAAATGCCAGTGCGAACAAGCCTTTTAAATAGTTGTTTCCGATATTGCCCCATTCCTTATTGGTCATGGTGGCAAACGGAATTGGTGCTATGGAAGTATAAAGGTAAATTTCTATCATTCTTCCGTACAAGATTACCGTAATGATAATTGACAGAATGTGCATGGTAACACTGATCAACATCGTTTCCATGGATAGCAGGAACAAATCCCCTAACTCCATATCCTCCAGGGCATCCACAATCCGTGTAATTGCTTCTGTTGCATCCACCGCAGTGTTTCCTGATATCACCCCGGCGGCATTGTTGACCACATGCTGGCCAACATCAAAGACCGCCATCGTGATATTGAACGTATTTGTCACCAGATAAATGGCTACATACGCTTTGAAGATCCAGAGGAAAATGTTATAAGTCTCAAATTCATGGAAATTGTTTTTCTGTGTTACCATCGTGATCAATTCATAGCACAGGACAAAGGTGATGATCAGTCCCGCAATGGGGACGATCACCGTTTGGGATATATTCTGAATCAGATTAAAAATCCCTGCATTCCATCCCTGCGGTGTCTGTCCCACCTGCCCGGCTATGGTTCCCACCTGCTCATTGACAGACGTGAACATGTTATCCAAACATGACTTGATAAGCCCGATCAGGATATCCTTTATCGCTTCCGTAATTCTCTCAATGATGGTGTTCATCTACCACTCCTCTTAAGAGAACAATGTTGCCAGCTGTGGAATCAGGGTAGTTCCCAGCAGCATGATTCCGGCACCAGCCATCAGCTGTTTTATCCCCAATTAGGTGTAAAACTCTGCTCGATGGCGGGCGGCG
>ENA-OROS01001098-OROS01001098.1-human-gut-metagenome-genome-assembly--contig:-NODE-1098-length-12250-cov-3.623534_pt1 | contig 12250 bp, 11 predicted proteins | sample MGYA00242134_ERZ509059 | MGnify/ENA primary metagenome ERZ509059 (study PRJEB26280, sample SAMEA2338753) | human gut metagenome | biome: human gut; feature: human-associated habitat; material: faeces... | reverse complement strand
ACAGACAGGAACCGACGGCGTTGCCCGTGATGGTGGCAAGCGCTCCGCCGGCGATGCCCATGTCCGCCACAGGGTCGTCGCTGACGCCGCCCGCCCGGATGGAGGGGATGGAGAACATTCCGTGATCCACGGCATACCGCTGGGCCTCCATGGCCTCCGTAACGGTCCCCACCTGATTGGGCTTAAAGACGAAGGCCCCGCAGGCCCCCATGTCCAGTGCCTTGCGAAGATAGTCGATGTTGGTAACGGTGAGGTCATCGCCGCAGAGGGTGGTACGATTCAGCGCCTTGGCGGCCTTCACCCAGCCCTCCCAGTCGTTCTCGTCCACCGGATCCTCGATGTAGAGGAAGTTATACTTCTCCGTGGCCTGCTTCAGGATGCCGATGATCTCGTCCAGATCCACCTCCCGGCCGCAGTAGTGATAGGTTCCCCGCTTGGCGTCGTAGATCTCGCTGAAAGCGCAGTCCATATGGAAGGCGATCTTCTCCTCGCAGTGGCAGCGCTTGGCCGTCTCATAGAGGATATCCAGACAGTCCATGAAATCGGTGCTGGGGGCCATATACTCCGACATGGCGCCGATCTCCGGACGGCGGCCCCCCTGAAACTCCCGGATGACCTCCGGCAGCTTCTTATAGACCTTGCAGAGGATCTCCGTAGCCTCAGCGATGGAGGATGCCTTATAGGGAACAATGGTGGTCTCCTGCACCGGCATGGTGTCGTCCTCATAGCTGCCTCCGGCGAACATATCCGAGGTGGGCAGAGGGATGGTGCGGATGTCACCGGGGTTCAGATAGCGGTACTGGGACACATGGCGCAGCTGGCATCCGGCCCGCATGACCGCCAGCGACGTGCTGTACGTGACATTGCCCCCCAGACGGGACTTATTGGTGGTGCCGTCCAGCTCCATGAGACGGCGGTCCAGCGCCTGCTGGTCCAGCACGTCCATGCCCTGGATGGCAGGCAGGACCACCTTCTCCGCCATCTCCACGGCCTTGCGGACGCCGTTGCCGTCATAACGGCTCCGGTCACCGTCCCGCAGCACCATGGCCTCGTGTTCCCCGGCGGAGATGCCGGAGGGGGACGCTGCCCGGCCCATGGTGCCGTCCTCGGTGATGATATCCACCTCCAGCAGGGGCTTTCCCTTGCAGTCGATGATCTCTCTTGCCCGCAGATCCTGAATTTTCATAATAGTTCCTCCTTACTCCTGTGTACCGATATACAGCACATTAAAATCGCACAAATTGGTTCCCGTGTTCCCGGTGAGCACCGTATCCCCCAGCGGCTCCAGCGCCTCATAGGCGGCGTGCTCCCGCAGCGCCTTCCGCAGGTCGATGCCCCGCTCTGCGGCAGCAGTCCCGGTGGTGCCGTCGGTCAGGCCGCCTGCCACCGGGGTGGTGCCGTCGGTACCCTCGCTGTCTATGGACAGCAGGCACACATTCTTCAACCCCTCCGCTGCCACGGCAAAGGCCGCCGTCATTTCCTGTGACGGGCCGCCATGGCCCCGGATGAGACTGCTGTCAGGAATGGCGGTGGTCGTCTCCCCGGCGGAGAACAGGAAGCAGGGCGCCCGGAAGGGCCGTTCGTTCTTCACCACCTCATGGGCCAGCGAAGCCATAAAGGTGCCGTAGTCCCGGCTCTCCCCCTCGGCGTAGGTGGTCAGCACATGGGCGGGTATTCCCATCTCCTTCGCCGCCTCCAGCGCCGCCTGGCAGGAGTCCGGCAGGGTATTGACGATATAGTAATCCACATCGTTGGTCATGGTCTGGGGCGTCTCCTGCGCCGGGTCATAGTCCAGCAGATACCGGGCCACATTGCGGGGCAGCTTGTCCTCGATGTGGTATTTGCGGAGGATGGCTCCGATGTCCTCGAAGGTCACGGTGTCGTAGCCCACAGGGGTTCCCATAATGGGTACCGGCTCCGTGTAATCGGTGATATCATCCAGCCCCACGGCGTCCCAGATCTCGAAGCAGAGGATCTTGGCCCCGTGGATGTGCTGCCCCAGCCTTCCCCGGCTCATGCGGGACAGATGGCCCCGGATGTCGTTGATGTCCATGACCCACATCCCGGCCTTCAGCATCACATCCGTGGCCTCCTGCAGATCCTCCAGTGTGGTTCCCTCCACCGGGTAGCCCATCAGCGCCGAGCACCCGCCGGTAAGGCCCAGCAGCAGCAGGTCGTCCGGCCCCATCTGTTCTGCGATGTCGATCATCCGCTGGCAGCCCCGGATGCCCTCCTCATTGGGCAGGGGATGCCCTCCTACATAGACCTCCGTCTTTCGATAGACGTCCTCCTCATCCCGGATCTTGATGATGGTGACGCCCAGCGTCAGATACTCCCCCAGCAGATCCTCGAAGGCCCGTGCCATGTGATTGCCCGCCTTGCCGGAGGAAAAAGCGTACACATGACGGTACCGGCTCAGATCGTGGCGGCGGCTGCCGATGACCAGCTCGCTGCCCTCCCGGTGCATCATCTCATGGAGCCGCTTCCGGGCATCCAGTCGGTGCAGCACCCGCTCCGTCAGCTCCAGTACCTGTGCCTTGGCCCCGGCGTCGCCGTGGGACAGCAGGACCTCCCTATTCTTGATTTTATAATCGCTCATGGTATCTCCTCACATATCAGGTTGATGCCAAACTAAATAGCAACTCCCGTGCCAGCATGACAGCTTCCACGGTTATTCCGCAAGTTTCACTCCTCGTCCAGCGGTTTTCACAAGATTTTTCCGGAAAACTCGGCGTTTTCGCCAAATAGTCACCCGATCCGGCAGTGCAGACACCTTTCCCTTCCGCCCTTGCTCTGCGCCGTGTCAAGATTTTTTGTCTCGCCCCTTCCCCATTCTTTTTCTCAGGAGGTATGAACTATGAACAAGAACTTTGAACAAATGCTCCGTCTGGTGGACTATGTGGACGGCCTGATGGTGGTGGACAAAAACTGCATCATCCGCCACTACTACACCGCCTACCCCGAACTGGTGAATCTGCGGCAGGACGAGCCTCTGAACCGCAGCCTCTTTGAAATTTACCCCTCCCTGAAGCGGGAGGACAGCTACATCTGCCGGGCACTGGAGACGGGAGAGAGCTTCATCAACTACGAGCAGACCTATATCAACTACAAGGGGGACTCCATGGAGGCCAACTGCAGTGCCGTCCCCATTAAGGAGCACGGCGAAGTGGTGGGCGTCATCGACATGGTCATCTACAAGGACGCCCACGTCACCGAGCGGCGGCTGAGCTTCGACATCAGTCTCATCAGCGCCCTCACCAAGAGCTACAACACCTCCGACCAGTCGCTGGAGGACATCGTCACGCAGGACGGCGAGATGATCCGTATCAAGGAGAAGATCTTGCAGACCGCCGACAGCGATGCCCATGTGCTGGTCTACGGCAAGACCGGCACCGGCAAGGAGCTCATCGTCAACGCCATCCAGAAAACCAGCCGCCGCAAGGATGCCCCCTTCATCAAGCAGAACTGCGCCTCCATCCCCAGCACCCTGCTGGAGAGCATCCTCTTCGGCACCACCAAGGGCAGCTACACCGGGGCCAAGGATACGCCGGGTCTGTTCGAGCTGGCCGACGGCGGCACTCTGTTCCTCGACGAGATCAACTCCATGGAGCTGACGGCGCAGGCCAAGCTGCTGCGGGTGCTGGAGGACAACTGCATCCGCCGCATCGGTGCCAAGGAGGAAAAGCAGGTGAACGTGCGGATCATCGCCGCCGTCAACGAGGACCCGGAGGGCTGCGTAGAGCGGAATAAGATCCGGGAGGATATCTTCTACCGCCTGTGTGTGCTGCGGTACGATATCCCGGAGCTGTACCGGCGGAAGGGGGATATCCCCCTGCTGATGGAATATTTCCGCAAGCACTACAACAAGAAATTCCACAAGCAGATCATGGCATACAGCAGCGAGGTACAGGATATCTTTCTGGCCTATAACTGGCCCGGCAACGTCCGGGAGCTGAAAAACGTCATCGAATCCGCCTTCCACAACAATCACACCGCCATCCTCACCCGCAACGATATCCCCAACTACATCCTCTCCCGGCTGGCGGTGGACACCATGCACGCCGAGGACGTCCGGGGCCTGCCCCTCCATGAGATGCTGGCTCGGTACGAGGTCCTCCTCATCGAGGACGCCTACCGCCGCAACGGCGGCAGCCTCACCAAAACGGCGGCGGAGCTGCAGGTCAGCAAGCAGAACCTCGCCTATAAGATGAAAAAGTACAATATCCGGTGAAAAACGTGTGCTGTCGAAGGGCGGCGCACGCTATCAGAGCATAACAGCAGGAAGGACACCGGGCGTCCTTCCTCTCTCTGGCTGCCCATAGCTTTTGCTGTCCCTGCGATCAGCGGTATGTGACCGAGACCCAAGGATATTTCTCCTGAAGGTCGCTGAAAATCTCCTGCATCGGAGCGGCGTACGCCCGCAGCCCCTGCGGCATGGCGTCAAAGCCCTCCACCACAATGTGCCTTTGCACCGGCTGCAAAAACACATCCGTCAGGCAATCCCACATGGCATCCCAGTTTTCCCCGTAATAGTCGGGAAATCCAAATGCCTTGCGGATACGCTGATGTAATGTGCCCCAGTCCCTGCAGCTGTTCAGGCGCAGTAAAACGGGGTCGGCTGTAATGGGCGTATATGCGTTGCGATTCATAACAAAGCTCCTTTCTGTCAAACAATCTCGACAAATGTGGCGTAATGGTCGTAAGTAACAAAAATCAATCCATCGTTGGAGTAGAGAATTCGTTCACCGCCTCGGTAACCAAAAGAGTAATTGATGTCAGCCTCGTACCATATTCGTCCAAGTGCATCGGGGAGCCGCTTGTCTCTGTTTTTGTAAACGCCCTTTGTCAGCATCTTACCAGGTGCAACACTGGCAAGATTTGCTAAAATCGGAATCCATCCTAACTTGGTAGCTTCGTCCTCAGTTATATAGTATCCAGGTAGCTGACGAAAAGTTTTTAGCCACCAATCGGCCCCCCACAGGCCAATCTTTGTCGCTGTGCCAGCCGTTTTTGCCTCTAAGCGTTGAACAGAGCAGCGACAATTAGGATGGAGCGGTGGTTCTTCTGGAATAATATCATAGAGCAAGTAAATTTTCCCTTGATGCTTTTTGCATTCCATACATCTTCGGAGATCGATGACGGATTTCCAATATTTATACTTCAAGCTACGCACAAACTTCTTCCTTTCTACTATAACAGATTAGGCCATCCATGAAAAGCCTCTTATATTACTGTGTCAGGCAGTAGTTTGTTGCCCTTGTGTATGCAACCCTTATAAAATTTTTATGAAAATGTCGCAGCAATTCCCATAGTGCAAATCCCGCAAAGCCTTGTGGCACAACGGTTTGCGAGCAAAAGAAAAAGGACTTCAAGATTTCTCTTGAAGCCCTTTTTTGTGATTGCCCACAGGTTTTGCTGCCCGTGCGCACTCCTGTATATCGCAAGGAAAGGAATGTATGCAAGGGAAACCTTCGTCGGGTTTTCCTTGCATGTTAAATCGCCCGCCCGCAGGCGACCACTTTTGCGGAGCAAAAGTGCTGCTCCAAAAAGAAAGACACCCGTAGGGGTGTCTTTCTTTTTGGAGCAGGGTACGGGAATCGAAGGTGTCCTAATCGGCCTAATTCCCTGCATTTATGCCGTTTTTGTCAGAATTCGTGTCAGAATTTTATCTCATATTCCGCAGAATTTTCTTCAAATTTGAAACGCCAGTCACGATTATTAACAACTTCCAGTAGGCATGGCTAACTAGCCACACCTACCTTTGGTTAAGTATTATAACCTACTTGGTATATATTATCAAGCGATTATTGTTTGATATAACCATCAAAACCAGCAGCCTTTAGTTTGGCCAACATAGCTTCTGCATTCGCCTTTACTCTGTAGGCACCAACCTGTACTCTGTATAGCTTGTCGGAAGTAACTGGTTTTGGAGTAGGGGCAGGAGCAGGCTTTGCTGTCTTGTAAGTCACACCAAAGTAATTGCAAATACCATGAGCAATAGCCTCGCCAATCTCTACCGTATTGAGGTTCTTTGAAGGCCGCCCGCCCTTACTTCCATTCTCTACTGCTGCGATATATCTATCTTTTGCTCTTTGAATAGAAGTTATTGACTGTTCAAAGCCATAAAGCCAGACATCACTTTCTTCATCTGGAACCACGCCATATAAGCCATATTCCATAATTGCTTCAATAAAATCTGTGGCTACGGCTGGCTTTCTTTTCTTCAAAATTTCAAACTGCTTATATACACTTTCATATAAGACAAAACTTTCAGTATTATTCATTTTTTACTCCTTGCTCCATTTCAAATATAATATGAAATAGAGGGTACATCGCGCGCCGTATAGGAGCGATACAGTGTTGGCGACTTAGGGAAGGTAGCTACTCCTTCCTTCGCCCTCTATTTATAAACGAAAAAGAGCTGTGTGGCGTGAGGTAGTGCCACACAGCTCGTTGGCCTTTTAGCGTTGGTAGGCCACCAAACATATTCAGTTGTAAGAAAAATAGGAGGAGGGCCGAGTTTTTCATGGCTACAAAAAACTTTTTTCACCCTCTATTTATAAGTAGACTCGGATTATTGTTTCTCTAAAAAGTTGAATAAGTTTTTGAAATTTTAGCTTTTCTTTATCTTTTCTATATAAATTATACCGCAATTTAGGATTTTTCTCAAATTTCAGATGAACCCCATCACACAAAACCTCCGCAACTTTTTGGGACGCAAAACAGTCAAAATCTTAATTTTCTCAATTTTCATAACTTTTTTGGCACAAAAGTGTTCAAAAACGCAAAAAAACAGACGTCTAAATAATTTTCTCGCTGTTTTTCTATTGACTTTTCATCCTAAAGTGCTATAATAAAACCATCGAAAGGGTGGCCACCTAAACCGATAAAAACATCAAATTTAAATGAAATTTATGGAGGTAAATACCATGACTAATCTGAATAAAGACATCAACCGCTCTTTCGTGTTCAACTTCGCTGCTACTGCTTCTAAGGAAGATGTTGAATGGATTGTGGAGCGTACTCGCTACTGGGTTGCTCTGAAAGGGAATGTTCGCTACTTCTCCCCCTTCCGCAAGGAATTTATCGACAAGTTCTTCCCGCAGGAGAGAAAGGCCCCCAAGAAGAAGCCCACTCTTCTTGAAGAGCTGGAAGCCCTCACTAAGCAGACTGCGTAAGAAGGGGTGCTGACTATGAAGCCCAAAGAGCTAAGAGCGAAAGTAGCTTGCTACTGCTACCTTACAGGCCATAAAAAAGAATATCTTGCTTATCTCTGCGGTATGAGCCTTTCCACCTTTTATAAGAGGCTGGAGGAACCTTCTACCTTCTCTTTGGGCGAACTTTCCAAGTTGTCGAAGGCTCTGGGGCTTACCGATGAGGAAAAGCTACTCTTGATAGCATAAAAAGAGAACGCCACTTTCTTAGGTTAGAGAGTGGCGTTCTTTCTTATTTGAATTTGTCCATTTGTAGGGCAATAGAGGCGGCGTAGTCCTCTTTATCCTTCTTGAAGGTATGCTGATATACCCTTTGAAGCATATTCTCCGTAGAGTGGCCCATAATCTCTTTTGCGTATCTATTAGGAATACCAGCCCTTACCATTTCAGAGGCGAAGTAGTGGCGCAGGCTATGGAAAGTGTATTTGAATCCATATAGAGCGCGCGCCCTGTCATAATGGTTTTCATAAGTCTTGGGGCTGCCTTTGAAGATATATTCCTCTGGTTCTCCAAACTCGCCCAAAGCGTCAACCACCACTTGGGGCATTTGTAAGGCTCTTTCGCTCTCCGTAGTCTTGGGAGCCTTTTCAACGAACATATTATATTCATCTTTTACTCTGGCTCTCCTTACTTGGAGAGTTTTTTCTTTTGTATCTACATCTTTCCATTTCAGTCCTACAATCTCGCTCTTTCTCATTCCCATAGTAGCAGCAAATAAACAGTATAAATACATATCTGTGCCTTTTACTTCATTCAAGAAAGCCGAAAGTTCTTCTTCCGTAGGAATCTCAATTTCTGTCTTTCGCTTCTGCGGTAGATTTACACCTTCTCCAATATCATAGCCGTTTTCTTTTAGGAGTTTGTTGTAAAAAGCGTGGGCCGATAATACAGTTTTAGGGCTACGCTCCTTTGCGTAAGTGTTGATAGCCTTCTGATACATTTCCTTTGTGAGAATTCCAAGGCGAACATTTACAATATCTTGAAAGGCCGTTTTCCTAATCAAGCGATAACCTCTGATAGTAGAAGGAGAAAGAATAGCAGAGCGGTTTTCTATAAAGGCATCTGCCAGTTGTCCTAATGTTTTGTTCTCTGGCCGCATACCGTCTTTTTTATCCATCAAGAAGGTATTTGCCTTATATTCGGCTTCTTTCTTTGTGGACGCTGTAAAAGATTTCTGTTTATATTTGCCTTCTTCATCCGTAAAAGAGGCAATACAGCGCCAAGTTCCGCTTGGTAATTTCTTTGCCTTCGCCATTTTCTACCACTCCTTTCTTGGTTCTATGGTAGCATCAGCAAGCAAAGAAGTCAATATTTTGTGTCAGAATTTATGTCATAATTCGTTCTTTTTTCTGACACAGCTTTTTATTTTTGTGTTAGATTTTCTCAAAAACAAGAAAAAGGTTTTGGTGGTGTAAACCCCGCAAAGCCTTGTGGCACAACGGTTTGCAGGCAAAAGAAAAAGGGCTTCAAGATTTTTCTTGAAGCCCTTTTTTGGAGCAGGGTACGGGAATCGAACCCGCCTCCTCGGCTTGGGAAGCCGATGTACTACCGATGTACTAACCCTGCAGCTCGGATACCTGCCCATTATAGCAGATATTCCCCGGCTTTGCAACCGGAAATTTTGTCGACGGCGGCATGAAAATTTCACCGCCGCATATGCTGGAAACAAAACGGAACGGAGGACTGCATATGAGGCGGATGGCGGGCTTATGGGCGGCGCTTCTGCTGGCGCTGGCGCTGACGCCGGTACAGGCCGGAGCGGTAGAGCTGCCGATACGGGCGGAGGCGGCGCTGCTGATGGAGAAAGAGACGGGACAGGTGCTGTACGCCCAAAATGAGCACGAGGCGCTGGAGCCGGCCAGCGTCACCAAGGTGATGACGCTGCTTTTGACCATGGAGGCCATCGAAGCGGGCAGCCTCCACTACGACGATGTGGTGACGGTCAGCGCCTACGCCGCCTCTATGGGCGGCAGCCATGTCTACCTGTCGGAGGGTGAGCAGATCACCGTAGACGATCTTTTGAAGGCGGTGTGCGTGGCCAGCGGCAATGACGCCGCCGTGGCGCTGGCGGAGTGCGTGGCCGGGGTGACGGAGCTGTTTGTGGAGCAGATGAACACACGGGCCAAGGAGCTGGGCATGACGGACACCCACTTCGTCAACTGCACCGGCCTTCCGGCGGAGGGACACGTCACCAGTGCATGGGACATCGCCCTCATGAGCCGGGAGCTCATAGAAAAGCACCCGGACATCCGCCGCTACACCACCATCTGGATGGATACCCTGCGGGACGGCACCTTCCAGCTGGCCAACACCAACAAGCTGATCCGGTTCTACGACGGGGCCACGGGCCTGAAAACCGGCTCCACCGACAGCGCCAAATATTGCCTGTCCGCCACGGCGGAGCGGGAGGGCATGGAGCTCATCGCCGTGGTGCTGAAGTCCCCCACCGGCCAGCAGCGGTTCGAGGATGCCAAGGCCCTGCTGAACTACGGCTTCTCCACCTATGCCCTGCTGCACACGGTGCCGGAGGAACCTTTCCCCGCCATCCCGGTGGTGCTGGGGGAGACGGAGACGGTGCAGCCCTGCATCGACCCGCAGGAAGCGGTGGCGCTGCTGCAGAAAAGTCAGGTCGGGGGTCTGTCCCAGTCCGTCACACTGACGGAACAGGTGGAGGCCCCGGTGTCCACCGGGCAGGAACTGGGGACTCTGACGCTGACGGATGCCGCCGGCGAGACGGTGCAGTCCATCCCCATCCGGGCGGCGCAGAGCGTGGAGCGCCTTACCTTCGGTACCATGCTGCGCCGGATGCTGTCGGCGGCATTTTTTGCCGGCTGAAAGCCGCTTTTGGGTAGGTTTCCTCTTGTATTCCACGGGAAAACGTTGTATGATAAACCAAATTGCACAGAGGAGGCATCTGATATGATACAGATGGATCTGTCCCATATCCGGCAGTTTATCCCGCTGCCCTACGAGGAGGCCCGTGCCGCCCAGCTGCGGCTGGCCCACAACCATTTGCAGCACGGTGACGGCGCAGGCGGCGAGTTCACCGGCTGGGTGCAGCTGCCCCGGCAGTATGACCGGGAGGAGTTCGCCCGCATTCAGGCGGCGGCCCGAAAAATTCAGCAGGACTCTCAGGCGCTGGTAGTCATCGGCATCGGCGGCTCCTATCTGGGCGCACGGGGCGTCATCGAGTGCCTGTGCTCCCCCAACTATAACCTGAAAAAGAAGGACACCCCCAACATCTACTTCACCGGCAACGGCCTGTCCTCCGACCAGATGGCGGAGCTTATGGACCTGCTGGAGGGGGTGGACTTCTCCGTCAACGTCATCTCCAAGTCCGGCACCACCACGGAGCCTGCGGTGGCCTTCCGTTTCTTCCGGAAGCTGCTGGAGGAGCGGTACGGCCCAGAGGAGGCGGCCCGGCGCATCTACGCCACCACCGACCGCCGCAAGGGGGCGCTGAAGGCTCTGGCGGATCAGGCGGGCTACGAGACCTTCGTGGTGCCTGACGACATCGGCGGCCGGTACAGTGTCCTCCTTACCGCCGTGGGCCTGCTGCCCATCGCCGTGGCGGGGGTGGATATCTGCCAGCTGATGGAGGGTGCCGAGACTATGATGGAGGTCTGCGCCAAGACGGACATGGCAGAAAACCCCGCCTGGCAGTATGCCGCCGCCCGGTATGAGCTGTACCGCACCGGCAAGAAGATCGAGGTGCTGGCGGCCTACGAGCCCAGCTTCCGGTTCATGGCGGAGTGGTGGAAGCAGCTGTACGGCGAGTCCGAGGGCAAGGAGCACAAGGGGCTCTTCCCCGCCAGCGTGGAGTTCACGGCGGACCTGCACTCCATGGGTCAGTACATCCAGCAGGGGGAGCGCTCCCTGTTCGAGACGGTGGTGCGCTTCGGCGCTTCCCACCGGCCGCAGGTGGTGCCGCTGGATGAGACCGACGGCGACGGCCTGAACTTTCTGGCCGGGAAGGACGTGGATTTCATCCGCACGCAGGCCATGGACGGCACACTGCTGGCCCATGTGGAGGGCGGCGTCCCCAACATCATCCTCCGCACCGGCCAGATCAATGCCTTCACGCTGGGTGAGCTCATCTACTTCTTCGAGTACGCCTGCGGCCTGTCCGGCTACCTGCTGGACGTGAATCCCTTCGACCAGCCGGGGGTGGAGGCGTATAAGAAGAATATGTTTGCCCTGCTGGGAAAGCCCGGCTACGAGGCCCTGCGGCAGGAACTGGCGGAAAAACTGCACAGAGCTTGACCGCCTCTTTACACCATTTCTACAAATCTGTAAAATAGCGTTTTTTCCATTGCCATTTGGTCGGCAATATGGTATCTTAATGACAGGGAATAACCATCCCGATCTTATCAAGAGGAGTGATACTTATGGTTAGATTGATCATGGGCGCAAACGGGGCCGGTAAGACCAAGCAGCTCATCGACCTGATCCACAACGCCGTGGAGGCGGAGAACGGCAGCGTCGTCTGCATGGAACCCAGCGCCGACATGACCTATAACATCAGCTATAACGTTCGTTTGGTGAACGCCAGCGAATATTCCGTGGATTCTTTTGAGTGCCTGCGTGGCTTTATCAGCGGTCTGTATGCGGGCAATTACGATATTTCCCACGTTTTCGTGGACAACCTGTGCAAGATCGCCGGCACCAGCGACCTGATGGCGGTGGAGAAGTTCCTGAACTGGCTGGAGCGCTTCAGTGAGAAGAACAGCGTCAAGTTCACCGTGACCATCACGGCGGACGAATCTCTGGCCACCGAGGGTATGCGGAACTATCTGTAAGCATTTTCGTAAGAGCATCGGCTCCCTGCCTATGGGCAGGGAGCCGGTTTCTTTCCCGGAAAAGGAGCATCATATGACACAACAGGAACAGATCTGGCAGGACGTCATGGAGCTTGCCAACCGCCCCGGCACCTTCACCCACGGGCTGGGGCTCCACGTCACCGGCATTGGTGACGGCTGGGCCGAGGGGGAGCTGACGGCAGGCGACGGGATGCTGAACCCGCTGGGCATCGTCCA
>ENA-OROS01001095-OROS01001095.1-human-gut-metagenome-genome-assembly--contig:-NODE-1095-length-12274-cov-9.170309_pt1 | contig 12274 bp, 9 predicted proteins | sample MGYA00242134_ERZ509059 | MGnify/ENA primary metagenome ERZ509059 (study PRJEB26280, sample SAMEA2338753) | human gut metagenome | biome: human gut; feature: human-associated habitat; material: faeces... | reverse complement strand
CGTCGATGGTCGCGGTCGCGCGGAGGTTATTGGCCGCGTTGGCCGCGCTGTCCAGATACGCGCCCATTCCGGCCAGCTGGGAGCCGAGGTCGCTTGCTGCACCGCCTGCGTCAGCGGTTGCCTGATCGGTGAGCGTTTTCAATTCCTTCAACTGGTTCTGCAGCTGCTGCTTTGTGCTCTCGGAGACAGTCACGGCGACATACGGCTCGACCTGACCGGCGATGCCGCCAACGTCCTTGCGGCCGTAGATCGTGCCGGAATTTGTATTGTTGAGCAGATACCCGCTCGTCACGCCCGCAATGCCGCCGACGTTGTAGCCGACGTGCTCATAGCCGACCGTGCCGGTATTTTCGCAGACTGCGATCAGGCCAGTATTCCGGCCCGCGATGCCGCCGGTGGCGGTCGTGGTGAGGAAGGTCTGCGTGGTGGCAAGATTGGCAAGATCAAGCGTGGTGTCAATCTGAATGTCGCTGAGGCTCAGCGCAGAGTCGATGTTGTCAATATTGACGCTGCCTGTATTCGTGCAGTGCCGGATGGTGCCCGCATTCTGGCCCGCAATGCCGCCCGTGGCGGTCGTGCCCTGCACCTTGCCCTCGAACGAGCAGCTGACGATCTGGCCGGAGGCCTGATTGCGGCCCGCAATGCCGCCGATCTGCGTGTCGCCCTGCACCATGCCGGTGAATGTGCAGCAGACGATCTTGCCGTAGTTCTCACCCGCGATGCCGCCGCAGGCGATCTTATCGCCGCCCGCAGCCACGGAGCCCGCAACATTCAGGTTTGCCACGCGTCCGCCGAGCAGGATCGTGCCGAACAGCCCGGCGGGGCTGGCATTTTCCGTGAGATTGAAATCGGAGATGGTATGTCCGCGTCCTTCAAACGTGCCGCCGAAGGAGGCTGCAGGCGTAAAGTCCACGCCGGAAAGCGAAATATCCGCGCGCAGGATGAAGGTTTTGCCCTGCGACCAGGTATCGAGCGAACAGCTTTTCGCGAACGCGGCAAACTCTTCAGCAGAGTCCAGATAGACGGTCTGCATACTGCCGGATGCCGCGGCTGCCGGGAGAACGGTCAGGCAAAGCGCCAGCACCAGCAGCACCGCACCCACGCGGGCCCGAAGCGTTCTGTTATTCATGCGCGTCATCCTCCTTTTCCGTCTGCGCCTGCGGCGCGTCCGCGGTTTCCGGCTCTGCCGTGCCGGAGAGCAGGCTGATATTGACGTCCCCCTCCACGACCGCGTGTACAATGCCGCTGATCTGGCCGTGAATTTCGCCGCGCACCATGCCGTCGATGCGCACGCGGCCCGCAGACTGATGCGAGGAGACGGCGGAGGGCATATCGAACGCAGTCTTATCAATGACCTTCTCACCCAGAAGCAGAATCTGCGGCAGAATGAACATGACGATGATGATCGTGAGGATCGTGCCGCGTCCAAGGCTGTCGCCGATACCGGCGATCGCGGCGTTGGAGGTCATCTGTCCAATGAGGATACCGGCGATGGCCATCATAAGGCCCGAGGTGATGATCGTCGGGAAGGACATGTTCATCGTCTCGATGATCGCGTCCTTTTTGGGCATTTTGTCCTTGAACTCCATGAAGCGGCTGGTCGTGACGATGGCGTAGTCGATGTTCGCGCCCATCTGGATGGACGAGACGACCAGATAGCTCAGGAAGAACAGGGGGCTATTGGTGATGGTCGGGATGCCGTAGTTGATCCAGATGCTGCCCTGAATGACCACGATCAGCAGCACCGGGATACCGGCTGATTTGAACGTGAACAGCAGCACGACCAGAACGATCAGGATAGACAGCACCGACACGACGACGTTGTCGCGCGAGAACGAGGTCTTGAAGTCCTGCTCGGACGAGGAATCGCCCACGACGTATACCTCGCCGTCCGGATAGTATTTGTGCGCGACGACGCGCATCTGGTCGAGGAAGTCATACGTCTCGTCGCCGCCCACGGGCAGGTTCAGATAGACGAGCATACGGGTATAATCGTCGGACTGCAGCTGCTTGCGGGCGTTGGTGATCTGCGAATAGGCGCTTTCCAGCGTCTCGGTCATATCGGCGTCGAGCGTGACGTAGCCGTCCTGCATTTCACCGTAGAGGAAGGTGAACATATCGATGAGCGGCACGGAGTAATTGGGAAGACCGCCGATGATCTTGCCGTAATTGCCGCCGTCGGCGGCATAGGCCGCGTAGAGAAGCTCCGCGACCTCATAGTCGAGGTCGGTCAGCTCGGAAAACTGCCGCGGCGTCAGTGCGTCGGTCAGCATATAGCCGCCCATCGCCTCCACATTGGAAAGGCCCAGCGTGGAATCGACCTCGTCGTATGTCCCAAGTTCGTCCAGCAGCTTCTTTTCCGCCGCATAATCCCCTGCCGGGACCACGACGGCAACCATATTCGTCGAGCCGAACGTCTCGTCCATCAGATCGTCCGCGATCTGCTGCTCCGAGCGCTTGGTCGTCTCCAGATAGCTGAAGCCGTAGACATACGGGCAGTTATTCGCAAGGAGCATGGCGACGATGATGACCGCCAGAAAAATCGGCGGAATGATCTTCTTTGTCGCATAGGCAAACCTGCCGACGAACGGAATTTTGGGGACGAAATTCTTGTGCCGCGTTGCGTCAATTTTTTTGCCGAAGAGCACCAGAAGGCCCGGCATGAGGAAGAACACCGCGAACAGCGAGAAGAAAATGGACTTGATCAGGCAGATGCCGAGGTCAAAGCCCAGACGGAACTCCATAAAGAGCATCGCGACCAGGCCGCCGATCGTCGTCAGGCTGCTGCCGCAGATCTCCGGCACAGCCTTGCTCAGAGCGACAATGACGGCCTCGCGGGTGGGAAGCTTTTCGTGCTCTTCTTTATAGCGGTTGCAGAAAATGATCGCGTAATCCACAGACAGGGCCAATTGCAGCACGATGGTAACGGAGTTTGACACGAACGAGATCGTGCCGAGCAGGAAGTTCGTGCCCATGTTCAAAAGCGCCGCTGCGATGAACGTAATGAGCAGCACCGGCACCTCCGCATAGGTCTGCGAGGTCAGGATCAGCACGGACACGACGACGATTGCCACGATGATGACGATCACGCCGATCTCCTGCGCCAGCGTCTTGGACGCGGTATCGCCGAAGGTCGCCGAGACGTAGATGTCATAGCCGGAAAGCTCATCCTCGACCCGGTTCATGACCGTCTCGCACATCTCGTCCGTCTCGGAATAGTCGAAGGTAATGTTGTAGAGCGCGGAGGCGTTGGTATAGTGCTCCTTCGTGTCGTCAAACGTAACGCTCTGCACGCCGTCGACCGCTTCCAGCCGCTCGGATACGGCCTGCGCCTCGTCATAGGTCACGTTGACAAGCATGACCTTTGCCGTGCCGAAGGTGATGAATTCATCCTCCATCAGATGCAGGCCCCTGTATGTCTCCGAATCCTTCGGCAGATATGCCGAAAGCTGGTTCTCCACCTGCACCCAGTTCCGTGAAAACACGGAAAACACCAGCCCGATGGCGACGATCAGAAAAATCAGATTCCGCTTGTCAACAATAAAGCTGGCAAGCTTATACATGAAGCCCTCTTCGTTGTTTTTCGGTTCCCGACTCATGATTCACACTCCCGTATTTGGATTCTCCTGAAAATTTAATCCAGTTTAGCACAAAACAGCCGGATCTGGCAATAGGCAAGCAGGAAAAGATGTGTAAAAACCGCACGCACCGGAGCCGCGCAAAAATCCCCCGGCGGCTGCCGGGGGAATCGCTTCTTTTATTTTGCCGTGCCGAGATACGCGGCCTTGACCTCCTCGTTGGCGGCCAGCTCTTCGCCGGGGCCCTGCATGAGGATGGAGCCGGTCTGCATGACGTAGGCCCAGTCCGCGATTTTGAGCGCCATGTTCGCGTTCTGCTCGATGAGAAGTACCGTGATGCCCTGGCGGTTGATCTCGCGGATGATCTCGAAAATGCCCCGGACGACGATGGGTGCAAGGCCCAGAGACGGCTCGTCCATCATGATGAGCTTCGGTTTTGCCATGAGCGCGCGGCCCACGGCCAGCATCTGCTGCTCGCCGCCCGAGAGCGTCCCGGCCTGCTGCCACGCACGCTCCTTCAAACGCGGGAAGAGGTCGTAGACCCGGGCCAGATCGTCCGCCAGCGGGTCCTTGCGCAGATATGCGCCGATGCGCAGATTTTCTGCAACAGTCAGGTTCTCGAACACGCGGCGGCCCTCCGGCACGAGCGTAACGCCGCTCGAAACGATCTGGTCGGTCGATTTTCCGACCAGATTCGCGTCGTTCAGGAGAATTTCACCCGATTTCGGCCTGACCAGTCCGGCGACTGCCTTCAGCGTGGTCGATTTGCCCGCGCCGTTCGAGCCGATGAGGGTGACGATCTTGCCCTCCTCGACCTTCAGGTCGATGCCCTTGACGGCCTCAATGCCGCCGTAGGAGACGACCAGATTCTTGATTTCCAGAATATTACGCATCCTCGTCCACCCCCAGATACGCGTCAATGACGCGCGGATCGTTTTGGATCTCCGCCGGAACGCCCGCCGCGATCTGCTTGCCGAAGTCGATGACATAGATGCGGTCGGAGATGTCCATGACAAGATTCATATGATGCTCGATGAGGAAAATTGTAAGGCCGAATTGATCGCGGATGCTGCGGATGAACGTGGTCAGCTCGAGCGTCTCCTGCGGGTTCATGCCAGCCGCAGGCTCGTCGAGCAGCAGCAGCTTCGGACTGGTCGCCAGCGCGCGGGCAATTTCAAGCCTGCGCTGCTTGCCATACGGCAGAGCCGTCGCCAGCTCGTCCTTTACATCGTCAAGGCCGACGATTTTCAGCAGCTCCAGCGCCTTTTCGCGCTGCGCAGCCTCCTCCTTATGGTTGGCGCGGAACGTGGCGGAAAAAACATTGGACGTGCGGCGCACGTGCATGGCCGTCAGGACGTTTTCAAAAACGGTCATGGACTTGAACAGACGAATGTTCTGGAACGTGCGCGCGATGCCGCGCTTTGTGATCTTGTCGGGCGTGTAGGAGACGGTCGGCAGGGACAGATACCGCTCCGACTCCGCTCCCGCATAGCTCTTTTTCATCTTGCCGCGCGGATGGTTGCAGACGATGGGTTCGCCCATGAAGTCCACACGGCCGTTGGTCGGCTCGTAAACGCCGGTGATGCAGTTGAAGGCCGTGGTTTTGCCCGCGCCGTTCGGGCCGATGAGGGCGACGATCTCGCCGGGATAGATATCCATGGACAGGTCGTTGACGGCGACGACGCCGCCAAACTGCATCGTGATATGCTCCACATGAAGGACGGGTGTGCTCATGCCTGTTTTCCTCCCTTCGCGGATTCTTTCCGCAGTCTGTCGGCAAGCCCGGCCAGCGAAAGCTCACGGGTGCCCATGATGCCCTTGCGGAAGAAGAGCACCACGATCATGATGATGACCGAGAACACGACCATCCGGAAGCCCGTGCGCAGCAGCGGGACCTTGAACGCGCCGATATACGTCTCGTTGTCCAAAAACCGCAGCCACCACTCCGAGCACGCGATGAACAGGAACGAGCCGATGCAGCTGCCGGAGATGGAGCCGATGCCGCCGATGACGACGATGAGCAGGATCTCATAGGTCATGGCAGATTTGAATGTATTGGCCTGCACCGTGGTCTGATACATGGCCAGCAGCGCGCCGGATATCCCGGCAAAGAACGAGGAAATGGTAAACGCCATGCGTTTATGGTGGGCAAGGTTGATGCCCATGGCCTCGGCGGCGATCTCATCGTCGCGGATGGCCTTGAACGCGCGGCCATAGGTCGAGTTGATGAGCAGCACGACGACGGCAATGCAGATGCCGACGATCACGAACGGCATGAACGTATCCGTAAAATACGGGAAGCCGCGCAGGAGCTGCGAGCCGTTGGTGACAGGCGCGAACGCCTCCAGCTGGACAAGGGCGCGGATAATTTCGGCAAAGCCGAGCGTCGCGATGGCCAGATAGTCGCTCTTGAGCTTCAGAACAGGCAGGCCGATGAGATACGCCAGCACCGCCGCCAGCAGTCCCGCCAGCAGCAGCGAAATGAACACGCCGAGGACCGTGCCTGCCGTATTGCCGAGCGCACCTTGCAGCGTCTCGGTCAGGGAGAAGTTGAGCAGCGGGTCATAATACTGATACACGGTCGAGCGGATGCCGCTTGAAATGTTGATGGCGGCAAACGCATATGCGCCGACGAGCATAAAGCCCGCCTGTCCGAGCGAGAACAGGCCCGTAAAGCCGTTCAGAAGGTTCATGGATACCGCCACGAGGGAGTAAATTGCGCCCTTGCGCAGGACGGTCGTGAGCATGATGGGCACGCCCGGAATGCGGTCGAGCAGGAACGCCAGCAGATAGACGAGCGCAAGGCCCGCAATGGTCAGGATCGTCTGTAAGGAGAGGCCCTTTTTCTTTTCCATATGCTCCACCTCAGACTTTCTCGGTCAGCTTCTCACCGAACAGGCCCGTCGGCTTGACGACGAGGATGACGATGAGCAGCGCAAACGTGAACGCATCGGAGAACGCCGTCAGCTTCATGCCCTTGAGGAGGTTCTCACAGATGCCGATGATAAACGCGCCGATGACCGCGCCGGGGATCGACCCGATGCCGCCAAAGACGGCGGCGACGAACGCCTTCAGGCCCGGCATGGCGCCGGAGGCCGGGGCGATGGTCGTATAATTCGAGAAATACAGGAACGAGGCCACGGCGGCCAGCGCGGAGCCGATGATGAACGTAAAGGAAATGACGGAGTTGATCTTGATGCCCATCAGCTGCGCCGTCTCAAAATCCTTGGACGCGGCGCGCATGGCCATGCCGACCTTCGTGCGCTTGATGAGAACCACGAGCGCCACGACCAGCGCCAGCGTCAGGATCGGGGTAATGACGGTCACGCGCTTGGTGGACGCGCCGAGGATCGTGATGGTGTCGGAGATCCACGGCAGCTCGGGATACTGCTTCGGGACGCCGCCGGTGACGTAATACGCGAGGTTCTGCAGCAGATAGCTCACGCCGATGGCGGAGATCATGACGGACATACGCGGAGCCTGCCGCAGCGGCTTATACGCACAGCGCTCCACCGCGAAGCCGAGCGCGACCGTCAGAATCACGACGACGGGCAGCGCAAAATACAGCGGCATCGTCGCCGAAAGATAGACCATGATGAGACCGGCGACCATGAAGATATCGCCGTGCGCAAAGTTGATAAGGCGCAGAATGCCGTAGACCATCGTATAGCCGACGGCGATCAGCGCATATTGGCCGCCGGCCGAAATGCCCGACAGGACATAGGGCAGCCATTGCTTGAGAACACCCATGGGGAACCTCCTGATTTTTGTTTATCGCCATGTCCAAACCGCGAACCGCTCACCGAAATGAGCCGGCTTGGACGCGGCGATAAAAGAATGGTTCCATCCGGCAGCGGGTTCGAACGCTGCCGGATGAAAATGCGTACCGGCCGGAGGGATTTCCTCCGGCCGGAAACCATTGTGGTCAGTATTGCGGGACAAATGCTCAGGCGGCAGTCTGAACCTTGTAGAACTGGAAGCCGCCGTCGATGGCCTGCTTGATGTAGGCGGTGCTCTTGACAGCGTCGCCGTTGGCATCGAAGCTCAGCGCGCCGGTAACGGCATCGATGGACAGACCGGCCAGCGCGTCGCGGATGGCGGTGCCGTCGGTGGACTGGGCCTTTTCGATGGCCGCGACCGCAGCCATATATGCGTCATAGCCGAGGGCGGAGACTGCCGCGACAACGTCGTTGCCGCCGTTGTTGGTGAGGTTCTGGGCATTGCCGTTCAGCCACGCCTTATAGCCGGAGACGAATTCCTTGGCAAGGCCGGACTCGTCGTTCTCGTCAAAGAATGTGGAGACGAAGACCTGCATATCGGTGCCGTTCTGCGCGTCGGAGATCGCGGAGTTCTCCCACGTGTCGCCGCCGAGGATGGGGAGGCTGACGCCGAGTGCAGAGGCCTGCTCGATGATCTGCGGGGCATAGGCGATGGCGGACGGTGCGAAGATGACGTCTGCGCCGCCGGAGACGGCGTTATTGAGGTACGCGGAGAAGTCCGCCGTGCCCTCGACAAACGTCTCATCGGCTACGATCTCGCCGCCGGCCTCTTCAAAGGCCTTTACAAAGTTCTTGGCCAGGCCGACGGTGTAGTCGTCGCCGAGCATCGACAGGACGTAGGCCTTCTTGGCGCCGAACTCTTCCATGGCGAACGAGGCCATGACGGAGCCCTGGAACGGATCGAGGAAGCAGACGCGGAAATAATAATCGTTGCCGGCGGTGACGGCCGCGTTCGTGCAGGAGCAGCCGATGGCCGGGATCTTGGCGTTTGCGAAGTAGGTACCGGCGGCGATGGAAACGCCGGAGCCATAGGAGCCGAGGACGACGGAGACCTTGTCGGCGACCAGCTGCTGGGCAGCGGAGACGGCCTTGTCGGTCGAGGACTGGTTGTCCTGAATGTCGAGCTCGATCTTGTACTCTTCGCCGTTGATGGTGACGGTCGGCTTGACGGAGTTGGCGTACTGGATGCCCAGAACCTCCTGCTTGCCGCCCGCGCCGTTGTCGCCGGACTGCGGCTCAAACACGCCGATCTTGATGACCTTGGAGCCGCCGCTGGACGCGCAGCCTGCGAACAGGCACATGACCATAACGGCAGCCAGAAGCAGAGCGATGATCTTTTTCATAGAATATTTCCTCCTTCTGTCCATGTACAATAGACAAGTGTTCATGAACTTATAGTCGCCATTATAGCGAAGTGAAGTGTAAAATGCAAGCCCTAATTGCTTGTTTTTTGAAAAAAATTCACGCTGCGCGGACAATTGTCTTCGCCGCTCTGCACAAAAAACGGATAAGCAGCGACAAAAAGGAAACAAAACGGATCACTTGACAGCTCCGCTATAATAAAAGTGAAGTGAGCTTGAAGGGAATATTATCATGACAGATCTGAAAAAACGGCTTTTTGCCGGACTGCTGGCGCTGGTTCTGCTGTGCGCGCCGCTCTCCGGCTGCGCGGCGCGGGAGGCGGAGCGCTATGACGTGCTCGCGTCCACCGCACCGGTCCGCGCCATGACGGCGGCGCTGCTGGAGGGCACGGGACTGAATTGCGGGCTGGTCGTGACGGAAAGCGTTTCGTGCCTGCACGACTATACGCTGACCGTCGCGCAGATGGAAAAGATCGGGCAGGCCGACGTAGTCGTTCTGAACGGCCTCGGGCTGGAGGAGTTTATGGAGGACGCGCTGCGCACGGCGAAGCGCACCATTACGGCATCAACCGGCGTTGACACTCTCCCCGGCGAGGACGGCGAGGACCCGCATATCTGGCTCGACCCCGCGAACTGTATTTTAATGTGCAAAAATATCGCCGCCGGGCTTGCGGAATTCTATCCGGACAAACAGCCCCTGATCGAGCAGAACCTGTCCGCCGTCACGGCGGAGTATGAGGCCGCACAGACCTATGGCGAAGAGACGTTGAAGGCCCTTTCCTGCCGGGAGCTTGTGACGTTCCACGACGGCTTTTCCTATTTCGCCCGCGCGTTCGGCCTTGAGGTTGCCGCCGCAATGGAAATTGAGGAGGGCAGCGAACCGTCCGCAAAGGAGATCGAGTCCGTCATCCGGCTGGTAGAGGATGAAAACATTCCTGCTGTCTTCTGCGAGGAAAATGGCGAACGGCAGACGGCTGAGACTGTCGCGAGGCAGACTGGAGCCGGACTGTACGCGCTCACAATGGGCATGGACGGCGGCGAGGCAGGCTGCACGGACGCGATCTATCACAACATCGACACCATCCGGGAGGCGCTTTCATGATCCCACATCTGCACCCGCACGCAGGCGACTGTGAACACGCCTGCTGTCTGAAAATCGAGCATCTGTCCGTCCATATCGGCGGCGAGACGATCCTGGACAACATCGACCTGCATATGCACTGCGGCCAGATGGTCGCGCTGATCGGCCCGAACGGCGCGGGCAAGTCTACGCTTATCCGTGCCATTCTGGGCCAACGAGAATATGAAGGGAAGATCACCTTCCACGAGGCCAGCGGCAAGGAGGCGAAGCTGCGCATCGGCTATGTGCCGCAAAGCCCGGCCTTTGACCGCGGCGACCCCGTGAGCGTGATGGACCTTTTCACCTGCTGCATTTTCAAGCGCCCCGCGTTCCTGCGCCCGACAAAAGCCATGCGGGAAAAGGTGCTGGCGTGCCTTGCGAACGTGCACGGCGAAGCGCTCATCGACAAGCGCATCGGCACACTTTCGGGCGGCGAGCTGCAGCGCGTGCTGCTGGCGCTGGCGCTTGAGCCCATGCCGAATATTCTCATACTCGACGAGCCACTCTCCGGCGTGGATGTCGAGGGCATGAGCCTGCTCATGGATATGCTCGACGAGATCCGCAAAAAATTTGACCTGTCGATCCTCATGACGACGCACGACTTTACCATGCTGGAGCAGTACTGCGACCAGGTCGTGCTGCTGCAGGGAAAGATCCTCCGGCGCGGGACGCCGCTGGACGTGCTGAACTCGGAGGAATTCGCGCAGGCATTCCACATGGGAGGAGGCGCACAGGCATGAGCGTCTGGTACGCGTTTTTGAACGCACTCGGCATCCGGATGTTTGAAATGGACTTCATGAAGAACGCGCTGCTGGCCGTTTTGCTGCTGGGGCCGCTGTTCGGCCTGCTGTCCACGATGATCGTGACGGGAAAAATGAGCTTTTTCTCCGACGCGCTGGGCCATTCCGGCTTTACGGGCATCGCCATCGGTGTGCTCTGCGGCGCGGTGCAGCCGATCTATTTCGCGGTCGGGCTGTCGGTTCTGTTCGCGCTGCTGTTTTCCTTTGTCCGCAGCCGGACGAGCCAGTCGGCGGACACCATCATCGGCGTCTTTTCCTCCACCGCCGTCGCGCTTGGCATTTTCATCGTGACGCTCGGCGGGCGGAGCTTTACGAAATTCAACCGGTATCTCATCGGCGATATCCTCTCCGTCTCCCCGCAGGAGATTGGCCTGCTGGCGCTGGTGCTGCTGGCGGTCGTGCTGCTGTGGGTGTTCGGGTCGAACCGTCTGGTGCTGACGGCGGTGCATCCGCAGCTGGCCTCCTCGCGCGGCGTGGCGACGAAGCGCAATGAAACGCTCTTTACCGTCGCCATCGCTATCGTCGTAACGCTGGCCATGAGCTGGGTGGGCCTGATGGTCATCAATTCCCTGCTCGTCCTGCCGGCGGCAGCCTCGCGCAATCTGGCGCGGAACCTGCGGCAGTACCATCTGCTGTCCGTCCTGTCCGCGCTTGTGTGCGGGCTTTTGGGCCTGTGCGCGGCATATTGGCTCGGCTGCTCGGCGGGTGCGACGATCGCGCTGCTGCTGGCGGGGTATTTTGCCGTGTCCTTCGCCCTGCGGAACCGCGCTGCCTGAGAAAACGACAAAAATTTACCGGAATCCCACGCGGATTCCGGTTTTTCTGCTACTTGTATGCAGGAAAAAAGTGTGATAAACTTTAATTGAAATGGGGTTTCCACATATTATGGGCAGCTGCTGATTTGCATGCACTCTGTAGGGGCCGATGCCCACATCGGCCCGCTGGGAAGTTGCGAATTCGCTACAGATTCCCATAAAAATCGGCGCATCCTGCCGGGGCGATGTGGGCATCGCCCCCTACATCCAAACACGCAAATGCCTGCGGATTCGCCGAAAATCAATGCAAAATCCGCTGCATAGCGGATAAATCTCCGTACAGAATAAAAGAGGATTTTTCATGAAGATCGCAGACATCCACGCACATATTTTCCCGGAAAAGCTGGCCGAAAAGGCATCGCATTCCATCGGCAGCTTCTACGGCGTTTCCATCGAGCGGGAGGCCGATATGCCGCGCCTGTGCGCGGAGGATAAGCTTGCGGGCATCACCCGCTGCGTCGTCTCCAACTCTGCAACGAATGCCAGTCAGGTCCAAAACGCCAACACATTTCTGGCCGAGGCCGTCCGCGGACACGACGGCTATCTCGCCTTCGGCACGATCTATCCCGGCATGGACGGATTTGAGGAGGAGCTTGACCGTATGCTGGAGCTCGGCCTGCGCGGGATCAAGATCCACCCGGATTTTCAGAAGCTCGCCATCGACGACGAACGCGGCATCGAAACCTATAAGGCCATCGCCCGGCGTGATCTTCCGGTGCTGTTTCATATGGGCGACGACCGGTACGATTTCTCTTCCCCGGAACGGCTGACAAATCTGCTGCGGCGCGTGCCGGAGCTGCGGGCCGTGGCCGCGCACTTCG
>ENA-OROS01001087-OROS01001087.1-human-gut-metagenome-genome-assembly--contig:-NODE-1087-length-12425-cov-7.230154_pt1 | contig 12425 bp, 8 predicted proteins | sample MGYA00242134_ERZ509059 | MGnify/ENA primary metagenome ERZ509059 (study PRJEB26280, sample SAMEA2338753) | human gut metagenome | biome: human gut; feature: human-associated habitat; material: faeces... | reverse complement strand
AATGTAACAGGGACAGCAGTGAAGAATACCATCAAGCGCATTTGGAAACAAAGTGTGCTGAAAGACTTCCAGCATTCTCAATACATCAAACTTGAAAATGGATATTCTGCGCATGTCTATGATATGGAAGTGATTATCGCCATAGCACTTCAAATGGATACATACCAAGCCTTGTTGTTCAGACAATGGTTTATCAGTAAGGTTGTGAACCGCAAGGATTGCCAAGCAGAGCAAGTAAAACACGAGTATCCGATGATTATTGTGATGAACGGAACGATGCCAAGAGGTGCAAGTTAGAATTTCTCATCTTTTAATAAGATTCCTACACCTTTATAATATAATAGCGTACAGGGGGAACGATTTTTGTCGTTGTACCCTGTACGCTATTTTTGTTTCGCTATTATGAAGCAGTACCCTCCCCTTGTGAAACAGTGCCGTCGATTATCGGCTTGCGGTAATTACCAGTGAGAAGTGCTTGTATCTTGGATTCTGGATAGAGGGTTTTGCCACATAATATAATGTAGGGCAAGATGCCTTGCTTGCGATATTCCTGCAAGGTGCGGCGACTAAGCTTCAGGAGCTCGGAGAGTTCCTTGTCGGTGAGGTATCGCTCCCCGTCCAAAGGTGGGCTGTAGGACTCGATGAATGAAGATAGCCAGTTGTTGGCTTTCTTCAAGGATTGCATGGCGGTGTCTATCGACTTGCTCTCATGCGTAAGAAGTTGGTTCATGTTCATTGTTTACAATTTGGATTAAGTGGTGAATATAAAATGTGTTGGCTCGCCCAGGGTGAAGTTTTCGGCTTTGCCTTGGGCGAGTTTGGCTTTACGCTATACCGATTTGATTCTGGCGATAAGCGGAACGATGGCTTTGACCTCTTCGGGGCAGTAATAGAATTGGCGACCTATCTGGGTATGCCCCAAGAAACGGCGGTCACGAAGTTTTTGTAAGGTGCGCTGGCTGATGCGAAGTTGCTGGCAGACCTCATGACCTGTAAGCCATTTGTTCAGACGCTTGCCGTTAGCCTTATGCTTCAGCAACTCAACTTTCTTTACCAAGGCATCGTATCTTGCCATCATCAAGTCGAATGCCTTCTTTTCCATTGTTACTACTTCCATATTCTCTGTTTTATTGGTTCAACAAATTCGGGTGCAAAGTTAATGTGTGTATGTTGAAAAACAATGAAAATGAATAACTGTGGCAGTGCTTTTCTGGGGTTTGCCGACCGCTTGGCAAGAAAAATCAAGAAAATTATACGTGGGTCATTAATGAGTTGTTAAACGGGTATTTCACAAATGGTTAATTTTGCCGCCGAGAAATAAAAACAACGAATTATATAACATTTCAAACGGAATTAGAATGGAAGTAATAACAATGGAAAGTGCAGCCTTTAAGATGCTGACAGAACAGATTGCCGACGTGGCAAAGTTGGTAGCTCTCATATATTCCAATGCGAGAGAAAATACCAAAAGAAGAAGTATGGAACTTGTGCTGACAAGCAGTGATGCTGCAAGAATACTTGGGATAAGCAAGCGAACCCTGCAGCGCTTGCGCTCTACCAACAGCATCGAGTACTTCATGGTGCGCGGACAATGCAGATACAGCATCAACGCTGTACAGAAATTGATTGAGGAACGAACCATTGCCAAGGAGACATGAGTATGGAAGATGGAACATTGAGACGATTGGAATTATATCTGCATGATCTGCACAAGAAAATTGACGGCATCTATGACATGCTGATGTTGAGACATGAGCGAAGCGGAGAGGGCAAGGGATGCTCTGGCATCAACGAGAAATTGCTCGACAACCAGGATCTCTGTCTTTTGTTTCAAATTTCTCCCCGTTCCCTGCAACGCTACCGCAGTCTGGGAGTGCTTCCCTACAAGCGGCTGGGACAGAAGACCTACTACACGGAGGAAGACGTGAAGCAATTTATCAAGAACAACGTGAAGGATTTCAATCAGGAGAATGTGGAGCATTACTTGACTCGCATTCATCAGAAATTCAAATAACAACAGTATTCACCATTAAACATTTACAATTATGGTACAAAAGAAAAAGAGTGATGAACAGGACGTGCTGGTAGTCCGTGACGAGAAGACGGGCGAAATCAGCGTCGTCGCCGGACTCAGCAGAGACGGCACCCCGAAGCGAGCACCCGCCAAGGCGGAGAACACGCCCGACTTCCTGCGTTTTGACCGCAACAGTGACCTGATGGACAGTTTCTTTAGAAACTTCTTCCGCCAGTGCAAGGAGCCAAGCCGATTCGGATTCTACCGCATAGCGGCAGACCAGGTGGAAAACCTGCTTGGCGTGATGAAGGAGTTACTGAAAGATCCGGAGGCTAACAAGGAGATTCTTTCCGCCCACAAGGTTGACACCTCCAATTATGAGAAAGAGGCAAAGCAATCGGAAGGTCAGGCGAAAGAAACCGCATCATCGGACGATGCGTCCAAGACGCAAGCTAACACAGAAAAAGAGAATGTATCATCTGAACAAACCAACGAAAAAGAGAACGACATGGAACAGAAACCAGAACAGACCGCAACCGAACAGCAGGCACAGACCGCTCCGGGTGTAAAGCAGAACCTCATTAGTGGTAACGATGTGAACCTGCAGGAACTTGGTGCCAAATATGGCATAGACTTCAACAGTATGAATGAGAAGGATATGAAAGCCCTGCTCAACTACGGCAAGACAGGGCTTGTGATTGTGAAGCCGACCTTCGGCGGTGAACAGATAGAGATACAGGCCCGTCTATCATTCCGCAAGGACGATAACGACCAGTTGCAACTCGTGCCGTATTTCGTGCGCAACGAGCCAAAACTCGATGTCGCTTACAAAGGCTATACCTTCACTCCTGAGGACAAGAAGAACCTATTGCAGAACGGCAACCTCGGAAAGGTAGTGGATTTCCCCGACAAGAATACAGGTGAGCTGCGTCCTCATTTCATCAGTATCGACCGTCTCACCAATGAGATTGTTGACATCCCGACCAACAAGGTGCGCATACCCGATACCATCGGCAAGACACCTATTACCAAGGACGACAAGAGAGTGCTCTACTCAGGTATTCCGCTTCGCAAGGAGATTGAGCTTGCCAACGGGCGCAAGTTCACACCGCTGCTGCAGGTGAATGTGGAACAGCGTGGCGTGGAGTTCGTGCCTGGCAGCACAAGACAGGCGCAAGGTCAGAAACAGAATGGAGACAAGAAGCAGACCGCTGACAAGCAGGAGCAGAAGGCAGAAGGTGATGCGGGCGGTCAGAAGAAGCAGCAAGATCCCAACCACTGGCTCAATGGGGACGGGACCATCCGCCGACTCAACACCTATTTCAAGAAGGAACTGACCGAGCAGCAGAAGGACGACTATGTGGCAGGCAAGATCATCGAGATCAAGGAAGTGCCGAACAAGAACGGCAGCGGTACCTATACCGCCTATGTGAAGTTCGACTTCGACAAGATGCAGCCACGTTCCTACCGCAACAATCCAGACCTCAAACAGGCGAAGGAACAGATTCCGACCAATGAGAACAAGGTACAAGTCGCCGTCAACGAGCAGGGCAAGACCCATGAGGCGACCAAGCACACCAAGGATCCGCTGAGTCCGGGACAGTCTGCGCCAAAGAACGAAAAGCAGCAGAAGGAACAGAACGCCGAGGAACAGAAGCCAAAGAGAAAGGCAAGAAGCGTGAAGATGTAGTTGCCGCCACTTGATCCACAGAGTTAATCATCCATCATAACAACCGACATCTGCGACCGTCTATCCCACGGTTGCGGATGTCACAAAAACAACAGACAATGAAGACAATCATCGCAGAGAAACCAAGCGTAGCCAAGGAAATCGCCCACATTGTGGGAGCTGACAAGCGTGAGGAAGGCTATATGCAGGGCAATGGCTATTTTGTGACATGGGCATTCGGACATTTAGTGCAGCCTGCCATGCCGGAAACCTACGGCATGAAGGGATTCCATGCAGAGAATCTGCCTGTGATTCCCGACCCGTTCGTTCTTGTTCCCCGACAAGTCAAGACAGAGAACGGCTACAAACCAGATGCAGGTGTGCTTGCCCAGATTAAAATTATCGGCAAGCTGTTTGACAGCAGTGAGCGCATTATCGTAGCAACCGATGCCGGACGTGAGGGAGAGTTGATTTTCCGATACCTCTATGCGTATCTCGGTTGCAGGAAACCTTTCGACCGTCTCTGGATCAGTTCGCTTACGGACACCGCCATCCGTGAGGGACTTCTGAACCTCACGGACGGCAAGGAGTATGACAATCTCTATCATGCAGCGAAGGCACGAAGTGAGGCAGACTGGCTCGTCGGCATCAACGGCACACAAGCCCTTACTATAGCCGCAGGACGTGGCGCCTATTCCGTAGGTCGTGTGCAGACCCCGACCCTTGGCATGGTGTGCGAACGCTATTGGGAACACAAGCGTTTCGAGTCGAAACCGTTCTGGCAGGTACACTTCGGTGTGGTTGGTGCAGACAGTGGCAATATACTGAAGTTCACTTCTGCCAACCGATGGACAGACAAAGCCACCGCAACCGATATTTATAATAAGGTGAAAGATACCGGTTCTGCCATCATCACAAAGGTCACAACCAAGCGAAAGGTGGAGAAGGCACCGCTCCTTTACGACCTTACCACCTTGCAGAAAGAAGCCAACTCCCAGCATGGCTTCACGGCAGAGCATACACTCTCCATCGCCCAGAAACTCTACGAGGCAAAGTTCATCACCTATCCAAGAACATCAAGCCGCTATATCTCGGATGATGTATTTGCCACCCTTCCCAAACTCTTCAAGAATCTGGAGAATCATTCGGAATATGGAGAAAAAGTGAAACTCTTGCCTGGCAGTGAGGACTACAGCAAGAACAGCGTGAATGCCGCCAAGGTGACCGACCACCATGCCCTGCTCATCACAGAAAATGCAGCCATTGGTCTTTTCAAGGACGAGAAGATCGTTTATGACATGATATTGTGCCGGATGATTGAAGCGTTCTCGGCAGACTGCATCAAGGACATCACATCAGTATCGGCGCAAGTGGATCATGAAGTTGAGTTTGGCATCAGTGGCTCCATCATCCGACAGACTGGCTGGCGAGCGTTGTCGCTCAAGGAAAAGAACAACAGGCAGGACAAGGATGCAGACGCAACCGACAATGAGGTCAAGGAGCAAGTCATTCCCAACTGGCAAGAAGGACAGCATATCTCTTTTTCAGGCAGCACCATCACGGAGGGCAAGACCAAACCAAAGCCATTGCATACGGAATCCACATTGCTTGCAGCAATGGAGACCGCAGGCAAAGAGATAGAAGATGATACGATGCGCCAGGCAATAAAGGACTGCGGTATTGGCACACCTGCCACACGTGCCGCCATCATCGAAACCCTGCTCAAACGAGAGTATATGGTGCGCCAGCAGAAGAAGCTTGTGCCGACAGAAAAAGGACTCGCCCTGCATTCCGTGGTGAAGAACATGGCGATTGCCAATGTGGATATGACGGGCAAATGGGAGGCGGAACTTGCCAAGATTGAACGAGGTGAAGCAAGTGCAGACGGGTTCACACATAGTATCGAAGGCTATACCCGTGAAATCACTGCGGAATTGTTAGGTTGTGACAGACTTTTCAGCCACAAGGATTCCGGCTGCCAGTGTCCTAAATGCAAGCATGGTACCATGCAGTTCTTCGGAAAGGTAGTAAGATGCAGCAACAAGGAGTGCGGTATGCCAGTGTTCAAGCAGGTAGCAGGAAAGTTGCTCACTGATGCCGACATAACCGACTTGCTTACCAAGGGCAAGACCAGAACGCTCAATGGTTTCACCAGCAAGCAAGGCAAATCATTCTCCGCAGCCATTGCCTTTGACGAGAATTTCAACACGAAATTCGTCTTTGCAGAGCGCAAAACAGCAGAAAAGCGAGGAAATGTGAAGAGATACAAGAAATAGTTTGTACCTTTGCCACCGAAACATGGTTCATAAATGGTGTCTTTATTCAGGATGCTTTTATTTACTGTGGATTAAGTGGCGGCACTCGGAGGGATACCGAGTGCCTTTTCTTGCTTTCACACAAACACCAACCGCCATCCACGGTTTATTATTCACCACTTAATCCATTCAACAGACAGATGAACAGAAAGAAACAGGCACAGACAGAACTGTCCTATTACGGACTGTATCTCTTGAACCATCTCAGGGAGAACCGTTTTCCACAAGCCAGCGATGCGGACTTTATCCGCGAACGTGCAGACCATGCCGCAGAAGTATATGAGCAGGCACGGCGTGATGCCCTCTTTGCCGATGCGGCACAAGAACTTGCCATGGCAGCATTGCTGAAAGGTCTCCGCTTTTCCAAGTACAGCATCCTGTATGATGTTGTTGACAGTGAGTTTCCACTGGAGGTAGCAGTAGAAGATCAGGAAGCGTTTGTCAAGAACCTCCTGCCTTTGGTTGATAACGTGTATTCCATTTACAACCTCACCGATGACGATTTTGCCCAGTCACCGGACTACAACCAGCTCTACACAGAGTTGACGGGAGCCGTAGCCCTTTTCATAGAGTCAAATGGCGTACAATAGAAAGCAACGTCTGAACGACAACATCAAGGCGATAGAGACGGCATTCATCCTTGACAGGGAACAGCGCACACCGACCGCCCGTGAGCGTCTCCTTCTGGAGCGTTACTGCGGATTCGGTGGATTGAAGTGCATCCTGAACCCTGCCAGGGAACTGGCGGATGCCGTCCATTGGGCAAAGTCAGACCTTGAGTTGTTTGCTCCAACAGTGGAGCTGCATAGACTTATCTGTGAAAACAGCAAGAACGAAAGCGAGTACAAACAGTTGATGGACAGTCTGAAACAGTCCGTCCTTACGGCATTCTACACGCCGTCAGCCGTTACGGAGGCTTTGACGGATGTATTGAAAGAGCATCTGATCATCCCCGAAAAGGTGCTTGAACCCTCGGCAGGCATCGGTGCCTTTGTCGATTCCGTCTTGGATAACAATCCCAAGGCAGACATTATGGCATTTGAAAAAGACCTGCTTACGGGAAAGATACTCCGCCATCTGCACCCGGAGCAGAAAGTGCGCATAGAGGGATTCGAGAAGATAGAAAAGCCTTTCAATGACTACTTCGACCTCGCCATCTCAAATATTCCCTTTGGCGATGTTGCCGTGTTTGATCCGTCCTATACAGCCATGAAAGGCATGAGGGCACTTGTCACCAGACGCATACACAACTACTTCTTTGTCAAGGCTCTTGATACGGTAAGGGACGGCGGGTTGGTTGCCTTCATCACCTCACAAGGCGTATTGAATGCCAAAAACAACAGTGCCGCGCGTTTTATGATGCTCTATCATGCAGATCTCGTGTCAGCGATTCGTCTTCCCAACAACCTGTTCACGGAAAATGCCAATACGGAAGTGGGCAGTGACCTCATCATCCTCCAGAAAAACAGCCAAAAGGAGTCGCTGCGAGGAGATGACAACCTGCTTGATACCGTCTATAATGACGAGAACCGCATTCCGACAAACAACTACTTTCTGGAGCATCCGGAACGCATTATCCACACAACGGCAAAGTTGGATACTGACCCGTTCGGCAAACCTGCAATGATATACACGCATGAGGATGGCGTGGAAGGCATTGCAGAGGATTTGCGAAAGATGCTCCACGAAGACTTTAAGAAGAACCTCAACTTGAACCGATACTTGGGGATAGAGGAAACCATGTCTGAGGAAGTTAAGGAGGTAGAAGAAACAGAAAAGATAGAAAAAACAGAGAAGATGAAGCTTTCCATTGAGGAAAAGCAGAACGATACGGTAATATCCTTGCAAAAGCAGGAAAAGCCTACTGATGATGCAGAGCTATCCCAAAAGTCCAATCATCATCAGCCGCCAGTGCAAATGACGCTGTTTGACCTTTGGGGAATGGAAGAAGAAAACCGTCAAGCTGTACATTCTACGAAGAAGAAAGCAGAGGTAACAGTGGGTGCTGTCGCCAAGAAAGTGTCAAGGAAGAAAGCAAGTCCGTTGGTAAAAAGCGTCAATCCGACTTTTGAAGTTGTGACAAAGCCTGTGGAAAAAGAAGAAAAGCCTTCGTTGACAGATACAAAAGAGCAGGAAACAGCACAGGAGACAAAACCAATCCTGCCTGGGGATGAGCCATACGCAAGCATCTCTTGGGAAGAGAATCCGCCAATCAACGGCTTTTACGAGATGATGATGACCATGGCTCCCGAAGACAGGGTGCTGCTGCGCCAAAAGGCGGAACTGCACCGTCAGGAACAACTCAAGGCTCTGGGCGTTGAAGATACGCTTGATCCAAAGTTCAAACCACCAATGGAACCGATAGAAGTTCTCAAAGCTCAAATCGGGCATGGACAGTCAAAAGGGAATGAGCCAAAAGAAGATTCCAAGACTCAGAACACCTTGAAAGAAACAAATCATGATCGGGAACAACAAAAAGAGCAAGAAAGAAAGCGGGAGGAGCTGGCAAGGAAGAAAGAGGATGCTATGAAGCCCCGTCCATTTGATGAGAAACTGGAAAGTTTTCATCGTGAGGGTTCTATGGTGCTCGACTCTGCCAAAAACATCGGTGTATTGAAAGACCTTACCAAGTATGGTGCTACCTTCATGCCGTTGGATCTGAATATGGAGCAGAAAGAAAAGGCAGTCTTGTATATCGCCCTCCGTGATGCCTATCAGAAACTTTACACCTATGAAGCGGAAGAACAGACGGAAAACAAGCAGATGCGTGAGAGTCTGAATGTCTATTATGATGCTTTCTTCATCCGCTTCGGCAACCTCAATGCCAAGCAGAACGTGAAGTTTATCCTCATGGATGCTTCCGGGCGCGACATGCTGTCGTTGGAACGGGTAGAAAACGGACAGTTCACAAAATCAGACATCTTCGACCACCCGGTCTCTTTTTCGCTTGACGAGGTCAGCCATGTCGATTCTCCGGAGGAAGCGCTCACCGCCTCACTCAACAAGTTCGGCCGTATCGACTTGCCGTATATGACTGAATTATCGGATATGCCGGAACCGGAACTGACGGAAGCGCTTAAAGGGCGCATCTATTACAATCCGCTCATAAACGGCTACGAGATAGCCGACCGCTTCATTGCTGGCAATGTCATAGAGAAAGCGGAGCGTATAGAAGAATGGCTGAAGGAAAATCCCGACCATGCAATCGTGAGGGAGTCGTTGGAAGCCTTGAAGGCAAGCATTCCCGAACCGATAGCCTTTGAGGACCTGGACTTCAACTTCGGTGAGCGTTGGATACCTACAGGTGTGTATTCCGCTTACATGAGCCACCTCTTCAATACACAGGTCAGCATCGTCTATTCCGACAGCATGGACGAATATTCGGCAAAATGCAGTATGAAGACCATGGCCATCACGGATGAGTATATGGTGAAGGGATATTACCGCCACTATGACGGCATGAGTCTTCTGAAACATGCCCTGCACAACACCTGTCCCGACATGATGAAGAGCATCGGTGAGGATGAACACGGCAACGACATCAAGGTGCGTGACAGCGAGGGCATACAGCTTGCCAATGCCAAGATTGACGAAATCCGCAACGGGTTCACTGAATGGCTGGAAGAGCAGTCTGACTCCTTTAAGGAACGCTTGACTACAATGTACAACCGGAAGTTCAACTGCTTCGTGCGTCCGAAGTATGACGGTTCTCACCAGACCTTCCCCGGCTTGGACTTGAAAGCCCTTGGCGGAAAGTATGGTGTCAAGAGTGTGTACCCAAGTCAGAAGGACTGTGTATGGATGCTTTTACAGAACGGCGGCGGGATATGTGACCATGAGGTGGGAACTGGCAAGACCCTCATCATGTGCATGGCTGCGCATGAGATGAAACGTCTCGGTATAGCTCACAAGCCGATGATTATCGGGCTGAAAGCCAATGTCGCGGAGATAGCTGCCACCTATCAGACAGCTTATCCACATGCGAGGATACTCTATGCCTCGGAGAAGGATTTTTCCACCAAGAACCGTGTCAGTTTCTTCAACAACATCAAGAACAACGACTATGACTGTGTAATCATGTCGCATGACCAGTTCGGGAAGATACCGCAATCGCCAGAACTCCAGCGGCAGATATTGCAGGCGGAGCTTGATACCGTGGAGGAAAACTTGGAAGTGATACGCACGCAGGGCAAAGACGTGTCGAGGGGAATGCTCAAAGGCTTGGAAAAGCGAAAGCAGAACCTGGAGGTGAAGTTGCAGAAGATAGCCTACAGCATCGAGCAGCGCACAGATGATGTGGTGGATTTCCGCATGATGGGCATCGACCACTTGTTTGTGGACGAGAGCCACCAGTTCAAGAACCTCATGTTCAACACCCGTCACGACCGTGTGGCAGGACTCGGCAACAGCGAGGGAAGCCAGAAGGCACTCAATATGCTCTTTGCCATCCGAACCATACAGGAGCGGACTGGCAGAGACTTGGGAGCGACATTCCTGTCGGGAACAACTATCAGCAACTCACTGACTGAGTTGTATCTGCTTTTCAAGTACCTGCGCCCCAAGGAACTGGAGCGTCAGGACATCCGCTGCTTCGATGCGTGGGCGGCAATCTTCGCCAAGAAGACTACCGACTTCGAGTTTAACGTCACCAACAACATCGTGCAGAAGGAACGTTTCCGATACTTCATCAAGGTACCGGAGCTTGCTGCTTTCTACAACGAGATAACCGACTATCGTACGGCGGAGGCGGTTGGTGTGGACAGACCACAGAAGAACGAGATCCTTCATAACATACCACCGACACCCGAGCAGGAGGACTTCATCCAAAAGCTGATGGAGTTTGCCAAGACAGGTGATGCCACCATCCTCGGAAGACAGCCTCTGTCGGAAACGGAAGAGAAGGCAAAGATGCTCATTGCCACGGACTATGCCCGAAAGATGGCACTCGACATGCGCATGATAGACCCGACTTGTGAGGACCAACCCGACAACAAGGCGAGCCATTGTGCGAAGATGATAGCGGACTATTACAAACGCTATGACAATCACAAGGGGACGCAGTTCGTATTCTCAGATCTTGGCACATACAGACCTGGGGAATTCAACGTGTATTCTGAAATCAAGCGTAAGCTGATAGAGGATTATGGAATACCCTCGTCAGAGATTCGCTTCATTCAGGAATGCAAGAACGAGAGGGCAAGAAAGGCGGTGATAGCGGCCATGAACGAGGGCTCGGTACGTGTGTTATTCGGCTCCACATCCATGTTGGGTACAGGTGTAAACGCACAAAAACGGTGTGTAGCTATCCATCATTTGGATACACCGTGGCGACCATCAGACTTGGCACAGCGTGACGGTCGAGGGGTGCGTGCAGGCAACGAGATTGCCAAACTGTATGCCGACAATAAGGTGGATGTCATCATCTATGCGGTGGAAAAGTCGCTTGACTCGTACAAGTTTAACCTCCTGCACTGCAAGCAGACTTTTATCTCGCAGTTGAAAAGCGGAGCCTTGGGGGCGAGAACCATTGACGAGGGAGCGATGGACGAGAAATCGGGCATGAATTTTTCAGAGTATATGGCTATTCTCTCCGGAAATACCGACTTGCTTGACAAGGCGAAGCTGGAGAAGAAGATTGCTTCTCTGGAGGGTGAGCGCAAATCGTTTAACAAGGGCAAGCGTGATTCAGAAACAAAATTGCAGTCAAAGACGGCAGAGCTGGGCAACAACAAAGCCTCTCTCAAGGGAATGACCGAGGACTACGGCAAGTTTATGGGCAAAGCCAGGAAAGACAAGGACGGCAACATCCTCAACCTCATCACTCTTGATGGTGTGGAGTCCACGAACTTAGAGGTTATAGGAAAGCATCTGCAAATGTTGGCGGAGAAAGAGACAACTGGCGGACAATACAAGCGGATTGGAGAAATCTACGGATTCCCTGTCAAGATTGTCAGCGAGACAAGTTTCGAGAATGGTCTTCCATTTGTTGACAACCGCTTTTTTGTCGAGGGCAATTACAAGTACCAGTACAACTACGGTCACATTGCCAAGTCGGACCCGATAGCAGCGGCAAACAACTTTCTGAATGCCTTACAGAAGATACCAAGCTACATTGAGCAGTATGATTCAAGATGCAAGGCTTTGGAGAAAGAGATACCGCAGCTGGAAGAGATAGCTGGCAAGACTTGGAAGAAAGAGGAAGAACTGAAAGGTCTGAAAGCGGAACTGGCGGCATTGGACAGGAAAATACAGTTAGAATTGGCACCGCCACAGGAGCAAGATACTGCTGAAAAACACGAAACAAAGAATATAGAAACTGAACAAAGCATAGTTGGAAAACAAGCACGCTCCGTCTGTCGGTTATGACACCTAATTATATATAGGGGTATCTTGATGTTTTTATCATAATAAGATACCCCTGTTTTTA
>ENA-OROS01001083-OROS01001083.1-human-gut-metagenome-genome-assembly--contig:-NODE-1083-length-12465-cov-2.238920_pt1 | contig 12465 bp, 15 predicted proteins | sample MGYA00242134_ERZ509059 | MGnify/ENA primary metagenome ERZ509059 (study PRJEB26280, sample SAMEA2338753) | human gut metagenome | biome: human gut; feature: human-associated habitat; material: faeces... | reverse complement strand
TTTAAACGACCCGGGTCTTGTTACTGCGGCGGCTATCGGTATGGACGTTGAAAAATTGTTAAGCGGCGCCGCTGATATGGAAGCTGCCTGCCGGACTGAAAATATTTATGAAAATCCTGCGCTGATGAATGCAGCGATGAAATATCTTGCCGGAGCAAAATATGGCTGCCATATTGAGGTGTTTATGGGCTATGGTGAACGGCTTGGCTCACTGGGGCAGTGGTATGTGCAGCTTTTGGCGGAATCTTTGGGCAAGCGCCAAAACCGCAGCGGTGAAACAGTTTATTATGGAAGAACTCCGGTGCCTGCTGTTGGCACAACCGATATGCACGCGCAGACGCAGCTTCATCAGGACGGTATCCGCAATAAGGTTGTGCAGTTTTTGCAGATAAAAAATATGCCGGGAGATATTGTGCTTGGCATGCCTTTTGATGAACCCGCCTTTAAGAAATATAACGGGCTAAAAATGAACGATGCGCTGGCAATGGCTCTTGACAGCAATGCGGAAGCTCTTAACAGCGACAACCGCTTTAACGCACGGTATGTTTTGCCGGAAATGGACGCTTATCATTTAGGAGAACTGTTTTACTTTTTAATGCTGAGCGTAGCATATGAAGGCGAACTGGCGAATGTGGATGCTTTTGACCAGCCGGGCGTGGAAGCGTATAAAAAAATTATGAAAGCCAAATTTGCCAATCTGCCGCAAAAAAATTAACTTGCGGTTGACTGTAATTTTTGCTCATAGTATACTTTAATAATGAGGACAGCGGCGTTCTGTTGGGACGCCGCTTTTAATTAAGCAATACTCCGGTATAACCGGTTAAACAGGAGGAATGAAGATGAAACTGGAATTCTCCAAAATGCATGGCTGCGGCAATGATTATGTATACGTTAACTGTATGGAAAAAGACGTTCCTAATCCCGGCGCAGTAAGCGAATATGTAAGCCACAGGCGTTTCGGCATCGGTTCTGACGGGCTTATTTTAATTATGCCGTCCGATAAAGCTGATTTCAGAATGCGTATGTTCAATGCCGATGCTTCCGAAGGCAAAATGTGCGGCAACGGTATCCGCTGCGTGGCAAAATATGTTTACGATAAAGGCTTAACAGATAAAACAACTTTTACCATAGAAACTTTATCCGGCATTAAAACTATTGATGTTACCTTAAAAGACGGCAAGGTTGAAGAAGCTTCCGTCGATATGGGCAAACCGGTATTTAAATGCACGGAAATTCCGATGATAAGCGACCACTTTGTATTTGTTGACCAGGGACTTGTAATTGCCGAAGATGTTGTTTACAACGGTACTGCCATTTCTATGGGCAATCCGCATTATGTAACTTTTGTTGATGATGTGGACAGCCTTGACCTTGAGAAAATCGGACCTTTGTTTGAACATCATAAATTATTTCCGGAAGGCGTAAATACCGAGTTTGTACAAGTTATTGACAAAAATACCGTTAAGTTCCGCGTATGGGAACGCGGCAGCGGCGAAACATGGGCCTGCGGTACCGGTGCTTGTGCTGTTGCGGTTGCCTGCGTAACTTTAAACAATGCAGGCAAACGTGATGAAGAATTAAAAGTTATTGCCAAAGGCGGCGAACTTAAAGTAACTTACTGCAAAGATGACAGCGTTATTTTAAAAGGGCCTGCTACGCTTGTTTTTGACGGAGTAATAGATATTCCCGATGAAATAGTTTCCAAATAATTTTATATATTTTTAAATGGGGGAGTAAAAGAATGGCTTTTGTTAACCAAAATTATTGTAATTTAAAAGAAAGTTACCTGTTTTCGCAAATTGCACACAAGGTAGCAGAATTTACGGCAGCGCATCCCGAAAAGAAAATCATAAAAATGGGCATTGGTGATGTAACTCTGCCGCTTGCACCTGCTGTTGTTGAAGCAATGCAGAAAGCAGTTGCCGAAATGGGCGTTAAAGAAACTTTCCGCGGTTATGGCCCGGAACAGGGATATGACTTTTTGCATGAAGCTATTGCCAAATATTATGCCAGCTTTGGCGTAACTGTTGCCAGTGATGAAATTTTCATCAGCGACGGTGCTAAAAGCGATTGCGGCAATATGACTGATATTTTCAGCAATGACAATGTAATTTTAATTCCTGACCCGGTATATCCGGTTTATCTTGATACCAACGTAATGTGCGGACGCAAAATTATCTATATGCAGGGCAAACCGGAAAATGACTTTTTGCCGATGCCGGATGACAGCGTAAAAGCTGATATTATTTATTTGTGCTCTCCTAATAACCCGACCGGCGCTGTTTACACCAAAGAACAGCTTGAAAAATGGGTGGCTTATGCACTGAAAAATGATGCAGTTATTTTGTACGATGCCGCATACGAATCTTTTATCAGCGACCCGAGCATTCCGCGCAGCATTTTTGCTGTTGAAGGTGCAAAAAAATGCGCTATTGAGCTTTGCTCTCTTTCTAAAACTGCCGGCTTTACCGGTACCCGCTGCGGTTACACCATCGTTCCGCATGAACTGGTGCGTAAAACCAAAGACGGCAAAGAAATGGAAATGAACAAAATGTGGCTGCGCCGTCAGACTACCAAATTCAACGGTGTGCCTTATATCATCCAACGCGGTGCCGAAGCTGTGTTCAGTGAGCAGGGGCAAAAGGAATGCCACGAAATGCTGGCTTTCTATAAAGAAAACGCCCGCATTATGGCAGAAGCTCTTACTAAAAAAGGCATAAAATTCTATGGCGGCACCCATTCTCCGTATATTTGGATGCAGTGCCCCAATGGCATGGGTTCTTGGGAATTTTTCGACTATCTCTTGGAAAAACTTGCAGTTGTCGGTACTCCAGGTGCAGGTTTCGGTTCCATGGGCGAAGGTTATTTCCGCCTGACTGCTTTTGGCAGCAGAGAAAATACCATTGAAGCAATGGAACGCATTGAAAAAGGTTTATAAAAAATATGTGAAAAGCAGGTGAAAAGTGTTTTCACCTGCTTTTTTTGTGCTATAATATGAAAAGACAATTTTAAGGGAGGTTCTTCGATGAAAAAAATTTTACTGATTGTGATGATGCTTGTAATGACCGTATCTTCTGCCTGCTTTGCCAGCGACGGCAGCGTGCTTGATGCAGAAGCAAAAATGGTAGACCAGTTTTTGACCGCGTCTTCTTACACGAATGTTTCTTCAATTTTGAGTGCTGACATGAAAGCAAACTTTGATGAAACTAAATTTAACGAATATAAAGCAAGCATTACCAAAGATTTGGGCGCTTACAAAGAAAAACAGCTTGTAAATCTTATTAAACGCCCCGGCGTTGACCGTTTGGTTTACGGCGCAGGCTTTGAAGGCGATAAAGTAATGATGGTTATTGCCGACTTTGCCGTAAAAAATGAAAAACCGCTGCTTTTAAATATTGCGATTGTTCCGCCTCAGCCGGCTAATGAACAGGGCAGCGAAGAAAAGAAATAATATTTTAGCCAAAATAAAAACCGGGTACTGCGTAAGCAGGCCCGGTTTTGTAATTTATAAACACTTATACCATAACAGCATCAAACCGTAAATTACAGGCTGATGAATCAGATAGGCGGCAAGAGAATGCCTGCCAAGTGCGGATAAAGGTTTAATATCAAAATAAAGAATGGAATTATTATTTAAGCAATTACGGCATAAACGGCAGGCAAAATAACCGCCGGTATATATAAAAATCCAAGGAATAACCGGAAAATAGTCGGCAGAATAAAAGTTTTCCGGAGGCAATCCAAGCCACGCAGTAAAATAATTGGCGTACCAATTCAGCGGTAACTGGCATTGCCAGTTTAATAAGCCAATATAACCATGGCCGGTATTTTTTAAAACAAAAAATAAAATAAAACTGCCAGTTAATCCTGCTGCCGGCTTAATTTTATAAATTAATTTTTGTATTGGCAGCATCAGCAGCATTGCGCTGCCGATAAATGATAAAATACCGAAAGTGATGAGATTATTACTGTCAAAAAAATAAGTAACGGCAAAAATTAAAAAGGCGCAGCCTAAAATAGTAAGGCTGCGCTTTATGTGTTTATGCGACAGCGCCCAGCAAAAACCGGAAAGAAAAATAAACAGAGCCGCGCCGCTCTGCTGCCACAGATAGGCAGGCGTCGCATGCAGCCAGCTTATATTTTGACCAAACAGGTTGTGCATATTCCAAACGGCGTGGTAAATAAACATATTAATAAGTGCTGCGCCGCGCAGCACATTAATAAAGTGGCAGCGATCAGTTTTCATTAACGGTTTCTTTATCTTTACGTTTTTTGCGCAGCAGGCAGTAACCAATAAAAGCTAAAATAAGCAGAATAACCCAGGACGATTTTTTCATACTGTTCAACCTCCCATGTATGACTTTATAGTTTTAGTATAACACTTTTGTGCATAAAGCGCTATTTAAAATATGCTGCAATAAATGCAGGCTGCCATAAATTTGACATAGTTTATGTGTAATATATATTTAACAACAAAGACGAAAATGTTATAATTTAATTAGTGAAAGCTAATTAGACATTATGAGGAGGGGTATAGAGATGAAGTTTATTAAGAACAATAAATATGTAATCGGTTTTCTTGTTATTCTTGCTGCAATCTGCTATGCAGGATATTCGTATTACCAAAGCATAACGCAGGTTGAAACTACTGTAAAAACGGCAAAAGTTGAATACGGCACGCTGAAAGACAGCATTTCGGCAACAGGCAGTTTAAGCGCTGTCGATAATGTAGATATCAGCTCCAAAATTACCGGCCGTATTGTGGAAGTGCTGGTAGAAGAAAATCAGCATGTTGAAGCCGGACAGGTTCTGGTAAGACTGGACAGCACCGCTTTGGAAGCAACAGCGCGTCAGATGAAGGCACGCCTTGACAATGCACAGCTTACCTACAATCGCTACACCGCGCTTTTGGCGCAGGGTGCAATTTCGCGCAGCGATTTTGACCTGGCGGAATCTGATTACATTGTGGCAAAAGCTAATTATGACCAGGCAGTTTCCGATGTAAACGATACAGTCATTACCTCTCCGATTTCGGGCTATATTATTGGCGAACCGACTCCGGTAGGACAGACCATCAGCTCCGGTATCAGCGAACCGCAGGTAATTATGTCCGTGGCTAATCTTGACGATATGCAGATTGATACTTTGGTGGACGAATCTGACATAGGCCGCGTAAAAGTAGGGCAGACGGTTGAATTTACGGTTGACGCTTATCCGGAAGAAACTTTTACCGGTACGGTGCGTTTAATTTCGCGTTCAGCAGTAACGGAAGATAATGTAATTTATTACACTGTTTATGTTGACGTTGCCAACCCTGAAGGAAAACTTCTGCCGACGATGACGGCAAGGACGAATATTGTTGTTGAGCAGCAGGAAAATACTTTAATGGTGCCTCCTAACTGCATTTATTATGAAAATGGACGCCGTTATGTTAAAGTTTACGATGAAAAAACCAAAACATCCCGTGATGTTGATGTAACGATTGGGCTGAGCGGCGAAGAAAATATTGCCGTAACAGGTGATTTACATGAAGGCGATGTGCTGCTTGTAAAACAGCGCACAACCCAGCAGAATAATATGAGAGGGCCGATTTAACCGGCCGTGAAAGAGGCAGGACATGGCAGAGATAATCAGGCTTGTAGATATAGTAAAATCATATGTAATGGGCGATACTGTTGTTCACGCGCTTGACCATGTTAATACCAGTATCAGTGAAGGCGAATTTACCTCTATTATGGGGCCTTCCGGCAGCGGCAAATCAACAATGATGAACATTTTGGGCTGCCTCGACAGGCCGACAAGCGGGCATTATTTTCTGCGCGGGCGCGATATTGCCGGTTATGATGATAACGAACTGGCACATACGCGCAATGCGGAAATAGGATTCGTTTTCCAAAACTTTAATTTGCTGCCGAAACTTACAGCGCAGGTAAATGTTGCTTTGCCGCTGGTATATGCAGGAGTACCGGAAGAAGAACGCATGGAGCGGGCTGCTGCGGCGCTGTCATCGGTAGGGCTTGGCAACAGGCTTGACCATAAGCCCAACGAGATGAGCGGCGGTCAGCGGCAGCGTGTTGCTATTGCCCGTGCATTGGTAAATAATCCGGCCATTATTATGGCCGATGAACCTACCGGCAACCTTGATACAAAATCAAGCTATGAAATTATGGATATTTTTAAAGCTATGAATGACGAAGGAAAAACCATCGTTATGGTTACGCACGAGCCGGATATTGCTGAGCAGACCAAACGTATTCTGGTAATGCGCGACGGCAAACTCGTCAGCGACGAGTGGAGGTGACGCTGATGTTTAATGAATCTATCAAGATGGCGCTTGATGGTATGCTGAGCAACAAGCTGCGTACATTTTTGACGCTTTTGGGCATTATTATCGGCGTTGGCGCAGTTATTGCCATGGTTAGCCTTGGCTTTGGCGTTAAAGAACAGATTAAAAGCAATATTTCCAGCCTTGGCAGCAACCTTTTGATTGTTATGAGCGGCGGCCGTACACCGAGCGGCGCACGCCTGCCAATGGGTGAAGGCGCACGCCTGACGGCGGAGGATGCCGAAGCCATTGAAAGGCAGATTGACGGCATTGCCCATGTTGCTCCGGCGGTATCGCGTTCTTATCAGCTTGTTGCCGGTAATCAGAACTGGACAACAAGCGTTGAAGGCACAACGCCGAATGTTTTGGATATCCGCAATTATACGCTGGCAGACGGTCGTAACTTAAACCAGCGCGACCTTACCAGCCGCGACCGTGTCTGTGTAATAGGGCAGACGATTGTAGATAACCTTTTCCCGGATGGCGATGCCATTGGTAAAACCGTGCGCATTAACAAGGCTCCGTTTAAGGTTATTGGCGTTCTGGAAACCAAAGGCCAGTCGTCAAGCGGCCAGGACCAGGATGATGTGGTATTTATACCGCTTACAACGGCACAGAACCGCATGATGGGCATAACTTACATCAGCCGTATTACCATTCAGGCAGAAAATGAAAACGTGGTTGACCAGGTGCAGGCAGATGTCGAAGCATTGCTGCGTGTGCGCCATAAAATACAGGATGATGATTACGACGATTTTACCGTCCGTAATCTGGCGGCATTGATGGATACAATGATGGAAACAGCAAACACCATTACCATGCTGCTCGGTTGCATTGCTGCAATAAGCCTGCTTGTAGGCGGCATCGGCATTATGAACATCATGCTGGTATCGGTAACTGAACGTACCCGCGAAATTGGCATCCGCAAAGCGCTTGGCGCAACGTATGATAATATTCTTTTGCAGTTTTTAATTGAAGCGATGGTTATAGGTATTGTCGGCGGTACTTTGGGCGTGGCGCTCGGCGTTGGGGCATCTTATGCCATCAGCTATTTTGCAGGCTGGATGACGATAATTTCCGTGCCGGTAATTTTAATAGCCGTGCTTTTTTCCATCGGCATCGGTTTGTTCTTTGGCATCTACCCGGCGCGCAAAGCAGCGCTGCTTGACCCGATTGAGGCTTTGCGTTATGAATAACAATCAGCACAAAACAACAATAAAAGAAGTTTTAGTGGCCTTCTATGAATATCTTAGAAGGCCTAAAACTGTTTTTGATATAAAAGACCGCTTGAAGGCCTTAATTTTTTTTGCAATAATTATCTGGATATTGGAAAAAATAGCCCAATTTTTTGCCGGGATGTGATATAATTATTCGATAGATATGTTTGTTTTGGAGGAAAGCGGTTGTGACAGTAAAAAAGCTGGGCATTATCGGCGGGTCATTTGACCCTGTACACAAAGGTCACCTGAACAGCGCCGAATTTGTTTACCGTACGTTAAAACTTGATAAAGTACTGTTTGTGCCTGCCTGCATCGCTCCGCATAAAATAGGCATGGAGTTTGCCTCGGCAAAAGACCGCTACCGGATGACGGAACTTGCTGTTGAAGGCTATCCTTATTTTGAAGTCAGTGATGTAGAAATAAAGCGCAGCGGCGTTTCTTATACTTACGATACTGTACTGGAGTTAAAAAAACAGTACCCGGGCTATGAACTTTATTTTATTGTAGGCGCAGATTCCGTGCCGCAGCTTAATACATGGCATAACATTTACGGGCTGCTGCAGGAAGTTACGTTTGTGGCAGTGGCAAGGCCGGGTTACGCCAAAGCCTTTGCCAAAGCATGTGAAGATTTTGGCGGATTGGGAAAAGAAAAAATTATGCTGCTGAATATGCCGGAACTTGCTGTATCGTCAACCGATATCAGAGAACGGGTAAAAAACGGCAGCAGTATTGACGGCATGGTTCCCGAAGCCGTGCGCGACTACATTTTACAAAAAGGACTGTACCGTTAAAAAGAAAGAAGGAACAGGCGTTGCTTACTATTGAAGAAATGAAAGACAAATTGCAGCAGGCTTTGCCGCCGAAACGTTTTAAACATTCGCTCGGCGTATATGAAACTGCTCTTGCCATGGCAGAGCATTACGGCATGCCTACGGAAAAAGTTGCGGTTGCCGCACTGCTGCACGATTGCGGACGAGAAGTGCCTACTGATAAACAGGTAGAAAAGGCAGAAGAACTTGGCCTTGGCGTTGATTATGTAGAACGACGCCAGCCAATTTTGCTGCATGCCAAAATGGGCGCTTATTATGCAGAACACAAATACGGCGTTACCGACCCGCAATCCGCCTGCACAGTACCGGCGCTCCGGATATGACAGAACTTGACATGATAGTGTATCTTGCAGATTTGATAGAACCGGGACGCGATTTTGACGGTGTGGAAAAACTGCGTAAAGTTTCTTTTGAAAATCTGGAAAAGGCAATGATAAAATCATATGCCAACACCATTGAATATTTACTGGATAATAAACTGTTAATCCATCCGGACTGTATTTTTGGGTATAACCAGCTGATAGTTAAATTGAAAAAATAACTGCTGTTAGGAGATTTGTATGGCTTTGGAAGAAAATAATACGCCGCAGCGCCCGCGCCGTAAACGTAAGCTTAAATGGGGCAGGCTGGTGCTGGTGGTTATGGTTTTTGCGGCAGTTATAACGGCTGGCTTTTGGGGGGCCGTCTGGTGTTACGATAACCTGATTGCACCGCCTAAAGTTGAAGTAGTAGGCGCCGACAGCAAAATAGCGGCAGACGAAAAACTAAACCAGCGGATAAATGTATTGCTTTTGGGCATAGATGACGGCGACAGCGAAGCGGCAGAAAGCGAACCGAAGCGAACTGACGCTATGATGCTGGCAAGTTTTGACCCGGAAGCAAATGAAGTGGCATTGGTATCAATACCCCGCGATACAATGGTTGAAATACCGGGGCACAAAGGCTATGATAAAATAAATTCGGCCTATGCCTATGGCGGCATAATGCTTGCCAAGCAAACAGTAGCCAATCTTTTGCGTGTGCCCATACATTATTATGTGCTGGTAGACTGGCGTGCATTTAAAGAATCAATCGACCTCATTGGCGGTGTTGATTTATATGTTGACAAGGATATGTATTATGAAGACCCATATGCAGACCTTGTTATCGACATCAAGCATGGCTATCAGCATTTAAACGGCGAACTTGCCGGGCAGTATGTGCGCTTCCGCAAGGATGAACTTGGCGATATAGGCCGCGTGCAGCGTCAGCAGAAGTTTATGATGGCGCTTGCCGCACAGATTTTTAATATTGATACTGTAACTAAAATCCCTGCATTGTTTTCTACGGTAGACCGCCATGTGGAAACCGATATGGACACAATGACGATGATTAAAGCCGCCAATACTTTTAAACTGTTTGGCGACCAGAATTTAAAAAGCTGTATGCTGTACGGCGATTTTTATGATTCGCCCGAAGGCGTAAGCTACTGGCGCACTTCTAAAGAACAGGTTGAAAGAACCCTGAACGAACTTTCCATTCCTTATATGAAGGATGAAAGTGAAAACGGGCAGGAACAAACCGATTCAACAGCAAACGAAAATACTGAAAATAACAATGAGACAGCAAAGGAGGCTGAACAATGAATTTTACTCCCCAGCAGGTAGCGCGTAAAATTGCTGCCGCAGCATCTGACAAAAAGGCAAAGGATATTCTTCTTTTAAACATGGAAAACCTTTCCCCGCTGACAGATTATTTTGTAATTGCCAGTGCCAACAACGTAACTCTGGTTAAGGCTATTGCCGATAATATTGAGAAAAAACTTGGTGAAGACGGTATTCTGCCTTCCCATACCGAAGGTTACCCAGAAGGCCGCTGGATTTTGATGGATTACGGCGATTGCGTGGCTCATATCTTTTTAGAAGAAGACCGCGATTTTTATAATTTGGAGCAGTTGTGGGCAGACGCTCCTTCTGAAGCATTTGTGGAGGAAGAAAATGAATAAAATGCAGCCGCATCCGAAGTACCGTCCGGGAGACGTTGTAACGTTAAAAGCAGTGCGTGCTTCCGAAATGGGCGTATTTTTGGATGCCGGGACAGGCAATACCGATGATGACATTTTATTGCATAAATTACAGCAGGACAGCGAAGTAAAAGTTGGCGACAGCGTAAAGGTTTATTTGTACCTTGACCCGCACGGACGCCTTACTGCCAGCATGAAACTGCCCAAAATGCGCGAAGGCCAGCTTGGCTATGTAAAAGTGCTCAGCGTTACGCGTGACGGCGGCTTTGTTGATATCGGCGCAGAGCGCGGCGTATTTTTGCCGTACAGCCAAATGCGCGGGCATGTATCGCCGGGGCAGCTTGTATGGGTAAAACTCTACCGCGATAAAACCGGACGTCAGGCCGTAAGCATGCGCGTGGAAAAAGAAATGCAGAAAGCATCTAAACCGGCAGCAGGAATTAAAGTCGGCGATAATGTAACCGGCACTATTTATAATATTCTTCCGGAAGGCTTTTTCGTTTTTACCACGCAGCGCTTTTTGGGCTTTTTGCACCGCAGTGAAGTACCCGGCGGCAGGCTTGATTTTGGGCAGGAAATTACCGCACGCGTTGCTTACATACGCGAAGACGGCAGATTAAACCTTTCCATGCGCCAGCAGAAAGAACATGCCATGGTTGCCGATGCTGAGGATATTTTAAACTTTTTGAAAAAACGCGGCGGCAAAATGCCTTATTGCGATGATACGCCGATGGAAATCATCAAGGAAAAATTCGGTATCAGCAAAGCTGCGTTTAAACGTGCTTTGGGACGCCTGCTGCGCCAGGGCCTTATCCGTCAGGAAGAAGGCTGGACGATACTTTTAAATAACGAAACGGAAAATAAAAAATGAGCGAAGCACTGCTTATTGCCTTTGTATCAATAAGTGTGTTTGCTGCGTCTTTATTCAGCACTGTTACCGGTTTTGGCTTTGCCCTGGTAGCAGTGCCGTTTTTAATGCCTGTTTTAGGGCCGAAGGAAAGCGTTGTGTTTATTATTTTCGGCACTTGCCTTGTAAAAATGGTAGTGCTTTGGAATACACGGAAGCATTTTGAGTGGCGTACTGTTATTGTTACTGTGGCAGGCAGCGTGCTTGGCAGTTTGCCGGGCGGGTATCTTTTAAATGCCATACCTTCAGCCTACCTGCAAATATTTCTGGGAATGGTGCTGGCAGCAGTGCTGGCTTTGATGGGCATGCACTTTGATTTAAGCGTTAAAAACAAAACGCTTGGACGTATGGCGGCAGGATTTTTCAGCGGCTTTTCGGCGGCAACCACAAGCATCAGCGGGCCGCCTGTTGCCTTGTATTTTTTAACCGAAGGGCGTGATAAACTTATAACGCGCGCCAATATGTGCTGGATTTTTGCTTTTGGAAATATTGGCACGATGGCATCTTTAGCGTTATCCGGAAGCCGTATAAGTACGGAGTTAATAATTTTGGCAGTTTATGCAACATTGCCGATGCTTTTGGGAACATGGCTTGGTGAACGTTGTTTTCATAAAATTAATCAGCATTTATTTATAAGACTGACGCAGATTTTTGTTGTTATCGGCGTCTGCACGGCATTGTACCGCGGCATAACGTCTTTGCTGCAATATTGATGTAACATTATTTACAAAAAATAAATGCAAAAAAATATTTTTATTTTATTTTGTGTTTTTGCTTGACGGTTGTTTGCAGGCAGGTTAAAATTACAACATCAAAACTTTTTAAGGTGTGTGTATTTATGGAAAAGATTTGGCAGCAAAATAAAAGTGCATACTTTTTCGGCTTTAGCCAGGGCTACTTTTACTTTAGCGCTGGCCGTTTTGCATGCGTAAAATCTTATAGCAGTAACACCGTAAACAGATGCCTATATCACAGCCGGGAGCTGTAAAATCAATAAGTTTTTTAATCAGGCTTCTTATTACGAGGCCTGATTTTTTTTATAAGTTTAACCAAAAATTAAAATAATCTTAAAGGGGAGAAAAACATGGTAATTGTAATGAAACCCGGTACGCCGGAACAGGATTGGAAAAAAATTAAGGAAAATCTTGAAAGCAGAGGTTTTCAAATTAATGAAATCGTCG
>ENA-OROS01001078-OROS01001078.1-human-gut-metagenome-genome-assembly--contig:-NODE-1078-length-12592-cov-17.938901_pt1 | contig 12592 bp, 9 predicted proteins | sample MGYA00242134_ERZ509059 | MGnify/ENA primary metagenome ERZ509059 (study PRJEB26280, sample SAMEA2338753) | human gut metagenome | biome: human gut; feature: human-associated habitat; material: faeces... | reverse complement strand
GCCGCCGGAGAGCGCCGCGGGCAGGTGGTGCATTCGCGAATGCAGCCCAACCCGCAGGAGCAGCTGCTCCGCACGGGCGCGGCGTTCCGACTCACTGACGCCTTGCAGCATCAGCGGAAGCATTACGTTTTCGATGGCTGTCAACCGCGGAATCAGCTGAAACCCCTGAAACACGAACCCGATTTCCTCGCCGCGCACCTTCGCCAATTCGTCAGGCGGCAAGGCTGAAACGTCCCGCCCGTGCAGACGATATACCCCGGAGGTCGGGCGATCAAGGCAGCCGAGGATGTTCATCAGCGTCGATTTCCCTGACCCGCTCGCCCCGACCATGGCGGCATACTGCCCCGGCGGAATGCGCAGCGTAATGTCGGACAGCACCGGCAGCGGCGGCGATTTTCGCTCTTGCGCGGGGAAAGTGCGGGTGATGCGGCGCAGGTCAATCATGCGAATGTTCCTCCATGGGGACAAAAAAGCCCCTGTACGGGTAGAATGCCCGGACAGGGGAGAATTTATCGCATGATTTTACTTCAGCCGCTGGAAGTACGCCTTCAAATTCCCGCCGCAAATTCTCTCGATTGATTCGTCGTTATAGCCGTAATTCCGCAGCGCCGTTAGCAGATTCGGCAGCTCCGCCGGATTCCGCACGTCGTCAGGCGACACTTCGATGCCGTCGAAATCGCTGCCGAATCCGACAATATCCGATCCGCCAAGCTGGCAGATATGGTCGATATGCTGGGCAATCGTCACACTGTCCGCTTTGCAGTCCGCAGACAGAAAACGCGGGTAGAAATTCACGCCGATGTAGCCGCCGTACTGAATCATGGCGCGAATCTGGTCGTCGGTCAGGTTGCGGACGTGGTCGCAGAGGGCGCGGCAGCAGCTGTGGCTCGCCATCGGCGGACGTTCACCTTTGGCAAACAAGTCCCAGAATCCGGCTTCGTTCAGGTGCGACACGTCCACGCTGATGCCCTGACGCTGCATCACGCGGGCAATGCGGATGCCTTCGGGGGTCATATGCGTTTCCGCGTCCACGGCGGCAGGGGTGGCGAAAGCGTTCGGGTGATTCCACACCAGCGCGCCGATGCGGATGCCGCGCTGCCGCCAGAAAGCCACCATCTCGTCGCTCTTCTGGAATACCTCGCAGCCCTCGAAGGAGAGCATGAAGGTGTTTTCGCCGGGCTTGACATCCTCCGGGTCATCGACCTGCCGGATGCCCGCGTCGGTGAAGTGGCGGATGGCGGCGTATTCGGCGTCGGCGACGGCTTCATAGTCGCCGTTCGGACCTTTCGGACCGCTCCACAGGGCGAGGGTTTGCAGGCTGACGCCGCCCTGTCTCAGGCGGTCGGGGGTAATATCGGTCTGGGCGAAGGTGCGTTTGCCAACGCCAAGGCTGAAGAGGGTATCGGAGTGAGTATCGGCAAGAAACATCGGCAGATTCCTCGTTTCATGAGAAAATTGGCAGAATGCTGGGGAATAGCATTCTGCCGAAAAAAGCTGCTTAAGGTCAGCGTATAAACACGCGGGCGTAGCATGAAAATGCGCTCAACGCAATCGCGCGGAAGGGTCAAGGGAGGAACTCCCTTGCGGAGTCCAGAGGCAGAGCCTCTGGTGGTTCCCCTCACAGCTCCCTTCGTCCCTCCATTGCCTTCGAGAGCGTCACTTCGTCGGCGTATTCGAGGTCGCTGCCGACGGGGACGCCGTGGGCAATGCGGGTGCACTTGATGCCCATGGGCTTAATGAGCCGCGCAATGTAGGTTGCGGTTGCTTCGCCCTCGATGTCGGGGTTCGTCGCCAGAATCACTTCGCTGACCGGTTCGGTCTGCAGGCGCGTCATCAGTTCCTTGATGTGTATGTCATCCGGCCCGATGCCGTCCATCGGCGACAGCGTGCCGTGCAGGACGTGGTACAGCCCGTGGTAATCGTGCATCCGCTCCATCGCGGCCACGTCGCGCGGGTCGCGCACGACGCAGATTTGCCCGTTATGGCGGTTTTCATCCGCGCACACGGCGCACTTTTCAGCGGAGGAAAAATTGCCGCACACGTCGCAGTAGCGAATTGCCTTGCGCCCCTGCCACAGTGCCGCCGCCAGCGCGTGAACATCCTCCAGCGGCATCCCGACGATATGGTACGCCAGCCGTGCCGCCGTCTTGTGACCGATGCCGGGCAGCCGAGACAGCTCCGACACCATCCGCTCAATCGGTTCGATTTGTCCGGGCATCAGAACAGACCGCCCATGCCGCCCATGCCGGGCGCCATCTTGTTCATCGTCTCTTCGCGGTTTGCTTCACCCTTGCGCAGCGCTTCGTTCACTGCCGCCATCACAAGGTCCTGCAGCATTTCCACGTCGTCGGGGTCAACGACCTTGGGGTCAATCGTCAGGGACAGCAGCTCGCGCTTGCCGTTCACCTTTACGCTTACCACGCCGCCGCCGGATTGCGCTTCGTACTCCTGCGCATCCAGCTTTTCCTGCGCGTCCGTCATCGCCTGCTGAATCTTCTGCGCCTGACGCATGAGCTGCTGCATGTTCGCGCCGCCGCCGAAGCCAAAGTTCTGTCGTGCCATAAAAATCGTCCTCCTAATTATTCGTTTTCTGTCAGTTTCTCCGGGGAAATCCGCCGGATGGTCAGGTTGCCCGAAGCCGTCGTCACGCGGACAGACGGTGCGCCATCGACGATGGATACGCCGTCCGTCAGCAGCCGCCCGGACACCGAGCGAAGAATGGCGTCACACTGCGCGCCGGGAATTTCCAGACTGATGCCGCCTGCGACCGAGCCGCCCTTGAAGGTGGAGAACATCTCCGCGAAGGAGAGCATTGCGCCCCGGCTGACCGAGGATAGCGAGATGTTCAGAAACGCAAGGCGCTCCAGACAGAGCATCCCCGTCGTCGTGAACAGGCTGCAATCCTGACCGGAGAGGTCGCTGCCGGCAATGTCGCCGCTGCCGTTCTTGACCTTCAGGCTCAGGCTGCTCAAGTCGGAGAGCATCACGAAGCCGGAGAGAGACTCCACGGACAGGTCACTGACCTGCAAACCGCGGACATGCACGCTGCCGGACGTCGTGCGAATCTCGACCCGCCCCTTCCACGCGCGCGGAATGCGGATGGTCACTTGCAGCCAGCGGGCGCTGAGCGGCAAGGGCGAGAGTGCGGCGGCGGACTGCTCCAGCGTCAGCGTATCGCCGTTCTGGGCGAGCGAAACCGCCTTCATATCGTGGTCGTCGCCGGATGCCATGACTTGGATTTCCTGCGTGTCATCGGCGTAGAGTTCCAGCAGGGCACCGGTGAGGTGAATCACCAGCTGCGTAATGGTCAGCGAGGAAAAAGAGTTGCGCGAATTCATACGCGTTCACCTCCGTCATTCGTCCTCATCATATCACGTTTTGGCGCTTGTTGCAAGGGGAAAAGCCAACTATGAAGCAGTTGGATGCTTATGCGGATAGGCATAGTTGACTTCATTTCCATCGTGGTAACTTCCGCGAGTTCCAGAGGGCATAAAACAGACGAAGTCTGCGATCGCCCTCTGGACTCCTTCGGCGTTCGCCCTCCGGATGCTACTTGATTTTTATTGGAAGTTTTTTAGTTTGTGCGCAGGGACGCTTCGCTGCCTGCGGCGAAGTTGCCGGACTTGTTTTTCCTCTTTGAGTAGGTTTAACGGAGCAACAGTTGGGGCGTTGCCCCAAGCCCCATAAGGGGCGCCGCCCCTTAACCCCGCAAGGGGCATTGCCCCTTGACCCTTTTTTCGGCGCCATGCGGGTGCTGTTATTCCAACAGCTCCGCCCCCGTCACCACGTCGTCCATCACCGCGATAACCAGCGGCGTTCCGCGATCTTGCTTGCCTTGCAGGCGCACGTTGTCCCTTTCCACCAGCGTCGCGGGGGATTTCGCCTGCTGCACGCGAATCAGGTGATCGTCCTTCTCCAACCGCACCACGCCCGCAAGCTGTTTGCCGTTGCTGCCATTCTTGTTGAAATAGAAGGACTTCACGCCCTTGCCGTTGCGGTTCTGCTTCTCGAAATCGACGGAGAGCAGGCGCTTGGCGTAGCCGCGGTCGGTCAGCAGCACGATTTGGTCGCTGTCTTGCAGCTGCCCGCACCAGATGACCTCGTCGCCGTCCTCCACCTGCATACAGCGCACTCCGGCGGCGACGCGCCCCTGCACCGGTACGCTGTCGAGCGAGAAGCGGATGCACAGGCTGCTGCGGGTGAACAACAGCAGGTCGTCGCGGCTGGCGGCGGGGAGAACTGTCAGCAGACGATCGCCGTCCTTCACGTTCACGGCGGCAAACTTCTTGCTGCGCACGTCATAATCCGCGGCGGCGGTGCGTTTCACCATGCCCTGCCGGGTGATGAAGAGAATGTCCGGCAGGTGCCCGACGTCCGCCATGCGGATGCACGTCATCCACAGCGCCTTCTCGTCGTCCTCTAAGCCCGCCAGAACGCCCGAAAGCAGCTGCCCGCGCTCCTTGGGCTTGACTTCGTTCAGCGACGCAACGGGCAGGGGATAGCAGTTGCCGCGGTCGGTGAAGATGAGCAGCGTCTCGTCTGTTTTGGCCATGAACAGGAAGTCGGCGAACTCCTTGTCGTCCTCCGCGCGGGTTGGGAGCGGCGTTTTCTTGTAGAGCGCGGGATTCATGCGCTTCAACTGCCCCGCGCCCGTGAACGCCACGATGACCTCTTCCGGCGCGGCGGCCTCTTCCTCAACTTCCAGCGGGGATTCGTCCGCTTTTTCGATGGTTGTGCGGCGCTCGTCGGCGAATTCCTCGGCAATCTCCTGCAATTCCTTGCGGATGACCGCCAGCAGCTTTTTCTCGCTGTGCAGGATGCCCTCCAAGCGGTCGATGAGTTTCAGAATGTCCTCGTACTCCTTGCGCAGGGCGATGATTTCCAGATTCGTCAGCCGCTGCAGGCGCATGTCCAGAATCGCCTGTGCTTGTGCGTCGGACAGCGAAAAGCGCTCCATCAGGCGAGCTTTCGCTTCTTTCGGGTTCTTCGAGGAGCGAATCAGCGCGATGACCTCATCGAGGTTGTCCACCGCAATCATCAGCCCCTGCAAAATGTGCGCGCGGGCTTTCGCCTGCTTCAGGTCGTACTCCGTGCGGCGGGTGATGACGTTTTTTTGATGGCGGATGAAGTGTCCCAGCATCGTCTTCAGCCCCATCTGCACGGGCTTGCCCTCGGCGATGGCGACCATGTTCACGCCGAAGGTGACCTGCAAGTCCGAATACTTGTAGAGCACTTTCAGCACCTTGTCCGGGTCGGCGTCCTTCTTCAGCTCGATGACGGCGCGCATTCCCTCGCGGTCGGATTCGTCGCGGATGTCGTAGATGTTTTGCAGCTGCCCCTTCTTTTCTTCCGACAGCTTCAAGATCTTCTCCAGCATCGCGGCTTTGTTGACCATGTAGGGGATTTCCGTGATGACAAGCAGCTTGCGCCCGTTCACGCCGTCCTCCACATGCACGCGCGCGCGCAGGGATAGCTTCGAGCGTCCGGTCTCATAGCCTCTGCGGATTTCCTCGTTTTTCACCAGCACGCCGCCGGTGGGAAAGTCCGGGCCGGGGATGATTTTCATCAGCTCATCCAGCGGAATGTCCGGATTCTCCATCACAGCAATTGCCGCGCGGATGCTTTCGCCCAGATTGTGCGGGGGGATGTTCGTCGCCAGCCCTACCGCGATGCCGCTTGCGCCGTTGACGAGCAGATTCGGAAAGCGCGCGGGCAGCATGTCCGGCTCTTTGAGCGTGTCGTCGAAGTTCAGGCGGAACGGCACGGTGTCCTTCTCAATGTCGCGCAGCATTTCCAGCGCGAGGGGCGTCATGCGCGCCTCGGTGTAACGCATGGCGGCAGCGCTGTCGCCGTCAATGGAGCCGAAATTGCCGTGCCCATCGACCATCGGCCCGCGCATGGAGAAGTCCTGCGCCATGCGCACCAGCGCGTCGTACACGGAGGAATCGCCGTGCGGGTGATATTTGCCCAGGCAGTCGCCGACGATGCGGGCGCACTTGCGGTGCGGCTTGTCGGGCGTCGTGCCCAGTTCCATCATGGTATAGAGAATGCGGCGCTGCACGGGTTTTAAGCCATCCTCGACGCGCGGCAGGGCGCGTTCCAGAATGACATGCTCCGCATAGGGAATCATGGACTGGTGCATCACGTCCTCGACGGTCGTTTGCAGGATGCGCGACGGGTCGTCCTTGGGAATCGGGCGGTTATCGCTTGTTTTCTTTGCCATCGCTTACTTCGCTCCTTCCCGCTGACCTTCGGGCAGTTCAAAATTATCCGGCTTGTTGAAGTCGGCGTTCTCGATGATGTAGTCGCGGCGCGGCTCGACCTTGTCGCCCATCAGGATGGTAATGCGGCGGTCAGCCAGCGCTGCGTCCTCAATCGTCACCTGCATCAGTTTGCGCTGGGAAGGATCCATCGTCGTTGCCCAGAGTTGTTCGGGGTTCATTTCGCCCAGGCCTTTGTAGCGCTGGAGCGTGTAGCCTTTGCCCGCTTCCTTGATGCACTTCGCCAGCTCCTTGTCGTCGTAGGCATAGAGGACTTTGCTGCCCTTTTGCACCTTGTACAGCGGCGGCATCCCAATATACACATGCCCCCCAGTGACGAGCTCCTTCATGTAACGGAAGAAGAAAGTGAGCAGAATGGCGCGGATGTGCGCGCCGTCCTGATCGGCATCGGAGAGGATGATGACTTTGTTGTATTTGAGGTTGGCGAGGTTGAAATTCTCGTCGATGGATGTGCCGAGCGCGGTAATCAGCGAGCGGAACTCCTCGTTGCTCAGCACCTGATCCAGCCGCTTCTTTTCGGCATTGAGGGGCTTGCCGCGCAGGGGGAGAATCGCCTGATAGCGGCTGTCGCGCCCCTGCTTGGCGCTGCCGCCAGCGGAATCGCCCTCGACGATGAACAGCTCATTGTCCTCCGCCTTTTTGCCGCGGCAGGCGCTGAGTTTGCCGACCAGCGGCGCGGCGTCAAGCTGATTTGCTTTGCGGGCGTTGTCGCGGGTCTTGCGCGCGGCTTCCCGCACCTGCGCGGCGCGAATCGCCTTCTGCACAATCTGCTGGGCAATCTCCTGATTCTTGAGGTTCTCCAGCCAGTCCGTCAGCTGCTGGGTGATGATGCCCTCCACCGCGGGGCGAACTTCGCTGTTGCCCAGCCGCCCCTTCGTCTGCCCCTCGAACTGCGGATTCTTGACCATCGTCGTCAGCACGCAGCTCAAGCCTTCGCGGAAGTCCTCGCCCGTCAGGTTGCTGTCCTTTTCCTTCAGGAAGCCGTTGCGGCGGGCGTAGTCGTTGAACATCTTCGTGAATGCCGCCTTGAAGCCCGTTTCGTGCGTTCCGCCTTCGCCTGTGGGGATGTTGTTGACATAGGAAAAAAGGCTCTCGGTATAGCCGTCGGTGTACTGGATGGCGACGCGGCAGATGACGGAATCCTTCTGCCCTTCGAGGTAAATCGGCTGATCGTGCAGGACGGTTTTGCCGTCGTTCAAATACCGCACATAGTCGATGATGCCGCCCTCGTAGTGGAAGGTCGTTTCGCGGCGGGCAGGGTCGCTCACACGCTCGTCGAGAAAGACGATTTTCAAGCCCCGGTTCAGGTACGCCAACTCCTGCAAGCGGCGGAACACCGTGTCGTAATTGAAGCGCACATCCTCGAAAATCGCGTCATCTGGAAGAAAACGCACGAGTGTGCCCTTCTTGCGTGTGTTGCCGACTTTTGCCAAGGGCGCGTCCGGCTTGCCCGCGATGACCTTGCCTTTCTTCTCGTCGAACTGACTTGTGAAGCGCATGGCATAATGGCTGAAATCGCGGTAGATGTCCACGGTCAGCCACTTGCTCAGCGCGTTGACGACCGACGCGCCCACGCCGTGCAGACCGCCGGAATAGCTGTAATTCTCGTTGTTGAACTTGCCGCCCGCGTGCAGCACGGTGAAAATGACCTCCGCGCCGCTGACGTGCATGGTCGGGTGCTCATCCACAGGCATACCGCGCCCGTTGTCGTACACCGACGCGGAGCCGTCCGTGTGCAGCGTTACGCGCACCTCATCCGCAAAGCCGTTCGACGCCTCGTCAATCGCGTTATCCACAATCTCCCAGAGCAGGTGATGCAGACCGCGCGTCGAGGTGGTGCCGATATACATGCCCGGACGCATCCGAACCGCTTCCAGCCCTTCCAGCACCTGAATATTGCCCGCATCATAGTGATTTGCTTGATTTGCCATGAAAAAACTCCTCTTATAATGAAGGAAGTATATCAAAATCGCAACGGTGATAAAGCACCAATTTTCATTATATCACAATTCCGCCGATTCATCAAGGCGAACAGCAAAATGACGCTCGGACAGCAAAGCGGCGCGAAAAATTTTCACCCGCTCAACAAAAACGTAACATTTTATCAAATATCGGAAACATGTTCATGGGAAAACAAAAATAGATATTGAAAACGGGCAGATAATTGCCGAATCAAACAGGGGAAAATCCGCGAAAACGCCGCAGAATTTACAATTCACAGGGAAAAAGCCTCTTGACAATGAAACAATTTTGTAATAAAATCAGGCTGTACGGAAAGGAGTGATTTCCCCATGATGAATTCCGGTCTGCGGCGGCTTCTGTCCGGCGCGGTGGCGCTGATGCTGCTGGGCTGTTCCTCCGCCTTGGCGGATACGGCGACGGTCACTGCGCGCAAACTCATTCTGCGCGAAAAAGCATCCTCGACCAGCGATGCCCTGCAAACCCTGCCCAAAGGCACGAAGCTGGAGGTTCTCGGCAAAAGCGGCAGCTGGTATAAAGTGACTTACGGGAAATACACCGGCTATGTCTATAAAACGTATGTTAGCGTGACCAAGACGGCCAGCAGTTCCAGTTCTTCCAGCAGCACGACGCGGCTGGAAAAGGGGAGCACGGGCAGCGACGTCAAGGAGTTGCAGACAAAGCTGAAAAAACTCGGCTATTATGATGCTTATGTCGATGGCGATTATGGCGACACGACCGTCGCGGCGGTCAAGGCGTTCCAGAAGAAGTATAACCTGACGGCGGACGGCATTGCAGGCAAAGAGACGCTCAAAAAGCTGGACAGCGCGTACAAGAACGCGGACAGCGCCAAGGACGTTGATTCGCTCCGCATGGGCGACAGCGGCAGCGCGGTCAAGGACTTGCAGACGAAGCTGAAGAAGCTGGGCTATTACGACGGCACGGTGGACAGCACGTTTGGTTCGGGCACATACGCGGCGGTTCGCGCGTTCCAGAAGAAGTATAACCTGACGGCGGACGGCGTGGCGGGCAGCGAAACGCTCAAAAAGCTCGACAGCGCGTACAAGAACGCGAACAGCGACAAGGACGACGATTCGCTCCGCATGGGCGACAGCGGCAGCGCCGTCAAAGACTTGCAGACGAAGCTGAAGAAGCTGGGCTATTACGACGGTACGGTGGACAGCACGTTTGGTTCGGGCACATACGCGGCGGTCAAGGCGTTTCAGAAGAAGTATAACCTGACGGCGGATGGCGTAGCGGGCAGCGAAACGCTCAAAAAGCTCGACAGCGCGTACAAAAACGCGGACAGCGACAAGGACGACGATTCGCTCCGCAAAGGCGCAACCGGCAGCGCGGTCAAGGATTTGCAGACGAAGCTGAAAAAGCTCGGCTTCTACAACGCCTATGTCGATGGCAGCTATGGCGATACGACGGTTGCGGCAGTCAAGGCGTTCCAGAAGAAGTATAACCTGACGGCGGACGGCGTGGCGGGCAGCGAAACGCTCAAAAAGCTCGACAGCGCGTACAAGAACGCGGACAGCAATACCAGCACCGATGACGATTCGCTCCGCAAGGGCGCAACCGGCACGGCAGTCAAGACGCTGCAGACCAACCTGAAGAAGCTGGGCTTCTACACGGCATATGTCGACGGTTCGTTCGGCGCGACGACCGAGAGCGCCGTCAAGGCATTCCAGAGGAAGTACGGACTGACGGCGGACGGCGTGGCGGGCAGCGCGACGCTCAAGAAGATTGAATCCGCCGTGGCGAGCGCCAGCAGCGGCAAGATTACCACCGAACGCCTCGACTGGTTCAATGGTGGCAAGTACGTCATCCCGAACGGCGCGGTATTCCAGATTAAGGACGTCAGCACGGGGCTGATTTTCTCCGCGCGCCGGCAGAGCGGCGGCAACCACATGGACGCCGAGCCGCTGACGGCGGAAGATACCGCGATTCTCAAGAAAATCAACGGTGGCACGTTCAGCTGGCGCCGCCGCGCAGTGCTGGTGAAGTACAACGGGCATGTGTATGCCGCGTCGATTTACTCCGAACCCCACGGCACAAACACAATTCTGGACAACAACTTCGATGGGCAGTTCTGCCTGCACTTCTACGGCAGCAAGACCCACGGTACAGACCGCGTGGATGCAGATCACCAGAAGTGCGTGGAACAGGCCATGAAGGCGACTTGGTAAAAATCCCAGTCAAAGGGCAAAGCAATGGGCACTGCTGCAGCGCGGCAGTGCCTTTTTGCGCACATCCGAAATCATCCGCCGATGCCCTATTGACAAATCGCCCAAAATCCATACAATAAAATTGCGGCTGAAATCATTCATTTTTCATTCATTCCGATGGACAGCCGAGGACAAGAGAGAGAGGAAAGTACCATGTTCGGATTCCGACCCGACGGACGGCGCGTGTCGTCCATTGACCCCATCGTCGGCATTACGCCGTACCTGATGCCCATGCGCTGCGACGCGCAGGTTTTTCTGCAGCACCGCGTGGACTATGAGCTGCTGACGCGCTACATTGCGGCGCAGGCGGCGAAGGGCGAGAAAATCACGTTCATGCAGATTATTACCGCCGCGTTCGTCCGCACTGTGTCCCAGCACCCGGAAATCAACCGCTTCATCCTCAATAAGCAGTTCTTCGCGCGGAACATGTGCGCCGTGTCCTTCACGATGCTCAAGAACCCGCAGAACGCCGAAATGGGCGAGACGGCGGTGAAGGTGAAGTACGACCTGACTGACACCATCTACGATGTGCGCGACCGCATGGAAAAGGTCATCAACGCTAACCGCGGCGAGGACAAGAAGAATTTTGCGGATAAGCTGGCGAAAGCGGTACTGGTCGTGCCGGGTCTGGCAACGGGCATCGTCGCGCTGGTTCGCCTGCTTGATCGCTACGGGCTCTGCCCCGGCGCACTGCTGGACGAACTGCCCTTCCATACCAGCATGTATATCACAAACAACGCCTCCATCGGTCTGCATCACGTCAACCACCACATCTACAACTTCGGTTCGGTTACGCTGTTCTTCGGCATGGGTACCGTGGAGAAGGTTGCCGTGGTGGAGAAGGGCGAGGCGCGCATGAAGCGCTTCCTGCCCATCGGCATCACGGCGGATGAGCGCGTCTGCTCCGGCGCGCACTACGCGGCGTTCTTCGGCACGATGTCGTATCTGCTCAATCATCCGGAAGAACTGGAGAAGCCGCCGGAATCCGTCCGCTTTGACGAAAAGTGCGAATACCACGTCCCGAAAGTTGGCGAGCAGCCGGCGAAGAAGCAGAAAAAGCAGCAGAAAGCCACGGTTCAGGCGTAAATCAGCAGGAAAAAACGCATGATACGTCGAAATCCTCCGTTGCAGCGCATTCCTTGAAACGGGAGTGCAGAAGAACGGAGGATTTTTTTCATGCAGAATGTAGGTATTGTCGGCTTGGGGCTGATTGGCGGGTCACTCGCGAAAACCATCAAGCTCCACACGCCGTACACGGTTTATGGCACGGACAAGAATGCGGACACGATGCGCCGCGCGTTCCTGATGGAGGCGATTGACGGCGAACTGACGGCGGAGACGCTGCCGCAGTGCGATGTTGTGCTGATCTGCCTGTATCCGCAAGGGATTATCGACTATGTGACCACGCACGCGGCGGACTTTAAGCCCGACAGCCTTGTGATTGACTGCGGCGGCGTGAAGCAGGTGATTTGCGATGCACTGTTTCCCGTATCACAGCGGTATGCGTGGCATTTCATCGGCGGACACCCGATGGCGGGGCGCGAGTACAGCGGCTTCAAGTACGCCCGCGACGATCTGTTCGACCATGCGTCGATGATTCTGTGCGGTCACGGCGAAGACGACCCGGCGGTTTTGCAGCGCGCCCGCGACTTTTTCATGAAACTGGGCTTCCTGCGTGTGCAGTTCACGACGCCGAAGACGCATGACGAGATGATTGCGTATACGTCGCAGCTGGCGCATGTCGTGTCGAGCGCGTATGTGAAGTGCCCGCTGGCGGATAAGCACCGCGGGTTCTCGGCAGGGAGCTTCGCGGATATGACCCGCGTGGCAAGGCTGAATGAGGATATGTGGACGGAGCTGTTTTTTGATAATCGAGAGGCGCTTCTGCCGGTGGTGGAGGACTTGGTGCAGCGGGTGACGGAGTATCGGGACGCGCTGCGGGATGAGGATATGGAAGGAATGAGAAAATTATTGCGTGAGGGACGCGAGACGAAGGAACGCCTGACGGATTAACACGCGGGTAAAGTATGGAAGAGCGACCAACTCAATCGCGCGAAAGGGGTCAAGGGGGGACTTCGTCCCTTTTCGTCTGCCCCTTGCGGAGTCCAGAGGCGGCGCCTC
>ENA-OROS01001074-OROS01001074.1-human-gut-metagenome-genome-assembly--contig:-NODE-1074-length-12622-cov-4.264821_pt1 | contig 12622 bp, 10 predicted proteins | sample MGYA00242134_ERZ509059 | MGnify/ENA primary metagenome ERZ509059 (study PRJEB26280, sample SAMEA2338753) | human gut metagenome | biome: human gut; feature: human-associated habitat; material: faeces... | reverse complement strand
ATCGACCCCTACAACCCACTTATGTAGGGGCGGATGCTCGCATCCGCCCGCCCCACAAAACCCATCCTAAACCATAGGAGATGTATAACATGGACAAACCCGCAATCAAAAAGTTTGCTGTATGGGCGCGCAATAAGCTGATTGCCGATACCAAATACCGCGCCGGGCTGGTTGGCGTGACGGAAACCACTGTTGCCGAGCCGCTGCCACAGTCCAATGAGAGCGTGCAGTTCTTTGATGTTGGTCTGCCGCAGCCCTACCGCATCGAGGGTGACGCCGTCACCCAGCGGCAGCGCTTTGTGGCGGAGCTGAATAAGGAGACCGCCAAGCAGGGCAGCTACACGGCGGCGTACCAGACTGTGGTGGATAAGGTTGCCTACACATGGTTCAACCGGCTGATTGCGGTGCGGTATATGGAGGTCAACGACCTGCTGCCCAGCCGCACGCGGGTTTTGTCCAGCGCGGACGGACGCGCCGAGCCGCAGATCGTCACCAGCCCGTTTGACGCGGTGCTGGACTACACCCCTGCCGAGCAGCAGCAGATCGTGACCCTCAAAAACGACAATAAGCTGGACGAGGTGTTCCGGCTGCTGTTCTTAAAGCAGTGCGCCGCGCTGGGCGACTGCCTGCCCCGCCTGTTTGAGCAGGTGGACGACTATATGCCGCTGCTGCTGGCGCTCTCCTTCACCGATAAGGACGGCGTGGTCTGCCATCTGGTAAACGACATTCCGGAATCCGACTGGCAGGACGCTGTGCAGATCGTGGGCTGGCTGTACCAGTATTACAACACCGAGCCGAAAGAGCAGGTGTTCGCCAACCTGAAAAAGAACATCAAGATTAGCGCCGAGAACATCCCCGCCGCCACGCAGCTGTTTACGCCGGACTGGATCGTGCGATACATGGTCGAAAACAGCCTTGGCCGTTTGTGGAGCGAGGGACACCCGGATTTTGACAAATCCGAGTGGAAGTATTATCTGGACGAAGCCCCGCAGGAGCCGCAGGTGGCGCAGCAGCTGGCCGAGCTGCGCAAGGGCTATGCCGCCCTGACGCCGGAGGATATAAAGTGCATCGACCCCTGCATGGGTTCCGGCCATATTCTGGCGTATCTGTTTGATGTGCTGATGCAGATTTACCGCAGCGCGGGCTATACTGACCGTGACGCCGCCGCCAGCATTGTGGAGCATAACCTCTACGGTCTGGACATTGACGACCGCGCCGCGCAGATGGCCTATTTTGTCGTGATGATGAAGGGCTGCCACTACGACAGCCGTTTCCTGCGCCGCCACCTGAACCCGCACGTTTATGCGATACAGGAGAGCGGAGAACTGTCCCAGACGGCATTTGGCTACTGCGGCCCGGAGGAACCCACGGCCCGGACGCTGTGGGATACCTTCCGGAACGCCAAGGAGTACGGCAGCATTTTGCAGCCGAAAGTCACGCTGGAAGAGCTGGACAAACTGGAAGCCCGCTTGCAGGAGGCTGACAGAATGGCCGGGTACGGCAGCCTTGGCGTGCAGGGGCTGACCTATCAGCTTTTGGATGTGATGTACCCGCTGATCGACCAAGCCCGGATGCTGGTGCAGAAGTACGATGTGGTTGTGACGAACCCGCCGTATATGGGCGGCAGCGGCATGAACGCTCGTTTGTCCGACTATGTGAAAAAGGTTTACCCCGACAGCAAGAGCGATTTGTTTGCTTGCTTTATGGAACGTGCAGACGCATTTGTAAAAGAAAACCGTTTTACTTCGTTGATTACGATGGAAAGCTGGATGTTCCTATCCAGCTTTGAAAAACTGCGCGACAAAGTCAATCTGAATAAAACAATTGTCAACATGGTACACATGCCGTATTTGGGCAAAGGCGGTACAAGCCTTGGTATCAACTTTGGCACAGCGGCGGTTGTTATGAAAAAAGGTCATATTCGCAACTATGCCGCACAATATGAATATACGGTTTATTACGAATGTGACGAAGAAGGCGTTCCGTTTGTTTTCCCAACAAAAAATGAACGCTGGAAAACGGCAACGCAGGAAAACTTCTCCAAAATTCCGGGCAGCCCGGTGGCGTATTGGATTAGCGATGCGCTTCTAAAGTGCTTCGAAACGGGAACACTAATGATAGATTTGGCAAAACCCCGGCAAGGAATGTCAACCTGTGATGTGAATCGATTTACAAAAATGTGGCAAGAAGTTTCCGTGAAAAAGACGAACCTACTCAACGGACGCAATATTGGCGGGTGGGTTCGATATAATAAAGGTGGAAACTTTAGAAAATGGTATGGCAATAAAGAATATGTTGTATATTGGGGCGAAAAAGGAGAAGAACTAATCAACAATAATGCACTTTTAAGGAATAGAGAAGTTTATTTCTTGCCATTTATAGCATGGACAAAAATATCAAGTGGTGGAACAGGCTTTAGATTGTTTGAAGAAAACTTCCTTTTTGATGGCGCAGGGGGCTCACTTTTTCTCGAATCCAGTACAGTCACGACAGAGTACTTATTAGCTTTACTAAATTCAAGAGTTGTAACAAAAATTCTTGACATTATTTCGCCAACTTTGAATTTTAATGAAAACCATATTGCTGCAATACCTGTTATCGTTTGTGAAGAACGTAAGCAACGAGAAATTGGCTTTGTAACGGATGAGTGTATTTCCCTTTCTCAATCCGACTGGGACTCCTTCGAGACCTCGTGGGACTTTGCCGAGCACCCGCTTGTAAAATGGTCGCGCGAACTGCGGGATGCCACGTCCATCGGCGCAACGATGGCATACTACTACCACGGTGAGCGGCCCGAAGTCTCCTGCCCGGTGGAACTGTGCTATATGCTCTGGCAGGGCGAGTGCAATGACCGCTTTGCCAAGCTCAAAGCCAACGAGGAAGAACTCAACCGCATCTTCATCGGCATCTACGGCTTGCAGGACGAACTGACCCCCGAAGTCGAGGAGAAGGACGTCACCGTCCGCCGCGCAGACCTTGGCCGCGACATCCGCAGCCTGATCTCCTACGCCGTTGGCTGCATCTTTGGCCGCTATTCTCTCGATCAGCCCGGCCTTGCCTACGCCGGCGGCGACTGGAACCCCGACCAATACCATACTTTCCTCCCCGATGCCGACAACGTCATCCCCATCACCGATGAGGAATATTTCCCCGATGACCTCACCGGCCTTTTTGTGGCGTGGGTCAAAAAGGTCTTTGGCGCAGATAGTCTGGAGGACAACCTTGCCTTCATCGCCAAGGCTCTCGGCACCAAGGGCACCAGCCCCCGCGCCGTCATCCGCAATTATTTCTTAAACGGCTTCTACGCCGACCATGTAAAAATCTACCAGAAACGCCCCATCTACTGGCTGTACGACAGCGGCAAGCAGAACGGCTTCAAGGCGCTGATCTATATGCACCGCTACAACGCCGACACCTCCGGTCTTGTCCGCGCTGACTATCTCTATAAGATGGAGCAGGTCTACGAGAGCGAAATTGCCCGCATGGACGATGCCATCGCCAACGGCGCCAGCCGCGAGGTCGCCCAAGCCACCAAGCGCAAAGAAAAGCTCGTCAAGCAGCTGAAAGAGTGCAAAGACTACGACGATCGCCTTGGTCATATCGCCCTCGCCCGCATCCCCATCGACCTCGACGACGGCGTAAAAGTCAACTACGACAAAGTCCAAACCGGCGCCGACGGCAAGAAGCAGGCAATTCTGGCGAAGATTTGAGAGAAACTATGAAAAACAACAATGACCTGTTCTACACTTGCAGTCTGATCGAGGATGTCTGCGATGACGACTACGACCATGTGGTTGACCGCCTTGTGGAAGTTTATACCTCATGGATCGATGCCGTGCTTTGCAACTACAACACGGACGTTTACTATCAGTTGCGGGAATATATTTACGAGTGCTGCAAGGAAGGACAAATCTGCGCCTGAAAATACACACAGTAAGAGGAAAAATCTATGTCTGAACTGAAATATAATCAAATCGTGGATAAGCTGAACACCGAGTTTGCGTCCGAGGGGCGCAGGCTGGTGTTCTGGTACGATGACAACGGCTATTTTGCCGATGATGTGGACGCTATGCCGCTGCAAAATGCAAAAATCTGGCATCTGACGCCTACCAACCAGTTCAGAACCAAGATTTTGCTGGAACGCGAGGACCCGCAGAGCAATTACCTGATCTATGCACCGTTCCCCAAGCCCCCCGTGGAGCAGAACCACTTGGAGGATACGATTTTGTACTCCAAGCAGTTCCATGCCGACCCGATCTCGCTGCTGTGCTCCGATCTGGGCATTGGGGCCGAGGGCAAGGCCGTCTTGCAGAAATACGCCAAGGTCGTCGGCGAGCAGACCCGCAAGCAGCGGTTCTGTGATTACAAGCTGGCAGCGTACACGGCGGATGCCGTGGAGACAGCGCTGCTCTGCACCGTCTGCAAGTGCCGCACCGCGCAGTTTGAGGACGCACTGCGGGAAATTCTGCTGGCCGACACCCCGGACGCCAACCCCAAGCTGGACGAGCTGGCAAAGTACAAGCTGGATGAGGTGTTCTGGAAGCACTGTGAGACAGAGCTGGGCTTTGCCGTGCCCGCGCCGAATGTGGACAAGCTGAAAATCAGCCTGTTTGTGACAAGCCTTGCCCACAGCGTGAAGGTCATCCCGGACGCATGGCAGCCGTTTGCCGCCGCCAAGCCCGGCAGTGTGCTGGCCTTTATGGACGGCATGATGAACAACGTAAACTACGGCGAAGCCTTTGACGCAATGGCTGCCGCTGTGCAGGAGACGCTGCACGCCAAGGCTGCGCTGGCCAAGCTGCCCCATGACCTGCTGACCGACTGCGAGTGCCTGCCCTGCGTGGATGACCTGCTGACCGGGTGGATGACCGAGCGCCTGCAAGCCGAGGACGTGACCGCCGCGCTGAACGGCGAGAACATCCCGGAGCTGTGCCAGCGCCGCGCCAAGACCCACTTTGGCCGCAAGCTGGCGGTGCAGTATGCCATGCTGGAAAGCGCGTGGCATATCGTCAGCGCTGCCCACTACCGCGTCCCGGCGGATTATGAGCACGTCTGGGCGCAGTATTACCGCGAGGATTACAAAATTGACGCGCAGTACCGTGCGTTTTACACGGCCTACGACAAGCTGGACGAGCCAGCCGCCTACGACAAATTGCAGGGACTGGTTGAGAATATCTACAACACGGAATATCTGGCAAAAATCATCCCTGCGTGGAATACGGATTTCCCGCAGGAGCCCGGCATGGGCAGAATGGCGCTGCAGCGGAACTTCTTCTCGGAGTGTGTGGCCGGCAACAAGGAGCGCACCGTGGTGATTATTTCCGACGCCATGCGCTATGAAGTGGGCGCGGAGCTTGCTGCCCTGCTGGCCGAGGACCCGAAGTCTACTGTGCAGCTGACACCCCGGCTGGGCGTGCTGCCGTCCTACACGCGGTTGGGCATGGCGGCGTTGCTGCCCCATACACGGATGGAGATGACGCCGGAGTATCAGGTGCTGATTGACGATATGCCCTGCGAGAACCTGGCGCAACGGCAGGCTGTGCTGCAAAAGCGCGTGCCGCAGAGCGGGTGCATCCAGTTTGACGACCTGAAAGCCATGAAAAAAGACGACCTGCGGGCGGTTTTTACCGGCAAGCAAGTCGTGTACATTTACCATAACCAAATTGACGCGCGCGGCGACAAGCCCAACACCGAGGACGAAGTCTTTGCTGCCTGCCGCGAGGCTGTGGAGGAGATCGCTGCCATGATCCGCCGCATTGCGGGCAGCGCGAACACGCTGCACTTTATCGTCACGGCGGATCACGGCTTCCTGTACAAGCGCCACGCGCTGGCGGAGAGCGATAAAATTCCCAACACTGCCCCCAAGACGGCGTTTGTGAACCGCCGCTTTATTGTGGACGCTGACCCCATTGCGCAGCCCGGTGTCGCCAGCCTGCCGATGGCCACGGTGCTGAACACCAAGACGAACACGCTGACGGTGTCCTACCCGACAGCGGCCAATGTGTTCAAGGTGGCGGGCGGCGGCGAGAACTACGTCCACGGCGGCTCCAGCCCGCAGGAGATGATCGTGCCTGTGCTGGACGTGCGGATGGAGAAAGGCCGCATGGAGACCACGACTGTGCAGCTGACGCTGGTGAGCATTTTGAAGAAGATCACGAACCTGATCACCGCGCTGGACTTTATGCAGAACGAGCCGATCAGCGACACCGTGCGCGAGACGACCTTCCGCGTGTACTTTGTGGGAGAAGATAACGAGCGCATCTCCAATGAGAATATCGTGGTGGCTGACAAGCGCGGCGAGACGGCGGCAGAGCGGATGTTCCGCCTGCGGTTTAGCTTCAAGAACCAGAAATACGACAACAAAAAGCCGTATTATCTGGTAGCCTACGATGATAAAAATTCGGTTGAGGTGCTGCGCCGTCAGGTCGTCATGGACATTGCGATGGCGGACGACTTTGGATTTGGCTTTTGATGCAAGGAAGGAACGATTATGAGCCGTGGATTTAACATGTGGAACTATATGACCTACCACCTGGTTCACGATTACTTTAAGGCAAAGAAAAAGAAAAAAACGGAAATCCAAAATTTTGAGGTAAAGAACTATAAAGCAGCACAAAAGGCCGCAGAACAATGGATTAAGAGTGTGCGCAAATTTGCTGAAAGTTCGTATGGGGTGCATTACCCCAAAGAACTTTATTACGGTGCAACCCAGGTGTTGTTGGCTGTTTGTGCGGAGATCTACCGCAATGACCATACCTGGAACGACCACCGGAAAATTTTGGTGGATTACATCATCAACAGCGGCACGGACGGTGTGTGGTTTTCTGATTTTAAAGCGGCCACCGGTGCCGATGCAGACGTAAGGAAGCTGATCCCGCTGGGGTGGGTTGATGTTGATGAGTGTGGTGAATTCTGGACTTGCCTGGGCCGCTGCCTGAAAAAATGCCGGACTCCGCAAAGCAAATACGATGAATTGACCACGCCCTTGCAAAGATTTATTGCGGCTTTTGCATTCTGCGGGCCGCTGCAATCCAGTGTAGAAACCATCGGCACGCGATTTTTGAGCCGGGCATCAGATGGGGTTGAGCGCGCAATGCATGCCCCACCGCCCAAGGTGGATGTTTGGGGCAGCGGAAGCTCTATGGAACACATCCAGAAAATGAAGGTGATCTGGGATCACCTTTTGAACAGCAGCGATGGCGGGCGGGAAATTGATGACCCGCAGCTGTTATTATCCATGCTGATAGGGAAAACGATTACGGATATTATCATGTACGGGAACATTCCTGCAAAAGATAAGTTGTTGGAAGTTGAAATGGTCTTTGCCGAAAACCGCCTGGAGCTTGGAACAACCGCTAAAGAATTTGTGCTGGATATGGCAAACCATGGTGAAGCATGGAAGCTGGTCAGCCAGATGATGACGCCACAGGGGGACCAGCCGCCGATGTTCTGGCAGATTGCGCAGATTATGTCCATCAAGGGCAACTGCAAGGATGAGCTTGATAATTTGATTCAGGAGTTTATGGGTTTTGCTTATTGCTTTGTTTCGGAGATCATGAAAAAATATCCGAACGGCGGCTATGACCGCGAAAAGCTGCTGCCCTACTTAAAGACCCTGATGCCTGCTGAAGCACCGAAAAATTGACGGAGGATAGGACAATGCCTGATTTGGATGATAAATACAGTGAGTTCAGCCGCGAGATTGGCAACGACGAACCCACACAGGATAACGCTGCCGGTGCAGCCAAGGAACCGCAGCCGGATTTCAGCGATAATGCGGATCTGTATGCGGTGCTGTGCGTCAGCAAAACGGCCTCCTCGGATGAGATCAAGTCTGCTTACCGGCGCTTGGCAAAGGAGTACCACCCTGATGTAAGCAGTGATGCGGATGCAGACGAGAAGTTCAAAAAAATTCAGCATGCCTATGAAACCCTGTTCGATGAAGTGCAGCGTGCCATGTATGATCTTGGCGGCGACAGCATGGCGGGGCTGAGCTATGAGCAACGGCTGAAAACGGTGTTCCAAGGCCGCATCGTCCGCAAGGATTTGACGAAGAAAATCAAAGAGGGCGCGAATGTGCCCGTCTATGTGCTGGAATTCCTGCTGGGGCAGTATTGCAGCAGTGATGACCCGGCTATTATTGAAACCGGCGTTGAAACAGTAAAGAAGATTCTTTCTGACAACTTTGTACGCCCGGATGAAGCACAGAAGATTCTTTCCTTGCTGAAGATGAACGGCAGCCATACCATTATTGATATGGTTACGGTGCATCTGGATATGCGCAAGGATGTGTATCTGGCCGAGTTCTCGAACTTGGGCGTGAAGGATATTCCTATTGAGGACGAATACCCGCAGAAGTATGACCGCCTGCTCTGCGGCGGCATCTGGTGCATTGTGCAGCTGAGCTATGAATTTATCGAGGAAGATAAAAAGTCTGCGCCGATCCGCATCAACCGCGTGACACCTATCCAGATGCCCCATGTCGATCTGGATGAGATCAGGCAAGGACGCAAGGCATTCAGCAAGGAAGAATGGCTGGGCCTGATGCTGCGTTCTGCCGGTTATGAGCCTGAATCGCTTACCTATCGTGAACAGTGGCTGCTGCTGACCCGTATGATTCCGTTGGTAGAGAATAACTTCAACCTGTGTGAGCTTGGCCCTCGCAGCACCGGTAAATCCCATATCTATAAGGAAATTTCGCCCAACAGTATCTTGGTTTCCGGTGGCCAGACCACCGTGGCCAACCTGTTCTATAACATGGGGCGCAAGACCGTGGGCTTGGTCGGTTTGTGGGACTGCGTTGCCTTTGACGAGGTTGCCGGCATTAAGTTCAAGGACAAAGACGGCGTGCAGATCATGAAGGACTACATGGCGTCCGGCTCCTTTGCGCGCGGCAAAGAGGAGAAGGCGGCCTCTGCCTCCATGGTATTTGTGGGCAATATCAACCAGAGCGTGGACGTTGTGTTGAAAACCTCCACGCTGTTTGAGCCGTTCCCGCCGGAGATGGGCACCGACACGGCATTCCTTGACCGTATTCACTGCTACTTGCCCGGCTGGGAAATCCCGAAATTCCGTCCGGAGCATTTCACCAACAGCTACGGCTTTATCAGCGACTACATGGCGGAATTCATCCGCGAGCTGCGCAAGGTGCAATATGGCGATGCGCTGGATAAGTATTTCAAGCTGGGCAAGAACCTGAATCAGCGTGATACGATTGCCGTGCGCCGCATGGTGGATGGCTACTTAAAGCTGATGTACCCCAACGGCGAGTTCAGCAAAGACGAGTTGGAAGAAGTGCTGCGTCTCTCGCTGGAGATGCGCCGTCGTGTCAAGGAGCAGTTGAAGAAGCTGGGCGGCATGGAGTTCTATGATGTGAACTTCTCCTACATTGATAACGAAACCTTTGAGGAAAAGTATGTTTCTGTGCCGGAGCAGGGCGGCGATACGCTGATTCCTGAAGGCATGGGTGCGCCGGGCCAGTTATACACGATTTCTCGCGGCAAGTCCGGCATGATCGGCGCGTTCCGTCTGGAAAGTCAGATGCTGCCCGGCAGCGGCAAGTTTGATAAGACCGGCCTTGGCAGTGATGGCAAGGCGAAGGAAGCCGCCAACACTGCCTTCAACTTCCTGAAAGCCAATGCGCGGCATATCAGCGGCAACATCAGCACCACGGCAAAGGATTACATCGTCAACTATCAGGATCTGCAGGGTATCGGCATGACGGAAAAGTTGGCATTGCCCACGGTGATCGCACTGTGCTCCATTGCCATCGGACGCCCGACGCTGAGCAGTCTTGCTGTGCTGGGCGATATCTCCATCGGAGGCACGCTGATTAAAGTAGATGAACTGGCCAACACCTTGCAGGCCTGTGCAGACTGCGGTGCGAAGAAAGTGCTGCTGCCGGCTGTGTCTATGGTGGACTTCGCTACGGTGCCGGCAGATTTGATGACGGCCTTCCAGCTGATTCCATACCAGAATGCTGAGGATGCAGTGTTTAAGGCGCTGGGGGTTGAATAAGCGCAGAAAGCGGGCAAGTTATGACATGGGAAGAATATTACAGTAAATTTTACGGCTGGGCTATTTCTACCCAAATCAAAAGGCTGCCCTATGCAATGCTGAATGCGGATGTGAACCCGGCAGAAATTGTAGATGTTGCGCGGGATATTTTGGATGAAAAAGCAGCCGGGCGCTTAATGAAACGAGCTGCCAATGCCGGTATCCAATTCACTGCTGAGCAAATTCTGGAGCTTTCCCAATGCGAAGCCGATGAAGGGCTGTATATGATTCTGAAAACTTCTTCGTGTACTTTTGCAAACGCAGTTGGATGATATTTACTTTGAAACTGGTAATGACAATGTTCGCCGAAAGGTACTTGAAATTGCTCAAAATCAGGGGATCCGTTTGCAGAGTGTGTGTGATGAAGAATCAGAGAAAATTACACCACAACGCAAACATAAGCGCCTCGGTCTTTTAAGTGCGTTATTCTTCGGTGCGCTTACGGATAAAGATTCTGGTAAAATGTCGGGCTTGCAATTTAGCGTCGGCGATCACGTCCGGGTTCGGTATCGTGGTCAAGAGGGAACGATCATTGGAATTCATGGAAATTTGTATATGGTTTCTTTGAAAGATGGTGCGTATGTGGACTCTTACATTGCGTCAGATTTAGAAAAGTGCTGGTAAAGGAGACAAGTTTGCAGACAGCCCAACCACGGATATTCGTGATTGTTTTCCAAAGAACAAGGAACAGTTTGTTCGAAATCTGAAGTACATGGCTAAATTTGTGGAGTGAAATTGCTATGATCCGTCACATTTTATTCTGGAAATACACTGACACGGTTAAAGCGGAACACAAAGAAGCGGAAGCACTGGCGTTCCTGCAAAAATCCGTTGCGACAATGGTCGGTCATATTGAAGGCCTCCGCTGCGCAGAAATCAATACAAACACTGCCGGCAGGGAGTACAATCTCGTATTCTATTCCGAGCTGCGGGATGCAGATGCCTTACAAGCATTCCAAAATCATCCGCTGCATATTGCCCACCGGGAGCGCTGCAAGGCCCTTGTGACAGACCGTTTGTGCGGAGATATGGAGGCAGATTGAACATGGTTCTGTATTATTCCGGCACCGGCAACAGCAAATTTATTGCAAAATGTATCGCGTCCGCGCTTGAAACAGATTGCCTCAATCTTAATGAGCGCATCAAGGCGGAAAACACCTCGTCTGTTCAGACAGAGGAAAATGTAATATTGGTCACGCCCACCTATGCTTGGCGTATTCCGCATATTGTTTCCGGCTGGCTTGGAAAAGCGGAATTGGTTGGTGCAAAGCGCATCTGGTTCGTGATGGATTGCGGCAGCGAGATCGGCAATGCAGCAAAGTACAATCAGGAGCTTGCCGCACAGAAAGCCCTTGCCTACATGGGCACGGCCCAAATCGTTATGCCGGAAAATTATATTGCTTTGTTCTCGGCACCGGACAAGCAGGAAGCAAAAGCGATTGTTGAGAACGCAAAGCCCGCTATCCGAAGCATCATTGACTGTATCCGCAATGGGATGGAATTTCCCGCACCGCGAAATAATTTGTATGACCGCTTTATGAGCAGCGCGATAAATCCCATTTTCTACAAGGAAATCGTCAAGGCGGACGCTTTTACGGTAAGTGATGCCTGTATCGGCTGTGGAAAATGTGTGCAGCTGTGCCCATTGAATAACATCTGTCTGGATAAGGATAAACCTGTCTGGGGGTCAAATTGTACGCATTGCATGGCCTGTATTTGCTATTGCCCGAAAGAGGCTATCGAGTATGGCAAAAGAAGCGTGGGTAAACCGCGTTATCATTTTGAGGCATTGGGCATGGCTGAGAACATTGTTTGATTAAGATGGCTCCCGGTTTTGCAAATCGGAACTTGAGGAGGGAATTAAGATGAAAGACGGAAAACATCCAAACCCCAATACGATCCATCCAATTGCAGGGTATGACAAAGAAATATATGTGAAGCCGACAATTACAAATCCGAACATTATTGTTGGAGACTTTACATATATTGCCGATTCGGATTTTGAAAGTCATGTTTCACATTTGTACGAGTGGAATGACGATAAACTCATCATTGGGAAGTTCTGTCAAATCGCCGCCGGGGTTGAGTTTGTGATGAACGGCGCAAACCATCAGATGAACGCTGTCTCTACATTTCCGTTCTATACCTTGGAGGGGTGGGAAATGTTACCGCCTGCAAAGGCGGATATGCCATTAAAAGGAGATACTGTTATCGAAAATGATGTTTGGATTGGGCAAAATGCGGTGATTCTCCCCGGCGTTTACATTGGAAACGGAGCGATCATTGGTGCAAACAGCGTAGTGGGCAGTGATGTTGCACCATATACAAAGGTCGTTGGAAACCCCGCAAGAGCGATTCAAAAGCGCTTTGATGATGAACTGATTGAATTGCTGCTTAAATTCAAGTGGTGGGATAGGAGCGTTGATGAAATCAACCGGCTAATTCCAATCTTGACTTGCAGTGATTTGGATAAAGTGAAAGCTGAAATCAAGAAGCAATTAGGCTGACAAATTCGCGTTTGCGCTAGCAACAAACACCCCTGCGGGGTGTTTGAGTGACAGAACGT